>Ga0134128_10006359_pt1 | contig 14313 bp, 14 predicted proteins | sample KB31754_FD_96462 | JGI IMG/M metagenome (GOLD analysis project Ga0134128, IMG submission 96462) | Terrestrial soil microbial communities with excess Nitrogen fertilizer from Kellogg Biological Station, Michigan, USA - KB3-175-4 | ecosystem: Environmental > Terrestrial > Soil > Unclassified ... | reverse complement strand
TGTGGGCCGGCCGCCGCCTCCGGGTGGTACTGGACCGAGAAGGCGGGGATGTCCAGGCAGGACAGGCCCTCGACCACCTGGTCGTTGAGGCTGATGTGGCTGACCTCGACCTTGCCGAAGCGCTCCTCGGGGGCCAGGGTGGCGCCGTCAAGCGGCGCGTCAACGGCGAAGCCGTGGTTCTGGCTGGTGATTTCCACCTTGCCGGTGCCGCGGTCCATGACCGGCTGGTTCATTCCCCGGTGTCCGTAGCGCAGCTTGTAGGTGCCAAAGCCGAGGGCGCGGCCCAGGATCTGGTTGCCGAAGCAGATGCCGAAGTAGGGCACCCCGGCCTCCAGGAAGCTGCGCACAAAGCCGACCTGGCGGTCCGCGGTGGCGGGGTCGCCGGGGCCGTTGGAGAGGAACACGCCGTCGGGCTTGAACGCCATGGCCTCCTCAAAGGTGGTGGCGGCCGGCAGCACGTGCACGCGCACGCCGCGTTCGGCGAAGCGGTGCGGGGTCATCGACTTCATGCCCAGGTCCAGGGCGACGATGGTGAAGACCGGCTCCCCGTTCCAGCCGTGTTCCGAAGGTTCGACGGCGTAGGCCTGGCCCACGCTGACCTCCTCCGCGAGCTGGAGGCCCTCCATGGACGGCTGCGCAAGGACCTCCTGCAGGAGATCGGACGCAGGGCGGCCGGCGGCGTCGCCGGAGAAGATGCCGGCCTTCATGGCGCCGCGTTCGCGCAGGTGCCGGGTGATGGCGCGGGTGTCCACCCCCTGGATGCCCACGATCCCCTGGGTGGAAAGTTCGTCGTCGAGCGTTCCTTCCGAGCGCCAGTTGGACGGGCGGCGGGCGGCGTCGCGGACCACGTAGCCGGCGGCCCAGATCCGCGTTGACTCGTTGTCCGCGGCGTTGACGCCGGTGTTGCCGATGTGCGGGGCCGTCTGGACGATCAGCTGGCGGGCGTAGGAGGGGTCGGTCAACGTCTCCTGGTAGCCGGTCATGCCGGTGGTGAACACCGCCTCCCCGAGCGTGGTTCCCACGGCGCCGTAGCTGGTGCCGCGGAAGGCGCGGCCGTCTTCCAGCAGCAGCAGTGCTGGTGTTGTTGTACGTGCGGGCACGCGTGCTTCACTCATTCTCATCGTTCCTTCTCGTCGTGTCTGCTTCAGGTAGTTCCGTGCGCTGCGCCTGCGGGGAATGCGCCTGCGGGGCTTCGGCCGGGACCAGGGCCTTCAGGGCCTGGAGCAGCGGCTTCTTCGCCGTGGCCTCGGTGGTGCGGAATCCGGTGTCGACCAGCTTGCCGCCCAGCCGCCAGGTGATGACGACCAGGCCGTCCGCTTCCACGAACTTGCCGGCCATGCCCGCCTGCGTGGTGACTTCCTCAAGGGCGCCGGCGGCGATGTAGATGTCCGGGGCCCCCTTGCGGAGCAGGAGCACGCCGGTGTCGCGCAGTTCCAATACCGCGTTGGTGCGGATGCCCATCCCGTGGACGGCGATCCTGTCCAGCCAGTCGCCGGCCGAGGTGGTGGTGACGTACTGGCCGGCCACGCTCAGGACCGCCGGTGCGGCGTCGTCCGGGACGGCGGGGAGGTCGGCGACGCCGGCCTGCCGCCGGAGCCTCCCGCGCCAGCCCCACCACATGAGGGCAAAGATGGCCAGCAGGATCGCCAGGGTGATGAGGACGGGGACTGTGCGCGCGCCCACTACCGCGCCCCGTGGAGGTAGGGGGTGTTCAGCCTGCCGTCCAGGACCGTGGGGTGGCCGCGGAAGAACGTGGCCACCACGCGGCCGGGCAGTTCCATCCCGGCAAACGGGGAGTTGCGTCCCTTGGTGGCCATGGCGGCGGGGTCCACGTTCCAGCGGGCGGCGGGGTCCACCAGCACAATGTTTGCCGGCTCGCCCGGCTCCAGGGGGCGGCCCTGGTCCCCGAGCCTCCCGATGGCCGCCGGGGCGGCGGAGGTGACGCGGGCAAAGTCCGCCCACGTCATGAGGCCGGATTCGATCATGGTCTCCTGGACCACGGACAGCGCCGTTTCCAGCCCTGTCATGCCCATGGCGGCGGCCGCCCACTCGCACTCCTTGGCCTCGCTGGGGTGCGGGGCGTGGTCGGTGCCGACGATGTCGATGGTGCCGTCGGCCAGCGCCGCGCGCAGCGCATGGACGTCCTCGTCCGCCCGCAGCGGCGGGTTGACCTTGTAGACGGGGTCCCAGCTGCGCACCAGCTCCTCGGTGAGCAGGAGGTGGTGCGGGGTGACCTCCGCCGTGACACAGATGCCGCGCCCCTTGGCCCAGCGGATGATCTCCACCGAGCCGGCCGTGGACACGTGGCACACGTGGAGCCGGGAACCCACATGCTGGGCCAGCAGGACGTCGCGGGCGATGATGGACTCCTCGGCCACGGCGGGCCAGCCGGCCAACCCGAGGACCGCCGAAACCTTGCCCTCGTTCATTTGGGCGCCGGCCGTCAGGCGGGGCTCCTGCGCGTGCTGGGCGATGACGCCGTCGAACGCCTTCACGTATTCCAGCGCCCGGCGCATCATGACGGGGTCGCTGACGCAGATGCCGTCGTCCGAAAACACGCGCACGCGGGCGCGGGAGTCGGCCATGGCGCCAAGTTCGGCCAGCTGCTCCCCCGCCAGGCCCACGGTCACGGCACCGACGGGGTGCACGTCCACCCAGCCGGATTCCCGGCCCAGCTGCCAGACCTGCTCGACAACGCCGGCGGTGTCCGCCACGGGAGAGCTGTTGGCCATGGCGTGCACGGCGGTGAAGCCGCCCAGCGCCGCGGCGCGGGTGCCGGTCTCGACGGTTTCGGCGTCCTCGCGGCCGGGCTCGCGCAGGTGGGTGTGGAGGTCCACCATGCCGGGCAGGGCCACCAGGCCGGCGGCGTCGATGACGGTGGCGCCGTCGATGGCAGCCCCGCCCAGGTCCTGACCCACGGCGGCGATGACACCGTCACGGACCAGCACGTCCGCCGTGCCCTTGCCCAGCAGGGAGGCCGAACGGATGAGGTGGCTTGCGTGGATCATGGGTGGTCCTTTGCGGCAGGCTGCGCGAAGGCAGGCAGGGCGGGTGTCGGGGCGGCCCTCATGTCCCCGGAGAGCAGCAGGTACAGCGCGGCCATGCGCACGGAGACGCCGTTGCGGACCTGGTCCAGCACCGTGGAGCGGGGCGAATCCGCGGCGCCCGAGGAGATCTCCAGGCCGCGGTTCATGGGGCCTGGGTGCATGACGATGGTGTCCTTGAGCGCCAGCGCGTCGAGCCTGGCGAGCCGGGCGTCGTCGAAGCCCCACCGGCGGGCGTATTCGCGGGCGGAGGGGAAGAATGACGCCTTCATGCGCTCGGCCTGCACGCGGAGCATCATGACGGCGTCGACGCCGGCCTCCAGCGTCGCGTCGAGGTCATAGCTGACCTCGCAGGGCCAGTGTTCGACGCCGACCGGCAGCAGGGTGGGCGGGGCGACGAGCGTGACGCGGGCTCCAAGCGTGCGCAGCAGCCAGACGTTGGAGCGGGCCACGCGGGAGTGCAGCACGTCCCCGACGATCAACACGCGCATGCCGGCGAGGTCGCCGCCCACGGACGGGGTGCCCGTCAGCCGTGCCCAGTGGGTGCGCATGGTGAATGCATCCAGGAGGGCCTGCGTGGGGTGGGCGTGGGTGCCGTCGCCGGCGTTGATGACGGCAGCGTCGATCCAGCCCGAGGTGGCCAGCCGGGCCGGCGCGCCGGAGGCCCAGTGCCGGATGACGACGGCGTCCGCGCTCATGGCTTCCAGGGTCTGCGCCGTGTCCTTCAGGGATTCCCCCTTGGAGACCGAGGAGCCCTTGGCGCTGAAGTTGATGACGTCCGCGGAAAGGCGCTTCGCGGCTGCCTCAAAGGAGATCCGGGTGCGCGTGGAGTCCTCGAAGAACAGGTTCACCACGGTGCGCCCGCGCAGGGCCGGCAGCTTCTTGACCTCGCGTTCGCCCACGGCCGACATTTCCTGGGCGGTGTCCAGGATGGCGATGGCGTTGTCCCTGCCGAGGCTTTCCGTGTCCAGCAGGTGCCTCATGCGCCGGCCTCGATCACAACTTCGTCCGCGGTGCCCGGGCCGTCAATTTCGGCGAGGCGCACGCGAACCTTCTCGGACGAGGAGGTGGGCAGGTTCTTGCCCACGTGGTCGGCGCGGATGGGAAGCTCCCGGTGGCCGCGGTCCACCAGGACGGCCAGGCGCACTGCCTGGGGGCGGCCCAGGTCAACGAGGGCGTCCAGGGCCGCGCGGATGGTGCGCCCGGAATACAGGACGTCGTCTACGAGCACCACCACCTTGCCGTCTATGCCAGTCGCCGGCAGCTCGGTGCGCTGGGGTGCGCGGGTGGGCTGGTGGGCCAGGTCGTCACGGAACATGGTCACGTCAAGCTGTCCGGTGATGGCTGCGGGGTCGATGCTCGGATCGGTGGCGGCCAGCTTGGCGGCCAGGCGCTGCGCGAGCGGGAAGCCGCGCCGCGGGATGCCCAGGAGCAGGAGGTTCGCCGAGCCCTTGTTGGCTTCCAGGATTTCATAGGCGATGCGGGTCAATGCGCGGTCAATGTCCGCCGCTGACAGGACCGTACGGGACGAGTTGGGCGTTGCCGCGCTGGACGGGCTTTGCCCGGATGGTGCAGGGGTGCTGGCCAATTTTCTCGCGTCCCCTTTCCCCGCCTCACTGGACGGAATTAAAAGGTTGGTTGCTGTCCCAAAACTATCACAGCGTCTCGGCCGCCAGCGCCGCCGTGGGCCCACGTGCGGGGCCCCTCGGCCGCTAGCGCCGTCGCGACCTCCCCACACTCGCTGGCTCCCCAGCGGCTCCCACCGCTCGCAAGCTCGCAGCGGGACCCTCGCCGCCGTGGGCCCACGTGCGGGGCCCCTCGGCCGCTAGCGCCGTCGCGCCCTCCCCACACTCGCTGGCGCTCGTGCGGGGCCCCTCGGCCGCTAGGCTTGGACTTATGAGCGAACCGGGTAACTGGCAGGACCAGGCGGGGCGGCCTCCGCTGGGGGAACCGGGCACGCAGCTGACCCCGGCCGCCCAATATTGGTCGCATCCGGCGCCGGCATCCCACCGCTCCAGGCGGCTGCACCCGGGGGCCAAGGTGACGAACCTCATCCTGCTGTGCGTGTTCCTGACCGTGGCCGTGGGCACCCTGGCGGTGTTCGCTTTCTCGATCGGCACCAGCGTCTTCCTGGTGTGCGGGGCGCTGGCCCTGATCCCGCTGGCCATCTGCGTCACGACGCTCATGTGGATTGACCGGTGGGAGCCGGAGCCAAAGTCGGCCCTGGCCCTCGGGTTTTGCTGGGGCGCGGGCACGGCCGTGGTGACCGCCTTGGTGGTGGGGGGCTGGGTGCAGCCGCTGCTCATGGCCTCCAATGCCTCGGCCGATCCGGACATGGTCGGCGCCGTGGTCCAGGCGCCCCTCGTGGAGGAAATCTGCAAGGGCGCCGGCGTGCTGTTGCTGTTTTTCCTGCGGCGCCGCACCTTCGACGGACCCATTGACGGCGTGGTCTATGCCGGCATCATTGCGGCCGGCTTCGCCTTCACCGAGAACATCCTCTACTTCGGGCAGGCGTACAACGACAGCGGCGGGCAGCCGGGCGGGCTCGTGGGGATATTCATCATGCGGGGGCTGATGTCCCCGTTTGCGCATGTCATGTTCACCGGCGCCCTGGGTGCCTGCGTGGGCTACGCCGCCCGCCACGGCGGTCCGGCCATGGTGCTTGGCGCCTGGTTCGTGGGCCTGGTCCCGGCCATGCTGCTGCACGGTCTGTGGAACAGCCTGACGTTCATCCATGGCAACTTCTTTGTGCTGTACCTGGTGTTGCAGGTCCCGGTCTTTGTCCTGTTCATCACCGGGATCATCTTCCTGCGGCGCGCTGAAGCCCGGCTGACGCGCCGGCGCCTCTCGGACTACGTCCCGTCCGGCTGGTTCAGCCAGCCCGAGGTGCCGATGCTCGCCTCGGCTTCCGGCCGGCGTCGTGCGCTGGCGTGGTCAAGGACCTTTGGGGCGGGAAACATCATGAAGGAGTTCATCCGGCTGGCGACGCGGCTGGCGTTCACCCGCCAGCGCCTTCTGGTGGATGCCAAGGGAGCCGCCGGCACTGCCGCGGCCGCCCGCTTCGCCGCGGCCCAGGTGCGGGAGCTGGAACTGCTCAACGCCGCGACGGCGGCGCGCAGCGAATTGCTGGGGCGCCACGGCGCCGCCGCCTGGAATGCCCGGCACCGCCCCTGAAACAATTGGGCGCGCTGAAACAATTGGGTGCGCGGAAACAATTGGGCGCGCGGCGGGCTGGCTAGGCGAGCAGGGTGGGCTTGACCTGCTGCAGGCGGCCCAGCAGCCCGTTGATGAATTGCGGGGACTCGTCCGTGGAGAGCACCTTGGCCAGCTCAACGGCTTCGCTGACGGCGACCGCGTCGGGAACGTCGTCGTTGTACAGCAGCTCCCAGGCCCCGACACGCAAAATGATGCGGTCGACGGCGGGCATGCGCTCGAGCGTCCAGCCCTGGGAATACGTCTGCAGGTGCTCGTCGATGCCTTCCTGCATGGCGGTGACGCCCTCGACCAGGTCAACCGTGTAGGGGTTGATGATCTGGTCCGTCTTTTCCCGCCGCGCCGTCAGGGCGGAGAACGCCGTTACCCCGCGCTGCTCGGCCTCAAACAGGATGTCCAGGGCGCGGCGGCGCGCCTTGCTGCGGGCGGAGTTCAGTTTGCCTGAAGGGCCCGCTTGACTGCCTGCCACTATTCGCTGACTCGTCCCAGGTAGCTGCCGTCACGGGTGTCGACCTTGACCAGGGTGTTGTTCTCGATGAACAGGGGCACCTGGATCTCGTAGCCGGTTTCCACGGTGGCCGGCTTGGTGCCGGCCGAGGAGCGGTCGCCCTGCAGGCCGGGCTCGGTGTAGGTGATGCGCAGCTGGACCGACGGCGGCAGTTCCAGGTACAGCGGGTTGCCCTCGTGCAGGGCGATGGTGACGTGCAGGTTCTCCAGCATGAAATTGGTGGCGTCGCCGACGGTGGCGCCGGAGACGGTCAGCTGGTCGTAGTTCTGGGTGTCCATGAAGACGAAGTCGTCGCCGTCCTGGTACAGGTACTCGTAGTCGGAGCGGTCGACCGTGGCCGTCTCGATCTTCAGGCCGGCGTTGAACGTCTTGTCAACGACCTTGCCGGAGAGGATGTTGCGCATCTTGGTGCGGACAAAGGCCCCGCCCTTGCCCGGCTTCACGTGCTGGAACTCGATGATGTTCCAGAGCTGTCCCTCAAGTTTGAGAACGGTGCCGTTCTTAATGTCGTTGGTCGTTGCCACAGTAGCCTCTTACGTATAAGTGTTATCAAAAATCCATTGACCATACTACCGCATCGGGTGGCGGCCGCCCGGCGGGCCCGGCTAGCCGCGCTCGGCCAGGTCCAGGGCGCGTTTCAGTGAAACCGTGGAGGAATAGATGGCCGACGCGTCCGCGCCGGCGGCAACACGCCGCTCCAGCGCCGCCGAGAAGCACCGTGCGGCGGCGGGGTAGTTCCCGTTGGAGAAGTACACCTTGCCCAGCTGCTGGTTGACCCACGCCTCCATGGAGGAGTCCGCCACGGTGGGAAGCAGGCCCTTGAGCACGCGCTCCGCCCGGTCGAATTGCCCCATGGCCCGCAGCACCTCGGCGTCCAGGACCTGCAACCGCAGCGACGTCGGGTCCAGCAGGCGGGCGTCTGCCGCCATCTCGGCGGCCTCGGCATTGAGCCCGCGCGCCAGCAGCACGAACACGTGGTCGGCGGCGTCGCCGGATTCCTCCAGGGCGGCAGCACACTCGTCCTCGTCCACCACCTCGGGCAGCAGGGTCTCAGGGTTCACGGCCGTTCCCGGGAACCCCGCCGACGGCCAATCCTTCAGCCCCATCTAGGACGCAATCTCTTGGTAGGCGGCAAAGAGCAGCGACGGGTCCGGCACGTCGAGCATGCCGGGCCGGCCAATCCCGTCCAGGACCACAAAGCGCAGCAGGTCCCCGCGGGTCTTCTTGTCCCTGCGCATGCCGTCCAGCAGCGCCTGCCAGCGGTCCTTGCGGTACGTCAGGGGCAGGCCCATGAGCTCCAGGATGCTGCGGTGGCGGTCAGCCTCGGCGTCGCTGAGCCGGCCCACGCTGCGGGCCAGCTCGGCGGCGAACATCATGCCGACCGAGACGGCCGCGCCGTGCCGCCACGAGTAGCGCTCGGCATGTTCGATGGCGTGGCCCAGCGTGTGGCCGTAGTTGAGGGTTTCACGCAGGCCCTTCTCCGTCAGGTCTTCCGAGACAACCCTGGCCTTGACCGTGATGGCCCGCTCGATCAGCTCGCGCAGCACGTCGGAGCGCGGATCCTTGACGGCTTCCGGGTGGGCCTCGATGAGGTCCAGGATGGCGGGGTCGGCGATGAAGCCGCACTTGACCACCTCGGCCATGCCGGAGAGCAGCTCGTTGGGCGGGAGCGTGTCGAGGGTGTCCAGGTCCACCAGCACTCCGGCCGGCGGGTGGAAGGCGCCCACCAGGTTCTTGCCTTCGGCGGTGTTGATGCCGGTCTTGCCTCCCACCGAGGCGTCAACCATGCCCAGCAGGGACGTGGGGAGATGGACCACCGTGACGCCGCGCAGCCAGGTGGCGGCCACAAAGCCGCCGAGGTCCGTCACGGCCCCGCCGCCCACGGCCACGATGGCGTCCGAGCGGGTGAAGTCGTTTTGGCCCAGCACCTGCCAGCAGAACGCGGCGACCTGGATGTGCTTGCCTTCTTCCGCATCCGGGATCTCGGCGGTGAGGGAGGTGAACCCGGCGGCGGCAAGGTCCTCCCGCACGGCCTCGCCGGTGGCGCGAAGTGCGCGCGGGTGGATGACCAGCACGCGTTTGACCCGCTCGCCCAGCAGGCCGGGAAGCCGGGCCAGCAGCCCGCGGCCCACCACGACGTCGTAGTTGTCGGTGGGGGCGGTGCCGGTGACCTTGATGACGGTGTTCAATGCATTCACGGTGCGGTGTTCTCTTTTCTGGATTCAGCGGCCAGCAGGCCAATGAGCCGGTCAACCAGCTCCGGCACGCTTGACGTGCCTACGTCAATGGTGATGTCGGCCAGGCGGGCATAGACGGGGCCGCGGGCGGCCGCGAGCCGCGACCAGGCTGCCAGGGGGTCGGAGGCCAGCAGGGGGCGGCCGGAGCTGCGAATGATCCTTTCCTTGATGATGTCCAGGGTGGCCCGCAGATAAACCACGGTGGCCCGGGCCATCAGCTGCTGCGTTCCGGTGTCCAGCACCGCCCCCCCGCCCAGCGAGAGGACCACGACCTTCGCCTGTGGCGCGTCCAGGACGTCGGCCACGGCGCGTGCTTCCAGCTGGCGGAAGTGGTGCTCCCCGCGGGCGGAAAATATCCGTCCGATGGAGCCGTGCCGGGCGACAATGCGCTGGTCGGTGTCGACAAATTCGAGCCCGAGCCTCCGTGCCAGCTCGGCGCCGATCACCGACTTGCCCACCGCCATGGGCCCGACCATGACGATGGGGCGGTCCGGGAGGTACTGCGGCTCCACGGGCTGTCCCGTCCCCGCTGCCATCAGTGCCCCAAGGTGTCCAGATTGGCCGGGATGGCGGCCAGGTAGCTCTCCATGTTCCGCTTGGTTTCGGCCATCGAGTCCCCGCCAAACTTTTCCACGAGGGCATCGGCGAGGACCAGGGCGGTCATCGCCTCGGCGACGACGCCGGCGGCCGGCACGGCGCACACGTCCGAGCGCTGGTGGTGGGCCTTGGCGGCGCCGCCCGTGGCAACGTCGATGGTCTGCAGGGCGCGGGGCACCGTGGCGATGGGCTTCATGGCCGCGCGCACGCGCAGCACGTCCCCGATGCTCATGCCGCCTTCGATGCCGCCGGCGCGGTTGGACGTACGGGCGATGCGGCCGGAGGCGTCGCGCACAATTTCGTCGTGTGCGGCGGAGCCGCGCCGGGCGGCGGTGGCAAAGCCGTCGCCGACCTCCACGGCCTTGATGGCCTGGATGCCCATGAGGGCGCCGGCCAGGCGGGAGTCGAGGCGCCGGTCCCAGTGCACGTAGCTGCCCAGTCCCGGCGGCAGGCCGTAGGCGAGGACCTCCACGACGCCGCCGAGCGTCTCGCCTTCCTTGTGTGCGGCATCAACCTCGGCCACCATGGCGGCGGAGGTGGCGGCGTCGAAGCAGCGCAGCGGGTCCGCGTCAAGGGCCGCCACGTCGCTGAAGGCGGGGACGGCGGCGTCCTGCGGGGACGCCACGCCGGCAATCTGGACAGTATGGCTGACCAGCTCCACGCCCACGGCGGCCAGGATCTGCGCCGCCACGGCGCCCAGGGCCACGCGGGTGGCGGTTTCGCGGGCGCTGGCGCGTTCGAGCACGGGGCGCGCTTCGCTGAAGCCGTACTTCTGCATGCCCGTGAAGTCGGCGTGGCCGGGACGGGGGCGGGTCAGGGGGGCGTTGCGGGCCTGCTCGGCCAGTTCGGCGGGGTCCACGGGGTCCGCGGACATGACCTGTTCCCATTTGGGCCATTCGGAGTTGGCGATCTGGATCGCGACGGGGCCGCCTTGGGTGAGTCCGTGGCGCACGCCGCCCACAATGGTGACCACGTCCTGCTCGAACTTCATCCGCGCCCCGCGGCCGTAGCCGAGCCGGCGCCGGGCCAGTGCGTCCCGGATGAGGGCGCTGGTGAGTTCCACCCCGGCCGGCACGCCTTCGATAATTCCCACAAGGGCCGGTCCATGTGATTCCCCGGCGGTCAACCAACGCAACATATCATCCATCCTGCCATGTTCTGCCGGAGCTATTCGTGCGGGGGGCGCCGGGGGAGCCCAAGTGCGTCGCACATCACATTAAGGACGGCTCCGGCGTGTTCATCCGCCCGCTCCCGGAAACCGCCGGCTTCGGCAAACAGCCGCACCTGTTCCACGCCTTGGTACAAAAGCATCTCAATCCCCGGAACGACAGTGCCGCCGTGCCGTTCCCAGACGGCGGCCAGGGCGCTGGGCCAGGGGTCGTAGGCGACGTCCAGGAGGCACCGGCCCGAAGTGTCCGGGGCGGTGGCGGCAAGGTCCGCCGCGAGCGCGTCCGGCGCGTGCGGGGGCAGTGTTGAAATGACGACCCCGTATCCTGCCAGGGCGCCGGCCGCGGCCGTGAAGGGCACCAGTGAGGCGGAAAGGCCGAGCCTCCGGGCCAGCTCGAGCGTCCCGGCGGACTTGCCCGGGTGGCGCACGTAAATGTCCACGGCGGCGGCGCCAAGGTCCGCCAGGGCCGCGACGGCGGAGACGGCGGTGCCTCCCCCGCCCAGCACGGCTGCCCGGGGCTGCCGGGGCGCGCCGGCATGGCGCAGCGCGTTGACGATCCCCGCGACGTCGGTGTTGTCCCCCAACAGGTGCGTGCCGGCGTCGTCCGTCCGGGTGACCACCACGGTGTTTACGGACCCCAAGGACCGGGCCGCCGGGGTGAGGGCGTCCACCAGTTCGGCCGCCCGGTTTTTCAGCGGCATGGTCACGGACAGCCCGTACCAGTTCCCGTCCGCGCGCACCCGCTGCAGAAAGGGCGCCAGGTCCGCCACGTCCAGGTCGACGGCACCGTAGCTGTAGTCAAGGCCCAACTCGGCGTAGGCGCGCCGGTGCATTGCCGGTGACTGGGAGTGCCTTATGGGGTGCCCCAGCACGGCGCCTTGAAGTGCTGCCGCCATCTATTTGCATTCCCCCGGGTTGGCGCCGCACCAGGCGGTGTACTTGGCAACGTTCTTCAGGTGCTCGGCGAAGGTGGTGGCGTACAGGGTCTCACCCGTCTTCAGGTTGACCGTGACCCAGAAATAGTAGGGGTTGGCTTCCGGATGGGCGGCCGCCTCGATGGCGGCACCGGCCGGGGAACCGATCGGACCCACGGGCAGGCCGGGGTTGGCGAAGGTGTTGTACAGGTTTTTCTTGTCCGCTTTTTGGGCGTCCGTGATGTTGTAGGTCTTGATGCCCAGCCCGTAGGCGACGGTGGCGTCGGATTCCAGCCTGCCGCCGGTTTCGCCGTTGGGGTTGTTGATGCGGTTTTCAATGGCGCCGGAGATCTTGGCGTAGTTCGCCTCGTTGCCTTCGAATTCGATGATGCTGGCAATGATGAGGGTGCGGTACTGCGCGGCGGGGTCGGTGATGCCGGCCTTGACCAGGCGGGCCTTCGTGGCGTCGACCATTTGGGCCAGGATCGCCTTGGCGCCGAGCTCGACCGGGAAGCGGTACTCGCCCGGCGACAGGTAGCCCTCCAGGTTTTTTGCCTGCGCGGGCAGGCCGAAGGCCTTGGGGTCGTTGGCGAGTTGTTCAAACTCGGCCTTCGGAATGCCCGTGCTCGTGGCCAGCACTGCCAGCGTTTCGCCGATGCGCAGGTTCTGCGCCACGGCCGCGTAGTGGACCTTGGCGGCGTCCTTGGAGAGCAGCACGGAGACGGCGTCCGACGCCTTCATCTGCTTGCGCATCTGGAACGAGCCCGGCTGCAGCGATCCCGCCCCGTGGGCTGCGTCAAGGGCGTCAAGGAAGGACTGCTCGCTGGCAACCACGTCCTGCGTGCGCAGTTCCGAGGCAACCGAGCGGGCCGTGGACCCTTCCGGGACCACCACCTGCACGCTGCCCGTGCCGGGGCCGGGGTAGTCCGCGGCCTGGAAGCCGCCCAGCAGGGGCCTGACGGTCTGGACCACGAAGAAAACGACGACGGCGAACAGCGCCAGGACGATGAAGAAGACCACCGTGCGGCGGCGCCGGCGGACGCGCTTGGACACGCGCGTGCTGCGCCGGGACGGGAGCGGGGCCCCGTCGAAAAGCGGTGCCTCTTCCGGCTCCGCCGCCCAGGGCCCGGTGTAGTGCGCCTCCTGGGGCTCCCCATGATAGGCCGCGTGGCCGGCGCCGGGCTCCTGCCAGGCCCCTTCCACGGGCAGGTCGTGTTCCTCGGACCAGTGCTGCTCCGGGGCGTCGGCCAGGTGGGACGGGTGGTGGCCGCCGCCGGCGCTCCCGCTCATCGCGGCCCTTCCTGGTGGGCGGGCCCCTGCGGCGGCACGGGCCCGCTGGTTGGCATTGGCATTGAATCGGAGATGGCCGAACCTTCTTCTTCTTCGGACGGAATGGCATTCCCCACGGTGCCCGGCTTGGGTGCACGCACAAGCTCGCCAACGCTTGTGTTGCGTGCCTTTTGCATGTCAAGGGCCTGCTGCAAGATGCCAACGGCCGCTGCCTGATCCACCAGTTTACGATGATCACGGCTCCCGATGCCAGCCGCGTGCAGCGCCTGGTGTGCGCTGACGGTGCTCAGGCGCTCGTCAATGAGCCGCACGGGCACGTCCAGTCCCGCCCTGCCGAGCGCGGCAAGCAGCAGCTGCGCATAGTCCCGCGCCATGCGGGCGGAGCCCTTCTCGGCGCCCTTGAGCGTGCGCGGCAGCCCCACAAAGATCTCCACGGCGCCACGCCCGGCGGCCTCGCTGACGACGACCCGGATGTCGGAGTTCCGTTTGGCGTCCCGCGCCAGGGTTTTAACGGGCGTGGCGAGGATGCCGCCGGGGTCGCAGGAAGCCAGGCCGACGCGGGCCATGCCCACGTCGATGCCCAGCTTCACGCCGTGAAGGTAGCCTGGCTGCACAGTAACGTCCCTAGCGGTCCTTGACGGCGTTCGTGACGGCTGCCAGCGCTGCCGGGATGGCCGACACATCGGTGCCGCCGCCCTGGGCCACATCCGGCTTGCCGCCGCCGCCGCCGCCCAGGACACCGGCGGCCAGCTTCACCAGCGCGCCTGCCTTGACCCCGGCGTCGCGCGCTGCCTCATTGGTGGCGATGAGGATCACCGGGCGGCCGCCGCTGGCGCCCGCCACGGCCACAGTGGCGGCCGCGGAGCCCAGCCGCTGTCGCAGGTCCAGGGCCAGCGCGCGGAGGTCGTCGGCGCCCGAGACCTCACCGGCGTCGTGCGCGATGACCTGGACGCCGTTGGCGTCGACGGCCGTGCCCGCCAGGCCCGCCGCGGCGGCGCTGAGCTTGTCCCGGCGCAGGCGCTCCAGCTCCTTCTCCGCCGTCTTGAGCTTGGCCAGGGTGGCGGCAACGCGCTCCTGCAGGAGGTTGGAGGGCACCTTGAGCAGGTCCGTCAGGGACGACACCAGGGCGCGTTCGGCGGCCAGATGCCGGAAGGCGTCCATCCCCACGAAGGCCTCGACGCGTCGGTTGCCGGAGCCCACGGACGCCTCGCCCAGCAGTGTCAGGGAGCCGATGCGGGAGGTGCTGTCCACATGGGTGCCGCCGCACAGCTCGCGGGACCATGCGCCGTCGATCTCCACCACGCGCACCTCGGAACCGTAGTTCTCGCCGAAGAGCGCCGTG
>Ga0134128_10006357_pt1 | contig 14317 bp, 12 predicted proteins | sample KB31754_FD_96462 | JGI IMG/M metagenome (GOLD analysis project Ga0134128, IMG submission 96462) | Terrestrial soil microbial communities with excess Nitrogen fertilizer from Kellogg Biological Station, Michigan, USA - KB3-175-4 | ecosystem: Environmental > Terrestrial > Soil > Unclassified ... | reverse complement strand
TCGTGGCACCTGCGTGCAGCGCCTCGATCCGCCGCAGTTTCTCGTAGAGCGCCTTCTCGTCGAGGATCATGACCAGGCGCTCGCCGCCAGGATCCGGAGCTCTCCGTCTCGGCGGTAGACTTTTATCCCCATCACGATCCGGTCATCGCCGGCAAACATCTCCCCTTTGCGCCGGATGAGATCATCGACGACGACTTCCCCTTCGGACAAGGAGAGACCGAGGACGTCGAGCGCCGTTTGAGCGTTCGGCAGGACGAGCTCGCGCGCGTTCGCCCCGTTGAGAACGCAGTTCCAGACGAAGGACGCGAACGTCAGCACCAGCTTCAGGTCGTCGACCGGCGGATCGACGGGGAGACGATCAACGAGCGGGCGCGCGAACTCGATCAGGGTGTCCGACATTTTCTTCGCAAACGGAAGCACGGTTTCTTCGGTTGAGAGGACCGGCGTCGCTCGAAGCCGGAACGCCTGGCGTTTTTGTTCCCGCTTCCGCCGTTTCCGATCGAGCTTCTTTTGTCGAACACGTTCGGGCTGCACGCTCTCGACGACTACCACCAGTCGGCTGAGGAATGCATCATCGAACTTATCCACAGGAGATGGCGATCACCCGGGGGCATAGGGAGAGCCAGGCGAGCGCGGCGGGCGTCGGGGCGTCACTCTTTGCTCCCTTGCCTGGCTGGTAACCGATCCTCGACCTGTTGGGCCTTGCGCCACCCTCGTCCCCCGGCAGGCCGCTCGACGGCCGGCCGCCGGGGGTTCACCGGCTCTCGGCGCGCTCCAGCTTCTGTCGCTGCCACCGGGTGAGATCGGCGTGGGCCCGGGTCCGCGCCCCCGCCAGTTGCTGATCGTGATCGGGGCGCTTGGCGGTCAGCTCGATGACGTAGCCGTTCGGATCGCGAAAGTAGATGGAGTCGATGAAGCCGTGATCGGAGATGCCGCGCGTCTCCATCCCGGCCTTGTTTCCCTTGTCGAACATCCGCTCGAGATCCGCACGGCTCACCTCGACGGCGATGTGCAGGTCGAAGTCGTGCTGCGGCTTGAAGTCGAACGGCCGGTCCGGCGCCTCGAAGAAGGCGAGGCACGACCCGTCGTCCATCGCGTAGAAGGAGTGCAGCGTGTGAGTCGCGCGCCCGCTCTTCGTCTCGGTGATCTCGAAGGCGTTCACCAACGGGAGCTCCAGGAAATCCTCGTAGAACTGGCGCGTGGCCTCCGAATCGCGACACCGGTAGGCGTTGTGGTGCAGTCCCTTGATCATGGCGCTGCCTCCTTCGGCCCGATCAGAGCGTGGTGAACTTCTGAGCTTTGACCGCGTCGGCGAAGCCGTAATGGGCCTCGTTGATCTGGTTCCACGTCCGGAGCTTGCGCATGTTGTTCACCCACCGCTCGACGTTCGGATAGGCGGAGAACTCGCACTGGATGACCTCGCCGATCGTGGTCAGGCAGACGCCGAAATAGTCGGCGATCGTGATCTCGTCGCCGCAGAGGTACTGCTTTTTGGGCCCGATCCAGAAGTCGTTCAGGAGCTTGAACCAGCCCTGCGCCTTCTCCTTCCCCCAAGCGATCGTGCCGGCGTGGATCTCCTCGCTCGGCCGCTTGTGGTGGGGATAGAGCTGCGGATAGGTCAGCCCATAGCCGTAGTCCCGATAGAACTGGGTGTTGAACCAGTCCATCATCTCGTCCACCTTGGCCCGCTTCTTCAGATCCTGGGGATAAGACGGCAGGTCGTACTTGCCGGCCAGGTACTTGAGAATCGCGGAGCTCTCGGTGAGCCGGAAGTCGCCGTCCTCGAGCATCGGCACCAGTCGGTTGGGGTTGATCGAAGCGTACGGCTCCTTGTAGTGCTCGCCGGTGAGCAGGTCGATGACCTGCTCCTCGCAGGGGATCTTGTTCTCCGCCAAGAACAGGCGGACCGGGCGGCTGGCGTTCGAAACGGGGTGCATGTAGAGCTTCATGGTCGTCACCTTTCCTGATTTGGTTCTGGTCGGGGCGTCTCGTAAGGGACGGCTCGTTCGGCCGCCTCCCAGATCTTTTCCATGGCCGGTCGGTGTCGCTCTTCGTGAAGGTGGCCGACCAGGCCGGCGCACCGGGCCACCAGGGCGAAGCCGCGCATGATCTCGGGCGGCACGCCCAGGTCGGCCAGCGCCGCGGCGACGGCGCCGGTGGCGTTGATGGTGAGGTCCCGGCCCAGCGCGTGGTCGAGCGCGGCCGACAGCAGCTCGATGGCCGCGATGTGAGGACCGGCGACGCCGCGTTCGCGCGCCAGCGCGAGCAGCCGGAGGCTGCGGGGATCGTCCGGGGTGTGGAGGTTGTGGCCGAAGCCGGGCAGCGGCTGGCGGGAAGCGCGGTGCTCTTCGACGATGCGCGGCGCCTCCGCGGCCGGATCGCCGGCCACCATGCGGGCGAGCAGCGTGGCGCAACCTTCCACCGTCCCCACGAAACGGCTGCCGACGGCGAGCAGGCCGGCCGCCACCCCGCTCTGCAGCGCCTCGGGCGAGCTGGAGTAGACGAGACGCGCCGCGAGGACACTCGGCGTCAGCCCGTGCTCCATGAGCGCGACGAGGCAGGCGTCCACGAGAGAGATCTGGTCGGGCGTCGGCACCCGGCCGAGGATCTGGAAGCAGATCATCTCCGTGAAGCTGAGCTTGCCGAGGAGATCTCGGGTGAGGCTCTTCCCGCGCACGACGATGTCGTCGGGGGTCGAGGTGGCGATGCTGGTGGTCGCCGGGCGGGTGGTCATCATGCTCCCTTTATCTGTGGAGTGCCCGGGTCGGCGGGCACCCGCGCTTCGAGCTCGTGCCGCTGGATTTTCCCCGAGGCGCTGCGCGGGAACGCCTCGAGGGGGATGAAGTATATGCCTTTCGGCTGCTTGTAGCCGCCGAGCTCCGTCCGGCAAAGCCTCCCCAGCGCCGCCTCGTCGAGCGACGGGTCGCGGCGGGCGACGAACGCCACCGGGACTTCGCCCCAGCGCGGGTCCTTGGCCCGCACCACCGCCACCTCGGCCACCCGGGGATCCTGCAACATCACGCGCTCGATCTCCGCCGGGTAGACGTTCTCGCCGCCCGACTTGATGAGGTACTTCACCCGATCGACGAAGTCGACGCTGCCGTCCCCGTTGCGCACGAAGACGTCGCCCAGGTGGAACCAGCCACCGCGGAAATCCTGGCCGTTCACCTCCGGCTGGTCCCAGTAGCCGCTGAATAAAGTCGGGCCGCGCAGGACCAGCTCGCCGGGGGTGCCGTCGGGCACGTCGCGATCGTCGGGATCGACGAGCCGGACCTGGCAGAACGGGCTCAGCTGCTTGGAGAGTCGTGTGGGTGCCACGCCGATCGGAATCGGGCTCGCCGAGCCAGGAGGGCAGCCGGTCTCGGTGGCGCCGAACGTGTTGGCGTAGGGCGCGCCGAGGAGGCGCGTGATCTCGGCGATCTCCGAGGGGGGCACGAGGTCGGCCATCACGCCACAAAGCTTGACGCCACGGGGCTTGATCCCCTTCTCCGTGAGCACGCGGGCGAGGCGGCCGACCATCCCGGGCATGAGCAGGAGCCATCCAATCTGCTCGCGCGCCACCAGCTCCGCGAGCCGTTCCGCATCGAACCCGCCCAGCGTGACCACCTTCCCCCCCGACATCAGCGTCCCGAGCGAGTTGTCGACGGCGCCCATGTGGTAGAGCGGCGACCAGGCGATGAACGTGTCGCCGGGCGCCACGCCGAACTCCGCCAGCACGGCCAGGTTGCGGACGATCTCGGCGCGGTGGCTGAGGAGCGCCCCCTTGGGCAGGCCCGTGGTCCCGCTCGTGTAGAGGATGAGGAGGCCGTCCTCGGGATCGACGTCGACGGGCGGAGGCTCGGGGGGCGCGCCGGCCAGCAGCCGCTCGTAGTCATCCCCGAGCACGATGGCATCGTCGACCAGACCGCCGATGAGGGCGGCGTGCTTCGGCGAGACCACCGCGGTCTTCGGCGCCACCAGGCGGACGCAATGGGCGATCTCGGGGACCTTGAGGCGCCAGTTCTGACAGGCGACGATCGCGCCCAGGCGCGCGGCGGCGAGAAACAGCTCCAGCACCTCGGCCCGGTTTTCGGCGAGCAGCGCGAGGCGGTCGCCGTGGCCGACGCCGCGGGCCGCCAGCATGCTCGCGGCCCGGCGGGAGCGCTGGTCGAGCTCGCGGTAGGTCAGCGTGCGCGCGCCGTCCACCACCGCCACCCGCTCCGGATGCGTGCGCGCTTGCGCCGAGAACAGGCCGGCGACGGTGTTCTGCGCGGCGCGCCGGACCAGCGCGGCGGGGCCCTTCGGGTCCCCGTCCATCAGCGGGGATCCCCTCGAAAGTACGAGCGATGGCTGCCCCAGGTGGAGGGCCAATCTGGCAGGCGGTTCTCCTCCGCCCACGGCGACAGAGACATCGGCAGCGTGGACTCGAACTGGAACCAGAGGCTGCTGCCCGGGGGGACCGGCCGATCCGCCTCCTCGGCGCCGGCCTCTCGCGCTCGCTCGACGGCGTGCCGGCCGGGTCCGTGCGCCGTGAGCGAGGGGGTCAGAAAGCAGCAGCCAGGCTGGAACGGACTGCCGGGCGCGGGCGCCTCGCGGATGACGCCGTTCACCTCGCTGACGGGGTTGCGGTGAAAGTAAGGCGGCCGGAAAGTCCCGCGCGCGACGTCCCAGCGCGGTGCGAAGGCGATGAAGTCCAGGGTGTTCGCGCCCGGCTCGTCGAGCGGCGCGGTGAGCACGGTGTAGATGGACGGATCGGGGTGGTCGATGCGGACGCTGCCCACCGGCGAGAAGTCGGCGAGGTCGTAGCGGCAGGGGAAGTAGTTGCCGTGCCAGGCGACCACGTCGAAGGGTGAATGGTCCTGGCTCGCCTCCGCGAGGCGCCCCCCGAGCTTGGCGACGATCCGGAAGTCGGGCGCCAGCTTGTCCTCGTAAAAGGGCGCGGGCGCCTGGAAGTGTCGGGGGTCCGCGAGGCCGTTGGCGCCCACCGGCCCGCGCTCGGGAAGCTGGAAATGCCGGCCGAACGCCTCGCCGACGTAGCCGCGCGCGAGGGGACCGGCGAGCAGCACCGAGAAGGCGATGCCGCGGGGCAGGACCGCGATCTGACCAGGCGCGACCTCGAGGGCTCCGAGCTCGGTCAGCACGGTGAGCGCGCCCTCGACCGGGACCAGCAGCAGGTCGCCGTCGGCGTCGTAGAACGCCCGGCGATCCATGTCGCGATTGGCGGCGTAGAGGTGGACCGCGCAGCCGCGCCGGAGCTCGGCGCCGCCGGCACCGGCCAGCGTGACGAGGCCGTCGAGGAAGTCGGTCGGGGCCTCGGGCGCGGGCAGCGGCGCCCATCCGGCCAGGTTGACCTCCGGCGCGCGTCCCGCGAAGCTCGACCCGAATCGCGCCTGCGGCAGCGGCGCGAACGCCCTCCGTTGCGACGCCGGGCGGATCCGGTAGCACCAGGTGCGCAGGTTCTCGACGCGCCGGGTGGTGAACGCGGCCCCGTTCACCTGTTCCGCGTAGAGACCGAGCGGCGGGAGGCGGGGACTGTTCTGATGGCGCGGCAGCGCGCCGGCCGTGGCCTCGGATTCGAGCGTGTTCCCAAATCCGCTGGCGCCCGGGGCGGCGCGGGCGCCGCGGATGAGCTCGCGGGCGCGCAGCCGCTGGCGGGGCGAAATGTCGTGCCGCTCTCCTGGGTTCGAGAGCAGGTCCACCGTCGCTCCCGCGGCGCGGAACCAGGCGGCGGTCGCCTCGATCCGCGCCGCGTCCATCCAGGGGTCCTTGGCGCCCGCGCCGACCAGGACGGAGAGGTCGCCGAGCCCGCCGCCCGGCGTCCACTCGGACGGCAGGCCCAGGCGCGCCCCGCAGGGAGCAACCACTGCCGCCAGGCCCGCCCCCTTGCGCGCGGCGTATTCGAGGGCGAGGCAGGCGCCCTGGGAGAACCCGGCGAGCGTGGTTGCGGCGCGCGGCACGACGCGCGCGAGCGCTCCCAGCGCGGCGTCGACGCGCGCGAGGGCGGCCGCGACCTCGGGGTGGCCACCGGCCCCTGCTTCGCCGTAGCGGACCCCGTACCAGCGGTCAGCGCCCGCGGCCTCCCGCAGGCCAATGATGGCGATCTCCGGATCGTTCCCCGCGATCTCCCGGTACCGGCGGACGATGCCGCCCGCCTCGGCGTCCCGACCGTGCAGCGCCAGCACCGCCCGGCGCGCTCGCTCCGGGTGTGGCCCGTCGAGCAGAGCGAGCGGCGGCGGCCCGAGCTCGAGGCGGGCGCGGGTGGGGCGCAGTCCGTGTTGCGCGTCGCGAATCATGGCCTCGGGAAGGTCGGGATGCGCGTCGAGCACCCTCTGCGCCGCCGCGGCGTCCACTTTGAGGGCATCGAGAGAGGTCGGCGCGCCGGCGCGGGTCAGCAGATCGTGCAGGTGCGCCTCGAGGGGTCCGGCCCCGATCGCGGTTTCGAGCTCGGCGACCAGATCGGCGCTGCGCTCGCGGAGCTGGGCGATGAACTGCGGCAGCAGCACGCTGTGCAACGCGGCGTGGTCGAGGCCGAGCGCGCCGCCGAGGGCATGAGCGGCGGCATGCTGGAGGCCCATCTTCCCCCGGTCCATGGCGGCGGCCGCCGCCGAGGCCGCGCGCAGCGCTTCCTCGCGGAAGGCGAGGTTCGTCGGCGCCAGCAGCAGGTCTTCGGTGACGCGGACCACGGCCACGGCCGCCGCCAGGGCCGCCGCCCGGTCGTCCCCGGCGAGCGAACCGGTGGCGAGCGCGCCCACGGGGTGCGCGAGCGCGTTCAAGAGGCTCTGCACGGTGACCGCGATGGGCAGCGACGCCGTCAGCGTCGGATCGTAGAGGACCAGCTCCGGCCGCACCCGCGCGTCGCGTCCGGTGGTCTTCTCGTTTCCCCGGGTGATCCCCCAGATGTCGGTCATCTCGGAGCCGGCGTAGGTGGTGGGAACCGCCGCGAAGCGGACCTCCCGGCCAAGGCGCAGCGCCTTGCCGAGGCCGATCGCCGCACCGCCGCCGATCGACAGCAACGTGTCGGGGCCCGCCTCCGCGAAGGCCCGGCCGGCCGCCTCGAGCACCTCGGCCGGGACGTGGACGCGCGCGCCGCTGAAAACCGAGGTCGCCGGGGGCGGTTCCAGCGCGCGCAGCGCTTCCACCATCTCATCGACGAACCGCCCGCTGGGCGACGACAGCACCAGGATCCGCCGGGCCCCCAGGCTCCCCAGCCGCTCGGCCAGGCGCGCCATCCCTCGCCGCGCGTAAATGACCTCGGGGCCGGGCATGGACGCGTAGCATGCCAGGAAACGGCCGCGCGGGCAGCCTCACCGGCGTCGAAATGGGCGTGACGCGCGCGCCGGGTCAGCTGTCCACGAGCGCGACGACCAACCCGTCCCACCCCTTGACACCGACGGTCTGCAACGCGGTGGCGGTCACCCGCGGCTCGCTGCGCAGGCGCTCGTAGAGTCGCCGCGTTCCGAGCACGTTGGGATCGGTCGAGCCCCCGTCGATGACCGCGCCCTGGCGGACCACGTTGTCCACGACGATCAGGCTGCCGGGGCGCGAGAGCTTGAGCGCCCAGTCGAAGTAGTCGGCGTTGTTCGGCTTGTCGGCGTCGATGAACGTCAGGTCGAACGGCGGCCGCCCTTCGCCCGCCAGCGCCGGGAGCGCCGAGAGCGCGGGCCCGACCCGAATCTCCACCTGGTCGGCGACGCCGGCGCGGGTCAAGTTGGCCTTGGCGACGGCGGCGTGCCGCGGATCGATCTCCAGCGTCACCAGCCGGCCGTCCGCAGGCAGCGCGCGCGCCAGCCAAATGGTGCTGTACCCGCCCAGCGTCCCGATCTCCAGGATGGTTCGCGCGCCCCGCAGCCGCGCCAGGATGTGGAGAAGCTTTCCTTGATTGGGCGCGACCGCGATCGCCGGGAGGCCGGCGGCCGCGCTGTCGGCGAGCGCCGCGGTCAGCGCCGGATCATCCGGGATCACCTGGGCGTTCAAAAATTCGTCGACGGCGGACCACTGATCGCGCATCGGTTGCCTCCGCCCAGGATCTACGACGGCGCGGTTCGATGCTCAACGTCCGTCGGTCGAACGCCGCCGGAGGCGCTCAGAGTTTGCTCACCGCCGCGGCGACGGGCGCGCAGACGCGCTGCCCGGTGCAGATCTGGTCCTTGGCGCAGGCCGGGTTGCATTGCGCGAGGCAGACGCCCTTCTGGCAGGCGAACCCCGGCGAGCAGATCGGATCGCAGGAGGACGCGCCGACATCCAAGGCGCCCTCGGGCGTCCCGGGCACATTGTGGGCGAACGTCGCGGTCAGGTAGCTCACCCCGCCTTCGCGGAGCTCGGCGATTCCGTAGACAGCGTCGGCGCCGGCCAGACAAGCCTTGCGCTGCAGGTCTTCGAAGCACAGTTCCTCGTTGAACGTGTGGTCAGGACACTGAGTCCGGGCGCGGGCGATGTCCTGGTGCGAGATCGGCAAGGGACCGAACAACATCTGCATCCGGCAGTCGAGCGGCCGGGCCGTCTGGAACGGACCGACGTACTTGATCTCGGTTCCGATGTCGGCGAGCTCGCACCCGCCGGCCAGCAGCATCGCCACTCCGATCGCCATTTCGATGCGCTTCATGGGCCGACAATGTAATGGCTCGCGCGCGCCAGGCAGGGCCTCGCGTGACTGGAAAGCGCTCGCCGCTTCCGGGAAACACGACGGGCCGGGTGCGGGGAACGGTCAGGGTTTGCCTCGGCCCGCCGACGCGGCTCGATTTTTCGCTTTCCGTAAACCCGGCCTTTTCCTAGAGTGCGGGCTCGTTCGTTTTCCTTCGCTTTGGAGATCCCATGACGCCACGTTCTCGCGCCCTCGCGCTCGCGCTCGCCCTCCTCGGTTGCGGCTCCTCGGGATCGGAAAGCGGGACCGGCGGAACGAACGGAAGCGGCGGCGCCGCCGCGGGCGCGACGGGCACCGGAGGGACCAGCACGGGCGGCAACGGCATCGGTGGCACGGCGGCCGGCGGGACGACGGGCACGGCCGCCAACATCTGCACCTTCGCGAGCGGGATCAACGTCCCCTGGGTGAACTTCGGCGGCGACGTCCCCAACCCCAACATCGCCACCTTCAACGCGCTGTTTTCAGCGGTGCACGCGGCGGGCGGGCGCGTCGTGCGCTGGTGGTTCCACGCCAACGGCTACGCGACGCCTGGCTACGACTCGAGCGGCCTGACGCAAAAGATCCCGCAGTCGCACATCGACGGCGTCAAGGCGATCCTCGCCGCCGCCAACAGCGCAGGCCTGGCGGTGAACGTCAGCCTCTGGTCGTTCGACATGCTGCAAGGGCCTGGAAGCGGAGAAACCATCCCCGCGGCGACGCTCACCAACAACCAGAACCTGCTGACCGTCGACGTCAATCGGCAGGCTTACATCGACAACTACCTGACTCCGTTGGTCATGGCGCTCCAGGGTACGCCCGGGCTCTACTCCTACGAGATCTTCAACGAGCCCGAGGGGATGACGACGGAGCACGGCTGGACCGCGAACAGCACCAACAAGGGATTGTCAGTCCCCGAAGCGATGATCCAGAAGACGGTGAACTGGTTCGCGGCCGCCATCCACGCCGCCGACCCCACCGTGCTGGTGACGAACGGATCGCAGACCTTCGACTACTGCTCGAACGTGAGCGGCAAGACCAACTACTACTCGGACGCCGCGCTCCGGAGCGCCGGCGGCAAGCAGACCGGGACGCTCGACTTCTATGAGGTCCACTACTACACGTCGAACGGCACCTCCGACTCCTGCTTCCTCAACCCCGCCTCGCACTGGGCGCTCGACAAGAAACTGGTGATGGGCGAGTTTGCGGCCGCTGCGACCGACAACGTGGCGGTGAACGATCTGTTCACCACCATCTTCACGGGAGGCTACGACGGCGCCTGGGCCTGGTCCTACAACAGCGACGACCCCTGGCCGGCCGGCCAGCAGGCGATGCAGAACCTCTATACCGCGCAGACGGCGGTCATCTCGGCCTGTCCGTGACCGAGAGCGCGCGTCGCGCGCGGTGAGGCGCGCGCCTGGCGCCGGCGGCCGTGCTCTGATATGCGTCGAACGCTCCGATGCTCGCCGCCGCTCGCCCGATCCTCCTTTGCGGACCGCTATTGCTCGCGCTCACGTGTGCCACCGCGCCGCCCAACCCCAACGCCGCGAAGTACCCGCCGCGCGGCCTCGGCTGCAAGGTGCTCGTGTTTCACGAGGGCGCGCCCGGCGTCACAGCGTGGGACGACCTCGGCGTGGCGCACGTCGACTGCCCGCTGGACGTCGGCCGCGTCCAGTGCCTCAAGAAGCTCCGCGAGGAGGCGTGCCGGATGGGCGGCGACATCCTCTACGACGTCCCCAAGAAGCCGATGCGACCGACCGACCAGGGGATGGTCTACGCCGGGCACGTGGCGCACTCGAAAGTGAAGCCCGAAGAGGCCGACCAGGACGACGAGGCCGCGGCCGGCGCCGAGGCAGAGAGCCCGAGCTTCGACGCCTCGGGCCCCGTGGAGCCGATTGTCCCTGCGACACCGCCCGCCCGCGACGGCGGTGTCGCCGACGGTGGGCGGTGATCCGATGACCAGGCCGCCCGGCGACGAACGCCCCACCCGCCGCAGGTTCCTCGCGGCCGCCGCCGCGCTCGCGCCCGCGGCCTGTGTCGCCCCGCGCGCCAGCGCGCCCGGCCCTTCGGGCGGCGCCGTCCCCGCGGCACGCGCCGCCGGCCAGCCGTCGCCCGACGTCGAGGCGCTGCTCGCCCAGATGACGCTCGAGGAGAAGATCGGCCAGATGACCCAGGCCGACAAGACCGCGCTCACCGACGGGCGCGAGGTCACGCAGTACTTCATGGGCTCGGTGCTGTCGGGCGGCAACTCGCTCCCCGCGCCCAACGACCCGGCGCACTGGGTCACCATGACGGACGGGTTCCAGTCCCGGGCCCTCGCCACCCGCCTCGGCATCCCGATCTTCTACGGCGTCGACGCGGTCCATGGCGACGGCGACGTCAAAGGGGCGGTGCTGTTCCCGCACCAGATCGGGATGGGCGCCACGCGCAACCCCGAGATCGTCGAGCAGGCGGCGCGCGTGACCGCGCGCGAGGCGGCCGGGAGCGGCGCGCGCTGGGCGTTCGCCCCCTGCATCGCCGTCGCCCGCGACGAGCGCTGGGGCCGCACCTACGAGAGCTACGGCGAATCGCCCGAGCTGGCCGAGTTGCTGGGGCCGGCGGCCGTGCGCGGCCTGCAGGACGCCCCCGCGTCCGAACCGAGCAGCGCCGTGCTGGCCACCGCCAAGCACTTCCTCGGTGACGGCGGCACCAGCCGCGGCATGGACCAGGGGGACACGCGCGTCTCGCTCGAGGAGCTGCGCCGGATTCACCTCCCCGGCTACGTCGCATGCGTCAAGGCGGGCGTCGGCAGCGTGATGGTCTCGTACTCGAGCTGGAACGATCAGCCGATGCACGGGAACAAGGAGCTCATCACCGGCCTCCTCAAGGGCGAGCTTGGGTTCCCGGGGTTCGTGGTCACCGACTGGGCCGCCATCGACAAGATGTCCGACGACTACAAGCAGGACGTCGAGGTGGCGATCAACGCCGGCATCGACATGGTGATGGTGCCGATCAACTACCCGGACTTCGTGGCCGACCTGCGCGAACTGGTGAAGGCGGGGCGAGTCGCGCCGGCGCGCATCGACGACGCCGTCCGCCGCATCCTGCGGCAGAAGGTGCGCTTCAAGCTGTGGGAGCGGCCGTTCGCCGATCCGGCGCTCACGGCGCGCATCGGCTCGGCCGAGCACCGCGCGGTGGCGCGCCGGGCGGTGCGGGAGAGCCTGGTCGTGCTCAAGAACGACAAGAACGTACTGCCGCTCGGGGCCGGCGCGCGCGTCCACCTCTGTGGTTTCCGCGCCGACGACATGGGCGTGCAGTGCGGCGGCTGGTCGGTCGGCTGGCGCGGGCGCCGCGGCGCCATCACGCCGGGGACGACCATCCGGCAAGGGTTCGAGGAGGTGCTGGGGGCCGGGCGGGTGACGTTCTCCCAGGACGCGGCCGGCGCCGCGAGCGCCGACGTGGTGGTGGCCGTCGTGGGCGAGGATCCTTACGCCGAAGGGAGCGGCGACCGGGACAAGCTGGAGCTCTCACCCGAGGATCGCGCGCTGCTCGACGCCGCCCGCCGGAGCGGCAAGCCGCTGGTCGTGGTGCTGCTCTCCGGACGGCCGCTCATCCTGGGGGACCTGGTCGACGGCGCGACGGCGCTGGTCGCCGCCTGGCTGCCCGGGACCGAGGGGGCCGGGATCGCCGACGTGCTGGCGGGCCGCGCGAAACCGACCGGGAAGCTCCCCTGCAGCTGGCCGCGCGACATGGCGCAGATCCCGATCAACGTCGGCGACGCCCGTTACGACCCGCTCTTCCCGTACGGCTTCGGCCTCTCCTGGTAAACGGCCGGGCCGAGGCGCCAGCGCACGAGCCTGCCCGTTGACCGGCGCTCGCGCGTCCCGAGGAAATGGTCTACAAGGGCGCTGCTGGTCAACCTCCAACCAAGGAGACTTCCATGAAGTTGATCCTCGCGGCGATCCTCGCTGGTTCGTTCCTGGTTTCCGTTCCCGTCCGGGCCGACGACAAGCCGGCCGGCGACACGAAGAGCGAGAAGGGCAAGAAGGACAAGAAGGACAAGAAAGCCGACAAGGGCGACAAGGGCGCCGACCAGGGGGCCAAGCCCTCGGGCGGCGGCTGGTAAGCGCGCTCGAGCGCGTCGCTCTAGAGCGAGCGCAGAAACGCCAGCAGCGCCGCCTGCTCGTCGGCCGAGAAGGCCGGCGGACGGGCGGCGTTGGCCGGCGAATGCACGGCCTCGACGTGGGGGTCGGTCCGGCGCAGCACCTCTTCGAGCGAGCGCGCGCTCCCGTCGTTGAAGTAAGGCGCGTTGTCCCAGACGCCGCGCAGCGACGGCGGGTTGTTCCCCCCCTCGCCGAGCACCGGCGTCCCGACGTTGCGGCGGCGGGGTGAGGTGAGCGCGACCTGGCCGGCGAGGAGGCGCGCCTCGGCCGTCGCCTCGGGGACGTGGTTCCCGAGGTCGCTGTTGCCGATCATCTGGTGGCAGCCCGCGCAGCGATCGCGGAACAGCACCAGGCCGCGGCGGGCCTCCGGCGTGAGCGCGCGGGCGCCGGCCTCCACGAACGGCGACCGCTCGGGCGGGATGCGTTCCATGTAGCGCGCCAGCGCCTGGCGCACCTCGCGCGGTTGCAAGGTCACCGCGCGCGCGCCCTCCGCGCCGTGCAAGCGCAGCGTGACGGGATAGTCGGCGAAGTGCGCCGGATCGCGCTCGGCCCCCTGCGCGTGCGTGGAGACGATGTTGTCGGCGAAGACGTCGATGGTCGCTTGGTTGCCGAGGCGCAGGTAGGGCGCCGTGGTGCCGATCCCCCGGCAGGTCAGCGTCGTCGAGAAGAACCGGTTCTGCTTGGCCGGGTGCAGCCGCCCGTCGATGTGGCCGTCGTCGTGGCAGGCGGCGCAGGTGTAGAGCGAGAGCGGGCCCGTCGCGACGTTGTTGCGCACCAGATCCCGGCTGTAAAACAGGAGCTCTCCACGTTCGGCCGGCGAAGGCCGCGCCGGCGCGCCGACAACCAGCGTCGCCGTCACGCCCGGCGCGCCGGCCGTCGAGACGAAGGTCAGCGTGTCGCTCAGCCGGTCGGCGGTCACGAACCTGTCGTCGGACAGCGCCACGACGGCCGAGGGGTTGGCCCCCACCGGAACGACGACCGTGTCTCGCAGGTTGGCCTGCCGCGCCGGGGCCAGACACAGGTTGTCGCTCCCCGCCCCGACGACCGCGAACCTGCCGTGGCCGTCCAGCGCCACGGCGTCGAGCTCGATGACGGGCGACGGCCGCTCGCCGAGGTTCACGAACGACCGGCGCCCCGGTCCGGGATCGTCGACGAGACGCCCGCCCGAAAGGTCGCCGCGCGCCGCCAGCCGGATGACGCCGCTGTCGAGCCCCTCGACCGGACCGCGCGCCCGCGAGACGGCCCGGTCCTCGTGCGTGAACAGCCAGGCCCCGGGCAGCTCGCCGCCGGTGAGCGCCAGGTCGAGCACGGGCGCCTCGGTCCGGATCGTCTGCACGGCGGGCGCCAGCCGGCCGTCGTCGCCGAGCGGGTGGAGGGTGACGGTGTGGTCGATGAAGTTGCTGACCGCCAGCAGCGCGCCCCGCTGGCCCGGCCAGGTCCGTTTGGGGAGGAGCCGCATCGCCCGCGGCGAGATCCCGGTGGCGATCGTCTGCAGCAGGCGGCCGTCGCCGAGCGCCACGACGGCCACCCCGCGCAGCGGCGGCGAGGCGACGTAGGCGAACCGGCCGTCGTCCGCCAC
>Ga0134128_10006355_pt1 | contig 14321 bp, 15 predicted proteins | sample KB31754_FD_96462 | JGI IMG/M metagenome (GOLD analysis project Ga0134128, IMG submission 96462) | Terrestrial soil microbial communities with excess Nitrogen fertilizer from Kellogg Biological Station, Michigan, USA - KB3-175-4 | ecosystem: Environmental > Terrestrial > Soil > Unclassified ... | reverse complement strand
TCCGCCATCTGCTGGATGAGCATCAGCGCCGACTGGTTCTGGCGCTGGATGGCGAGCGCCGTCTCCTTGAGATCGAGCACCAGCTCGCGCGCCAGCGTCGCATCGGGCACTTTGGACTGCAGCTTCTCGGCGAGCGCCTTGACGCTCTGGCCGACCTGATCGGCCTGCTGCTGCAGCTGGATGGCCTGTTTTTCGGCAGCCTGATAATCCACGATCGATCCTCCCCGGACTTGAGCTCGGCTCGATACGCGCTTCGACTGCCAAATCGCAGCGGCGTTCCCCCTCTGCCTGCGCCTGCGAGCCTACGCGGTTCGCGCCGTATGTTGCGCACCGACGGCCGGCACGATGGCGGCGCCACGAAGGGCGCTTTCGTACAGCTCCTCGAGCCGAGCGACGCTGCGCTCCCACGTGAACAGCTGCCGCACCCGGTCTCGGCCGGCGGCGCCCATTCGCGCGCGCAGGTGCGCGTCCGACAAGAGCCTGGAGATCGCAGCAGCAAGGCCCTCGGCGTCGCCGCGCTCGACCAGGATGCCGGTCTCGCCGTCCACCACGATCTCAGGCAGCGCGCCCGCCCGTGTCGCTACCACGGGTAGTCCCGCAGCCATGGCTTCGACTACCGGGATGCCGAATGGCTCGTGCCATAGCGAGGGAAAGACGAAAATCCCCGCCCGCGCATAGTGGGGGCAGATCTCCGCGTTCGGCGTGCGGCCATGGAGAAACGCGCGCCCGCCGAGCGCGCTCACCTGACGGCAGATGAGCTCGTAATAGGAGCCGGGGTGAGTGTAGTAACGCTCGAGGCCGTCGAAGATCGGATCACAATGGTGTGGATCCACGAAGTCCTTCGGCGCCACATCGAGAGGACCCACCAGGCTGAGGCTCGCGCGCGGCTGCGACCGCGATACCTCATTCATCGCGGAGAGCAGCACGTGCACGCCTTTCTCCGGGCAGAGTCTGCCGACGAACAGCACCGTGCGCGAGGCAGCCGGGTCAGGGGTGACCTCGAGGAAGCGCTTGTCGACTCCGTTGTAGAGCGCGTGGCAGCGCCCGGCGGCGGCAGGGTAGCGGCGCCGGATTTCCTCGGCGACGAACTCGCTGCAGGCGAGCACCAGCGCCACCTCCTCGAGCCGCGGCTCGATCACCGCGGAATCGAAATCGGCGAGCGAGTGATCGTGCATGTGCAGCACGATTCGCACGCGTGGATTGGCGCGGCGGATGGGCCCGATGAAGTTGGAAATGGTATGCAGGTGGACGAGCTCGCAGCCACGCTTGCGGATGTCGTCGGCGACCTGGCGCGCGTAGTGGGCGTAGTAGAAAGGTCCCAGTCTGAAGGGACGCCGGCGGTTGAGGAGTCCCGCGGCGTCGAGAATCTTCAGGCCGTTGAGTGCCCGGTCGATGCCCTGGGGAATGCGCCGGTATGTGACACCCTCGTGGCGCTCGGTCTCCTGTTCACCTGGCACCCACTTCGGATAGGTCACGACAGCATGCCGGCGTGCCAGGCGCCGCCCGAGCTCGTAGTTGACTATCGCGAGAGCGTCGTAGAGCCGCGTATGCGGCAACGGAATATCGGCGTGCGGGTAGACCTGGGCAATGCGGATGGCCACAGCTCCGGCCAGGCAGCAAACGCCATACCCGATCGGGGTCGCCTCGCTCGTGGGCGTGCGTCCGCTGGCGGAGCGATCAACTGCGCTGGGCTGCCCGATACGCCTGTAGCCGTGGCAGGAAGGCAAGGCGCCGTGTCAGGCTCTCCGGTGACCATTGGCGCTCGATCTCGTAGAACGCCGGCATCGTCGGCACATCCTGCGGCAATACCACCCAAGGCTGCTTCGAGGCCGTATAGATATGAACGTCCGGCCGCAGGGCATCCGGCGTATCCAGAGTTCCGATGCGCACGAAGCGGATGATCGGGCCGGCGCCGCCGTAGTAGCTCCACACCGCAATCCGGCAATGCGGGCAGCGGGCGATCTTCTGTCCCCGGCCGCTCTGCGAGGGCGTATCGATGAGCTCGGGCTCCGCTTTCAAATGGATCAGGCGCTCCGCCTCGATCAGCGCATTCAGCGCAAACGCGGTCCCGGTCTCGCGCTGGCACCAGCGGCAGTGGCAGCAGTGCGCGATGAGCGGCGCCGTCTCCATTCGATAGCGGATCGAGCCGCAGTCGCAGCCACCTTCGAGCGGAAACATGTCGTTGGAGGTCATATGGAAAAGACCCTAGTGCGGATGATCGTCCGCGGCTTGGGAAAAATTGCGGTTTGTGTGCCTCAGACGAGCGGCGGGCCCATCCGACCGTGGAGGTAGAAAGCCAGCGCATAGAGTCCGAGGGCCGCCAGGAGCCGCCAGGCCCCGATCTCGGCCAGCGCGGGCGCCAGACGGTTGCCCCCGCGGGCAATGGCCGCAAACGGCAGGCTCGAGGTGGCGTCTGCGAACTTCGGCCAACGCTCGGGAAACCTGTGGCGCCGCCTGGCATCGATGGAGGCCGTGCCGCCAATGGCGAGCACGAGCAGCGTGCCGAAGAGGATGAGCGATGCGACATCGCCGTTGAGAACGAGGTGCGTTGCAGCCCAGAGACCCACGCCCCAAAGGAACGGATGGCGCGTGATGCGCACCATGCCAAGGGCCGTCTCGGGATCCAGCCTGGATTCCATCCCGACCCGAGTCGGACTCGGAGTCAGAACCCCGATGACCGCGAACAGGAATGCGATGAATACCAACACATAGGCCGCTGGCCGGAATGCGAGTACCACTCCCCAGGTGGGGAGGAGGGGAGCGTGGCGGTAGGCATAGATCATCCACGCAAGGCCGATCAGCGAGGCGAGCGAGAAGAGCCCGCGATACGGCCCCTCGCCGAGGCTGGCGGTGAGTGCATCGCGCAACCGGGTCCCGGATACGCCGTAGTGAATCAGCAGGAAGTAGGCGCACGCTGCGATCAGATTCGGCATGTCGGATCCTCATTCCCGTGGCTATACCGGATTGACGGGACCGAAGGCGCTAAATTGTACCGGTGCAGCCGGGCTGGATATCGTATCTATATTTAACAATAGGTTAAGGCATGTAATTTATGTGATGTATAATTGAGGTGATGACAGCCTCGCGCATCCGGCCCTTCCCGCGCTTCTACGAGCACTATCTCGGCGAGCATCAGCATCCGACCTGCCGGTTACTGCACTTCACGGGCAGCTGGCTCGTCATCATCGTGCTGTTGACCGCCATCCTGACGAGGCGTCCGCTCGTGCTCATCGCCGCCCCGGTCGTCGGCTACGGGTTCGCCTGGGTCGGTCATTTCTTCTTCGAGAGGAATACACCCGCCACCTTCCGCCAGCCCTGGTTCAGTCTGGCAGGAGACTGGCTGCTCTGGTGGCAGATCACGACCGGCAGGAGGTCTCTCTCGGGCCGCGAATGATGGCGCGGTCCGTGCCGATGGCGACGGCGAGAGTGGCCGCGCCGAGCGCCAGATCGCGCGCTCTGCGGGCGAGCGAGGCGGCGACGGCAGCGGCAGGCGGAATGCCGAACACCGCACAGGCGAGCACATAGCTCGCTTCCTGCACGCCGGCGGCCGCCGGCACCATGAAGACGAAGGTCCTCAGCCCGGCGACGACGCTGTCGATCACCAGCGCCTGCGGGACGCTCACCGGCCTGCCGAGGAGCACGAAGACCAGCCACACCTCCAAAGCCCCCAGAAACCAACACAACACGTGCAGGCCGAGCCCCGATGCCAGCCGCCCCCGGTGCCGCAGGATATCGTCGAGCACGGCGTTGATGTCGCCATGCAGGCCGAGCTGCCGCAGCGATGCCAGCACCGGCCAGCGCTGCGAGACCCTGCGGATGAGGCGCTCGATCGCATTGCCGAGCCGCCGGCGCGCCAGCATCGGGGCGATCACCGCAGCGGCAGTCACGAGGAGGCCGAGGGCGAGCGGGCGCATCAGACCGGAATGCGGCGCCAGGGCGAAGAGTGTGAGTCCCCCTGCGAGCACATAGGGGAGCTTCGCGCCGAGCTCGACGATCAGATCGACGCTCATCGAGAGCACGCCGCGCAGAGCCGCCGGCCCGCTCACGCGCAGAGCGCGCACACCGAGAACGAATCCGCCGATCTGCGAGAAGGGAAGCGTCTCCGCCGCGGCATCGCGTACCTGGCGCGCCCACATGAACCGGTGTGCCGGCGCCATCTGTGACGTGCCGGCAGCCAGGAACCACGCCAGCCCCATGAGCGCGACGATCGGGAGGTGGGCCAGCGCTATGAAGAGGAGCCCGGTGAGGTGTAGGCCCTCCAATGTACGGACGACGGCGCCGGCACCCGCATAGATCAGCGTCGCAGCGAGGACGGCCGCGCCGAGAATCAGCCCGACGGCCGGGCGCCATCTCATGGCGTCAGTTCCCGGCGCCGCGCGCCGCATGAGCCTTGCGTGGCCACTCGAGCTCGATCGCGAACGCGTCCGTGTAGGGCTTGAACTGCGAGCGCAGCGTGCCGGGATCGAGGCCGAAGCTCTCCAGGTTGTAATGACGCTGCCGATGGCTGCGATTCGAGCGGTTGCCGAGCCACCTGCGCATGCGTTGTGCCGCCTCACTGCCTGCGGCGTGCCCGCAGTGCCGGAAGAGGCGATCCGCCACCGTTTGCGGCTGCGAGACGATCTCCCGGTAATGCAAGTGCAGAATGGAATCGGAGCCGGCCGCCATGCGCATCATCCGCGCCGCGCCGTCGAGCCAGGAAGCGCTGACCTGTTGCCCGATCTCGGCAAGGTCCACGCGATGAGAGAATGGACGCCGTAACACTTCCGTCAAACGCGCGACGGAAGCCAGCACGGCGACCGGGTCGCGGTGGATGAACACCCACTGCGCATCCGGGTAGACGACCTGGATATCCTCCAGTGCAAAGACATGGTCCGGGGACTTGAGGATCCACCGCCGCCCTGGCGCCTGCGCGTCCAGATGCTGCAGGAAGCGCTTGTGGAATCGGTACGCCTCCGCGTGGCCGTGACGCAGCAGCCAGCTCTGGTAGCTCGGCACACGATAGACACTGTCATATCGCAGGCTCTGAAACACCTGCGCGGTGATGTCGGTGCACTCCTCGGGCTCACCTGCGGCCACCTCGTGCAGCGTGTTGAGCTCAGGTGCGAGAACCCGCATCAGATAGAACTGGGCCTGCACCCGCGCCCGGTTGAGGCTTTCTCCCAACCGGCCGGCCGCGGAGGGATGAGGATGGACCAGCCGCCAGGAGAGCGGTGCGGCGACGGCCGGATCGCGGACCAGCAGCCGGTGAAGAAAAGTCGAGCCGCTGCGCGGCATGCCCGTAATGAAGATCGGCCGCTCGATGGTCCGCGTGAGCAAGGCGGGACTCTCGCGCTCGCGACGCTCGAACTCGAGGAGGTTGTGGAGGCTGCGGCGGATCTCGAACTTGACCGCCTGACGACCCAGAGGATTGAGATCACTTTCCGTGTTGCACGAGGCGATGAGGCGCTCGAGCGGCTGAATGAACGAGCGGTCGCCGAAATCGGCCCGGCCCGCGCGCTTGAGCGCTGCCGCGAGCATATCCTCCGCCCGGAGTGCGGCCCTGCCACCCCGTCCGATGACACCCGGGTCCGGAATCCGATCCTGTCTGTCCACCTGTACGCCCTTCCGCCATGACGGCACATCTGCAGCCGCGCATCCGCTTCCGTTGAAAGGCGCCAGCCGGCCAAGCGAATGCGGCCGCAAGAACACTGCCCAAGCCGCGAGTCACAAATCTACATCAATCGGTCTATTTGTGCCTCCCGCGGCGGTGATGCAATAGCACTTTGGGACTAGTGAGAGACCGCGCTCAGCGTGCGCTCGATCCGCCGGTCAGGCACCAGCCACATCATCGCAACCAGAGCGTACGTTGCGACTGCGAGGTACGGCCATCGCCCGGAAAGCACGATGGCGCCCAAGTAGAAAAAGGGTGAGGTCTTGCCTTTCCAGTCGCGGCCCACTGCGCGCCGCAACAGAGACTCCGGACCCTGTGAGCGGATGATGAGCTGTTGGAGGATCCAATACGCGAGGCCTGCCATGAGGAGAATGATCCCGTACACCGCGACGGGAATCGGCCCGAAATGCGTCTGATCCATCCAGGCGGTGCTCCAGGGAACGAGCGACAGCCAGAACAGCAGGTGCAGATTGGCCCAGAGAATGGACCCGGTCACCCGCGAGCTGGCGTGGAGCATATGGTGATGGTTGTTCCAGTAGATTCCGAGATATACAAAGCTCAGCACGTAGGTCAGCAACACGGGCGCGAGCGGCGACAGGGCCGGCCAACTGCCGCCGCTGGGGACCCTGAGCTCCAGCACCATGATGGTGATGATGATCGCGATCACACCGTCGCTGAACGCTTCGAGTCTGCCCTTGCCCATGGTGAACCCCTGCCGATGTAAGCTTGAGGCCATGGTACAGACCGGAAGGTGAAGATGCGTATCGAGCTCGATTCCCTGGAAGCGCGCGTGATCGGTTGCCTCATCGAGAAACAGGTGACGACGCCCGATCAGTATCCGCTGTCACTCAACGCGCTGGTGAACGCCTGCAACCAGAAGAGCAATCGCGACCCCGTCATGAGCGTGGATGAGCCCACCATTCAGCGCACGATCGATGCTCTCTCGCGCAAGCACCTGGTGCTCGAGCGATCCGGCTTCGGCAGCCGGGTGCCCAAGTACCAGCAGCTCTTCTGCAATACCGAATACGGCAGGCTCAAATTCTCTCCGCAGGAGCTCGCGGTCGTGTGCGAGCTGCTCCTGCGCGGCCCGCAGACCCCGGGCGAGCTGCGCTCGCGCGCGAATCGCATGGCCCCATTCAGCGACGTCTCGGAAATCGAGGCGGTGCTGCAGAGCCTGCTCGAGCGCGAGTCCGGGCCGCTCGTCGCAAGGCTCGCGCGCGAGCCGGGACGGCGCGAGTCGCGCTACCTGCATCTTTTCAGTGGTGAGGCTCCGCCGCAGGCGCCCGCGCCGAGTGCCTCCGCGGAGCGCCTGCCCGAGACGCTCGAAGACGAGGCTCTCGCGAGCCGAGTGGCGAGACTCGAGGAAGAGGTGCGGCAGCTTCGGGCCGAGGTGCAGGCGCTGACGTCGCGAGCCGAGTGACGCGTGCCGGACTGCGGCGGCCATCCGGGTAGCGCGGCTCTGATCGGCCGATTCACGGCCTGCAGCCTCGCCTCGCTCCTGGCAATCAGCCTGCTGGCCCCCGCTGCCCGCGCTGAGCAGCGCGCCACGCTGATGACCTCGGATGTGGCAGTCGACCTGGAGGCCGGGGCAAGGGCCCCGCGGCTGCTGCGGCTGCGTCCAGCCAACGGGCCGCAGTGGGAGAACACCGCGCCCGAGGAGCTGCCATCCTCCATCGAGCGCAATGGAAAGCGGCTGCCACTCGACTGGCGGCTGATACGCAAGCTGTCTTCGATCGGGCCGGGGAAGGTCGCGTTCGTTTACGAATCGCGACGACCCCATCTGCGGCTCACCTGGGAGTGGCTGGCGCGCGCCGGATCCGGCCCGCTCGAGCACCGGATCAGCGTGACCAACCTCACGGCCGACGAGTACTGGCTCGTGCCGATGGAAAGCCTGCACCTCGAGTGGCAGGTGCCCGCTCGGGCGCAGCTCACTCATTTCTACGTGGACAAGGGCGGGGGCAAGCCGACAGCGGTCGGCACGCATGAGGTCAGGGTCCGCGAGGGATACCGCTGGACGGGGTGGTCGAGCACCTTCTCGCATCCGGTACCGGGCAGGCCGCGCGAGATCATTCCCTATGAAGCGGTGTTTCTGCCAGGGGAGGGTGGGCGAGGATGGTATGCCGGCATCGAGTTCAGCGGCCGCACTCGCCTGACGCTCGAGCGAGCGGGCAAGCGGTTGAGCAGCCTGGTCGGGCTCGATCCGCAGCCGGGGCCGGTGACGACACGGCTGGCGCCTAGGGGAAAGTTCGAGACGCCGCCGGTGTTTCTCGGCGGCTTTGCAGGCGGGCCGGATGGGGCGGGTAACCAGCTGCGGCCCTGGGTGCGCACGGTGCTCGGATCGGCGCACACGTGGAGCAATCCTGACTATCCGCTCACGGTGAACAACAGCTGGGGCGCCGGCATGGACGTCAGCGAATCGGTCGCGAAGAAGATGATCGCCGATGCCGCGGCGCTCGGTTTCGAGATGTACCACCTCGATGCCGGATGGTTTCGTGGCGTGGGCGATTGGTATCCCGATCCGCGTAAGTTTCCGCGCGGGCTCACTGCACTGGCCGATGCCGCGCATGCGCACGGTATGAAATTCGGGCTCTGGGTGGATTGGACGCAGGCGGGCCTCGATACGGAGCCGGGCGCTCTCAACGCACGGGATCCCAAGGTGCGCGACTGGCTCGTGGCCGACGTACCGCCCGATTGGAAACCACAGGCCTTCAAGGGGCAGACCATCGATATCGGAGCTCCTGCCGCGAAAAAGTATGCACAGGAGGAGGTGAGCCGCATCGTGAGGGACTATCACCTCGACATGCTGGAGCATGACGGATACCTCGTCGCGCAGGGCTGTGCCCGCAAGGATCATCCGCACGCAGCACCCGACCCGCGGCGGATGAGCGTGGCGCACTACGATGGCGAGGATATAGTGACCAGCTCCAACTCGACCGACGTGAGCTATCACGCGGTGCGCGCCTACTACGACATCTATGCGCAACTGCGGCAGCGGCGTCCGCAGTTGCTCCTGGAAATCTGCAACGACGGCGGCCGGATGGTCGATTTTGGCAGCGCAGCGCATGGAGATTACTTCTCGATCACCGATACCTACACGCCGCTTGCCAACCGGCGCGCCTTTTACGATGCGAGCTTCCTGCTGCCGCCGGCGATGCTCGAATCTTACGAGGAGAAGAGGCCGACGCCGACCATGGCGTCCTTCCTCTACACGCTGCGCAGCGGAATGATGGGCTGGCTCACGGTGATGCAGAACACGACCGAGTGGACCCCGGAGCAGCATGCTGCGGCACGCGCGGCCATCGGTCTTTACAAGAGGCGGCTACGCCCCCTGATTCGCGACGCCCGTCTCTTTCACATCTCCCCGCGCCCCGACGGCGTGCATTGGGATGGGATGGAGTACTGGGACCCGGTGCGCGGGCAAGGCGTGGTCTTTGCCTTCCACGGCTCGGACGCCACGGCGGCGAGTCATCGGTTCGTGCTGGCGGGATTGAATGGGCAGGCGATCTACCGGCTGCATTTCCAGGATGGAACTTCGCCGGACGCAATGGTCTCAGGCCGCCAGCTGATGACCTCGGGCGTACGGATCCTACTTCGAGAGCCTTTGAGCTCGGAGCTCGTCTTTATCTCCGCGCGGTGAGTCGCCGGATGTTCCTGCCGCCTCGAGGCAGGGGATCACTCGTGCGACGAGCTCGCGAAGAAACTCCTGCGGCCGGTTCATCACGAAGAAGTGATGGCAACCCTCGAAGCGCACGAGCTCCTTGTGCGGCGCCTCGATCGCAGCGAAGTACTCCTCCACGAGCTCGATGGGAGTCGCCTGATCGCAGGTCCCGTGAAAGAGGAAGAAGGGCAGCTCGAAGGAAAGTCCGAGAGAGGGCAGGTCGACCGTCTCCAGCTCATCGTAGAGCTCGCGCCGGGAGAATTCCGCGCCTTTCATCAGCGACGGATATTCAGCCGCTGTGAAGTCCGGCGCGAGCGGCGTCGGGCACGGCTTCACGGGATCACCGTCGCCGTCGATGAGTATGTCGGCCCACTCCCGCAGGACCTTCAGCGCCTCGCGATCGGGGAAGGGCGGCGGACCGATGGCGCGCAGGGCGGACAGCGCCTGCGTGTTGCCGGAGCGCTCCGCCTCCCGCATCTGCCTCTCATAGTTGACCGCCTCGTTACGCCGCTTGTTGACGAGCTGTCCCGTGCCCACATAGGCGGAGAAGAGATCCGGCCGCCGCTTGATCAGATGAACACCCAGCACCCCGCCCCAGGAATGCCCGACGAGCACGACTTTCCGCCCGGGCAGAGTGGTGGTCAGAAACTGCATGACTTCGAGCGCATCCTCCACCATGCGGCTGATGGTCAGGCGCCCGCATCCGGCCTCCTGGTTCCTCGCGAAGGTACGGCCCGCGCCGCGCTGGTCCCAATGCACGACCGTGAAGTACTGCTCCCACGGCCTCCAGGCCTCGGCCAAGGGGACCGAGGTTCCGCCCGGTCCCCCGTGCAGATAGAGAAGCAATGGGGTGTCCGGCGCGCCCCGCACCTGAATCCACTGCTCGATACCACCGATCGATACGTACATCCGCACAATGTATTACGCTGCAGGTCGAGCCGCGCGGACATCAGCCGGATTTTTTTGCCGCCGCCCTCCGCGATCGCCGGGGGCGGCGCATGTCGTGATGATTCGGTCTCACGACCGCGCCGGCTCAGGATTTGCCGCAGAGGGTCTTGGGGTCACCGCGCGTGTAGTCCGATATCCAGTTGGTCTCCCAGGTGCGCTCGTCGTACGAGAATGCCTGTTCCCATCGAACGTGGTCGCGATCGAAGACCGTCCACCTCACGCGCACCTTGATGGGACGGCCTTTGGGGTCCTCGTCGGGGCCATAAAAATCGCCACGAGTGCCTGTGAATCCACCCACGGTGCCTGCGTCCGGTTGTCCCGTCTTCACATTGATCCAGTAGAGCGACCACTGGCGCTTCAAGCGGTTATATCCAAACAGGAATAACCCGGCGGGAGACCCGTCCGGGAACCGGCTCTGATCCACCAATTCGATGCCGTCGAAGAGCGTCTGCGCGCAGTGCCGGTTGGAAGGCGCCTCCTGCCAGTCGGAGCTGCCTGCACCAGTCGCCTTCAGGCGCTTCTGGCGTGTCGTCCAGGCTCCAACCAGAAAGTCGAAGTCGTGGCTGTCGCCCCGCACGGCAGTCGAATAGCCCGGCGGGAGACCTTGTGCTTCTGCACGGGATGCGGCGCGCACGTCGGCAGCACCCCCGTATGTGGACGAAATCAGCGCGAGGCAGATGCCGCCGACGAGGCGAAGCCGGCCGGGAATGCGGTACATGCAGTGCTCCTCGAGCTCCCATCTACAACTGTAATCGTTACAGTCTACACTTGTAGTCGTAGAAGTCAAACGGCGCCCCGTTGCGGCATTACGCTACTATTGGCGTGGGGAAATGATCCGCTATGAGCGGCCGGGAGGAATACGCATGTTCAAGGTCCTGGGCATCGATCACGTGGTGCTGCGCATCCACGATCTGGAGCGGTCCCTGGGGTTCTATCGGGACCTTCTCGGGCTTCACATCGAGCGGGAGCAGGCGGGAATCCACCTCACTCAGCTTCGCGCCGGCCGCTCGCTCATCGATCTCGTGCCCGGCGATGCGAGCGCTGGCGAAGCTCCGAACGTCGATCATTTCGCCCTCGAGATCGAGCCGTTCGACGAGCAGCGGCTGCGTGAATACTTCAGCGCGCGCGGCGTGCCCGTCCTCGAGTCAGGGCTCCGTTACGGAGCCGGCGGCGAGGGTCCATCGATCTACATCCAGGATCCCGACGGCAATAAGGTCGAGCTCAAGGCTGCCCCAGCCGCGCAGCGCTGAGCGACGAAATGGCCGGCGGGCCCGACGCGAGCGGCCCAGCCGGCCGATCAGATCGCTACTTCCATTCCCAGATCTGGCTGTGGGTGTTTCCGGCTTCGTCCACATCGAATTCGAACACGCCGGCGATGGTGTTGAGGCGCGAGAACCTTGGAGAAGTCGCGGTGAAAGTCAGCGCTCCGCGATAGCTGACGGCGCCTCCCGCCTTGAGCCGTCCCGTCCCGATCCCTTTCCATGTGATCACCTCGCCATCCGCGGCCGCAAATATGCCGCGCCCTTCTCCCACCAGCGTGCCGTCTGGTCTGGGACTCGAAGTGTAGGTGCCGATGTTGGCGCCATCGAGCCCCAGAAGACTGCCTCTGTCTTCGAACGAGACCTCCACGGTGAAAGGTTGTGTATCGAGGACCCGCCGTGCAGTGCGTTTGCCCTGACCGGTGTAGATTTGCTCGCTGAGCATTGTTGTGTCTCCCGTGATCGGGGTTGCGGGGGTACACGAGGCAGCGCACGAGGCTGCTGCCTCGAGACAGCAGCCTTATAGCCCCGTTCGAAGCGGCCGCCAAGCGGGGCGGGGCGCGAGCTCCGGACCCTGCGGCGACAGCCCCGATGCCCGGTAGCCACTGTAAAGCCTGTGCTCACGCTCAGCCATCGGTCTGAGCTAATTTCTGAGCTATGTAATGTAAGCACTTGAATTAATAGTACACATATCGCGGGCGATTGGAACACGGCGACTTGACTCCAGAAAACTTTCATCAGCGCTCGCGCCTCTGAAACAATGCAGAACCAGACCACATCGAAAGGTGCAGCCATGCCGAAGTTCGTCATCGAGCGCAACATTCCGGGCGCGGGAAAGCTGAGCGCCGCCGATCTCAAGGCGATATCGCAGAAGTCCTGCGGGGTTCTGAACAACCTCGGCCCGAGCATTCAGTGGATACAGAGCTACGTGACCGGGGACAAGATCTATTGCATCTATCAGGCGCCGGATGAGTCCCTGGTCCGCCAGCATGCGGAGCTCGGTGGCTTCCCCGCCAACAGCATCTCCGCGGTGACCACCATCATCGATCCATCGACCGCCGAATGATCCGGGACCTCTGGATCCATAGGCTCGCCCGGCTGATTCGTCGCAACAAGGACTCGTCGCTCGACCTCGGCATCATCGTGCTGGGGCTGCTCGTGACGGCCTTCATCTGCTACGAGGTCGACCTGTTCGCCAAACAGGGCTCGCTCTCGACCAGCCGCAAGATCATCGACCTCGATGAGAGCCTCTTCCTCGGCATTCTGTTTGCCGTCGGCATGTTCGTATACTCCCTGCGCCGGCTGATCGAGCAGAAGAAGGAGTTGCGGCGCCGCATGGCGGCCGAGCAGCAGGCGAGGGAGCTCGCGCTGCAGGATCCGCTCACCGGACTCGCCAACCGGCGCCAGTTCGACGAGGCTCTCGCCGCAGCGGTGCTGGCTCCGCCCGCTGCCGGCGCCGCGCACGCGGTGTTTCTGCTCGATCTCAACGGATTCAAGCGCATCAACGACGTGCACGGACACGGAGCCGGCGATCAGGTTCTCATCGTCGTGGCGCAGCGTCTGCGCAGAGCCATTCGCGGCCAGCACCTGGTCGCGCGACTGGGTGGCGATGAGTTCGTCGTGCTGGCGCGTCATCTGGCGGGGGCGGAGTCCGCAACGAGCGTTGCCGCCCGCATCAGCCAGATCTTCGATCAGCCGGTGAGCATCGGAGGGATCAAGCATGCGGTGGGCGCTGCCATCGGCATCTCCCTCGTGCCGGAAAACGCGCGGACCGGGCCCGACGCGTTGCGTATGGCCGACGTAGCTCTCTACCGCGCCAAGGCAGAGCGGCGCACTCTGGCGCGCTTCTTCGATTCCGACATGGACAAACATGTGTGCGAGCGCGGGGAATTGGAGAGCGAGCTGCGAAGCGCTCTCGCCAGCCGAGCCCTGGGAGTCCGCTTTCGCCCATCGTTCGATCTGCGCACACGCAAGGTGGTGAGTTTCGACGCGATCCCATACTGGCACCACCCGGTTCTCGGGCAGATCCCGCCGGAGCGCTTCATTCCCATCGCCGAGGACACTGGCCTCATTCACGACCTCGTCGACTACACGCTCGCAGGAGCCTGCGAGGCCGCTGCCGGCTGGCCGGCCGAGATCACCGTCGGGGTCGCGATGTTTCCGAGTCAGCTCGGCAATGAAGACTCGAAAGACAGAATCGTCGGGGTGCTCACCCGGGCGGGGTTGTCACCCTCGCGCCTCGAGGTTCAGATCGCCGAAAGCGCATTGGTGCAGGACTTGCCGGCAGCCCAGAAGACTCTCGGCGAGCTGCGCTCGCTCGGAGTGCGGGTCGCCCTGGATAACTTCGGTACCGGGTACTCCAGCCTCTACCATCTGCGGAACGTCAAGCTCGACAAGATCAAGATCGATCGCCGCTTCGTGGATCACCTGGGCTCGGAATTCGACGCGACCATGGTCATCTCGGCGCTCGTCGGCCTGGGCCACGGACTGGGCCTCACCATCGCGGCGGACGGCATCGAGAATCATCGCCAGCAGCACTCGCTCGTGCGCGCGGGATGTGAGCTCGGCCAAGGCACGCTCTTCAGCGAGCTGCTGTCGGTTGCCGACGCCAGCTCCCTCCTGTCTCAGGAGCGGAGCGATTCGGCCTGAGCGCTACCGGCTCTTTCGATCCGGAGTGAAGTGCGTCTCCTGCCCGGTGACGACCTGCCAGCGCGCCTCGCGCCAGACGAACACATCCGTGAATCGGGAATGGCTCACGGCATCCGGGCTCGACGAGGTTGCGACCGTCGATCCGCTCTCGGGTTGG
>Ga0134128_10006354_pt1 | contig 14325 bp, 9 predicted proteins | sample KB31754_FD_96462 | JGI IMG/M metagenome (GOLD analysis project Ga0134128, IMG submission 96462) | Terrestrial soil microbial communities with excess Nitrogen fertilizer from Kellogg Biological Station, Michigan, USA - KB3-175-4 | ecosystem: Environmental > Terrestrial > Soil > Unclassified ... | reverse complement strand
CCAGCCGCCGAGCCGCGCCCATTCAGCCCCATTGCGCCGCTCATCTATCAAGACGGCAACTCGCCCCGCTGCTGAAAGGAGAAGAAAAGGCAAAACGAGGGAAATGGGGCCGAGCTTGGCCACGGTCGCAGCAATTTTTTTTGTGCTCGTAGTCGCCTACGAATTTGGGCCGCTTGCTGTTGGCTGCGGCATCAAAGGGAACATCAGCTATAGAACAGGCGAGCGCATCTATCACGTGTTCGGGCAAAGGTATTACTTCTCAACACAGATCAACCCTTTCCAGGGCGAACGGTGGTTTTGCTCGGAGGATGCCGCTGTTGCGGCCGGATGGCGCAAGTCGCGAATTTAAGCCGCACCCTCATGCGCGACTTGCTCCTTGTAATCGGCCGCACTTAGGCTACGTAGCCTAGACCCAAGTATAGACCCAAACTCCGCAAAACGGGGTGATACAAGCAAGCATCGGGCGGCTTGCGAGCGCTGAGAAACCCTCATGGAACAGGCATTTCTAGCACTCTCTGATACGCTGCGAAACAGACCGGCGCGACTTACAAAATCGCTGCTCTACCGCTGAGCTAATCCGGCGCGCCGCGTTTGTGCCGTTGTAGCAAAGGCCTGCTTGGGAAGCACGTGCCGCGCTCGCGCTAGATTCGTGCCTCTCAAACGCTGAGGTGTTGCGCAATCGGCTTGCCAGAGGTTGCAGCTTCGTTTCCCGTGGGGGAGCCAACGACGAAAATCGCTTCGTCAATTTCTGGCGGCGCGTCGGCACGCCAATCATTCAATTCACTGATGGCGATCGTGCTCCGCGAGCGCTCGCTGCACACCGAGTCGCGGCACGCTGAGGATGATCGGCGCGGCGTCGCTCGCGCAAAACCTTCGCGATATCGCTCGGCGAATGAGCGAATGCGTTTCCCTCACTTCCACTCACCAAAACGTGACCGGGCGGCGCGCTTCACCTAACCCACTGAAATCCTGCGACGCAATCGGCGCGTGAACGATTTGCTGACCTTCTCCGCACGGCTCAGCCGAAGTTTTGCCTGACCTGTCCTTCCGTCTGAAAGTAAAGTGTTTTTCGGGGAAATTTTCATCGCGTGATGTGACATGAATCCTTGTGCTTCCCGTGCGGCAAGCGGCGGTCGTGCGTCCTTCACCCGCAGTCTCCTCGAAAACGCTTCCCGATTTGCTCTGGCCCTGGCGCTGCTTCCAGCCTTCAACGGCATCGCGGCGGCGGGATCGCCACCGGTTCTGCCGCAAGGCGGCAGCTTCAAGGCGGGCGTCGCTGGCGCGGTCCCGTTCGATAGCAGCGTGGCAGGACAGCTCACGGTCAACCAGGCGAGCCAGCGCGCCGTCATCGAATGGCAAAGCTTCTCGATCGGCGCCGGCGGCAAGGTGCAGATCAACAACGGATCGGGCGCCACCTTGAACCGTGTAACCGGCGGCAATCTGTCGTCGATCATGGGCGACCTGCGCGGCACCGGCTCGGTCTATCTCATCAATCCCCAGGGTGTGGTGATCGGGCAAGGCGGCACGGTGGTGACGGGCGGCCATTTCGTCGCCTCGACGCTCGATATCCCGAACGCCGACTTCATGGCGGGCGGCAATCTGACTTTCTCGGGCCAGTCGACCGCGAGCGTGCAGAATTCGGGCACCATCACCTCGACATCGGGCGACGTCGTGCTGATCGCACGCAGCGTCAACAATGACGGCTCGATCAGCGCGCCGATGGGCACGGCGGGTCTCGCCGCAGGCACCCAGGTGCTGCTGCGCGAGACGACGGGCAGCGAGCGCGTCTTCGTCCAAGCGCCGGGCGGCGACATCAACAATAGCGGCGTGATCGCTGCCGCGCAGGCCGAGCTCAAAGCGGCAGGCGGCAACATCTATGCGCTCGCCGGCAACAATGGCGGTGCCATTCGGGCCACCGGGACGCAAACCATCGACGGTCACGTCTGGCTCACCGCCTCGGATGGTGGTGGCGTCTATAATGACGGCGCCATTAGCGCCCAAAACGCTGACGGCAGCGGCGGCGCGGTCGCGCTTGCAGCGCTGCAAGGCACCGTTTCCTCGACTGGCGCGATCTCCGCCGGCGGCACGGTCGGCGGCACCGTCACCGTCAACGCGGATCGTGTCGTGCAGCAGGGCAAGCTCACCGCCGATGGCAGCGCCGGCGGCGGCGGCACCGTGGCAACGACCTTCACGAGCTCCTACATCGACACGGCGTTTGCGCTGTCTTCGGCCAACGGCACTGGTGCTGCGGGCGGCAATGTCAGCGTGACGGGTCTGCCCGCCGATCCCACCACCCAGCTTGCCGGCGGCACCGTCTATTCCTCCGGAACGTTCAGCGTCACCGGGCTCACGGGCGGATCGATCTCGCTGACCGCGAGCTCGATGCACTTCGCGGCCGCAACGCTCACCGCTTCTGGCATCTCCGGCGGCGGCAATATACGGGTCGGCGGCGACTTCCATGGCGGCGGCACGCTGCCGCTCGCGGGCGACGTCTACGTCAACCCGACGACGGTGCTGTCGGCCGACGCGACGGTTGCCGGCAACGGCGGCAGCATCGTCGTATGGTCGCAGAACTCGACGATTTTCGGCGGCACGAGCTCGGCGCGTGGCGGGGCGGAAGGCGGCCCGGGCGGGCAGCGCGAACTCTCCTCGGCCGGCACGCTCACCTATGCTGGCGTGGAGGGTGGGGTGAGCGGCGATGCAGGCTCATTACTCCTCGATCCCGCCTTCGTCGTTATCGACAACACCGGCAAGGCTTTCGCCGTTGGCGACCTCGTCGACCCAGCACCCGCCGCCGGCAATGATTTCGGACACAGCATCGTCAATCTGAGCGGCGGCAATATCGTCGTGACGGCGCCCGGCACCAACAGCAATCGCGGTGCCGCTTATCTCTTCGACGGCTCGTCGGGCGCTCTTATTAGTACGGTCGCAGGAACTACCGCTGGCGCGGCCAGCGGCAACAGCGGTCTCGGCGACCGCGTCGGCGAGGAAGGGGTCGTCGCACTCGCCAATGGCAATTTCGTGGTCCAAAGCGTCTTCTGGAACAACGCCGAAGGCGGCTCCACCCTCGAACGCGCGGGCGCCGTCACGTTCGGGAACGGCACGACGGGATTCACGGGTGGCACCGTCACCTCGAGCAACAGCCTGGTTGGCAGCCACGCCGACGATCTCGTTGGCAACGACAAGGTCCTTGCGCTCTCAACCGGCAATTACGTCGTGCCAAGCTCGGCCTGGATGAACCAGGGCATCGGCTTTATTCCGGAAGCCGCCGGTGCAGCCACTTTCGGCGATGGGACGACCGGTGTCCACGGCGTCGTCAGCGCGTCCAACAGCCTCATCGGCGTCGAGGGCGCGGGCGGCATCGATCTGGTGGGAAGCGAGGTCGCGCAGAGGCTCGTCGCGCTTTCCAACGGCAACTATGTCATAGGCAGCCCGGAATGGAATCACGGACAGGGCGCCGCGACCTTCGGCAATGGCATGACCGGCAACGCCGTGGGACTGGTCTCCAGCAGCAACAGCCTCGTCGGGGATCCGACGCACCTGACGACGCAGGGCTGTCCGTCCTGCGGCGACCAGCTCGGCCAAGCCATAACGGCCTTGTCTGACGGCAACTACGTCGTGTCGGGGCCAGGGGGCAGTACCGCAATCGGTTTCAACTACTATGTGAACGTTGCCGGCAATTTCAATTTGACCGGTGCCGCGACCCTCGCCAACAGCTTCCATGGCACCAACTCGTTCGATCAGGTGGGCTTTGGCTCGTTCGAACCGGGCATCACCGCTTTAGCGAACGGCAACTACGTCATCACGAGCCCACTTGCGAAGATCGGCGGCAATGCCAACGCCGGTGCGGTGACCCTGATCAAGCCGTCGGGCAACTTTTCGAACACCACCGGCACGCCTTCGGCGGCCAATAGCTTGGTCGGCGGCGATGCCAACGACTTTGTCGGCGGCGGCAACTTTGGCGCCGGCGGTGTCTATGTGCTCACCAACGGCAATTACGTCGTCGCCAGTCCGAACTGGGGACCGGGCGGTGCCGGACAAGGCGCCGCTACCTTCATCAACGTCGCCAGTCCCACTGTCGGCGCCGTCTCGTCAAGCAACAGCCTCGTCGGGGCTGTTACCACGTCGCAGGACGCCATCGCCAGCGGCGGCGTCGAGCTCAACACCAGCGATCCGAATCTAAAAGCGATCGTCCCGCTGACGAACGGCAACTATGTCGTCGTCAGCCCCTTCTGGGATAACGGATGCACGGGTGCCTCATGTACCGCCAACTTTGCCGGCGCGGTCACGCTCATGAGCGGCACAACCGGACTCACTGTCGCCGATGGGTTACACACGATTAGCGCCGCCAATAGCCTGGTCGGTTCGCAGTTGAGCGATCTGGTAGGCGGCGGCGGCGTGGTGGCGCTGGCGAATGGCGGATACGCCATTGCGAGTCCGAACTGGGCGAATGGCGCCACGAAAGCGGTGGGCGCCATTACCATAGCGCCCGCAACCGGAATCGTCGGCGCCGTGTCGACATCGAACAGCATGGTCGGGACGAAGCAGGGCGACCAAGTAGGCGGCGGGTCGAGCGGCGGAATCGGGGCAGATGGCTTCTCCGCGCAGGGTACCCGGGCAGGCGGTATTCTTGCATTGGCGAGTGGCAATGTTGTTGTCGCAAGCCCGTTCTGGACCGGAACCGCGGCGGGCGCCCCGGCGGCAGCAGGCGCCGTTACCTTCGTGAACGGCACAACAACCGCCAGCGGCACGGTCTCGTCGGCGAATAGCCTCGTCGGTGCCAATGCAGGCGATAATTTGGGAGCGGGGTCGACTAACGGAATCGAGGGGGGGATCGGGATCATCGTCAGCCCTCTCGGGACGGGCGATTACGCAGTGCTGTCGCCGGGATTCAACAGCAGCCGCGGCGCCGTCACGATCGGCAAGGGCACTGGCGGCACGGTCGGGACGATCAGCACCTCCAACAGCCTTATCGGAAACATCGCGAACGCCGGCCTTGCAACGGTGGGCTTCATTCCAACGGGCCCCAACGCGGGGGCGCTTTTTGCCGGGTTCCAGACGGACGAAGGCTTCCAGAACGGTACGAGTTTCGCGAACGGCCGAGTCAGTCTCGCGATCGTCAACCCCAATCTTCTGACTTACACCGCGCTACCGGGCCAGACCGTCACGGTCGTGCCGGCATTCCTCACCAGCAGCCTCGATGCCGGGGCTGACGTCACGATCCATGCGAGCAAGGACATCACCATCAATAGCGCGGTGACGGAGACCGCCGGCGGCGCGCATGGCTCGCTCACCCTCGATGCCGGTCGCAGCATCATCGTCAACGCCGGCATCACCACCGATAACGGCAATCTCACGCTCACCGCCAACGATCCCGCCTCGCCCGATGCGGCGAGCACGGCGGCGGCGATCACGATCGGCGCCAGCGCCCCGCTCAACACAGGCACCGGCGATCTCACGATCAAGATGCTGGCGGGCGCCAACACGTCGGGATTGACGTCGATCGGGTCGGTGCTGAGTGGCAACCACATCCTGGTGCAATCGACAGGCGCCGTGACGCTCGCCTCGGGCGGCAAGCTCGCCGCGACGGCGACGTCGAACACGGCGGTGCAGGTCGTCACGGGCGGGGCCTTCACCAACAGCGCGAGCCTCGGCGCGGGCGCCATTACGACCGGCGCCAGCGGCCACTGGCTCATCTGGTCGCAAAACCCGGCCAACGACACGCTGGGCGGTCTCGCCTTCGACTTCAAGCAGTACAACGCCACCTTCGGGACGACGACGCCGCTCGGCACCGGCAACGGCATTCTCTACACGCTCGCGCCGATGCTGACGCCGACGGTGACCGGCTCTATCTCCAAGCAGTACGACGGCACCACCACCGCGACCGTGCCTGCGGGCAACATCAGCGCCACGGGCATCGTCACTGGCGATACCGTGACGTTCAGCCTTAGCGGGGCAACTTACGACAACAAGAACGCAGGCGTTGGCAAGACCGTCAGCGCGACCGGCGTCGCGATTGCCAGCGCGGCGACGACCGTCGGCGGCAAGCCGATTTTCGGCTATCAGCTGGCATCCACCACAGCGACCGGCGCAGTCGGAACAATTACGCCGGCGCCCATCACCGTCACGGCGGTCAGCGACACCAAAACCTATGACGGTACGACCGCCTCGACGGCCATACCGATCGTCACCGGCACCATCTTCCCCGGCGACACGGCCAACTTCTCCGAGGTGTTCGACTCGAAGAACGCAGGTGCGCGGACGCTCTCGCCCTCAGGCGGGGTCAACGACGGCAACAGTGGGAACAATTACACAGTCACCCCGGTCACGGCGGCGGGCACCATCCTGCAGAAATCGATCACGGCATCGCTGCAGGGGACGGTGAGCAAGGGCTACGACGCAACGACGACGGCAACGGTCGTAACGGGCAACTTCTTGCTCAGCGGCGCGATCGGCGGCGACACAATCATGGTGAGCGACACGGGCGCCACCTACGACACCAAGGATGTCGGGGTTGGCAAGACCGTGACGGTGACCGGCGTTCTGCTCGGTGGTGCCGATGCCCCGAACTACGTTCTCTCCGGCGGCACGACGGTTTCCGGGCCGGTCGGCACCATCACCGCCAAATCGCTGACCGCGGGCCTCACCGGCACGGTGAGCAAGACCTACGACGGGACGACCACGGCGACCCTGGCCGCGGGCAACTACACGCTGCCCGGCGTGCTCGGCAGCGACCAGGTAACCCTCAACGACCCCGCGAGCGGCACTTACGACACCAAGAATGTCGGCAATGGCAAGACGGTATCGGTCACAGGCCTCGCACTCTCGGGCGGCGATGCCGGCGACTACACGCTGACCAGCACGACAGCGTCGGCCGCTATCGGCACCATCACGCCGAAATCGATCACCGCTGCGCTGCAGGGGACGGTGAGCAAGCTCTACGACGGAACCACGGCGGCAACCCTCGCCGCCGGCAATTACGCGCTGCCCGGCGTGGTCGGCGGCGACACCGTGACGGTGAGCAACACGATCGGCACCTACGACACGAAGAATGTCGGCAACGGCAAGACGGTGACGGTGAATGGGCTCACGCTCACGGGCGGCGATGCTTCGAACTACAGCCTCACCGGCACGACGATTGCGGGGCCGGTCGGGATCATCACCCCGGCGGCCCTCACGGTGACCGCGGTTACCGACACCAAAACCTATGACGGAACAATGAGCTCGGCGGCAACGCCGATCGTTAGCGGTCTGCTGGGCGGCGACAGCTCGGGCTTCGCCGAAGTCTTTGACTCGAAGAACGCCGGCGCGCGGACACTCACGCCCACCGGTGCCGCCAACGACGGCAACAGCGGCAACAATTACACGGTCACGCTGGTCTCGGCGAACGGCAGCATCACGCAGAAAATGATCACCGCCTCGCTTCAGGGCACGGTGAGCAAGACCTACGACGGGACGACGACCGCTACGCTCGCAACGGGCAACTACGCGCTGCCCGGCGTGATCGGCGGCGATCTGGTGACAGTGCCGACGACCGCCGGCACTTATGACACGAAGGACGTCGGCATCAACAAGATCGTGACGGTGATCGGGCTGACGATCAGCGGCGCCGATGCCGCGAATTACAAGCTCTCCGGCACGACGATCTTGGGACCGGTCGGGACGATCACACAGGCGCCGCTCACCGTGGCCGCGCTCGATGCATCGAACGTCTTGGGCCAACCGTTGCCCCCGTTCGACGCAACGATCACGGGCTTCGTCCATAGCGAGACCAGCAGCGTCCTCTCGGGCACCCTCGTTTTCTCCGTGCCCCCGGCCGCGTCAAGCACGCCTGGCACGTACTCGATCACGCCAAGCGGCCTCAGCTCGGCCGACTACGCCATCACCTATGTCAATGGCAACCTGACGGTGACGGGCGTGTCGCCGCCCATCCCGCCAGTGCCTCCGGCCGTGGTCCTGCCCCCGGTCGTCATTGGCGGCAATGACGGCAGCGGCGGTGGGGGCACTTCCGGCGGATCGTCGGGAGGTTCGGGTGGGACGTCCGGAGGTTCGACCTCGGGCAGCGCGTCGGACGGGACGTCCGGACAAACGACCGCAGGCGGAACTTCCGGAGGGACGAACCCAGGAGACACGATTCCGGGTGGGACCTCAGGAGACACGGGTGGGACGACAACCGCAGGCGGAACTTCAGGAGGGACGAACCCAGGCGGGACGTCGGGAGACCCGGGCGGAACGTCCGGCCAGACGACGGCTGGCGGGACACCTGGGGCCCCGGGAGACGCGGGTGGTGGCGCAGGACAGACCGCAGGCGGCCCTTCAGGAGGAACGTTCCCGGGAGCGGGTCAAGGCAACTGGTTGTTCTTCGGGTCGTCGTTTGACGACGTAGCCGGCAACGGCAACGACGACGACAAGAAGAACAAAAATAAAGGCGGTCGCACGAGCAACGCCAACGGTAACGCGCGCGGCTCGTGATTGCTTCGGGGGAAAAGATGGGAGTGTCGCGACTGCGGCGGCCGTTGGGCGTTTCGCTGATCCTTCTGGCCGCCGCCACGGGAGCGGCCTATGCGCAAAGATTTCCCGAGGTCGCACCGCGCACGGAGCAGCCTGCTCCCCCGCCCGCGCCCAGACTGCCCGAGACGCCGCAAGTGCCAGCGAACCAGCGCCAGATCGTTCCGGCGCTTAAGGGCATTCGTTTCGTCGGCGCGCTGAACCGAGTCCAAACCAATGGCGTCACGACGCCAGGCGTGGATACCGACGATCTTGCTTTCCTCCAGGATCCCGCCTTCCTCGCGGACATGCAGGCGCGGCTCGGGAAGCCCTTGACCTTCGCAGGGCTCGGCGAGATCACCAATGCGGCGATCGCGCAATATCGCCTGAGTCACCATCCCCTCGTCGATGTCGTGACGCCGCAACAGGACGTGTCGAGCGGCGTCGTCCAGATCGCCGTCATCGAGTTCCGTGTCGGTACGGTGACCACCGAGGGGAACCGCTGGTTCTCGGACTCACTCCTCAAGCGCGAGCTTGATCTCGCGCCTGGTGAGACCATCGACGACCGCGTCATCGACGGCCGCATCGCCGAGCTTAACGCCAATCCATTCCGCCGCACCGAACTCATCTATCAGCGCGGAACCCAACCCGGGGACACCAACATTGTCCTCAATACCGAGGACCGGCTGCCGATCCGCGTCTATGGCGGCTTCCAGGACAATGGAACCCGCCAGCTTGGCATCAACCGTCTCTTCACCGGTTTCAACTGGGGCAACGCGCTCTGGCTCGATCACCAATTCAACTACCAGTACACCACCAGTGACGATGCGCTCCTCGGCAATCCCTCGCTCCCCGGACGCCCGGATGATGCGCGCTTCATCGCGCATTCCGCGAGCTACATCATTCCGCTCCCTTGGCACCACCGGCTTACCTTCTATGGCTTCTACGCGCGCTCGGTGCCCCGGCTCCCCAGCACCTTCAACCAGGTCGGCATCAGCGATCAGGCGAGCTTCCGCTATTCGATCCCACTCGTCGTGAGCGCCGCGCAATCGCACGAGATCCGTTTCGGCTACGACTTCAAACAGTCGAACAACAACCTCGAATTCGGCGGTGCCCAGGTGAGCGCAGGTAGCGCCGAGATCCATCAGCTGGCGTTCGATTACACCGGCCGGTTCGCCGATCCGTGGGGCAGCACTTCGCTGACCGGTCTGCTGGTCGTGAGCCCCGGCGGGATCACGCGCGACAATACCGATGCTGCCTTCCAATCCAGTGGGGCCGGGCGCGCGGGCGCAACCGCGAACTACTTCTACGGTCAGATCGGCGCCGAGCGGCTGACGAATCTGCCCTTTGCCACGAGCTGGTATGTGCATGGGCTTGTGCAGCGCTCGGCGTCGAGTCTACTGGCCAGCGAGCAATTTGCCCTTGGCGGCGATATGACCGTGCGCGGCTACGACCAGGATAAGGTTCTGGGCGACAACGGCTGGCTTCTCGTCAACGAGCTACGCTCGCCGGTCTGGAGCGTGTTCTCACCTTCGGGTCCGTTCGCTGACAACCTGCAGGTGCTCGGGTTCGTCGATGTAGGCCATGCGGCGAGCCGCACGCCCCAGCCAACCGAACCGCTCCACGCCACGCTCTCGAGCGTCGGCGTAGGCTTCCGTTACGCGCTCGGCCGCTTCGTCAACGTGCGTGCCGACTGGGGCTGGCAGCTGACACGGTTGCCAACCAACCCTGGCCCGGCATCGCGTGGCCATTTGACGCTGGTCGTCGCGTATTAACTCATCCGACCCGCGCGGCACGGAGAATTAGCCGCCGCGCTTGAGCTCGGCGTAGAGCCGCCCCATCGCGGCGAATTCCTCGAGGATGTTGGGCTCGTCTGTCTGCTTCTCGAATTCGCGATAGAGCGCGCGGATATTGGCCGCCATGCGCTCGCGGTCGAGCCACTGCGTGTAGTGCGCCCGCGCCAGCTCGTGCGTTGCTTGCTCCGCCGGCATCTTCTCCTGCCAACGCCGCCGTACCTCGCTCTCGAGCCAGCGGAAATAATCGCGCGTCTCGCGCACGCCGTCCTTGCCCGTGATCGGGCCATGCCCGGGCACGACAATCTCGACATCGAGCGCGAGGATACGCTCGCAAGCTGCGATCCAATTGGCGACAGGACCCGCCCACATGACCGGGTGGCTGCCGATGAAAAGGATATCGCCGGTGAAAACGGTGCGTTCCGCCGGCAGATAGGCGATCGCATCGCCTTTGGTGTGCGCCGGGCCGACCTCGATGAGCTGCACCTCTTTTTGTCCGACCGTCAGGGTGAGGGCGCCGTGAAAGGTCCGCGTCGGCGGCGTCAGCGTGATGCCGGTGAAATCGAATCCCCCCATCACCTCACGCGCGAAGGCGGCGCCTTCGCCGAGGATCTGCCAATTCGTCATCATCGCGGCGAGCAGCTGCGGTGTCGTGGCCTTGATCTCGGCGGCGCAATGCTCGGTCGCGACGATCGCCGCCGCGTTCGCGAGCTCGTTTCCGAAGTAGTGATCAGGGTTGCCGTGCGTGTTGAAGAGCAGATCGATGCGCGCGGCGGCAGGAACCGCGGCGCGCATGCGCTCGAGCATCGCGTGCGTCAGCTTCAGATCGAAGAGCGTATCAACGAGCAGCGTCTGCCCGCTGTCGGTGACGAGGCCGGCATTGCTCCAGCCCCAGGTGCCGTTGGGCTGAAGATAGGCGTAGCAGCCATTGCCGATATCATGCAGCCCTTGCGAATACGCCCAACCCACTATCCGCTCCTTCATTTGACGCGGACAGACCTTAACACCGTATGATCCGCCGCAAGGTGCCGAATCGTTGGAGTCATTCGTTGGAGCTCGCCGCGTTCCTGGAATATCACGTCTCCGCTCTAGAGGCGGATGAGGTGAGGCATAATCTGATGCTCGGTATTCTCGGCGGCCGTTTTGCGCTGAAGCTTCGTCTCTGGAGCATCGGTGATCCGAGCGCTTGCGCCATTCAAACGCCCGGCTATCCGCTGATTTTAGGGCCGCTATCGCGCGGGCAGTGCCGCCAGCTCGCCGATGGAACGCGGGATCTTGGTCTGCCGGGCGTGGTGGGCAATGATGAGACCGCGACGTGGTTCGTGGAGCGCGCGAGCGAGCTCGGTCAACGCTTCCGCGATCCTATTCCGCGGCGCATCCACGCCTTGCGTGAGCACCCGCGCTATCCCGGTGCGCATGGCCACGCGCGCGTGGTCGGGCCGGCGGATAGCGCCAATTGCGCCGCGTGGCTGCTCGCCTTCTTCGACGAAGCCGTGCCGAACGAGCCGAAACCATCGCGAGCAGATCGCGGAAACGGCCCGCGGCGGCCATTATCTCTTCTGGATTGTTGATGGCGAGCCGGTGTCGATGGCGGGCATCGTGCGTCGTACCCGTCACACGGCCGCGATCGCCGGCGTCTATACGCCGGCTTTGCGTGGCCGCGGCTATGCTGGCTCCGTCACGGCCGCCACCGTGGAGCGCATTTTCGCGGAAGGCAGGATGGCAGCGTGTCTATACACTGATCTGCGCAACCCGATGTCGAATCGCTGTTACGCGAAGATCGGCTTCCAGCCGGTCTGCGCATCCTTTCATTACGAACGTGAAAATTAATTTCGCGCTATGACGGTGCGCGCGAGCTTGGCGCGGTCGCGATCGCCGGTTAGACTTTCGACGATGAAAGCGCTGCGCATTTTTCCGCTTGGTACTGCCGTCCTTCTCGCCAGCTGCAACTCGCCGCCGGTCCTGCTCAACGGCTCGGAACAAGGCGTGGTCGTGCGCTATAGCCAATCCTCCGGCAATCCCGCCGACGCCACCGCCGCCGCGGAAAAATTCTGCGCTCAGTATGGCCGCAAGGCCGTGGCAGGCGAGGGGAACGCGTCGACCGGCGACACCTTCGTTTCGTTTAGCTGCGAGAAGCCCTAAGCCTTCGCGCGCGGCACGAAGTTGCCCTCAATTTGCCTAAGAATCTCCGGACGGCGCGCCAAGATAGAGCGCGCACCGCCACGGCGGCGCGCTCGCTAGCGGAGAAGGAGCAGCATGACCGCGAATATCGTTTTGATTACGCCGCTCATCGCCTTGATCGGCGGCATCCTGATCCTGTTCGTGCCGCGGCTTCTCAACTATGTCGTCGCGATCTATCTCATCATCGTCGGCGCGACCGGACTTTGGCCTCACCTACTGCGCTGAGTGCCCTTTCTGGGTAAGGGCGTAAAGCGCGACAGCCGCAGCGTTCGAGACATTGAGAGAATGCAGCGCCCCGCGCACCGGCAGGCGCGCGAGATAATCGCATTGCTCGCGAACCAGGCGCCGCAGACCGGCGCCCTCCGCGCCCAATGTCAGAGCTATCCGCGCGGGTAGATCGATTGCCGTAAGAGGTTCGGACGCCTCGCTGTCGAGGCCGATGCACCAGAAGCCCTCGGCCTTCAGCCGCGCGATGGTGCGCGCGAGGTTTGTGACGCGAATGAGCGGCACGCTCTCGAGCGCGCCGGAGGCGGCTTTGGCGAGTGCGCCGGTTACCGGCGGTGCGCCATGTTCGGGCACGATCACCGCCAGCGCGGCGAAAGCGGCGGCCGAGCGCATGATCGCGCCGACATTATGCGGATCCGTCACTTGGTCGAGCAGCACGAGGATATGCGGCTCGCCCTCGCGCGGCAGCGCCGCGAGTACGTCCTCGAGCTCGGGTGCGGCGAGCGGCTTGGTTTCGAGCGCCAAGCCCTGATGGACGGCGTCAAGGGGCAGCAACAACTCAAGCGCACGGCGCTCAATCGGCTCAGCACGAGAGGGCCGTTCGGCGGCGCGCGCCTCGGCAAGGAGCAGCGCCGCCTCCTCAATATTCTCGCGCAGGCAGAGGAAACGCGTGACGACGCGTAGCGGATTGGCGAGTGCCGCCGTCACCGCATGCCGGCCATAGACGAACTGTGCCCCTTTTTTCGCCGCAGCGGGCGCGGCATCGCGATGCTCGCGCGTGTCCGGCTGGCGCTGGTCATGCCGCCGGTGGGGCGCGCGGCGCCGCTGCGCCATCGAGGGCCTAGCGCTTCTGCTTCAGCGGCTGGAGCGGCACCGAACCGTCGGGCGTCGGCACGCCCGCGACATTCAAAATCATCGAAATCATGCTGTAATGGCCGTTGATACCGATCAGATCCATGACGCCGCGCGTGCCGAAACGCGAGCGCACGGCTTCGAAAGTTCGATCGCTGACGTTATGCGTGCCGTTGAGCTCGACGCAAAAATTGTAGATCGCGGCCTGCGCCGGCGTCAGGTTCTTCGGCGCCTCGCCCTTGCGGATTGCTTCGACGATCGCCGGATCGACGCCCGCTTTGAGCGCGAGATTGGCATGTGCGTACCATTCATATTGCGCGCCCCAGAAGCGGCCGACGGTGATCGTAGCCAACTCCTTCAAATCGTCAGACAGCGAGTTCTCGAAGCGCACATAGGCACCGGTCGCCTCGATCGCGCGCAGAACGCCAGGGCTGTGGAGTGCCGGGACGAAGGGGCCGCGCATGCTGCCGCGCGATCCCGCGACCTTCTCCGCGAGCTCGTTCTGCTCGTCTGTGTAGGCGTTGGGCGTGATCTCCGGAAACCGACTCATGGGCGTTCGCTCCTGGCTTTTGGACGTGTTCTTGGGCGAGTGAATAGAGCAAAACCGGCGTGAAATGCCACCCCGAAATCCGGCATCGATGTTGACGCCGGAGCGCTGTTTTTAGTAAGACCGCCGGCCGCTTGAGCGTGCCAAAGGTGGGGTTGCGGAGCGGTCAAACGCACCAGACTGTAAATCTGGCGACTTCGGTCTTCGAAGGTTCGAATCCTTCCCCCACCACCAGCCTTG
>Ga0134128_10006353_pt1 | contig 14325 bp, 9 predicted proteins | sample KB31754_FD_96462 | JGI IMG/M metagenome (GOLD analysis project Ga0134128, IMG submission 96462) | Terrestrial soil microbial communities with excess Nitrogen fertilizer from Kellogg Biological Station, Michigan, USA - KB3-175-4 | ecosystem: Environmental > Terrestrial > Soil > Unclassified ... | reverse complement strand
GCTCGAGGAGAAGGCCGAGCAGCTCGCGCTCACGTCGAAATACAAGTCCGAGTTCCTCGCGAACATGTCGCACGAGCTGCGCACGCCGCTCAACAGCCTGCTGATTCTTTCGGACCAGCTCTGCAAGAATCCGGAGGGCAACCTGATGCCGAAGCAGGTCGAGTTCGCGAAGACGATTCATGCGTCGGGCAACGACCTGTTGACGCTCATCAACGACATCCTCGACCTGTCGAAGATCGAGTCGGGCACCGTCGTCATGGATCCGTCGGACGTCCGCTTCGACGAGCTGGCGCGCTACGTCGAGCGCACGTTCCGTCACGTGGCCGAGGCAAAGGGCGTCGATTTCTTCGTGCGCGCGGATCCGCGGCTGCCGCCGTCGATGTTCACCGATCTGAAGCGCCTGCAGCAGGTGTTGAAGAACCTGCTGTCGAATGCGTTCAAGTTCACGCACCAGGGCAACGTGACGCTGACGGTGAGCCCGGCCGGCGCCGGCTGGGATCCGCAGAACGAGACGCTCAATCGCGCGCCCGACGTGATCGCGATCGCCGTGCACGACACCGGCATCGGGATTCCACCCGACAAGCAGCAGATCATCTTCGAGGCGTTCCAGCAGGCGGACGGCAGCACCAGCCGCAAGTACGGCGGAACCGGGCTGGGTCTCGCGATCAGCCGTGAGCTCACACGCCTGCTCGGCGGCGAGATCCGCCTGTCGAGCGTGCCGCGCAGCGGCAGCACGTTCACGCTGTATCTGCCGATCACGTACACGCCCCCGCGATCGCTGCGGAAGACCGCGAGCGAGCGCGCGCTGTACGGCGAGTCGCCTGCGCGAAGCCCGCAAGGCGGCAACGTGGCGCCCGTCGCGCGCGTCGTCGAAGTGCCGCCGGTGCCGGTGAGCGATTCCCGTTCACGGACGCCGACGGCGCCGACGCCGGCACCGATCGCCGACCTCGAGGAAGAGGAAGACGACGCTGCCGCCGACGATCGCCGCTCGATCGCTTCGGGCGAGCGCGTGCTGCTGATCGTCGAGAACGAACCGGGGTTCGCGCAGCTCCTGCTCGAGTCCGCGCGCGCGAAAGGCTTCAAGGGCATCGTCACGAGCTCGGGTGTGTCGGCGCTCGCGCTCGCGAGCGAGTACGTGCCGGCTGCCGTGACGCTCGACATTTTCCTCCCCGACGTCGACGGCTGGCGCGTGCTCGATCGCCTCAAGAACGACGACCAGACGCGCCATATTCCGGTCTGCGTCATTTCCACGGACGAATCGCGCGAGCGCGCGCTCAAGTCGGGCGCGTTTCAGTTCGCCGCCAAGCCGATGCAGAGCGCCGAGGAGGTCGAGGTGCTGCTCGATCGGCTAGCGGCGTACCTGCAACGCGGGCGCCGGCATCTGCTGGCCGTCTCGCCGGATCCCGCGAAGCGCGAGTGGTTCGTCGACCAGCTCGGTGCGCCCGACGTCAAGGTGACGAGCGTCGCGAACTACGAGGAGGCCGGCAGCGTGATGCGCGCGGACCCCGTCGATTGCCTCGTGTTCGATGCGGCGCTCGGCGTGCCGCCGGACGCGATGCTCGGCATGGACGGGAACGGCCAGCACGAACCCGCGTCGCAGCTGCCGCCGATTTTGCTCTACGGCGATCGGCACAACGTCGCCGAATTCGACCACTTCGGCTCGTTCGCGAAGCGCGCGGGCGTGCGCGAGGTCCGGTCGCCCGAGCGCCTGCTCGATCAGGCGAGCTTCTGCATGCATCGTCCCGTCTCGGCGATGCCGGAACGCCACCGCGCGACGCTCAAGGCGCTGCAGGACGCGAACGGCATCCTTCAGGGCCGCAAGGTGATGATCGTCGACGACGACATGCGCAACATCTTCGCGCTCACCTCGCTGCTCGAGGACCGCGGCATGGTCATCGTCGCGCATGACAACGGGCGCGACGCCGTCACCGCGCTGCACGAGCAGCCGGGCGTCGAAGCGATCCTGATGGATATCATGATGCCCGAGATGGACGGCATCGATACGATTCGCGAAATCCGCCAGATCCCGTCGTGCCGCGACACGCCGATCATCGCCGTCACGGCGAAGGCGATGAAGGGCGACCGCGAGAAGTGCATGGAGGCGGGCGCCTGGGACTACCTGTCGAAGCCGGTCGACACCGAGCTGATGCTCGGGTGCTTGCGGGGTTGGCTGTCGCGATGAACAACGCATCGCCTGCCCCTCACCCCAACGCTGTCCCCGCCAGCGGGAACAACGAGCGCGTTTGCGCGCGATGTTGCGGCGGAGGCTAACGTGAGCGGAGCGAACGTTAAGCCCGGCGAGAGCCGGGTGGCCGAAGCCAAAAGGGAGCCGAGCGCACGCGAGGCGGGTGAAGGGGCCGATCGCGCGAATATCCTGATCGTCGACGATCGGTCCGACAAGCTGCTCGTCTATCGGACGCTGCTCGACGAGTTGCAGCAGAACCTCTACACGGCTTCGTCCGGCGACGACGCGTTGCGCCAGGTGCTCGAGCGCGACTTCGCGCTGATCCTGCTCGACGTGAACATGCCGGGAATGGATGGCCTCGAAACGGCGGCGCTCATCCGCAAGCGCCGGAAATCGGCGCACACGCCGATCATCCTCGTCACTGCCGATTACGGCGACGAGCTGCGGATGACGAAGGCGTATTCGCTCGGTGCCGTCGACTACATCGCGTCCCCGGTCGTGCCAGAGATCCTGCGCGCGAAGGTGCGCGTGTTCGTCGACCTCTATCTCCTCGCCGAGCAGACGAAACGGCAGGCGCAGGAACGGATCGCGCTTGTCGCCGAAAAGGCCGCGCGCGAAGCCGCCGAGCGGGCGTCGCGCCGCCTCGCGTTTCTCGCCGAGGCGAGCGACGTCCTCGCGACGTCGCTCGATCTCGAGGCGACGCTGCGCGCGCTGTCGCGCCTCGTCGTGCCGCAATTCGCCGACGTCGGCATCGTGTCGCTGATGTCGACGGATGGGCAGGCGGAGCGCCACGAGATGGTCTGGTCGACCACGGACCGCGACAATCCGCTGCTGACGGCGTCGCTGTCGGAGCTCGGCGATCCGGTCGTCGACGGCGCGCTGCTGCGGGTGCGGGAGTCCGGGCGGCCGGAGACGATCGAGCGCGATGCGGACGGTCCGCATGCGTCGCGCATCGCGCTGCCGCGCGGGCTCGCCGTGCATTCGCTGATGCTCGTGCCGCTGCTCGTGCGCGGCCGCAAGCTCGGCGTGCTGACGCTCGGGCTCGACGCAGCCTCGCGGCGATTCGACGCCGACGCGCTCGCCGTGGTCGCGGACCTCGCGACGCGCGGCGCGACCGCCCTCGACAACGCGCTGCTCTTCCGGAAGATCCAGGACGAGGACCAGCGCAAGAACGAATTTCTCGCCATGCTTGCGCACGAGCTGCGCAACCCGCTGGCGCCGATCAGCAACGCCGTGCACATCCTGCGCGTGAGCGAGGACGACCCGTCCAAGCTTGCATGGGCGCGCGAGCTGATCGCGCGGCAGCTGAAGCAGCTCGTCAGGCTCGTCGACGATCTCCTGGACGTGTCGCGGATCACGCGGGGCAAGATCGAGCTCAAGGTGGAGACGATCGACGTCGCGCAGGTCGTCGCGGCGGCGATCGAGACGAGCAAGCCGAACATCGACGCGCAGCGGCACACGCTGTCGCTGCAACTGCCCGGCGAGCCGATGCAAGTCACCGGCGATTTCGCGCGCGTCGCGCAGATCCTGTCGAACCTCGTCAACAACGCCGCCAAGTACACGCCGAAGGGCGGCCGGATCTCGCTGTCGGCCAGTCGCGAAAACGACGAGATCGTATTCCGCGTCCGCGACTCTGGCGTGGGCATTCCGCCGGAGTTCCTCTCGAGCATCTTCGATCCGTTCACGCAGGTCGACCGCACGCTCGCGCGCTCGCACGGCGGCCTCGGGATCGGGCTCACGCTGGTGCGCCGTCTGGTCGAGATGCAGAGCGGTCAGGTGAGCGTACGCAGCGAAGGACGCAACCGTGGCAGCGAGTTCACGGTGCGGCTGCCCGCTGCGCAGCCGTCCGCGAGCGCTGAACTGCCGCTTCACCTCGTCGACGACGCGCCGTCGCCGGCCGGCTTGTGCGTTCTCGTCGTCGACGACAACCGCGACGTCGCCGACAGCACGGCAAGCATCATGCGGATGAACGGGTGCGACGTGCACGTCGCCTACGACGGCAAGGCGGCGCTCGAATCGGTGCAGCGGCTGCGTCCGGACGCCGTGCTGCTCGACATCGGATTGCCCGCGATCGACGGCTACCTCGTCGCCGAGCACATCCGCGCGCTGCCCGAGAACGGACGCACGATGATCGTCGCCGTGTCCGGCTACGGGCAGGAGCAGGACCGCTTGCGCTCGAAGAGCGTCGGCTTCGATTACCACGTCGTGAAGCCGATCGATCCGACGATCCTCGCGGGACTGGTCGGATCGCTGCGGCTGGCGCGCGACACCGCGGAGCGCGCGAGTGCCGCGGTCGTTGCGTGGCCGAACGCGGCCGAGTCGCGTTGACGGGCAAGACCCAGCGCGGATCCTCGACGGCCCCCGCGGCATTGGCCGATCTCGCGGAACGCGCGTTCGCGCGCGCGGCAGGCGCACCCGCGACCGAAGGCAACGCCGTACGGCTGCTCTGCGACGCGCGCGAGAACTTCCCCGCGTGGCGCGAGGCGCTCGCGAAAGCGCAGCGCTACATCTTCTTCGAGTCCTACATCGTCGAGGACGATGCCGTCGGTCGCGAATTCGCGAACCTTCTCGCCGAGCGCGCGCGAGCGGGCGTGCGCGTGCTCATCATCGTCGACTGGCTCGGATCCTGGCGCGGTCTCCCGATGTGGCGTCCGGTGCGCGATGCCGGCGCGGACGTTCGCGTCTTCAATCCGCCGCACATCTCGAGCCCGCTCGGCTGGCTATCCCGCGATCATCGGAAGACGATCGTCGTCGACGGCGAGATCGGCTTCGTGAGCGGGCTCTGCGTCAGCGAACGGTGGCTCGGCAATCCGAGACGACGACTCGAAGCGTGGCGCGACACGGGGATCGAGATTCGCGGCCCGGCGATCGCATCGCTCGAGCAGGCGTTCCTTCGCGTATTCGCGACGTCGGGCGACGCCGTCGACGCGGACGGTTTCGCCGACGTGGCGAGCATTGCGCCGGTCGGGTCGACGCGTCTGCACGTGATCGCGAACGAGCCCAATCTCGCAGGCACGTTCCGGATGGACCTCGTGATCGCCGCGATCGCGCGCAAGGAGCTGTGGCTCACCGACGCCTACTTCGTCGCGACCTCGCCTTACGTGCAGGCCCTGCGCGCTGCCGCGCGCGACGGCGTCGACGTCCGCCTGCTCGTGCCGGGTGCGAGCGACATTCCCGCGCTGTCGCCGTTGTCGCGCGCGCAATACCGACCGCTGCTCGAAGCCGGAGTGCGCGTTTTCGAATGGGCAGGCACGATGATGCACGCCAAGACCGCGGTCGCCGATCGCCGCTGGTCGCGCGTCGGGTCGACGAACCTCAATCTCGCGAGCTGGATGTCGAATTACGAGCTCGATGTCGCGATCGAGGACGCGCCGTTCGCAGAGCTGATGGCGACGCAGTACGAGACCGATCTCGGGCATTCGACCGAAATCGTGCTGACGGCACGCAACCGCGTGCGGCGAGCGCCACAGCCGCTGCAGGCCGGCCAGGCGCGCTCGCGCCGCGCCGCATCGGGAAGCGCCGGGCGGGCGGCGGCCGGTGCATTCAGCGTCGGCAGCGCGCTCGGCGCCGCGCTGACCGATCGGCGTATCCTCGGTCCGGCGGAGGCAGGCCTGCTGTTTTTCGTGGCCGCGATCGCCGGACTCATCGGCATCGTCGGCGCGCTGTGGCCGCGGCTGCTCGCGTGGCCGCTCGCGTTCGTTGCGCTGTGGTCCGGCACCGCATGGGTGGTCAAGGGCATTGCGCTGCGGCGCGGAAGGCGCGCCGGGCTGCGCGCCGAACGACTCGAGGAAGCGATGGAAGAAGGAACGACCGCGCACGGCGAACCCGTGGCGGGCGACTCGCCGCCGCGGCGCAGCCAGCCCGAAACCGACGATGCGCGCGACCGCGTGACATCGCGGTGATTCGACGGAGATAAACATGAGCGAAGTTGCCACTTCGAATCGCATGAGCGCGCGTGCGAAGCCGCCGTTTCGCGCGGATCACGTCGGCAGTTTTCTGCGGCCGAAATTCCTGCTCGACGCGCGTGCGCAATTCCGCGCCGGGACGTTCGACGCGGCGCAGCTTCGCCGTGTCGAGGACGACGCGATCCGCGGTATCGTCAAATTCCAGGAGGACCTCGGCTTGCGCGGTATCACCGACGGCGAGTTCCGGCGCACGTATTTCCACATCGACTTCCTGACGCAGCTCGAGGGCGTCGAGACGCACGGCGGCATCCACGTGAAGTTCCACAGTGCGAAGGGGGAGGTCGACTTCGAGCCGCCGGTGATGCAGGTGACCGGGAAAGTTCGCCACGAGAAGCCCATCCAGCTTCGCGATTTCGAGTTCCTGCGCGCGGCGACCACGCACACGCCCAAGGTCACGATTCCGTCGCCCACGATGCTGCACTTCCGCGGCGGACGCGAAGCGATCAGCAAGGACGCGTATCCCGACCTGGAGCAGTTCTACGGCGACGTCGCCGCCGGATATGCCGACGAGTTGCGAAGCCTCGGCGAAGCGGGGTGCACGTACGTGCAGTTCGACGACACGAACCTCGCGTATCTGTGCGACGAGACGATGCGCGAGGGCGCGCGCCGGCGCGGCGACGATCCCAACGAGCTGCCGCGACGCTACGCGCGGCTCATCAACGCGGCGATCGCACGGCGCCCGAAGGAGATGACGGTGTGCGTCCATCTTTGCCGCGGCAACTTCAAGAGCGCGTGGGCGGCCGAAGGCGGCTACGAGCCGGTGGCCGAAGTGCTGTTCAACGAGCTCGCCGTTGACGGCTACTTCCTCGAGTACGACGATCCCCGCTCGGGAAATTTCGCGCCGCTGCGTTACGTGCCGAGGGGCAAGACGGTCGTGCTGGGCCTCGTGAGCACGAAAATCGGCGAGCTCGAATCGAAGGACCTTCTGAAGCGTCGCATCGACGAGGCGGCCCGCTACGTACCGCTCGAGCAGCTTTGCCTGTCGCCGCAATGCGGCTTCTCGAGCACCGTCGATGGCAACGACATCGCCGTCGAGTCGCAGGCGGCCAAGCTGCAGCTCGTTATCGAAACCGCGCGCGAGGTCTGGGGCGGCGTGTAGAAGCGCGCGACGCGTGCATGGCATCGCGCTCAGCGCAGCGATTCGAGATAGGCGGCGATGTCGATCGCGTCGCGGTCGGTGACACCGAGGTCGGGCATCGCGCCGTCGGGAACGAATTTCTGCGGCGTGCGGATCCACCGCACCAGGTTGCCGGGCGTGTTCTGCAACACGCCGCCGATGAAGCTGTGCAGCCCCATGTGGTCGAGCGGCGGCCCGACCGGCATCGACGCACCGACGACGCCGGGAATTTCGTGGCAGACGTCGCATCCGTATTGCAGCAGCAGGTGTCGCCCGCGCCTCGCGTCGCCGCCGCCCGCGGTCGTCAGTCGATTCGCGCTGTCATCCGTGGCGCTGGACAGTGGTCTCATCGGAGCCGAAGGACTTGCGGAAGCGGCAATCCGTTCATGAAACTCCCGCGGCGATTCGTAAGGCATTCGCTGGATGTACGCGACGATCGCCCACAGGTCGTCGTCGGCGAGCCGATATTCCCAGGCCGGCATTCCGGTTAGCTTCATTCCATGCTTGATCGCCCAGTAGAGCTGGGCTGGCGGCCACTCGATTCCCGTATTGGCGAGATTCGCGGGAGTGGGTCGCAACCCCAGCGCGAAGGGTTCGGGCGCGACGCCGGGCGCGCCGTGGCAGCGCGAGCAATGCGCGACGAACAGCGTGCGGCCCTTGGAAATCAGCGTTGGATCGGCGAGTCGCGGGACGTTGACATCGCGCGCGTGGTGCTGGATCGCGCGACGCATCGTCGTCTTCAACACCCAGAACACGGGCGCGGTGTGCTGTTCCGTCGCGGCAATGTCGTAGATGCCCGAATAGACGAATGCCGCTGCGCCGGCGATCACGACGATGGCGGCTGCGAGAAGCCCGATGAGCAAGCGCACGGACGAGTCAGCGCAGACGGTAGAGGTAGGCGACCATGTCGCGCGCGTCCTGGTCGGTGACGTGCGCGTTCGGCATGGCCGTTCCCGGCTTCACCGCTTGAGGATCGCGAAGCCAGCGTGCGAGCTCTTCGGGAGAGTTGACCGCGACACCCGCGATGTACACGCGCCGCCCGAGCCGGTCGAGTGAGGGACCGATGATTCCGGTCGCGGCGCGGACACCGGGGATTCGATGGCATCCGCTGCAGCCGTATTGCTGCAGCAGTGCCCGGCCACGCTCCGCATCGCCGTCGGCGTGCGGATGCAGCGAAGGATCGCTGCAGCCGGTGACGAGCAGCGCGAGCGGAAGGGCAAGGCGATGCAGTTTCGGCACCCCGGTTACCGTAGGATCGGGACGCGGTGTAGTGTGCATACTTCGGGACTCATTGCAACACCGCTCGGCGCGCCGGTCACGTTCAACAAGCGATCAAAATGGCCGTACAGGACGAGTGAGGGATGGACCACGACACGATTCGGCGGCCGCTTTCGCGATCCACGATGGCCTACGTTCTCGCTGGAGGACGCGGAACCCGGCTCATGGAATTGACGGCCACGCGCGCCAAGCCCGCCGTGTTCTTCGGCGGCAAGTCGCGGATCATCGACTTCGCGTTGTCGAACGCGATCAATTCCGGCATACGCCGGATCGCCGTTGCAACCCAGTACAAGGCGCATAGCCTGATCAGACACCTGCAACGGGGCTGGAATTTCCTGCATCCGTTTCGCAACGAAAGCTTCGACATCCTGCCGGCAAGCCAGCGCGTCTCCGACCAGTGGTATGCGGGAACGGCCGACGCGATCTTCCAGAACATCGATATCATCGACAGTTACGCGCCGGATTACCTGCTCGTTCTCGCCGGCGATCATGTCTACAAGATGGACTACGAGCCGATGCTCGTCCAGCACGTCGAGCGCGACGCCGACGTGACAGTCGGATGCATCGAGGTGCCGATCGCGGAAGCGTCCGGTTTCGGTGTCATGTTGGTGGGCGCCGACGACCGCATCGTCGGGTTCGTCGAGAAGTCGGCGCATCCGCCCGAAATGCCCGATCGCCCTGGCTACGCGCTGGCGAGCATGGGGATCTATGCGTTTCGCAGGCAGCAGTTGAACGAGCAGCTTCGCCGCGATGCGTCGGACCGTTCGTCGACCCGCGATTTCGGCCGCGACATCATTCCGTGGCTCGTTGCCAACGGCCGCGCGTACGCACATCGCTTCGCGCGATCGTGCGTGCGTTCCAGCCCTGGCGCGCCCGCATACTGGCGCGACGTCGGCACGCTCGACGCGTACTGGTCGGCGAACGTCGACCTCACCGGCGTCATGCCCGAGCTTAATCTGTACGACCGCGACTGGCCGATCTGGACGTACAGCGAGATCACGCCGCCGGCCAAATTCGTGCAGGACGAGGAGGGGCGCGAAGGAACGGCGACTCGGTCAGTGGTCTCCGGCGGCTGCATCGTCAGTGGAGGAGCGGTGCGACGCTCGCTCATCTCGACGGGCACGCTGATCCGCTCCGGCGCGCACGTCGAAGACAGTGTCGTGCTGCCTTACGTGGACGTGGGGCGCGCCTCGCGGCTTACGCGCGTCATCGTCGACCGCGGTGTGCGCATTCCGGAGGGTCTCGTCATTGGCGAGGATCCCGAACAGGACGAAGCGCGGTTCCGGCGCAGCGAAGGCGGCGTTACGCTCGTGACGCAACCGATGGTCGACCGCCTCGGCGTTCGTTGACGCTCCCCGTACTCGCCGTCGCCTCGGAAATCTACCCGGTCGTCAAGACGGGTGGACTTGCCGACGTCGTCGGCGCGTTGCCGTGCGCGCTGGCGGCAGAGGGCATCGACGTGCGCACGCTCGTTCCGTGTTATCGCGACGTGCTGCGTGCCCTCGACGAGTCATCCGTGGTTCGGCACTTTCCCGCGCTGCACGGAGCGCCTGCGCAGCTCGTGGCCGCGCGTGCCGGCGATCTACGGCTGTTCGTGCTTGATGCGCCGCATCTTTTCGATCGACCGGGCAATCCGTACGTCGGAAGCGACGGAAAACCATGGGCTGACAACGCGCAGCGCTTCGCCGCACTCGCGCAGGCCGCGGCGTCGATCGCAAGCGAGGGCGTCGACGATTTCGCGCCGCGCGTCGTCCACGCGCACGACTGGCAGGCAGGCCTCGCCCCCGCCTATGTGCATTTCATGCCACCGCCTCGCCCTTGCAGCGTGATGACGATTCACAACCTCGCCTTCCAGGGACTCTTTCCGGCATCCGTCTTCGCGTCGCTCGGTTTGCCGGACGAGGCGTTCGGAATGGACGGCGTCGAATATTACGGGGACGTTGGCTATCTGAAGGCGGGCATCGCCTTCGCCGACGCGGTGACGACGGTGTCGCCGACGTACGCCGCCGAGATCCGGACGGCCGACGGGGGGATGGGACTCGACGGGCTGCTCCGCAAGCGCGCTGACGCATTGTTCGGCATTCGCAATGGCATCGACGACGCCGTCTGGGATCCGCGACAGGACGGGCATCTCGCTGCGCGATACGACGCGTCGAAGTTGGACGAGCGCAGCAAGAACAAGTCGTTTTTGCAGCGTCGTCTTGCGCTCGAGGTCGATGCCGATGCGTTGCTGTTCACCGTGGTCAGCCGCCTGACGCTGCAGAAGGGGTCGGACCTCGTGCTCGACGCCTTGCCAGTGCTCCTTCACCAGGGCGCGCAGCTTGCCGTTCTCGGAACGGGCGACGCCGATCTCGAGCGGCGATTCAGGACTGCCCGGGACGCTCATCGCGGGCGCGTAGCGGTCGAGATCGGATTCGACGAATCGCTCGCTCGCCAGATGTACGGGGGCGCCGACGCGCTGCTCATGCCGTCGCGTTTCGAGCCCTGCGGGCTCGCGCAGATGATCGCGATGCGCTACGGTGTCGTGCCTGTCGCCGCGCGGGTCGGAGGCCTCGCCGACACGATCGTCGATGCTAACGAGATGGCGCTCGCGGCGCGTGCAGGGACCGGTATGTTGTTCGCGCCAGCGTCGAGCGACATGCTCGCGTGGGCGATCGAGCGCACTTGCGAGCTATGGCGCTCGCGCGTGCGCTGGCGCGCGATCCAGCGCCGGGCCATGCGCAGCGACGTTAGCTGGCGAGGACCGGCGCGCGCGTACGCGACGCTGTTTCGCGCGGTCGCGTCCGGTGATTCGGTAAACTGATCATCTTTGCTCGGGAGGGCCCATGGCTGGCTACGTCACCGACATCGAGAAGGACACGCTCGCGAACGACGACTATCGACGCGTGCTTTTCACGGGACCTCATCTGCAACTCGTGCTGATGACGCTCCGCCCAGGCGAAGAGATCGGCAAGGAAGTGCACGCCGAGCACGACCAGTTCATTCGCTTCGAGGCCGGAACCGGCTCCGTCGTGCTGAGCGGAGAAAGCCAGGAGGTGGGCGACGGCTCCGCGGTCGTGATCCCGGCGGGCGTCGAGCACAACGTCGTCAACACGTCGCGGACGCAATCGCTGCGGCTCTATACGCTCTACAGTCCGCCGGAGCATCCGGAAGGCACCCTGCATCGAACGAAGGCGGACGAGCCGGCGGATCATTGATGGCTTCGTTTGTCGCGTAAGGAGCCGCGGCTCGGAGAGGCGCTGTCGTGGCCCGATTGCCGAGCGCGCGCGCCAGCGAGAACGACAGCGTGCGTGATAAGATTGCGGCTTCGCGCCCGTAGCTCAGTTGGATAGAGTACCTGGCTACGAACCAGGGGGTCGTGGGTTCGAATCCTGCCGGGCGCGCCAGAAAATCAAGCGGTTAGCGAGAGTTGGCCGCTCCAACATCTATCTGGGCTAGCGCCGGGCTAGCAGGCGGCCGGCCAGTAGCGACCGTCTCGAGTTTCACTGAGGCGCCCCTCGAGTTACCGTTCTCCTTCGCCATCCCCGAACACCGCGGAAGATGATGGCTGATCTTCGTGATGTCGGTCGGAAGGGCTGGAGGCCGCATGTGCGGCCGCTCCGCCTGTGTAGGCGACTGCAGGCCAAACAGTCGCAGCTGGGCGCCTCACGGCTGCATCGAACAGCGGTCTCTAGTCCGGGGCTATATGATCGGGTGCGTCCAGGATCTGGGGTGAGTTCGCCGCCCGCCGCTCCCGACGCCCCACTATCGCTTTCGTTCGGCGCTGTCAACGCCGGTTGAGAACTGCACGGTTGTGGCGGCTGAAAATTGCACACTGATCGCTCAATGCCTAGCCTTGGTCTTGCGCTTTGCGTCTGCCGGCTGGGTCGCTGAAGCATCGGACTGCATCGCGCGAACAAACTCGTTGTGGCCCCGCATCCGATAGCTGTTGCCGCGGATGTTGACCAGGTGGCAGTGATGCAGGATGCGGTCGATGAGCGCCGCCGCCATCACGTCATCGCCGAACACATCGCCCCATTCCTCGAAGCCCTTGTTCGAGGTGAGCACCGTCGACGCATGCTCGTAGCGACGCGTCATCAGTTGAAAGAAAAGCACCGCGCCCGTGTGGTTGATCGGTAGATAGCCGATCTCGTCCACCACGAGCAGCGAAGGATGCGTCAGCACCGCCAACCGGCGAGCGAGGTGGCCAGCGGCTTGGGCTTCTTCGAGCGAGCTGATCAGATCGATCAGTCGACCATTGAGCGCATGTTGGATTGCCGGCGTAGCGAGGTGCGTTCGCACCAATCGCTTGCCTCGCTGAACGCTTAACTGGCGAGCGCCAATCGACAGGCCTCTTCCTCGCTAATCGTCGCGCCTTCGCCGATCAGCACCGCACATTCGTTCGCGTCTAACCGGTCAGCTAGTAGGTGATCGAGGCGCGCACGGGCCCTTGCTTCGTTCGCCTGATGGACGACGCCCCTCCTCGCGAAAACGGCATCGACGTAGCCCGCAAGACGCGCCGCATCTACCAACCGGCCGACCAGCGCGGCTCTCAGCGCGAAATGATCGAGCGCACCCCACGCATATCCCGCGGCCCTACGCAACTCGAGGCCTTCGCGCCCTGCGCTCAACGCTTCCTCTAGGTCGCCCCGCTCGACGAGCACCCCGGCAAGGTTTGTGAGGTTCACGCCAAGGACTAGCTCGCTCCCTCCGTTCGACCCTCGCATCGTCGCGATCACCTCGCGAAATCCCGTGGCCGCCGCATCCAGCGCGCCGAGCGCCCAATTTGTGTCGGCTAGGGCCCCACAGAGCTGCGTTGCGTCGCCCTCCAACCCCGCGGACCGATAGATTGAAAGGCCTTTCTCATAGTGCTCTCGGGCGCCCGCAAGATCGCCGGCAAGCTTCCGAACGAATCCGGCAGCATGGAAATACGGCGCCATAGCGGCGGGCACAGGGCCGTGTTCGAGCAATGGCCGGGCCGCGTTGAGCGCCCGTTGCGCGAGATCGAGCCTTCCCGTCCGCGCCAACGCGCCACCCAGGCGCATGAGTGAGTAACCCGTGCCGAATGCGTCGCCCGCTCGGCGATGAAGGGCGACCGCTTGGCGAAGCGCGCCAACCCATTTCGCTGCGTCGCTGAACTGGCTTAACACGCCGAGCCAGAGCCACAACCGTGCGCGGATCGGTTGCTGCGTCCGCGAACTGGAACGCCTCAATGCGAGTTCGACGCGAGCAAGCCCCTCGCTGTGTAAGGACCATAAGAGCCATGCCGGACCGCAATACGCCGTAAGACTTATACCGATCTCGGCGTCGCCCTGAGGCGAAAACGCCCAATCGAGTGCTGCGCGCACGTTGTCGCGCTCGGCCAGGTAGGCCGCGTTCCAGTGAAGATCGGAACCTTGAAGCCATTCCTCAAACGCATGCACGAAGCGATCCCGGAAGTGGCCCGCATGGCGCCGCGACGCGAGCGGTCGTTCATGAGCGACATCGAGCTTCTCCCTGCAATACTCCCGCACGGTCTCGAGCATTCGATAGCGGTCGCCATCTTCATCGGCGACGACCAGCGATTGCTCGATCAGGCTGATCAGCACATAGACGACGTCGTCCTTGGTGATGGGCGCTCCGCTACACACGTCGCCCGCAGCTTCCAGCGTCCAGCCGCCGGTGAAGACCGACAGTCGCGCGAACAGCGTCTTCTCCGTTTCATCGAGTAGGTCGTAGCTCCAGTCGAGCATCGCGCGCAGCGTCTGGTGCCGGAGCAGATCACGGTCACCGCTGGTCAGTAGCCGAAAGCGCTCGGTGAG
>Ga0134128_10006352_pt1 | contig 14328 bp, 13 predicted proteins | sample KB31754_FD_96462 | JGI IMG/M metagenome (GOLD analysis project Ga0134128, IMG submission 96462) | Terrestrial soil microbial communities with excess Nitrogen fertilizer from Kellogg Biological Station, Michigan, USA - KB3-175-4 | ecosystem: Environmental > Terrestrial > Soil > Unclassified ... | reverse complement strand
CGTATCACCGACTGCGTCACGGGCGAGCCTTCGACGGCAAGCTTCCAAAGTTCCTTCAGTGTCGCCTCGTCCGCATCCGCGCGTACAAACAACTTCGCTTTGACGCCACGGTATCCTGGATTTCCCGAATCGTCGAGGCCCGCCCATTTCAAAATATTGTCAAAATTCCCTTCGAGCGTGATCTCCATGTCGTGAACTTTTATGCCGCGCTTCGTCGCATTCAGCACGAAACCCACGGTCATGCACGCGCCCATGGCGGAGAGAAGCTGTTCGTGCGCGCTGGCGGCCAGATCGCAGGCGTCCAGGCCGGCGGGCTCATCCATTTCGACCGCGTGAGTGCGCATATAAGCCTTCGCGTGAAATCCTCCCTGCCACACAACGCGCGCCTTCCACGGTCCGCTGACGCCCGCCAGCACTTCGGGCTGCTTCAGCGATTCCAGGATGCCCTTCAACTTCTCCGGGTGCAGGCCATTCAGTGTTTCTTCGGACATCTTCGGCTCGGTCATATTCTCCTCCGTATTTTTCCGTTTATTGTCCCGCCGCCTTGCCCTGGAATTCCTTGCGAAGCTGCCGCGCCGCCTCGGCGATCGTCGCCATCTTTTTCGTGGCAATCTCTGCGGTGTTTACGTTGCGTTCGGCGAACGTCCCGAACCCGCAATCCGGATTCAGGAATATTTTTTCGGGGTCGTAGAACTTCGCCAGTTCTTTCACCCGCGCCACGATTTGTGCTGGCGGTTCGATTTCATCCGTTCGCGGATTCACCACGCCCAAGCCGATCTCTTTTTCGTTTTTGTACTCCTTGAACACTTCCAGCTCTCCCGCGCGCGGTGTGGCGAATTCTAGCACCAGTTGATCAATATTCATCTGCATCAGGTAAGGCAGCATCGGTCCGTAGTTTCCCTTGAGCAGCACTTCCTCGCGCCGGCTCCAATTCCCGCGGCAAACGTGCACGCCAAACCGCACGCCGTCCATTCCCGCTACCGTTTCGTTCATCAGCCGCACTGCAAGCTCCAACTCATCCGTGGGATCGCGACGATTCGGCAGGGCCGCGCACATAAAAGTCTCCGTGCTTTCCGCTCCGTAAACCACCTGGCTCAAAATCGGCTCATCGAACTGAATAAACTCCACGCCCTTCGCCTTGAGAGCCAGCACCTCCTTGCGCAGAATGCGCACCACATCCTTGGCGAGATCTTCGGGCTGAGGATAAACCTTATTCGATAGCCCCTCGAACCAGCTCGAACGCGTCAGCATGTACGGGCCCGGCAGCGGCACTTTCAGCGGCCGCGACGTGTGTTTCGTCGCGAAGTCCACTTCATCCTGCGCGAGCCCGTTTTTCTCGGTAAGCCGCTCGACCACAATGGGGCTCTTGATCGCGAACGCCGGTACGTCCAGCGCGCGCAGCACTTCCTCATATCGCGCGCGATCTTTCATGAAATCCATCAGCTCGGAAACTTTCATCAGCCGCATGCCGCCGAGCTTTTCCACCACAAACGAATAAAAATTGTCGCGCCTCTGCTCGCCGTCCGTCGGAATGTCCACGCCGGCCTGTTCTTGCGCGTCCAGACATTCAAGTACCGCGCGATCCGCCACGGCTTGGAATTCCTGCTCTGTGCCGCCCGATTGCCGTTTGCGCAACGCTTGAATCAAATACGCCGGCCGCGGCCAGCTCCCTACCACCGTCACCGGAAATAATTTCTTTTCAGACATGAGTGCGTTCTCCCTTTTCGTTTTCCTCGAATGTACTTTCAACTGGCAAGCCGCTGCGGGCCCATTCGGCGTATGACCCATCGTAAAGCGATGCGTTGTATCCCAATTGCGTCAGCGCCAGGAATCCCAGCGCCGCGCGCAACCCTGTGCGGCAATACGCAATCGCGCGATCCTTTGCGGAAATCCCGTGCGACAAAAATAATTCCTTAAGCTGCTCGTTCGACTTAAGAAGCCGTCCTGCCGCGCCCATTTCCTGGCACGGCAAATTCACCGCGCCCGGAATATGCCCGGGACGCTCGTCCAAATCTGGCTTGCCAGAAAATTCATCCGCTCCACGCAAGTCAATTCGCTTCGCTCCCGCGGCATTTTGCATTTCCTGCAGATTTGTTCGCAACTCGCCTCTAGGATTCGCCACAAATTCGCGCGGCTCTGGGCGCACCGGGCGGTAAAACGCTTCGTGTCCGTCGCTGATCCAGCTTTCCCAAAAACTTTCCATCAAATGCACGTCGTCGCGGCCCAGATACATCAAAATCCACGCGAGGAACGCCGCGTTGCGCCCATCCGCATTGTCGTAAATGACAGGCGCTCGCTTCGCGTCCAAGCCGGCCTTGCCGATCCGCCGCGCCAATTCCTCATTCGGTAGCAAATTCCCCTGTGCATCGCGCAACTTCGCCACCGAAAGATTCACCGCGTTTCTTGGATGCCCCGCCATGTAGCGCACCGCCGATCGCGGGTCAAGTACCAGAAAATCCGGCGACTCGAGATGCTTCTCCACCCAGTCTGCGGAGACAATTCGGAACAAATTCATTCCCCTTTGGATGTCTTATGCCCTGCTGAGATTCACGTTTCTGCTGTGTGTCTGCCCGCGCGGCAGCACACAGTGGAATGTCAAACGCTGGCGGCATTGTAAAACAACCCCGCCCCGAAGTCACCCATCGACCCTAGACGCAACTGCCGCTCCGCGGCGGCGCGCTCGCGCTGGTTATGGGCCACAGAAATCCGTGCAACACCGCGCGAGGACCAGCCGCGCATTCAAGTCTCGCGAGCCCGATCGATAGGCAATGCGAATGCGTGCTGAACGCGATACAGCACCCAGGCAGTCGCGGTACCGGCTAAAGCTATACGCCAGACGGAGCCGATCCCTTGCTGGATAATCAGCCCGGGAGCAAAGAGAACATAAAGATAGATCGCCAGAAGCGCGTTTGCCGCACGACCGCCAAGAAGGAAGATCGAGCCGAGCGCACCAATCAAAATCGGCGCCAGAATCCCGCCTCCCACAAGCCATTGCCACGTAGTGCGGAAACCGAGCCATAACGCGATTCGCCGGAGAAAGAAACCAAACAGCAGCGACGTAAAAGCGCCAAGCCACAAGGCTAGAAAGTAAAGAAGCAAAATATCGCGAATCATCGAAGAGCCGAAGTGTGGACGATGCGGGGTCCCCAAGAGACAAATCGTCATAAAAAAACAGCCGCAAACCCACGCGGCCAGGTAATACGCCAGGCTTCCGTGACGCGTCATATTCGCCGCTGGATGTTGGGAAAATCTTGCCAGACTTTGACGCCGCAGAAATGCGAGCCTTCCGTGCAAATGGGGGTTGTGATGCCGGCGCGAAGATAGCAGGGTGGCCCGATATAGCGCGCAAGCTCGGGAAACACAGCTCGAACCTGCTCCACTTCCTCCATCGAGGCCTGGTAAATTTCTTCCTGCGCGTTGAAGCACGTGCGCATTGTCCATTTGTGCAGCAGGTGAAGCAGCGAGCCCGTTTCGACCAGCCGGATTGCCTTCGCATTAGGCAAGAGATACAGCGCGATTTCAGCGGGCACGCCGCGGTCGAATAATTCATTTTTCGCGGCCCACGCCTCGGCCATAGCGGTTTCGTAAACTTCGCGGGCGTGGGAATTGTTGCGGATCAGCGCGGGCGTGACGTAATCCGGTGCACGCGTGTCGGCCACCGTGAGAATAGGCCGCGAGCCGGGAATCATGCGATGGCGCTGATCCTGGCTATCCGCCGTGTGACTGATTTTCTTGGCAAACGTGAAATTCGCGTGTTGCAGCGCGCGCATCATCGGCGCGTGCACTCCTATATTCAGCGTCTCATGGCGATAGGGATTGCGCGCAGGGTTCAGCAGACGGTCGAGCGCCTCCGCGTCGGGACAATCTTTCTCCGTCAAGCCCACCACAGCGCGATAGGCAGCGGCCACAACCTGCAGCGCTCCGGGCGAATAATCCACAAGCTTCGAAGTCTGGCCGCAAAGCCGAGAATCGAATTCCGCCGCGAATGATTCGCCTTGCGTGGCCTTGCTTGCAGCGGACCACTCCGGCAAGTCCTCCATCGGATCGGTCTGGAAGCGATCGAAGAACTGCGGGTCAGTTTCACGAACGCGCTCGACCATCTCTTGAAGGATGGCCCGCGATTCGGATGGCGTGTCGCAAGCCGCCTGCATCCGCCACAGCCGGTGCAACACAATGCCCGAAAGCGTGTGCACCATCGTCGTGAATGCAGCCACGGGCAAAACGTACCGTGCAATCTCAATCGCACGTTTCCCCGCGGCACTCTTGATCTTTTCAATCCTCCGCGGGTGCGACATTGGTCCGATATGCCAAATATCGCTTAGAATCTTGCTGGCTTCCGGTTCCAATATTCTCGCGAGTTCGCGGTAATGCAGCCACGCGCGCGCAACGGCATGCTCATAGAGGGCGCGGTCAACAGCGTTGAAGCGCTCGCCTTCAGGCGGCACATACGCATGAGCACGATTGAGACGCACGTACCGCTGGCTTTGCTGCTCGGAATTGTAAAAAGGGTGCGCGTGCAGAAACGACCAGACAAATTGCCGGCTGACGTTCTCCAGGCCAAATTCGAAATGCGCGTGCTGATAAACGGTGTGATGTCCGCTGTAAAAAGTGGCCGCTCCGATATTTACGCGCTGCTTCTCGGTGATTTCTTCCGCGGCGATGATTCGCGCCGAATAACACGTGCGCGCCGCGGCAATGGCTGAATCGTACGGGTGTGCGGATGCGTTTCGCAGCGTGACGCGCGGCGCAGCCGTTTCGACAGGCTCCAAAGGGACAGCAGACATCGGGTGACCCATGATCGGACGCCATTCTACACTGAGACGCGAGACTCCGCATCGGCGCGGCGTCTGGATCATGTAGCTCGCGTACCCAGCGCTCTATTCTGGAGGGTACGATGGTACCATTTACACGTTTCAAGCCAGCCGCTACTCTACCCTCGACAATTGAATCGAAACTCTGGCTAAACCCAGGGATAGATAGGGGTGTACTGTTTAGGCACATAGCCTAAACTTTTACCCCTTGACGGCACCAAACCACATAGAATCCCCCCGTTCCTAAAACGTGGGGGGTTCCTATGAATAAGTTCCTTATGTTGGTGGTGTTGGTGCTCTTGGTACTGGCGAGTGCAGTTGGGCTTCGCAACTTGACGGCCAATCAGACGATCGGTCAAGAGGTTGCGAGCACAAGCAATCCGGTACCGGTGATGCCCGACAACTTGGCGGCAAGCACGAGCAATCCCGTGCCAGTAATGCCCGACGGGCGTTAGAGCTCGCTTCCTAAAGAGGAAGCTGCTACTATCCTGGGCTAGGCTTCAAGGGTAAACAACCTTATGCTTGGCCCGTTTGATTACGTACTTGCTCTGCTCGGCTTGTTAGCCGAAGCGTACGTTGTGGTTCGCCTGTGCCTCTCAGAGAATTTTTTCCGCTATTTCTCCCTGAATATCTACATGTTAGGGGTCGTGGGCGTCACAATTGGGCAAGACTTTGCCCTGCTTAAGTTCGGAGTTTCATCTCCGGTATACGCGTACGTTTATTACTACACGGACGCCCTCCTCACGATAGCCCTCTTCTTCGTCATCATGAGTTTTTATCAGCAGGTGTTTCATCAGATGGGAGTCGGCAAGTACGTTCGCTGGGCTTCCGTTTTTCTCCTTTCTGCCACCGCTCTGTTTTCCTACTTGGTTGTTCGGCGAATGCCAAGCCATCACCTGACGAGTCGTTTTGTCGTCGAGATGAGCCAAAACCTCTATTTCGTTGGAGTGGTGCTCACATATTTGCTTTGGGGCGCGGTTGTGAAGTTGCGAGAAACGAGAACGCGGCTGATTCAGCTTGTGCTGGCGTTGGGTATCTTCTTTAGCTCCGACGCGGCCTGTTATGCGCTCCGCAACCTTTTCCCTTCTCTCGAACCAAGTTTCTTGAAATGGGTGCCTCCTCTGGCGGGCACGTTCCTGCCGCTGGCCTGGGCTTACACTTTCACGAAAATTTCCGAGGACGCGCGGCTCGAAACGGCTCGCGTGGCCTTACCGCGAATGGCGGCGCATCAACACTCATGATTGCCGCTCTTATTTGCGTAATTTCCGTTGCAGCGTTCCTGCAATTCTTCGTCTCCTATTCCCGTTCGATCATTGCTGCGTACCGCAAGTCGGAGCTCTCCGATCAAGTCCGCGAAGTTGTGGGAATAGAGGGGCAGGAAGTGAACAGCGATCAATTTGGGCGGCTCGTACAGCTTGTCCGCCTGTGCCCGCAGAAGGGCGATGACCGGACGGATCTGAAAGTTGTTGGAGTCTATTACTGGATGATGGGCGTTTTGCGTTCGGCAGCGCGCCAGCTCGCTCCGCGCGTCACTTCGTGGGCTGAACGCGAACGAGCCGGCTGCGCCTATTTCGTCGCAGTTGCGTTGGACCGCCGCATCGCGTATAGCCGTGATTTGCTCGCGCAGCAAATGTCCGACCGTTAGACACTCGCCTGTACGCACCTTCCTCCTCCTGCTAAGATATTCCTAGGAACGCTTCGCACGTTATGAAAATCCCGATTCGACGGACCGTCTTAAATGCCGTCCGGCGCTGCCACGCGTTGCAGCCGGGGGACCGGCTCGCTTTGGCCGTCTCCGGAGGCGCTGATTCAGTCGCGCTTTTGCGTCTGTTTGAAGAGCTCCACGGCGAATTGGGGATCACCCTCTGCGTGCTGCATTTCAACCATCAGCTCCGCGGAACAGATTCCGGCGCCGACGAAGCTTTCGTGAAATCGCTGACGGGCGCTCGAGGCTTGGAATGCTTCACTGAAACTGCGGACGTGGCCGCAATTGCAAAGCAGCGTCACTGGAATCTGGAGGACGCTGCGCGCCGCCTGCGCTACCAGTTTTTCGACACAGTTATTTCGCGGGGTGCAGCGGACTGGGTTGCCACTGCGCACACGGCTGACGACCAAGCCGAGACAGTCCTGGCGCGCATGATTCGCGGCACCGGACTTGCCGGTCTGTCGTCCATCCATCCCGTCCGCGGCAAAATCATCCGCCCGCTTATCGGAGTTCGCCGCGACGATCTTCGTTCATTCCTTGCCGAGCGCAAGCAGGAATGGCGTGAAGATGCCACCAATCGCGATACGCAACGCCTTCGCGCCCGCGTGCGCCACCGGTTGTTGCCAGAGCTAGAAGAAAACTTCTCCCGGTCGATCACGGATCGACTCTGCGATTTGGCGTCGCTGGCCCGCGGCGATGAAGACTTCTGGTCCGCCCTCGTTGAAGAGCGCCACGAGCGGCTCATCGCGCGCACCGCAAAAGGATTTTCCGTGGATGTGAATGATCTGCTTTTTCCCATCCCGGATTTGCCCAATCCAAAAGGTGCGGCATCCAATCCCTGCCATGCATTAACGCAACGTCTCGTGCGCCGTTTATACGCGGCCACAGCTCAAACGGAAGGCCAGCTTACACGCAACCACGTCGAACAAGTAGTCCTGCTGGCAGAGCACGGCTCAAGCGGACGGAGACTGGAGCTTCCCGGCGGAGTCACGGTCGAACGCGAATTCGGCAGGCTGATTTTCCGCCGTTCGAGCCGCACGAACAAGCTCGCGTCCGTTAAGAAAAACTTCCGGGCGACTGCTTCCTATCAGTATCAAGTAACTCTACCCGAAAGCGGTTCGACCGCCATTTCCATCCCGGAACTCGGGCGCTCCTTCTCTTTGAAAATGATTGACTGGCCCACGGCGCAGCGCGACACTAGACGTGAGGGTGTCGTCTTGGACGCGGAGCGGCTGGCTGCGCCGTTGGTGTTTCGAAATTGGAGTCCAGGCGATGCGTATCGCCCATCCGGTCGGCGGCAGACGCGCAAGTTGGCGCGAATGTTCGTTCATGGGCGGGTGGGTGTCACCGAAAGAGCCCTGTGGCCCGTGCTGACAAGCGCTGGTCGGGTCGCTTGGGCGGATCGGATGCCTGTGGCAGATGAATTCTCGACAACTGACGCCACGCGAACCGGTCTGTGGATTGTGGTCGACGGCCCTTTGAGGCAGGCGTGAAGGTCGCATACTCCCGCAAACAGTTGGCGGCGCGGGTGGCCCAGATGGGCAGGACGATCTCCAGGGATTACGGCGATCGCACTCTGCACGTGGTGGCGATTCTCGAGAATTCTTTTTTGTTCGCGGCTGATTTGGTCCGCGAGATTTCGCAGCCGGTTGTTTGCCATTTTGTGAGGTCGGAGTTGCGCCAGGTGGACCTTGGAGGTTTTAGCAGGCCCGAGGTCTTCTTCTCGACACCTCCCACGCTCGAAGGACGCGACGTCTTGCTCGTCGATGCTATCCTTCACACTGGCGTGCCACAGGATTTCCTGTGGAGACGCATCGAAGAGTGCCAGCCCCGTTCGCTGAGTTTGGCGGTGCTGTTTGACAAGCCGCGCGATCGCAGAGTGAGCCTAAAGGCTACATACGTTGGGTTTGATTCTGCATCTAAATATTGGGTGGGGTATGGGCTGGCCGGCCGCGATGGCCTCTACCGCAACCTGCCTTATGTGGGAAGCGTAACCGAGGTTCGGCATGCAGAGGCTAAGCCGGCTAGAGGGCGCAAGCCAAAGCGTTCAAAACGATCCTAGTCTGGAAGGCCATGGGCTCCAGAGGGTGAGGTAAGACGGTGAACTCAACAGTCAAAACGATTTTATTCTGGATGGCAATGATCCTTCTCGCGGTCCTGCTCTGGCGAATGGCCTCGACCGGAGGTCAGACGGCCCGCGATCAAACGCCGAGCTATACCGACTTCCAGGCCCAAGTGGATAAGGGCAACGTCAGCGAAGTCACAATTATGCTTTCCCCGGTCAGCGCCGAAGTCGATGGCGAATTCCGCGAGCCAAAAACAAAATTCCACGTCACCGTCCCGAAGGAGACCCTCAGCGATCTGACCAAGGAACTCCAGGCGAAGAATGTCGATGTCAATATCAAGGAAGTCCGGAACAATGACTGGGTCAGTTTCCTGATCGATGGCGTTCCTTTCCTTCTGCTTCTTGTTGTTTTCCTCATCATGATGCGGCAAATGCAATCCGGTGGAAATAAAGCTTTGAGTTTCGGGAAGTCGCGCGCGCGTTTACTCACCGCGCAGCAGAAGAAAGCCACATTCAAGGACGTCGCCGGAATCGAAGAAGCCAAGGAAGAATTGCAGGAGATCATCGACTTCTTAAAAGATCCGCAGAAATTCCAGCGTCTCGGCGGACGCATTCCCAAGGGCGTGCTGCTCGTTGGACCTCCAGGAACAGGTAAGACTTTGCTCGCGCGCGCCATTGCTGGCGAAGCGAATGTCCCGTTCTTCTCCATCTCCGGTTCTGATTTCGTCGAGATGTTCGTTGGCGTGGGCGCCAGTCGCGTCCGCGATTTGTTCGAGCAGGGCAAGAAAAACGCTCCTTGCATCATTTTTATCGATGAAATCGACGCCGTCGGACGCCATCGCGGCGCAGGCCTCGGCGGCGGCCACGACGAGCGCGAGCAAACACTAAACGCTTTGCTCGTGGAAATGGACGGCTTTGAATCGAATGAAGGTGTCATCCTGATCGCCGCCACGAACCGCCCCGACGTGCTCGATCCTGCTTTGCTGCGGCCCGGCCGTTTCGATCGCCGCGTTGTTGTCCCTCGCCCTGACGTCAAGGGACGCGAAGAAATTCTCCGCGTGCACACGCGCAAGGTGCCCATTTCCGAAAACGTGAATCTCTCGATTCTGGCGCGCGGTACTCCGGGCTTTTCAGGCGCGGATCTCGCCAATCTCGTCAACGAAGCAGCTCTCTGGGCCGCGCGGCAAAACCGCAAGCTCGTTATCATGGAAGATTTTGAGATGGCGAAGGACAAAGTCCTGATGGGCGCCGAGCGGAAATCGATGATCCTCTCCGACGAGGAGAAGAAAAACACCGCGTACCACGAAGCCGGCCACGCACTGGTCGCCGCAATGACTCCGGGAGCCGATCCTCTGCACAAAGTCACTATCATTCCCCGCGGCATGGCTCTGGGCGTCACCATGCAGCTCCCCATCGACGACAAGCACACGTACACGCGCGAATTTCTTGAGAGCCAGCTCTCCGTTTTAATGGGCGGACGCGCTGCTGAGGAGATTTTCCTGCAGCACGTCACCACCGGCGCGGGCAACGACATCGAGCGCGCCACGGAAATCGCCCGCCAGATGGTCTGCGAATGGGGCATGAGTACTCTCGGGCCGCTCACTTTCGGCAAAAAGGAAGAAGCGATTTTCCTGGGCCGCGAAATCGCGCAGCATCGCGACTATTCAGAGGACACGGCAATCAAGATCGACAACGAGGTTCGCAGCATCGTCACTTCAGCCTACACGCGTGCGCGCAATATTCTCGAGACGCATCGTGATGCGCTCGAACGCGTGGCGCAGGCCCTCCTCGTCCGTGAAGTGCTCGACGCAAACGAACTCAAACTCCTGATGGATGGCAAGCCGCTCCCGGACAAGCCGCTGCCGCCACCTCCTTCCGCGCCTCCTGTGCCGTCCAAGGAACCGCAGCTCGCATTGCGGCCGGAGCCGCGCGCGGTTCCGGGCATGGCCAAGGGCGAAAAACCGGCGCCAGCCTGAGATTTTTTCGACGGCCTTGCTCGCAATAAACTGAAACGCGCCGGTTCGCGCCGAATGTCGTAAAATACCCGCATGGCGCGCACACCTCTTTCCTCAATCGAAGTCGACTGCCCATATTGTCAGGCCAAGCTCACAATTGACCCTGAACTCGGCGTCGTGCTCTCGCACATTCCACCGCCGAAACCGCCGTCGTCCGTTGATCTGGACGACACCGCACGCTTGCTCAAGGAGCAGGCCGAGCGCGTGGAGGAAAAATTCCGGCAATCGGTCGAAGCGGAGCGCACCAAGGAAGATGTTCTCGCGCGCAAGTTCGCCGAAGGCCTCAAGAAAGCCAAGGACAAGCCTGTCGAAAAACCCATTCGCGACTTCGATCTCGACTGATCTCGTCTTCCGCTCGCCCGGCGTCGGGCATACACTCAGGCCATGAAGTTCTCCCGTGCACGCGCCGCCTTCATCTCCCTTTTCGGAATTTCCCTGCTTCTCGCCGCATCTTCCTCGGCGCAGAAAAGGGAAAAACTCCCTCGACCTGTCAAAATGGACATAGGCGCTCAATCGACGCGCAATCCCGCAACTGGCGAACTCGTTTTTCATCGCGGGGCCGGTAACGCACCCAACGACAATGCGCCGGACGCGCGCGCGGCAATTCGCGTTCGCGTCAATCTCGTCGAAGTGGCCTGCAACGTTTTCGCGGCCGACGGCACCGCTGTCCGCGGCCTCGCGCAGCCTGACTTCCACATTTTCGAAGACGGCGTCGAACAGCCCATCGCGCATTTTGATGCGTCGGCCGAGGGCGCAAGCATAGCCCTTGTCCTCGACGCGAGTCCCAGTGTCCTGCCCGATTCCGATACCATGAAATTTGCGGCGCGGCAGCTCATCGCAAATATTTCTCCCGTCGACGAAGTCGCCGTCGTCGATTTCTCTGAACACACCTATCTCTTGCTGCCCTTTTCGCGCGACAGGAAGTTGCTGGAAAAAGCTGCGGCGGGTGTCGACGTCCGCAAGTTGTTTTCAGACACAGGCGGCTCGAATATCTATCGTTCCGTGTATCTTGCCGCCAACGAACTTTTTCCAGGCCGCACGGGACGCAAGGCAATCATCTTGCTTACGGACGGGCAGGACAGCGGCCTTCGGTTGAATTTAGACGGCGAAGGCGTCCGGCCACGGCGTGGCGACCCGCCAAATCGCGCGACGTTTGAAGACGTAGTAAGAGCTCTCGCCTCGCAAAATATCGAAATCTACGCCATTTCCACGCAGAATCGTCCTCGCGTGATGACGCCCGCGTGGCTTGCCGCACACCAAAATGTTTCGCTCGTCACGCCGGCTGCGCTTGACCTTGGCATACCAGCCTACACGGATTTTCTCGCTGAGTTGGTGCGGCGCGCGGGCGGCCGGCTTTATTTCTTGAACGAAGCGGGTACCATCGCGGAAGCCTATCGCAATATCGTCCAAAACCTCAGCGCGCAATACACGCTCGGCTTCTATCCTCCCGCCGGCCAACAGTCGGGCTGGCATTCGCTTCGCGTGAAAGTCGTCGGGCACGGCAACGTGCGTGTCGTTCATCGTGCTTCTTACTACGCGCCCGCCGATTCGCAATGACTTCCAACTGAACAGTTTGCGGAACCCCGCAAAATCTCCGGCGCATCTTCTTCACCACTGATTTCCGCTCGCGGCGACGATTGTGTTTTAATCAGTGCCATGATTCGCCGCAGGAAGTTCACATTGCGCTTGCCGTCGCGCAAGCTCGTGCTCGGCGAACGCACGCTTATCATGGGCGTTCTCAACGTCACGCCCGACAGCTTCTCCGACGGCGGCCAATTCCTCGATGCGCGCAGCGCCATCAAGCACGGGTTTCAAATGGAACGCGCCGGAGCGGACATTCTCGACATCGGCGGTGAATCCACGCGGCCGGGCTCGCGCGGGGTTTCGGCCCAGCAAGAACTCGACCGCATTTTGCCCGTGCTCAACCAACTCCGCGGGCGCTTGAAAATTCCCATTTCCATTGACACCCAAAAAGCGGAGGTCGCCGAGGCTGCAGCGAAAGCTGGCGCGGAGATCATCAACGATGTCAGCGCCCTGCGTTCTGATCCCGGCGTCGCCAAAGTCGCCTGTCGGCATCGCCTGCCGATAATCCTGATGCACATGCGCGGCGCGCCGCGAACCATGCAACAGGGACCCTTCGCGCGGAATGTCCTACGCGATGTCACGCGTGGCCTGCGCGAAGCTTTAACACGCGCGAAGCGCGCCGGAATCACAAAATCGCAAATCATCCTCGACCCCGGAATTGGCTTCGGCAAGAACTACGCGCAAAACTTCGAACTGCTTGCGCGCTTGCCGGAACTCGCGCGCTTTGGCTGTCCGTTGCTCGTGGGCACGTCGCGAAAGGCATTCATTGGTCACTCTCTCGGCTGCGTCACAGCAGAACAGCGCATCTGGGGGACCGCCGCCACAGTCGCGGCGAGCATTTTGGGTGGCGCGCACATCGTCCGCGTCCACGACGTCGCCGAAATGGTCCAGGTCGCCAAAATCGCCGACGGAATTGCTTCCGCTGCTCGCAGGCGTGCATAAGATGAAGTCTTGGGAATAAGGGCGGCGTGCCGTTAAGATGAACGAATCAGTTTCGCGAAACCTGGAGGAATATCGGATGGCGCCGCGCCACATCGCATGTTCTCTCGCAACGGTCCTGCTTGGTGTCGCAGTTGTTACGTCCATCGCTGCTGCGCAATTTCCGCCGGCGCCAAAGCCGCTCGAGCCTAAAGTGCCTCAAGGCGTTGGCGGCTGCACAATCAATAAGCCTTGTGCCCAGGTCGCGCCGGACATCATCAAGAAAGCCCTCGGTCCCTCGCCGCTGGAAAGCAATCTGCGCCAATTGACCGATGTTATCGGCGGCCGCGTCACTGGCTCTCCCGCAGCCGATAAAGCCGTCGATTGGGCGGTGCAAGCCTTTCGCGCTGCTGGCGTCGACGAAGTGCTCACGGAAAATTTCACCGTGCCCGTGGGCTGGTCGGAGGGCCGCACACGTCTCGAAGTTCTCGCGCCGGAACCATTTCCCGTGCACCTGGTTTCGACTGGATGGTCTCCCGCCACGCCGTCCGGCGGCCTCACGGCAAATGTGGTCGACGTCGGAACGGGCAACGAAGCTGGGTTCAAGCATGCCGGTGAGTCAGCAAAAGGCGCCATTGTGCTCGTGCACACAAACGTCCTGAAAACCTGGGACGATTTGATGAACGAGTATTACTTCGAGCCTGCAATTATTGACCGCGCCGTAAACGCGGGCGCTGCGGCCGTCTTCTGGATGTCGACGCGGCCTCACATGCTGCTTTATCGCCACAACCTCTCGCTCACAGGCGAGCTCGAGCGCCTGCCTCAAGCGGTCCTCGCGCGCGACGACGCTATGCGAATCGCGCGTTCTATCGCCGCGGGCCAGCCCGTCAAAGTTCACCTCGACATGCCCAACAGGATCACGCAACGCGCAGCGTCCGAAAATGTCGTCGCCGAAATTCGCGGCAGCGAAAAGCCTGACGAATTTGTGCTTCTCGGCGCGCACCTCGACTCGTGGGAACTGGGCACGGGAGCGCTCGACGACGGCTGCAACGCAGCGATGGTCATTGACGCGGCGCGCGCGATTCGCGCCACCGGCTCGATCCCCAAACGCTCAATCCGTTTCGTGCTTTTCACCGGAGAAGAACAGGGCATGCTGGGCTCGTGGGCGTATGCGTTGGCGCATCGCAGCGAACTCGACCATATGGATGCGGCGATTATTTTCGATTCCGG
>Ga0134128_10006351_pt1 | contig 14330 bp, 14 predicted proteins | sample KB31754_FD_96462 | JGI IMG/M metagenome (GOLD analysis project Ga0134128, IMG submission 96462) | Terrestrial soil microbial communities with excess Nitrogen fertilizer from Kellogg Biological Station, Michigan, USA - KB3-175-4 | ecosystem: Environmental > Terrestrial > Soil > Unclassified ... | reverse complement strand
GGGCAGAGATCGTTGCGGCCAATCTTCATGTGTTATTTCGTTGCAGGCAGAGGGCGTAGCGCCACATTCATTTAATCAGTTCGGTCTTCAAATCAGTTCGGTCTTCGACTGCGCAAACATATGAGGGAGACAGGTATGGACCCCGAAGTGTCAGCCAGATACGGAACGGCAAGTCCCGTTGTGTCCGCTGAACCCGTCACTTGGCCGTAAAACGCGCTATGATTTTCGTGCAATCACAAGTCGCGAGCTCTGAATCGATAAGCGGTTTGCACTCCAAAGGATTGCTACCGCTAAATGCGGATGGGTCCGCGATTCCAAGTTTGGCGGATGGCCGCTAGAGCTTGTTTGGGATCAGATCGCTCGGTAGCCTTCAAAATTAGAAACACAAACCGCGTTCAGATTCGCCGGGCATGCCGCCACCACAAACTTTATTCTTCTAGCTACCGTTACTTGGCATAACGGCGGCGAATAGCTAATAGCGCCATGCCTCCCGCAATTACGAAGGCCACCGATGAGGGTTCAGGCACATTCGAAGTACCGGCGGGAGTGACATCGATATTGTCAATCGCGGCGTCAACTGACGGCGAAAAAACCAATGAGGTAAGGTTATTCCAATCCAATGAAAACGTCTCGGCATCGGTGATTCCGCTGAACGTGATCGACTGGGAACTTCCGTTCGTGAAGCCGCCAGTGATGGTCATGTCCGTCGTGGGGTATATTGACGGCGCCAAAACGAATCTACCTATCATGACAGTGGTAACGTCGAAGGGCGCTGGTCCGGTCATCGTAATTGTGTTAAGGAATCTCGGCGCATCCCCGTCCGCTCCCTGGAAGGCAAGCGCATTGGTGCTATCGCCGAACATAACCCCGGATTGGATATCGGAATCGGAGTTAAGTGGTGTGAAAGTATAGCCGAATTCGGTGTAAGGGTTAGACGGACTGACATTGCCGCTGCCACTCTCAAAATCAATAACACTGCCTGCGTACACCTTGGAACCAGCCGTCAAGAACAGACAGGCTCCAGCCGTACAGCACGCAAAGAGGGAGCGAAATCTTGGCAGGGAGAACCTCCGGCTTTCGAAACAGAGAACGACGATCTCGGATTACGATTTACCCGAGACTATGGTTATTCTACAGCGCTTCTCTCGAGTGCAATATAGCCGGAGGTAGTGCATTTGAGGCGGGCTCGGAACCGGGAACGGCCATGGTCGAGGCATGCCTCTACCCTACGGTACCAGGGACCTTTGCGGTAGGTAATATTTTATTCCGGCTTGCGCTTTCTGGGCCGACGGGCAGCACCGGTACCGGCTGGGGCGCGCTTGCGAATGATGGTCTTCTTCGGCTTGGGCGGGGGAGGATTCGGCTCGAAGATGGTCGGCTGCCCTTCGACGATGGGCTGGGGTTCATCCTCTTCCTCTTCGATAACCTGCTGGGGCGCGGGCTCAGGCAGAGCGGGCGGGTAGAATTCCGCTCCGAGGTGCACAATCAGGCCGCGTTCTTCGTCCGGCTCGGTGCGCACGACGGTTTTGTCCTGCGCATAGTTGAGAAATTCGGAGAACTGCTGGAAACCGAACTTGGCGAGGTTGAAATCGGGGTGTTCGGCTTGCATCCACTGTTCCAGTTCTTCGCCCGTAGCTCCCTCTTCGAGCTCCATGCGGTGGGTTTCGAGAACGTCACGCAGCTTTGGCAATCCTTCTTCCGGCCGGGCCGCCGCCTTCTCGGGCCCGCCGCCTCCGCCGCGGCGCTCGATGATATAGCGACCGCCCGAACCGCTGACGTTGATGAATTCGGCTTTCTTCAGTTTTTCAACGAAATCGGAGAAGCTGCCCGCGCCGTAGGCGCGCTCGCTAAAGGCGGGATCAAGCTGCAGCATGGTGCTCTTCAGCAGGCCGAGCTGCGGCTGCACGGCGCGGCGCTCAAGCACTTGCAGCGCGCGCTCAACCAGCGGCATGGCTTGTCCCAGATCAAGGGGCGCTGGCCGAGGACCGCGCTCCCGCTTGTCTTTGCGGTCAGGCCGCTCGGATCTTTCGGGCCGGTCGGATCGCTCAGGCCGCTCACGGCGGTCCGGCATGGGAGAGGGCACGATGCTTGCGCCATCTTCGAGCAGCGATTCGTAGCTGACGAACTCGTGGCAGTTCTGTTGGAGGATGGTGCTGGTGAAGGCTTTCCCGCCGAGGACGAATACGGTCTTGCCATATTCCTTGAGCTTGTTGACGAGCGGGATGAAATCGCTATCGCCGCTCACAACAGCGAAGGCGTTGACGTGGGCGTGGGTGAAGGCCATTTCCAGAGCATCGAGAGCGAGATTGATATCCGCTCCGTTCTTGTCGCCGCGGGGCGACGGGATGCGCTGCACCATTTGCACCGCGTTCTCGGCCATCTGGCGGGTTGCACCCTCCTGGCGGCCCCAATTCGCATAGGCGAATTTGGCGACGATGTCTCCGCGTTCCTTGAGCGCGCTAAGCGCAACCGATACGTCGAATTCACGCCGCAGCGTTGACTTCACGCCAATCTCAATGTTGTCGTAATCGACAAACACGGCAATGTTCAATCTGTCTTGCATTAATTTCCTTTTCCGTCCGCTGGGCCAATCTTGCCTGGACTGACGCCATGTGGGCATATCTTACCCTGCCGGGACTCTCCTCAGGCCGGCTGTTTCACAACGCCGCGAATGAAACCGACAATCTTATCGAGCGATGCGCCAGGCTGAAAGACTTCGGCGACGCCCAGCCTCTTCAGCTCGGCTGCGTCCTGGTCGGGAATGATTCCGCCAACCACGACGAGTATATCGGTCATGTCCCTTTCACGCAGCAGTTCCATGATGCGCGGCACGATGACTTTGTGCGCGCCTGAAAGGATGGAGAGTCCAATCACCTGAACATCTTCCTGAAGAGCTGCGTTCACGATCATTTCCGGCGTCTGCCGGAGACCGGTGTAGATGACCTCCATGCCGGCATCGCGCAGGGCCCGTGCGATCACCTTCGCGCCGCGGTCGTGTCCATCGAGGCCAGGCTTGGCGACGAGCACACGAATGGGAACCGGCATAGATTCACTGTACTGTCCAGATTATAAAACGCGGAGCAAAAATGTTTCTGAAGGGCTGACGCCCGGTTCTACACTCGTAGAGGCGGCACGTGAGCGACGAAACTTTCAATGAACCGCGGATCAGGCTGAACCGGATCTATACGCGGATGGGCGATGGCGGCGAAACGCGCCTGGCGGGAGGACAGCAGATTCCCAAAGATGACCGGCGCATTGAGTGCTACGGCACGATTGACGAGTTGAACGCGTTCATTGGCTTAGCGCGGGTGACGGCCGAAGAAGGGTCGGGGAACTGTTCGGGGCTAATCGAGATGGCACAAACCCTGAAGCGGGTACAGCATGAGCTGTTCAATCTGGGTTCGATTCTGGCCACCTTACCAGAAGATGTGCATCCGAAGCAGCCACGTGTGACGAGCATTGAAGTGGAAAAGCTGGAGCGCGGGATTGACTTCGCGAATGAGCAGCTGCAGGCTTTAAAGTCGTTCGTGCTGCCCGGAGGCAGCCGTTTAGAAGCGGAACTGCACGTTTGCCGGACGGTGTGCCGGAGGGCAGAGCGGCTGCTGGTTGCGCTGGCGCGGGAGCAGAGCGTGGATGAACAAGCGCTGCGCTATCTCAACCGGCTGAGCGATGCGCTGTTCGTCTGGAGCCGGTGGGTGAATCACCAGCTTGGCGTGCCGGAGACTCTGTGGGAGCCGAATGCGGCAGCCAGCGGCACACGCGAGCAGTAGATTCGACGGGGCTGAGCAAAGGGCGGCAGGCGGAAGCGCCTGCCCCACAACCGCCTACTGGAGCGCGCTGACGGCCAGCTTTCTGGGCTGGACGCTGGATGCGTTCGATTTCTTTCTGGTCGCGTTTTGCCTGACCGCGATCGGCAAAGAATTCCATGAGCCCGACACGGCCGTGGCGTTTTCGATCGCGTTGACGCTGGCATTCCGGCCGGTAGGCGCCTTCATCTTCGGGCTGATGGCAGACCGATACGGACGCCGGCTTCCGCTGATGATCGATCTGATTTTCTATTCAGCGATAGAGGTAGCCACCGGATTTGCTCCTACATTCGCGACGTTCCTGGTGCTGAGGTGCCTGTTTGGCATCGGCATGGGAGGCGAGTGGGGAGTGGGCGCTTCCCTGGCGATGGAGAAAGTTCCGGCGAAATGGCGCGGAGTGCTGTCGGGATTTTTGCAGCAGGGATACGCGCTGGGTTACCTGCTGGCGGCGCTGATCTACCTTTTTCTATTTCCGCGATGGGGATGGCGGCCGCTGTTCTTTTTAGGGGGTGTGCCGGCGCTGCTGGCACTGTTTGTCCGGTTCCGCGTGAAAGAGTCGGCGGTATGGGAGAAGTCGAAACAGGAGAGCTGGCGGCATCTTGGGAGCAGCATCAAGAAGCACTGGCGGCTGTTCATTTACCTGGTGTTGTTAATGACCGGCATGAACTTAGCTTCACACGGGACGCAGGACATGTATCCAACCTTCCTGCAGCGCTTCTGGAAATTCGGGCCGGTGGAGCGATCACTGATTACGGCGATTTCAATGCTAGGCGCAATCATTGGAGGCATAGCGGTCGGATACTTATCGGACAAGATTGGTCGCCGGCGCGCGATTATCATTTCTCTGATTGCCGGGGTTCTACTGACGCCGCTTTGGGCGTATGCGCCGGGTTTGGGATTGCTGGTTGCGGGGGCGTTCTTCATGCAGTTCTGCGTACAAGGGGCATGGGGCGTGATTCCCGCTCACTTAAGTGAACTATCGCCGAATGAGATTCGAGGTTTCCTGCCGGGATTCGCGTATCAATGCGGCGTTCTGCTGGCCGGTTCGGTGGCAACGGTGGAGGCAATATTCGCGGAGCATATGGGGTATGCAACCGCAATGGCATCAGTCGCGGCGACGGTGTTTATTGTTACGGCCGTTCTGGCGGCATTGGGGAGAGAGAAGAAAGGAATAGAGTTCGGGTAGAAGGATCGGGAATCTAAATGGCGCGTGCGGCTTTGAACGAAAGCTCGTTTGACATCGCTGTTGTGGGCGCCGGTATTGTGGGCGCGGCATGCGCGCGCGAATTCGCCGACGCCGGCTTGCGAACTGCTTTGATTGAACCTGGCGTGGTTGGGGGAGGCGCTACCGCGGCGGGGATGGGGCACATTGCGGTGATGGACGATTCCGAAGCCCAGTTTGCGCTAACCCGCTATTCACAGATTCTTTGGAAGCAGCTGGCAGAGCGTCTTCCGGCAGACGGGGAATATGTCCGGTGCGGGGCTCTCTGGGTGGCTGCCGATGAAGCGGAAATGGCCGAGGTTCATCGCAAGCAGCGGTACTACAGCGAGCGCGGCGTGCCGGTTGAGATCCTGGATTCGCACTCTCTGGCGCAAGCCGAATCGAACTTGCGGCCGGGGATGGCCGGAGCTTTGCTGCTCCCCGACGATGCAGTGGCGTATCCGCCCTGCGTTGCGAAATTTCTGGTAAACGAGGCGCTGGAACTTGGCGCGAAGCTGATCCAAGGCCGGCGAGTGGCCGCGATCGGTGGAGGCACGGCGACCCTCGACGATGGAACGAAAATTTCGAGCCTGAATTTCGTACTGGCGAACGGGATCGCCGCACCGGTTCTGATGGAGGGCCTGCCGATACAACCGCGGAAGGGGCATCTGGTGATTACGGACCGATATCCGGGGTTTGTCCAGCACCAGATGATCGAGCTTGGATATCTGCGGAGCGCGCACGCGAGCGACATCGATTCGGTGGCGTTCAACGTACAGCCGCGACCGTCGGGGCAACTGCTGATCGGATCGTCACGCCAATATGGAAGCAACGATTCCGGGGTGGATGCCCAGATTATCGGAGCGATGCTGAAGCGCGCTTTCGAATACATGCCGGGTCTGCGCACGCTTTCGGCGATTCGAAGCTGGACCGGATTCCGCGCCGCGACTCCGGACAAACTGCCGCTGATCGGCCCTTGTCCTGGAAGAGAGGACGTGTATCTGGCGACGGGTCATGAAGGTTTGGGTATCACAACCTCGCTTGGTACCGCAAGAGTATTGGCGGATCTTATATTGAAGCGGGAGTGTGCGATTGAAGCGACGCCGTATGCGCCGGAACGGAGTTCACATCCGCTTGCTGACGCGCGCGGTTCAGTACAGATCGGTGGCGCGCGCGGTTCAGTACAGACGATGCGAAGCATATGACGGAATGCGGCGCAGAAGAAATAGTGGAGCTTAGGATCAATGGAACGGGCGTGCGAGTTCGAGCCGGGACTTCGGTTGCGGCGGCGGTGCTGCTTTCCGGCGAGCCGGTTTTCCGTCGGTCCGTTTCGGGCGAAGGACGTGGACCTCTCTGCGGGATGGGAATTTGCTTTGAATGCCGCGTAACGATTGATGATCTGGAGCACTGCCGAAGCTGCCAAATTCTCTGCCGGGACGGCATGGAGGTGCGCACGGCGTGAGCAGAGGGTTCGGCGCGGATATTGTTGTGGCGGGCGCGGGGCCGGCGGGGATTGCTGCCGCGGTGCGGGCGCGCGAATGCGGCCGCAGCGTGCTGGTGCTGGACGATAATCCTTCAGCGGGCGGGCAGATCTGGCGCGGTGAACAATCGCATGGTCAAGGTTCATTCTGGTTGCGCAGGTTCGCCGGGTGCGCCGCTAAGTTGATAACAAGTGCGCGGATCGTCGATGGCGATGCGCAGCGCCGGCGGTTGATTCTGGAGACACAGGACGAAGCGTTTGCGCTGGAATACGGAAAGCTTATCCTGGCAATCGGGGCGCGCGAACTGTTCCTTCCGTTTCCGGGCTGGACGACTCCGAATGTGATGGGAATTGGAGGTTTGCAGGCGCTGGTCAAATCGGGATTGCGGATTTCCGGGAAGCGGATTGTTGTCGCGGGCACAGGACCGCTGATGCTGGCCGCAGCGGACTACTTTCGGAGACACAATGCCGTAGTTCCGGTGATTGCGGAGCAGGCTGGATGGATCCGGCTCGCTCGTTTCCTATTGCACTTGGCGAAGCACCCGGGTAAATTGTGCCAGGCTGCCGTATTGCGCTTCGGTCTGAGGCGTTCACGCTACTTGGCATCGTGCTGGGTAGAAGCAGCAAACGGTAACGAGAAATTGGAAAGCGTCCGGCTGCGGCAAGATGCCCGCGTGTGGGACGAAGACTGCGATTATCTGGCGACGGGATACGGATTCAAGCCGAATAGCGAACTCGCGGAACTGATGAATTGCCGGATCTGTAACACGGGCGTCGATGTGGACGCGTTTCAGCGGACGTCGCAGGAGGACATTTACGCGGCCGGAGAATGCACGGGAATCGGCGGAGCGGAACTGGCAATCGTGGAGGGCGAAACGGCGGGTTATGCGGCGGCCGAACGAAACGATCTGGCGGAAAAGCTCTTTAGGAAGCGCAGTAAGGCCCGGCAGTTTGCAGCCGCGCTGGAACGTGCATTTGCACCGCGCGAAGAGCTTCGAAGGCTTCCTTCCGCCGGCACGATCGTCTGCCGCTGCGAGGATGTGGTTTGGGAGCGGTTGGAATCGATGAAATCGTGGCGTTCGGCGAAGCTGCACACCCGCTGCGGCATGGGACCGTGCCAGGGGCGGATATGCGGGCCCATCCTGGAATTTTTGCTCGGCTTAGAGCCGGATTCGGTGCGGCCGCCGGTGTTCCCGGCGCGTCTGGAGAGCCTGGTTGCAGCGAACGAGATAGAGGAGGGCATCTGCCAATGACGATGCAATGGCGCGGGGTCATGCCCGCGATGACGACAGCTTTCACGGACGATTTGAGCATCGATCGAAAGTTCATCCGGAGCCATTGCGAATGGCTCATCGAGAACGGATGTACCGGAATCGTCGCGCTGGGCTCATTGGGTGAAGCCGCGACTTTGATGACGCCCGAGAAAGCCGAGGTCCTGACCGCGTGCGTCGAATCGGTGGGCACGCGTGTTCCGGTAGTGGCGGGGATCTCGGCTCTCAGCACACGGGAAGCTGTATCGCTTGCCCGAATTGCGGAAGAAGCGGGTTGCAGCGGCTTGATGGTGCTGCCGCCCTATGTGTATCTGGGCGACTGGCGTGAAACAAAAGCGCACGTCACAGCGGTACTCAGGGCTACAAAGCTATCCTGCATGCTTTACAACAACCCGGTCGCGTACGGAGTCGATTTCGTAGTGGAGCAGGTAAGAGAACTGGCAAGCGAGAACGAAAACCTGCACGCGATTAAGGAATCGAGCACAGACGTACGGCGTGTGACGGCTCTTCAGGCGGTACTCGCGGACCGGCTGAAAGTATTAGTGGGCGTCGATGATGCAATTGTCGAATCGGCGGCAGTAGGAGCGGTTGGCTGGATTGCAGGACTGGCGAATGCGTTTCCGAAAGAATCGGTCATGCTTTTTCAACTGGCCCAATCCGGCAGGATGGGGGAGGCGCTGGAACTGTATCGATGGTTCCTGCCGTTGTTGAGGATGGATACGGTTCCGAAGTTCGTTCAATTGATCAAACTGGCGCAGCAGGAGATGGGATTTGGGAGCACGCGCGTCCGGCCGCCCCGGTTAGAGTTGATGGGGAACGAGTTGGAAGAAGCGCGGAAGGTGATCACTCGCGCGCTGGAATCGCGCCCAGAGGCGGCGATGCACCAGGGAGTTATGGCTGCGCCGGCTAGGCAGGAACTTTGAAATCTCTGAACCCGCCCGTTACAGTTTCAGAGGTTATATCCGGCGGCGGATCGAGAGACTTACCCATCGATGGGAAGAATCCAGATCTGCGCCATCTAACTTTGTTCAACTGCGTAATCAGACGGCCGGTCCGAGCAATCTCACCGAGATAGTTTCCATCGCGGCCATAAACTTCGTCGCCTTTGAAATGACCAATCTGCCTTCCATCACAGGAAAAAAGCGCATCTGCTTCGCGGTAAGCCAGCGCTTTACCGGCGGTTGTCCAGAACCAATCGATGGCAGTCACCAGGCTAGAATCCTCCGGCACCCTACTTCAGGTTCTCCGGGTCAACCTTATGGTTCTCAGCCGGAGCGGATAATCGCCGCAGAAGTTGGATTTGGCTGCGGCGGAGCCGTCGTTTTCTCGTCTGCTTGTTGGCTCGGGCTCGATCTCCGCTTCGTGATGACAATATAAGGCTCCAAATTCGCTAGAACTACACAGGTCACATCTGAGAACTGCTGGTTAAGCTTGCGGGGAAATTCGAACCGTCGAACTTAACAGCGACAGGCGAATGGCTCCAGGCTAGATTACTCGGGCCATTGTTAGTGTATACGAAATCGTATGTTCTGCATAGCTAATTCTCGAAGGCGAACGATGGCATCTAACCGCTCCCTCGCGGTCGCGGCTCTGCAAACTGAGGCGAACGATGCTATCTAACCGCTCCCTTGCGGTCGCGGCTCTGCAAGCTACTGTAAACAGTTGAAGAACAGGCATGGACTCACAGTTAGTTTTCGACTATAATTAGACTGTCTGAGCATTCCCGCCCACTCTTCGGTCCGTCTGAACTAAGTCAGACCTTCTGAACGCATTTTCTTAGAAAACAAATCGTCCAGGTGGTAAGTGGACCGAGCATGAGTACAGGCAACGGCGATCTAAATACTTTTTGGAACTGGAGCGGCCGGTATGTAGGGCAGCGTCTTTCCGACGGGCTGTTCTGCTACGACGGCCGGCAGGTCGGTTACTTTGCAGAGGGCGACGAGGTTTATGGATGCGCCGGCGAGTACATGGGCGAAATCCGCAGCGGCAACCGTCTGATCACCAATCTCAGCAAAAAGGCCTGGACACGAAAAGGTTTGACGCCACGCTGCTTGAAAGTTTCGCCGGGCTATCGCGACCTGGACGCAAAAGTGATGCTTGCCGGATATGAGGACTTCCCGTTTCCGGTGGCGCACAACTGATTCACATAAGGCAAAGGAAAAGCATGTTTTCAAAGTTCTACGTGGTTCAAAAGGACGGTGTTCCAGCCGTTTGGCAGTCAGATCCGGGGCGACTCATCAGATTGCTGAAGCAGAAAGCAGGCTTCACCGTGATCTCCGAGACGCCGAGCGAGACGCGTGCCGAAGCTCTGACCAAACTCCGGGAAATCTTCCCGGGATCCAGACCGATCAAAGCTAACTAGTCCGTCGCAAGACCGCACAGCCATCCGGAGAACCGCTCGCGTGTGCTGCCGCTTGGGCTGAAATTACACAAGTCTTACAAAGCAAAGGGCGATTTCCTGTTAGCTTCGGGATATATGGCTTTTTCCGTAGATAAAGCGAGCGCCAATATCAGCAGGATTTCCGAAAAACCGCGATTGAACTGGCCCACAACAATCGTGATGGCGCTGTTCCATGTGGGAGCAGTAGCCGCCTGCTTTATGTTTAACTGGCATGCGTTCGCGGCCGCGATTTTTCTGTATTGGATGGCGACGGGCCTAGGCATCAGTCTGGGGTATCACCGGCTGCAGACGCACCGGTCATACAAAGTGCCACTGGCTCTGGAGTACTTCTTCGCGATTTGTGGCGCCTTGACGCTGGAAGGCGGGCCGATTTCGTGGGTCGCAACACATCGCATTCACCATCAGAAGTCGGATCAGGAAGGCGATCCGCATAGCCCTCGCGATGGCGCCTGGTGGGCACACGTCGGCTGGCTGATTTTCGGAGAAACGAATCACAACAACACCCGGGCAATGGCAAAGTATGCGCCGGACCTGGCGAAGCATCGCTTTTATGTTTGGCTAAACAATTACCATTGGGTTCCGCTGCTGGGGCTTAGCGCTCTACTGTTGGCCTTGGGAGGGCTCCCCATGTTTCTGTGGGGAATCTGCCTGCGCGTAGTCGTCGGCCTGCACGCCACGTGGCTGGTGAACTCGGCCACGCACATGTGGGGCCGCCGCCGATTCGCCACTCGCGACGATTCCCGCAACAACTGGTGGGTAGCACTTCTTACGTTCGGAGAGGGCTGGCACAACAATCATCACGCACACCCGACGTCGGCACGGCATGGGCTGACGTGGTATGAATTCGACCCCTCCTGGATTCTGCTGAAGGGGATGAGATGGCTGGGCATCGCAAAGTCGGTTCACGTCGCGAGGGTTGAAAGCGCTCTCGCCGAGCGAAAAGTCGCATAGCCGGAGGAGAGTCGTAGTAGGCCGGGCGGGAACAGGCTACAATCTAACTGGCCGATGTCCTGCTTCTCACGCGGCGCTGTTGTGGCGCTAGTTGCGGTCCTGACCGTGGCGGCGAAGGGTCCGGCCAAAACGCCGCATGCAGTAGCTGTACCGGCCGGCGGCGGGGCCAAGAATGTTTTGGCGGGATGCCAGATCCTGCCGAATAACCATATCTTCAACACCCGCATTGATGACCTTCCGGTCTCGTCCAATTCAGCGGCGTTCATGGCGCGGATACCGAACTCGGCGGTTGGGTATTACCCGGCCTGGGGGACAAACATAGCCGACAGTTCCACGCCAAAAGAGAAAATGCATTTCGCCTACACGCCGCAGAATGACGGTGTGTATGAAATCCCGGCGTGGCCAAAGCTGAAGCGCGAAAACGGCGTGTTTACCACGCCTTCATCGGGTGAAGACCGCCACGTGCTTACGGTCGATCGCGAAACGTGCCGGGTATACGAACTCTACAACAACTACAGCGCGGGCATGAACAAGTCATGCCCGACGTGCACGGCCCAGAGCGGAGTCCAATACGCCGGCATGAAGGCATCCTTGCCGAGCGGGTCCGTCGATGCGGCGGGTTTATTGCTGGCTCCGCTGACGTTGCGCATGGACGAAGTAAGATCTGGCTCTATCCAGCACGCGCTGCGGGTCACGCTTTCCAATTCGATCATCAGTCCGAGTTCCGTCTGGCCTTCAAGAGCTCACGCGGGTGCATGGGGAAAGATTCCATACGGCACGCGCTTCCGGCTGAAGAAGAGCTACGACATTTCCAAGTTCAGTCCGTTTGCGCAAGTGCTTTTGACACAGCTCAAAGAATACGGGCTGATTGTTGCAGATGGCGGAGCGAATTGGGAAGTGGACATATCGACTGACGTGACAGAGGATCCCCGCGTGATGGCGGCACTGTATGAAGTCGGCGGCCGCGGACCTCGTTCGAGCGACTTTGAAGTGGTTGATGAATCATCTCTGATGGCTTCGCCGGCCTCGGGCACGATCAAGGCCGGCGCAACGCGCACCAGCATCGGTGTTCAGGCGGTGACGGTAGGAGTGCCGGATCCGGCGCTATGGATTCAGAGCAATCTATCAAAACACTTGACTGCCTGGGTGAACGGGACTGCGAACAAGGGTCTAAAGTGGAGCATCAGCCCTGCGCTGGGGCGACTGACCAGCGATGGCGAATACACGGCTCCGGATGTTGCAGCGCCAACCTATGCGATTGTGACCGCGGCGAGTGTTAGCGATCCCGAGGCGAAAGCCACGATCGGACTTACGGTGCTGCCGAAGGGTCCCATCCGAATCGATGTCGGAGACGCAACCCGTGCTCCGAGCGCACCCAGAAAATTCGCTCCAAACTACGGCCCTGACTCAGAAGGCCATATGTGGTGGAGGGACCAGGGAGGCGAGTTTGGCTGGGGAGTTGTTACCGATACGGCGGGCGGCCCGTGGGGGCCGGACGGCAAAGACGTCGGCCTGTATTACACCAGCCGCTACAGCTTCGACGATATGGTCTACAGGTTCACGGTTCCGAATGGGAATTATAAGATCACGATTTTGATTGCTCAGACGGATTGCCCGTGGAAAAGCAAATTCGATCCGAAAAACATGCGGCCGATCAAGTTGGAGGCGCAGGGCCAGATTGTTGCGGACAACTTTGATTGGGGGCGCCCGATCGAATACACCTGCCGAGTTCCGACCTCGGTTGAAATCCCGGCAAAAGTCACAGACGGAAACCTGTATTTCGCGCTTCGGCGCGTTGCAACCGGCAAAACGAAGGGAATCCCGCTCCTGAATGCCTTCTCAATTGAGCCCGACACTTCCGCGCCCCACATCTCGATTGATCCTGCTGGCCCAATCACCGCGACCATGGGACAGACCGTCCAGTTCAATGCCGTTGCCTGGTATACGAGTAACTCCGTAACCTGGTCACTTCTTAAAGGACCCGGATCGATTAGTCCGAAGGGTCTGTATCAGGCGCCGTCCTCGCCTCCCAAGAGCGGAGACGAGACGGCGATTATCGAAGCGAAAAGCACATCGGATCCGAAACTGACCGCAAAGGCTCAACTAACATTCGGGTTTGGCGCGCTGACGGTCTCGCCAGGTTCCATTTCCCTGGCCAGAAGCTTGAGCCAAAAGTTTACTGCTTCGATTAACGGAACACCGGATACGAATGTAGCCTGGTCGATTTCTCCGGCGGTCGGCGAAATTACTCCAGACGGAGTGTACACCGCGCCGGATTCACTTGCCCACGATACGGATGTGACAGTAAAGGCCCAGAGCAAAGACGATCCGAGCAAATCCGCAACGGCGGCGCTTGCCTTGAAATCAGCGCCTCAAGCCATTCGAATCAACTGCGGCGATACGGGCGGCTTTAAAGATGCGCAGGGAAATGTTTGGGATAGCGATCACGGCTTTCAGGGCTCGAGCCTGGCAAATAACGCTTCCAAGCCGATCGCGGGAGCGCCGCCTGACATGCAGCGACTCTACCAATCTTCCCGGTATTGTTATGCAGACCAGCGATTCAATTACACGTTTCCAGTTCCAAACGGCCGGTATGCAGTGACATTAAAATTCGCCGATTACAGTTGGAACGATCCCGGACATTATCAATTTGACGTACTGATAAACGGAACGAAGGTTCTGAGTAACTTCGATCTGCAAGTGGGATATCCTCCGAAGACCGCGATTGACAAGCGATACGAAACGACAGTAACCAACAAAGCCATTCGCATCGACTTCGTTGCGCACAAAGCGGCTGCCATCATCAATGGCATTGAGATTGTGTACCTGGGGCCATAACATGGTGCGGAAAAATTCCAAAGGCCGCCTGCTGAGAAGCCGTGAAAAAATCAACAGGACAGACAGCCGCACCGGGTCGAGCGATTGCGTTTTCAGGCATTTGGCCGACGGCGCTTAAGTCAGTCCCGGATTTTTTCACGGCTTCTGACGCGCGCGGTTCCGAAAGTAGCCGTACAAGGCAATGTTCTGCATGCCGCTTGGGGATCGGGCATGCCCGACCCCTACAAGGGACACACCACATCCAAACCCCGGACGCGGTCCAGGAGGAGCCGGGCGGTGCGCCCGGCGCAGGGCGCGGCCCTGCCCCACGAAATCTTTGCAGCCCGGCTAAGAAATTGAGACGTAGCCGTACAAGGCAATGTTCTGCATGCCGCTTGGGGAT
>Ga0134128_10006350_pt1 | contig 14331 bp, 16 predicted proteins | sample KB31754_FD_96462 | JGI IMG/M metagenome (GOLD analysis project Ga0134128, IMG submission 96462) | Terrestrial soil microbial communities with excess Nitrogen fertilizer from Kellogg Biological Station, Michigan, USA - KB3-175-4 | ecosystem: Environmental > Terrestrial > Soil > Unclassified ... | reverse complement strand
GCCGAGCGGGGATCGCTGCATCACCAACATCGTGATGATGGGCATGGGCGAGCCGCTATACAATTTCGAGTCAGTGCGTGACGCGCTGCTCATCGTCACCGATGGCGAAGGCATCGCGATTTCAAAGCGGCGCATCACGCTTTCAACGTCGGGCGTGGTGCCCAACATCCATCGCACCGGGGCTGAAATCGGCTGCATGCTGGCGGTCTCGCTGCACGCCGTGCGCGATGAATTGCGCAATGAGCTGGTGCCGCTTAATCGCAAATACGGGATCGATGAATTGCTCGAGGCATGTCGCAGCTACCCCGGTGTTTCCAATGCTAAGCGCATCACATTTGAATACGTCATGCTCAAGGGGGTTAACGACTCGATCGATGATGCCAAGGCGCTTGTTCGCCTGCTCAAGGGCATTCCCGCGAAGATCAATCTCATTCCGTTCAACCCGTGGCCGGGCAGCAAGTATGAATGCTCCGATTGGGAGCAGATCGAGCAATTCTCGCAGGTCGTTTTCGATGCAGGTTACGCTTCGCCGGTACGTACGCCGCGCGGCCGCGACATTTTGGCAGCCTGCGGGCAGCTCAAGAGCGCAAGCGAGAAGCTTTCCGCGCGGGAACGCATGGCTTTGCGTGCCATGGCGATGACGGACTGAGCCACCCCAGGTTCTGAATTAACGAAACCACCGGCCCCTGTCTGCGTTACGTAGACACAAAGCATCCGCCCCGCTTGCGCGCGGTTTGGCGCCCGGGCGTGCGAATGCCACTGGGGGCGCGCAACCGAGAACCTGACCTTCGGTTCTGGGAGGTCTCTATGAAACGAAATAACCAAGCAAATGGCGACGTCCTCAATCTCATCGTGGCGGTGTGGCTGTTCCTCTCGCCATGGATTGTCGGCTTCGCCGGATTGATGCCGGCAGCGTGGACCGCGTGGCTCAGCGCCATCGCCATCGCGATTTTCGCTATCGCAGCCCTATCGGCCTTCGCCGAATGGGAGGAATGGATCAATCTCATCCTCGGCATATGGGTACTGATCTCGCCATGGGTCGTCCGCGTTTCCGCGGATCGGACCGCGACGGTGGTCCTTTTCATCACCGGCCTCGTGGTCGCGATAATCGCGGCGGTCGAGCTATGGATGCTGCATCGGGCGCCGCCGCGAATGACGACCGCCTGATGGATAAAAAAGCGTGGAAAGGCCGGGCGTCATGCCCGGCCTTTTTTGTTTGCGCACACAACGGAGAGCGGTTCTGGTAATGATTGTCTGTCGGGGGGTGCCCGGCGGAACAGGATAGGCCATGTCCCTCATCGGCCGAATTTTCGTCATCATATTTGCGCTCATTGTCGCCATGATGGCTGCCGGCATCGCGCTTGCCATCGGCATCGTTGCTCCCGACTGGGCTGGGGTCGATTCCGATCCGTTCGAGCGGGTCACATTCTTTGTTGTCTCATTCTTCGCGACCAGTTTCGTCGGCGCGGTCGCGATGGTGCCGGCCCTGATCGTGATCGTGTTCTCGGAAATCGCGCGCATGCGCAGCTTCATCTACTATGGGATCGGCGGCGCGCTGGTCGCGCTCGTATCCTACTACGGCTCTGATATTTCCATCCGGCTCGAAAACACCACTGATGTCCCGCCGGTCACCAATGCCTTGCAGTTGGCGGCTGCCGCGGGGATCGTCGGCGGGCTTGCCTACTGGCTCCTAGCCGGACGCAATGCGGGCCGGTGGCGGGACACACCTGCGCCATCGGCGTGATCAGGCTTCGCGAGGCCGGGCAGGCGTAGCAAATCCAGAGGCAGTTGACTTCCCATTTCACGACGCGTCGGCTAGACGGGCCCCGTATGAACCGCACCGGACTATTGATCGCGCTCGCGATCGCTGTTGTTGCCGGCGTAACCTTTGGGCTCCATCCCGAGCTCGATCTGCGCATTGCGCGACATTTCTTTGCGATCGAAGATGCCAGCCACAATACGTTTGCCTTGCGAATATATCCGCCGGTGATGCGGGTGCGAGATATCGGGCTCTGGATCGGCACATTACTGGTCGCGCCTGCGGTTGCGGCACTGGTAGTCAAGCTCGTTTTGCCACGGCGCAAATTGCTGATACCGGGCCGCGCCATCGTCTTCCTGATCGCAACCATGGCGCTTGCGCCCGGCCTCCTGGTTAACGTCGTCCTCAAGGATCATTTTGGCCGGCCACGGCCGATCGACGTCGAGCAATTCGGCGGCAACCAGCACTTTGTCGCCTGGTGGGATCCGCGCGGCGACTGCCCGGCGAATTGCGCGTTTGTATCCGGTGATGTTGCCGGCGCGTTTTGGACGATAGCGCCCGCGGCGCTGGCGCCTCCGCAATGGCGTGCAATTGCGTATGGTTCGGCGCTTGCGCTTGGCGCCGGCATGGCCGTCGTCCGCGTGATGGCCGGTGCGCATTTTCCCTCCGACGTCATCTTTGCCGGCGTGTTTACCTTTCTGATCGTCTGGGTCGCATACGCCCTGATCTATCGCTGGCGGCGCACGCGCCTGTCGGACGCAGGTGTCGAGCAGGCGCTCGAACGTTTGGCCTTGCCTGGCCATGATTTTATCATCGGACTATTCGGCGGGCACCGGAAGGCGAAGTAGCGCTGCAATTGTTAAGCCGCGAACCCGGCACTTGAAGGCGAGACTAGGCCGCGCTTTGCGCCGCTCACCTTTGGCCCTATAGTCCGCCGCAATTTTTCAACGCGGTGGTTTGCCAATGCCCGGCGGCAAGAAGAACGTGAAGAAAGTCGTCCTCGCCTATTCCGGCGGCCTCGATACTTCAATCATCTTGAAGTGGCTGCAAACCACCTATGGATGCGAGGTGGTGACATTTACCGCCGACCTGGGGCAGGGCGAAGAGCTGGCGCCTGCGCGGGAAAAGGCGCTGCTTCTGGGCATCAAAAAGGAAAACATCTTTGTGGAGGATTTGCGCGAAGAATTCGTCCGCGACTATGTCTTCCCGATGTTTCGGGCGAACGCGCTCTACGAGGGGCAATACTTGCTGGGCACCTCGATCGCACGGCCGCTCATCGCCAAAAAGCAGATAGAGATTGCCGAGAGAGTCGGTGCTGATGCGGTAGCTCATGGCGCCACGGGCAAGGGCAATGATCAGGTCCGTTTCGAGTTGACGTATTATGCGCTCAAGCCGGACGTGACAGTCATCGCGCCTTGGCGCGAATGGGATCTGACGTCGCGCACCAAGCTCATCGAATTTGCGGAAAAGCACCAGATTCCGATTGCAAAGGACAAACGGGGCGAGGCGCCGTTCTCTGTCGATTCCAATCTTTTGCACACTTCATCCGAAGGCAAGGTGCTCGAGGACCCAGGCCACGAAGTTCCCGACTATGTATTTTCGCGCACGGTTGATCCGGAAAAAGCTCCTGACAAGACGACGAACCTTACGATTGATTTCGAGAAGGGTGACGCGGTTGCAATCGACGGGAAAAAGCTTTCGCCGGCGTCGTTGCTTAAGCAACTCAACGACCTCGGAAAGGCCAACGGCATAGGGCGGCTCGATCTCGTCGAAAATCGTTTCGTCGGAATGAAATCGCGCGGCATGTACGAGACGCCGGGCGGCACGATATTACTGGCGGCCCATCGGGGCATCGAATCCATCACGCTTGATCGCGGCGCAGCTCATCTCAAGGACGAGCTGATGCCGAAATATGCGGAACTCGTCTATTACGGCTTCTGGTTTGCGCCGGAGCGCGAGATGCTGCAGGCGGCAATCGACAAGAGTCAGGCATTCGTGACCGGCCGCGTCAAGCTCAAGCTCTACAAGGGAAACGTGACCGTTGTCGGCCGGGAGAGCAAATACTCGCTGTATGATCAGGAACTGGTGACTTTCGAGGAAGGCGCGGTAGCCTATGATCACCGCGATGCGGAGGGGTTCATCAAGCTCAATGCGCTGCGGCTGCGTACGCTCGGCCAACGGCGACGAAAATTCAAGCTTGATTGAACGGGAACGTTCGGCTTTTCGGGCATGGCGATCTTGTCGAGGCACATACCAGCTTTTCTGTCGGGATCGTGGCCGATCACAAATTCGCCGACGGCCGTATTTCTGGCTTTCGTGCTGGCTCTGAGCCTCACCGATTGCTCTTCAAGCAGCAAAGAACCGGAGGAAAATCCCAATCTGTTTCCTGCGGACTACAAGAACGAGATCTTGAACACGCTGACTAACACGCTTGAAGACCCGACAAACATTCGCGATGCATACATTACCGATCCGACGCTTCGCGCGGCGGGCAACGAACAGCGCTACGTGGTGTGCATCCGTTCTGATTCCCGCAACGCCAATAAGCACTACACCGGAAGCAAGGATCGCATCGGGTACTTTTATGGCGGGCATCTCAACCAGTTGATTGACGCGACGAAGGAGCAATGCGGCAATGCCGCATACAAGCCGTTTCCCGAGCTGGAAAAACTTTGTCAGGCCAAGAAATGCGTTTAGCGGGCGCTTCGTCAGTGAATGATCTCGTCTGAAGCCGGCGCGGCATCCACCTGACTCAAACGCAATTCGGGCACCAGCGGCACATTGCGCGCTTGCTTGTCGGCGATCTCGGCGGCAACTTTCTGCATCTGAACAAAACGAACCGGCGTGATCGGGTGATCCTGTGTGATGCGGAGGCTGCTGGGATCTTCCAGCGACATCGCGCGCCAGATGTTTTCCGCCCCGGCAAGCTCGTAGCCGGCGCGGGCCGCGTAGTAAGCGCCGACATAGTCGGCTTCGCGCTCGAAGGCGACGCTAAAAGCCCGCGCTCCGGCACGCGCAAATTCTTTCGAAAACGCGCCGCGCGTGGGAATACCGCCAAGCGTGATTCCGACGTCTATCGCCGCACCGCCGGCCCAGCCGATCATCATATTGGTCCGTCGCTTGCGCAGGTGACCCAGATTGGCGTGGGCCATCTCATGTCCAATGACGAGCGCGAGTTCGGCGTCGGTGCGAGCGACCCGCAAGATGCTCGAATGAACGACGATCTCGTCGCCGTCGGTGAACGCGTTCGGTGAGGTATCGGATTTGAGCTCGATAGGAATGGCGCAAGCCATGACGGGAGTCACGCTGCGAATTTCATCAGTCCCGTCGCGACGGATCATGATTTGGATTGGTTTGACCCCGTTATCACGCACAAAACCGCCGATCCACCCGGCCACATGGGAGCGCGGGACAGGCTCGTTGTTGAACGTCATGAGGCGATCGCCGGGCTTGATCCCGGCGTCGGCGGCGGGCGAAGTTTCCGCGACCGAGAGGACTGTCGCCTGCGTCCAGCTCACCGACAACGCTTCTTGTGAAAAAGATCGATATGCGTGCGGCAAACTTGCGACCGTGCCGGCGTTCAGGCCGATCTGCGCCCATGCCCAATCCTTGCAATCGTCGCGGTTGGCGACGCGGAGCCGAAACGCAACGTTATCGAGACGGCCAAGTCGGGCAAAGTAATCGCGGATCTGATCAATTTCTTGCTTACGCCGTTCGGCCTCGACGTCAGCCGACGGCAGCGCCGGCAGTTTTGAGATTGGGCCGCAAGCCGCGCAAAGCAGAACAGCCGCAACGAGAAGCATCCAACGCGAATGCACGCACGAAACCCCGCCAATGGGGCAAACCCTGCATTACCTTGAAAGTCGATTCAAGCGGAAGTTGTAAGGCGGAAAAACTAAATTGATCGCCCGTCATCCCTTCAGGCGAGAGATGAGGCCATAAATGTCGCCGAGAACATAAAGATCGCGCACCTCGCGGTCTTCAAAGGTGAAGATCGGCATCCCGGCCGCGGGCGCGATCCAGCCGGACGCGGGCGATCATAGCTGACGGTCGACGAGGGCCTTTTTCAACGTGGCGATTTCCTTCGCGGGATTGAGTCCCTTCGGGCAGGCCTTCGAGCAATTCAAGATAGTATGGCAACGATAAAGGCGGAACGGATCCTCGAGATTGTCGAGGCGCGTGCCGGTTGATTCATCGCGGCTGTCCTGAACCCAACGGTTGGCCTGCAGCAATGCGGCGGGTCCCAGATAGCGGTCGGAATTCCACCAGTAGCTCGGGCAGGACGTCGAACAGCAGGCGCAGAGGATGCATTCATACATTCCGTCGAGCTTTGCCCGGTCCTCGTGCGTTTGCCGCCACTCTTTTTCAGGCGTCGGCGTAGTTGTCTTCAGCCACGGTTCAATCGAAGCATATTGCGCGTAGAAATTTTTTAGGTCGGGCACCAGGTCCTTCACCACCGGCTGATGCGGCAGCGGATAGATTTTCACCGGCGCGCGCGCGTCATCGATCGCTTTTGTGCAGGCCAGCGTATTCGTGCCGTCAATATTCATGGCGCAGGATCCACACACGCCCTCACGGCATGAGCGCCGGAAGGTCAGCGTGGGATCGACATTGTTCTTGATCCAGATGAGCGCATCCAGAATCATCGGCCCGCAATCGTCGCGGTCCACGAAATAAGTATCGACAGTCGGATTGTGACCGTCGTCGGGGTTCCAACGGTAAATGCGGAATTCACTGAGATGGGTCGCATGCGACGTGCGCGGCCAAGTCTTGCCCTCGGTGATCTTGGAATTTTTCGGCAGCGTGAATTCGACCATGATCTCTTCGCTTTCCTTCTTGTCATGGTCGGGCTCGACCCGGCCATCTCGCTTAGGTGGGCACAGTCTTGCCCCTCTAAGCGGGGTCACCGGGATAAACCCGGTGACGGCAGTCAATCAATACACGCGAGCTTTTGGCTCGATATAGGCGACATCGTTCGTGAGCGTATAGGCGTGCACCGGGCGATAATCGAGTTTCACGCTGCCGTTGTCGTCCATCCAGGCCAGCGTATGCTTCATCCAGTTCTTATCGTCACGTTCGGGAAAGTCCTCGCGCGCATGCGCGCCACGGCTTTCGGTGCGGTTTTTTGCCGAATCCATGGTAACGACGGCCTGCGCGATCAAGTTGTCGAGCTCGAGCGTCTCGATAAGATCGGAATTCCAGATCAAGGAGCGGTCGGAAATATGCAAGTCAGTAATGCCTGCATTAACGTCGTGAATCAGCTTGTGACCTTCGTCCAGTACATCGCCGGTGCGGAACACGGCGCAATTGGTCTGCATTACCTTTTGCATGCGCAGCCGCAGTTGAGCGGTTGGCGTCCCGCCCGACGCGTTGCGGAATTTATCGAGCCTTGCAAGCGCGCGGTCGGCGGAATCTTTCGGCAATTCGGGGTGCTTATCGCCGGGCGTGAGCAGTTCGGCGCACCGCAGCGCGGCGGCACGACCGAATACAACCAGGTCGATCAGAGAGTTTGACCCCAGGCGATTCGCACCATGTACCGACACGCATGCTGCTTCGCCCAATGCCATCAGACCGGGAACGACCGAATCGGCATCGCCATTTTTCTTGGTAAGCGCTTCACCGTGATAATTTGTGGGGATTCCGCCCATATTGTAGTGCACGGTCGGCAGCACCGGGATCGGTTCGTGCGATATGTCGACGCCGGCAAAAATGCGGGCAAGTTCGGCGATACCAGGCAACCGCTCATGCAGCACCGCGGGATCGAGATGATCGAGATGCAGAAAGAGATGATCCTTGTTCTTGCCGACCCCGCGGCCCTCGCGGATTTCGATGGTCATGGCGCGAGAGACGACGTCGCGCGAGGCCAGATCTTTGGCTGACGGCGCGTAGCGCTCCATAAAGCGCTCGCCTTCGGAATTGACCAAATAACCGCCTTCCCCACGCGAGCCTTCGGTGATCAGGCAGCCCGCGCCATAAATCCCGGTTGGATGGAACTGGACGAATTCCATGTCCTGCAGCGGGAGGCCGGCGCGCAGCACCATCGCGTTCCCATCGCCGGTGCAAATATGTGCCGACGTGCAGGAGAAATAGGCGCGTCCATACCCGCCGGTAGCCACGATGACCATGTTGGCGGAGAAACGGTGGATGGAACCATCGTCCATGTTAAGCGCTATCACGCCACGGCACCGGCCCTCGTCGTCCATGATCAGATCGATCGCGAAGTACTCGACATAAAATTCAGCCGCATGACGCAACGCCTGCCCGTACATGGTGTGCAGCATGGCGTGGCCGGTACGGTCTGCGGCGGCACAGGTACGCTGCGCGGTGCCTTTTCCGTAATGCGTGGTCATGCCGCCGAACGGGCGTTGATAAATCTTCCCGTCTTCCTCGCGACGCGAGAAAGGCAAGCCCCAGTGTTCCAATTCGTAGACCGCGTCCGGCGCATTGCGGCAGAGATATTCGATGGCATCCTGGTCGCCGAGCCAGTCGGCACCCTTGACGGTGTCGTACATGTGCCAGCGCCAATCGTCTTCGCCCATATTGCCGAGCGCGGCGGCAATGCCGCCCTGCGCTGAAACGGTGTGCGAGCGCGTCGGGAACACCTTCGTAATGCAGGCAGTACGCAGGCCGGCCTCGCTGCACCCGACCACGGCGCGGAGACCGGAACCGCCGGCGCCAATTACAATGACGTCATAGCGGTGATCTTCGATCGGATAGGCGCGGCCGTTGGTTGCGGGCGCACCGTTGGATTTTCCGTTGGTCGCCATAAATCAAACCCCGAACGAGAGTTTCAGGATGGCGTAAACCGACGCCAGGCTGACTGCGAAAACGAAGAATGTGTTTGCCATCAGGCTCAGCAGTTTCCATTTCTCCTCGTGCACGTAATCGAGGATGATTTCCTGCATGCCGATCCACATATGGTATGCGGTGTTGATGATGAAGAGCAGCAAGACGATAGCGACGATCGGAGAACCGAGAATCTGCACGACTGCGGCATGGTTTCGCCCAAGCAACGCCGTGATAATGAGCAGCAGCCCAATGGTCAGCGGAATCCCGGCAACGGACGTCACGCGTTGATGCCAGAAATGTCCGGTGCCTGAATGGGCGGCACCCAGCCCGCGGACACGACGCATGGATGTGCGCATGTGCATTGGCTCTCTCATCGCGGCCCTCCCATCACGAGATAGCCGACAACCCAGAGAATGAGCGTGAGGGTGATCGAACCGATGAGGGTCGCGAGCGTGAGCATCTCGCGCTCCGCCGGCTCAAAGCCGTGGACGGTGTCCCAGATCAAATGTCGGACGCCGCCGAGCATGTGGTGAAGCAGGGCCCAAGTATAGGCGAAGAGGACAAGTTGACCGATGATGCTGCCCATGAACCATTCGAAACCGGCATAGGCATTCGGGCCGCTCGCGGCGGCTATCAGCCACCACGCGAGCAACAGCATTCCAAAATAAAGCGCGGCACCGGTGAGCCTATGGACGATCGACATCACCATCGTCAGCATCGGCTTGTAGATCTGCAAATGGGGAGACAGGGGACGCGCCCGCTCGGTTCCGGTTGCTGTCCTCACCTCAAGCTCGGCCATTGCCAGTCTCCACAGAACATTGACCTCACGGCCGCGACCCGGTCTGCGCCCGGATTTCCATCTCGCGGCATGCTGTCGGGCCTGAGCGCCAAACATGAAGCGAAACGGCATGGTGGCAAACCGGCCGGCTGCCTGCCGCGGGGACAAACATTCCCCTTGACCTGCCGCCATAAGGCGCTACTTCATAATATACGAAGCTTGGACTTCTAAATAGCCCATTGCAATATGCTTTCTACGTAGCCTGCCTTCGCAGAATAAGAAGGAAGTGCTGTGCGGTTCGATTTCACCGATCTCAACCTGTTCCGGCACATCGTAGAGGCCGGCAGCATTACCCATGGGGCGGCCCGCTCGAACCTTGCGCTTGCCGCGGCATCTACCCGAATCCGCAAGATGGAGCTTACTTTCGGCACCCCCCTTCTGGTGCGCGGACGCGCGGGGGTCAAGCCGACGCCCGCCGGGCGTACGCTGCTGCAACACGTGCGCGGAATATTGGCGCAGACCGAGCGGCTCCAGGAGGACCTGACGCCTTACGCTCGAGGACTGGCCGGCCAGGTCCGCGTGCTTTCCAACACGAACGCGCTCACGGAATTCCTTCCCGAATCGTTGAGTTCATTTCTGATGGCCTATCCCGATATCAGCGTCGATCTCGAAGAACGGCTGAGCGACGAAATCGTCGGCCTGATCGCCGAAGGCAACGCCGATATTGGGATTGTCGCCGGGACGGTTGACTATGGAGGGCTGAGAACGTTTCCCTTCCGCAGCGATCGTTTCGTGCTGGTGGTCGCTAAAAACCATCCGCTCGCCAATCGCACACGTATCGGGTTCGCCGAAGTGCTCGACTACGACATGGTTGGGCTCGATCGCGCCAGCGCGATCCAGCGCTTTCTCGCAGACAAGGCTAATCGTATCGGTCGTCCCCTGCGGCTACGCGTGCAGCTGCGAAGTTTTGATGCTATTTGCCGGCTGGTTGAATGCAATGTCGGCGTCGGTATCGTTCCGGAAACGACCGTGAAACGGACCGAGCGCACCATGGCCATCAGTGCGGTCCGCCTCACAGATTCCTGGGCGCTGCGCGAGCTGACTATCTGTGTCCGTGACGTCGAGGTACTGCCGCCCTATGCGCGGCAGCTGGTAGACCACCTAAGAGCGAGCGTGCGATAGCAATTCACGTGGCGGTCTTATGTTGCATCCCTGACTGACGCAAAAGTTCGGTCAGCTGGTTGATCGACTCTGAGAGGTTCAAGACCTCTTTTTCACGAAGCTCGTCTATTTTTTGATGAAGGAGTTCGATTTCGAGCTCCGCCTTGATGTTGACCTGGTAGTCGTGCTCGGCAGCCTGGCGATCGATGTCTTGCTGCCTGTTTTGGCTCATCATGATAAATGGGGCGGCGTAGGCAGCCTGGAACGACAGGGCGAGATTGAGCAGGATGAAAGGGTAGGGGTCCCACTTCTCGACATAGGCCGTGATGTTGAGAATGATCCAGACAAGAAGAATTACGGACTGGACAATAATGAACGTCCATGAGCCCATCATCGCGGCAACCGCGTCGGCAATTTTCTGACCCGGGGTGAGTTGATGCAGATTTCTGTGCGCGTGCAAGCTGCGCAACCCGCGTCGCAACGACCGAAGCTCATCGAGCAGCCGCTGTTCAGTTTCGTCAAGCACATGCGTCATATCGGCTCGCCCAGACATCTTATCCTCCGTCTGCTGTCTTAGCGCGGCAGTAGCACCCAGTAATCGAGATCGAGAATTACCGACGGGTCGTCATCATTGCCGGCTTTTAACGGAAAATCCGAGCAAGGGCGGTCCTTGGTCGCTATCGTTCGCAGCCGGAGTGCGCCGACATCCTTGCGGCCGGGAATTTCCGCGGTAGCCATTACTTGCGACCACGCAAACACCGTGCAACCGGCGAATAACGGCGCAACATGCCGCCCTGCGTTGATAGCTGCCACATGGAACGCATTGCCGAAGCCGTTGAAAGACAATGCGCGCGCCAATGAAATTGCGTGTCCGCCATAAATAAGCCGACGGCCGAAACGGCTTCTGCTTTCCGCAAACAGATTGAAATGAATGCGCGCGGTATTCTGATAAAGTCGCGTTGCAATTTGATGTTCGGCTTCTTCGACGGTAACGCCATCGACATGGTCGATCCTGTCGCCGATTTTGTAGGCGCCGAATCTATAAGGGCTGCCCGCCAATTCGGCATCATAGGCGGAATTGTCGATCGTGGGACAGGCTGCACCGAGCTGCGCAGGTTCTACGCTTTTTGGAAGGTCGGGCACCTTTTCATCGGGTGCTGGTGCGGCCTCGTTGCGTTTGCTGACCATGACCCAGCGGGCATAGTCGAGCACGGTATCCCCACTATCGTCGAATCCGCGCGAGCGCACATAGACGATGCCGGTCTTTCTGCTGGAATTCTCCCTTAATCCGATGACTTCGGAGACGGCGGTCAACGTGGTGCCGGGGAAAACTGGCTTTAAAAACTGGCAATCGGCGTAGCCGAGATTGGCAACCGCATTGAGCGAAATGTCGGCCACGGTCTTGCCAAATACGACATGGAAGACCAGCAAATCGTCGACGGGAGCCCGTGGGTAGCCAATCTTCCGCGCAAAAGCGTCGGACGATTGCACCGCAAAACGAGCGCCAAAAAGCCCATTGTAGACGGCGACATCGCCGAGAGTGACGGTGCGGGGTGTGGCGTGGCGAACCCGCTGGCCGAGCCGGAAATCCTCGAAAAAATTGCCGATCGTGGCTTTCGTAACGGGTGGCACGGTCACGAACTTGCTCCTCGTCTGGTCGCTCGACGCACCACATTGTCACAAAACCGTGAGCCGAACGCCAGCTTGCGGCAACGGGAAACTGATGAGGACGTGTTCAATCGCCGTGCTAGCGGAGAAAGTGCAACTTCAATCTTCCGGAGAACATCCCGATGAAAAAGAGCATGCTCCTGTCGGCGCTGGTCGCAGCCGGTCTCGCGTTCGCCCCGCTTGCGCGGGCGGCTTTTGCCGACGATATGAAAAAGGACGCCATGTCCAAAGACAGCATGTCGAAAGACTCGATGTCCAAGGATTCAATGGCCAAGGACAAAATGGCCAAGGACAAAATGTCCAATGACGCTGTGAAGCAGGATGGCATGTCTAAGGACACCATGTCCAAAGACAATATGAGCAAGTAGATTGCGCAGGCCGGGCTTGCGATTCCGCCAGCCCGGCCATGACTTAATGTTCGTCAAAGAGGATGGCGATGACAGCTGCAGCATTGACGATGTCGTCCGAGGCGGCAATTCACCCGCGCTGGGTACGCATCTGTCATTGGATCAATGCATTGGCGATCCTGACGATGATCGGTTCAGGCTGGCAGATTTATAATGCCTCACCCTTGTTCGAATTCACATTCTCGCGGCATATCGCGCTCGGGAATTGGCTGGCCGGTGCACTACTTTGGCATTTTGCGGCCATGTGGATTCTGGTCATCAATGGCATCATTTATATTACGCTTGGTGTCATTACGGGCCGCTTCCGCCGCAAGCTGTTGCCAATTCGCACAAGCGATGTGATCGCAGACGTTAAAGCGGCGCTAACTTTCAAGCTCGCTCATGACGATCTCTCGCACTACAACGCTGTGCAGAAGCTTCTCTATGCGGGTGTCATATTGGCCGGCGTCATCATTGTGCTCTCAGGCCTGTCGATCTGGAAGCCGGTACAGCTTCAGGAATTGACCGCAATCTTCGGTGGATACGACGCGGCGCGCTATGTGCATTTCTTCGCAATGAGCGCAATCGTCGGCTTTCTCATCATCCATATCGCACTCGCCCTGATCGTGCCCAAGAGCCTTCGCGCCATGGTCACCGGACACTAGGATATTCATCATGCGCCAGCGCAAGATCATTCCCGGCGTCGACCCGAAACTCCTGATCAAGGACGCCGCCGCGCTGATGCCGGACGCCAGCCGTCGCGGTTTCCTGCGCGGAGCAGCCAGTCTCGGCGCGCTCGCATTCCTCACCGGATGCGACATCATTGACGGCGATGCGGCTGAAGGAGTCCTGCGAAAGGTTTCAAACTTCAACGACGGAGCACAAGCTGCATTGTTCAGCCGGACCAAGCTTGCGCCGACATTTCCGGAAAGTGCGATCACAAGGCCGTTTCCGTTCAATGCCTATTACGACGAGGATGAGGCGCCAGAGGTGGATGGCGCTGCCTACAGGCTGGAAGTCGCTGGCCTGGTGGAAAACAAGAAGCCGTGGACCCTCGATGAACTCCACGCGCTTCCGGAGGTGTCGCAAATCACCCGCCACGTTTGCGTGGAAGGCTGGAGCGCGATCGGCTCATGGCAGGGCACACCGCTGTCGGAATTCCTCAAGCGGGTGGGTGCGGATACCCGCGCTAGGTATGTCTGGTTCAAATGTGCCGAGGGTTACACAAACACCATCGATATGGCGACCGCGCTTCATCCGCAGACGCAGATGTCGTTCAAATTCGACAACAAGATTCTGCCGCGTGCCTATGGTTTCCCGATGAAAATCCGGATTCCCACGAAACTGGGCTTCAAGAACCCGAAATATGTGGTGGCGATGGAAGTCACCAACACCGACAAGGGCGGCTACTGGGAAGATAAAGGTTATAACTGGTTCAGCGGCCTTTGAGCGCCCGCCTTGCCAAGCCTGTAACGGCTCGATAGCACTCCGCCATACCCGGACTTGCGCCGGGCATCCACGCGTTTTTTGCCCTTCGTTACGGCAAGACGTAAGTGGCCGGGCCGAGTCCGGCCATGGCGGTTTGGACATCAGACGAGGTTCTGCGTATGGCGACCCACAATCTGCTTCTTCTTCCTGGTGACGGCATCGGCCCTGAAGTGATGGCCGAGGTGAAGCGCGTCATCGAGCTTTTCAACAAAAAAGGTCCTGAAAAATTTACCACCGAGGAGGCGCTGGTCGGAGGCTGTTGCTACGACGCACACGGAGTCGCAATCACCGACGCGACAATG
>Ga0134128_10006349_pt1 | contig 14332 bp, 17 predicted proteins | sample KB31754_FD_96462 | JGI IMG/M metagenome (GOLD analysis project Ga0134128, IMG submission 96462) | Terrestrial soil microbial communities with excess Nitrogen fertilizer from Kellogg Biological Station, Michigan, USA - KB3-175-4 | ecosystem: Environmental > Terrestrial > Soil > Unclassified ... | reverse complement strand
TACCCTAATCCTGAGCGCATCGGCTGTATCGACCATTCCACCCTGAAAACGTGGGTGTACTCGCCCCAAAAACTGGATCTCTCCGACCCAAAATACCTGCATGTTCTGAAGTGCGCCGAGTGTACGCGAGAGCTGATCGAACTTCGCAGGCTCCGGAACGAGCAGTCCGAGCGTGCAAACATTGGATTTCCTTCCCGCCAATACTCCGCGTCGAACTGGCGATGGGCGGTATTCGCGTCGGTCATTCTTTGCTGCCTGGCTGTCGCTGGTGTGATCTACTGGCGCACCCATTCGGTAACTACGCCGGCTCAAGTCGCCGAATCCACTCCGGTGGCCGTGACGATTGATCTCAGCCATGCGGGTACGAGACGAGGTACTGACACAACTACCGTTCCGGCAGTAGTCCTTCCGCGTCGTGTGGTCAACGCCCACGTGATCCTTCCGAATTTCAGCCCGGGCGGCAATTACGTTGTCTCCGTCACCACCGATCGCAACGGCACATCAGAAAAAGCCAGCGGCCGTGCTGTCGCAAATGTGCAGGGATTTCACGCCGACCTCAGTGTGACGCTCGATATGCGTGTGCTACCCCCGGGCACCTACTTCCTCGCCACGACCCATGAGGGAGACCCCGCCTCGTATTTTTATCCATTGAGTATCAAATGACGCAGCAATCAACTCGCGATGCATTATCGAGAACAATCGCGCTGCTGGATTGACGGGCACTTGACCGAGCCGAACGAGCAAAACACGCAGCAATCACCCGGCTTCGGCCGCAGAAGTGCCTTGCAGTTACTGCATTCGTAGTAGAACTGGCAGGCGTCGGTGGGCATGGTTTCCAACTTGGCAAAGCCGCAGTGCGGGCAGGTCAGCACAGATTCAAGAACAACTTCGTTCATCGAAGTCTCACTTCCGCACCGTCGAGGGATAGCCGGCGTCTTTGGTCGCGCGGGTCAGGGCTTCCGGCTTGGTCTTGTCCGGGTCGTAGGTGACGACCGCGGTCTTGATGGCAAAATTGACTTTGACCGCGCTCACGCCGGAGACTTTCTCCAGCGACTTCTTCACCGTGATTGGACAGACCGCGCAGGTCATGTTCTTCACGTCGAGAGTGACTGTTTTGGGCGCAGCAGCGAATGCCATTAGAGGCAAAGCGGCGAAGGCGGCAATCAGCAATTTACGCAAGCGAGACTCCTTTCAATAGAACAGCGGGGCGAGCCATGGCACGGCCAAAAGGCCAACCAACAGAGCTGTAACGATCCAGAAGATCACTCGTTGTCGCCGGCGGGTCTCCGGATTCGCGCACGGTGTCCCTGGAACACAGACTTGCGGCGCCAGGTAAATCTTGCGGAAGGCCAACCCAAGAAATACCAGCGTCAGGATGACGAAGAAGGGACGGAATGGCTCCATTGCTGTCAAACTCCCGATCCAGGTGCCACCGATTCCAAGCGCCAAAAGGACCAGAGGCCCGACACAACATACTGACGCACCCACGGCGGCCAGTGCACCCGCAATCAGCGATCCTTTCCCGGTCAGTTGCATCGTGCCAATCTCCTCAGAGCAACATCCCAGGTGCTATTGTAGAGTCCGTACCTTAGTACGGAGTCAACGGGAAACCGTATGAGCACAGGCATGACCATCGGCAAGCTGGCTGAAGCTGCTGGAGTGAACGTCGAAACAATCCGCTATTACCAGCGGCGTAGGCTGCTCGAAGAGCCGGCCAAACCTCTCTATGGGCAACGTCATTATTCGTTGGAAGAGGCCAAACGTGTGCGATTCATTAAACGCGCACAGGCGCTTGGTTTCACGCTAGCCGAGGTAGGACAACTCCTTCAGCTGAATGAAGCGCGCTCCTGTAAGACCACACGAACGCTTGCTGCCCACAAGCTGGAGCTGATTGACGAGAAGATGGCTGACCTGGGAGCGGTGCGGCAGGCACTCGGCAAGCCGGTGCAACGATGCGATGCCGGTGACGGAGCAAAGTGTCCCATCATCGACGCGTTGGTCGATGGCTAAGGCCCCGATCGCACCATTGCCGAAGCTATCGCCAGAACGCAGATAAGCCACGAATCATTTTGCCGGAGGTCCCGGAGAAGGCGCGTTCGACGGCCATCTTCGTCGCCAACAACTGAATGCCCGTAGAGTAGGTCGGGTAGGGATGGATCGTCGCGGCAAGGTCGCTCAACTTGAGACGGTTGTGCATAGCAACGGCTATTTCGGTGATGGTTTCTCCCGCCCGCTCTCCAACGATGGTTGCCCCGAGGATGGCGCCGTTGCTGCGCGCGATGATCTTGATCAATCCGAGCCGGTCGTCCTCGTTCACTGCGCGGTCGACTTTGTTGATGTCGAAGGAGCTGATCTGTAGGTCGTCGCCACTGAATCTTTCTCGCGCGGTCCTTTCTGTAAGCCCGATCTGGGCTACTTCCGGCGAAGTGAAGGTAATGTGCGGCATGGCAGCACTGGTGCCGGCGTTGTTGCCTGGAAGTAGCGCATTGCGCACAGCCTGGAAGCCCTGCCAACCAGCAAGATGCGAGAACTGTGCTCCTCCGATCACATCGCCTGCGGCATAAATGTGGCGGGCGGTTGTTTTGAGGTGCTTGTTGACCTCAATACCACGATTGGAATAGCGCACGCCGGCTGCTTCCAATCCGAGGCCGTTGACCAACGGCGTGCGTCCCACCGCAACCAGAAGCAGATCGCCGGTTGCGGCGCCGGCTTTGGTCACTACGGTAATTTGGCCATCCTGCTTGCGCACAGATTCAGCGCGAGCGGGAATGCGCACGATCCCTTCCTGCGCGAAGACGCGATTCAACAGTTCCGATACTACGGGCTCCTCACGCGGCAGCAGGTGCTCGGCGATGATCGTCACCGACGAACCGAGCCGTCTGTACGCTTGGGCAATCTCGCAGCCGATGGGACCGCCGCCGACAACCAGGAGATGTTGTGGCAAGCGATCATTCTCGAAGATCTCTTTATAGGTTGAATACGGAACCTTTGAGATCCCGGTGATCGCCGGAATTCGCGGCTCTGCTCCGGTATTGATCAGAATCTTTCTTGCCCTAATCTTCTGGGTTCCAACCTCCAGCGTATGCGGATCGAGAAACCGCGCCGGGCCGATGAAGACCTTCATGCCCTTCTTTTCTAAAGCCTCAGGCATGGTGGGCGTGTAGATCTGCTGAATCGTGGCTCGAAGGTAAGCGCGCACCTCGGTCATATCAATAACAGGTGGGCTCGTGCCGACCCCGTACTTTGAAGCCACTCGCGCATGATGCGCCACTGTTGCAACTTTGATCAGTGACTTGCTCGGTACGCATCCGGTCCAGGTACAGTCTCCGCCAATCGGCCCCTTGTCGAGCAGCGCCGTCCGAGCACCAAGTTGAACCGCGAAATCCGCTGCGATCAAGCCGGAAGCGCCGGCTCCGAGAATGGCGAGGTCGAATTCAGGCGTGCTCATAGTTTCCCTCGTTGGACGGAACGCTCAGGACCGTCACCTTGTGGAGTAAAAGCAGTGCGCAGATCGCCAGTGCAACCGTGCCCAGCAGCAGGCCGTCGACCAGGAAGATCTTTCCGAGTGTTCCAGCCAGTAGAGAGCCGCCAATCGCGCCCAGGCTGAGCAAGACCGAGTAGATGCCCATGGCTGCACCTTTCCCGGACCCGGCGCCAAGCGACTGCGCCAGCCACGCCAGCGCAGCCGGAGTAAAACCGCTCTCTACCATAATGAGCATGGCGGTTGCAGCAATCAGCAGCCAACGGCCACTCAGGGTCATGTGGCCCGAATGATTGATCGCGAAGAGTCCCAGGCAGACAGGCAGCATTGCTGCTAACGTCAGACGCAGCGCGTCGCGCAGGCGCATCCGGGGAAGCAGGAAGCTCCAACCGAAGACCCCCGTTCCAAAGACGATCGAATAGCCGAGCAGGAGCCAGCCTACCTGCGTCGGATCATCTGCGAAGATCCCATCCAGAATTTGAGAACTAGCTGGCCGATGTGTGAACAAGAACGGAAGAGTAGGGCCGAGCCAGAGTCCGACAACCGCATTCACACAGAGCCACACCGGAGCAAGAGATCGTACCGAAGGGTCCTTCATAGCCGTTAAGAGACCCTGGAATGCCGCACGGTAACCATGCGATCGGCTGCCTTTGGCACCGACGAAGAGTAGGAGTGCGCAACCCAAATAGGCGAGGGCCACGAGACTGAATGCGCGAACATGGAACTGCCGCCAGAACTGACTCCCCACAAGTCCGCCGAGCGCAAGTCCCGCCAGCAGCGAGATCTCAAAAAAGCTCATCACCCGTGCCCGCAACACGGAATCATGGCTGGTGGATTCGGCAAGGAAGCCGAGAAGAGGCGGGGTGACCGCCGCAACGCCAACTCCTTCGAGTGCCCTGCTAAGGAAGAACACATCGACATGGGAGCTGAGAGCGAAGAGTTGCACGGCTAGCGCGCCGGTCGTGGCTCCGGCGACCATGAGCCAGCGCGGCGAGATCGCATCGGAGGCAATGCCGAACGGAATCGAAGCAACGAGTTCTGCCGCAAAAGAAACAGCGCCGAGCGCCCCTAATAAGCTCGCATCAACATGAAAATCATGCCTACTCAGGTCGGCCAGATAGATACCGATCAGCACTCCGCTGGCGCTGCCTGCAACCCTGAGAATTGCATGTGCCAGAATCGAAAGAGCCAATCGGTTTGGTTGGGTAGGCATTCGTAAGATCGGCCTTTTCTTGTCTCACACAGAAGCAGAGGCCCTTGCTGTCTAGGAAGATTCGGAATTGGAAAGCATCTTGCCGACAAATCCGTGCAGTCGCTCTTCATAGCCATCGGGAATCTCGAAGACACGCTCGTCGCCGGTGATGACCAGCATCTTTCGGGTGCTGTCATAAACTGCGCTGCAGCGGCGGCAACCACGCAGATGCCGCTCGATGGTCCGGCGCATATCGAGCGAGACTTCGTCATCCAGGTAACCGGAAAGGTTGGCGATTATCGTTTTGCAGCTAACCATGGATTCAATCCTTTCCAGCGCGCCCATACCGAGACGGAAGGCTTCGCAAATTGTGGAGTCAGAGACTCACGCAGCATGAGACGAGCGCGATGCAGGCGAGTCTTAACGGCCGACTCGCCAATGCCAAGAACTTCTATGGTCTCGGCGACATCAAGGTGCTGCATATCACGTAGGACAAACACTTCGCGGTAGATCTCGGGCAGTTCAGCCAGCGCCTTTGCGATTGCCGCGCGGACTCCCTTCTGTTCAAGCACGTCGCACGGCAAATCGCGCCAGTCGGCGAATTGCTTCGGGCGATAAGGCTTTTCGTCAGAGGCTTCCGTTGAGTTCTGGTCGATCGATTCGTAGCGATTCTGGCGCCGCTTGCGCCAGTACATCTTCGCTTCATTGCCGACGATCCGCATGGACCACTGCTTGAACGTATCGGTTTCCCGGAGCTGCGCGAGATGGGTGAAGATCTGGAGCATTGCCTGCTGCACGGCCTCTTCGGCGTCATCCTGATTGCGAAGAATCGAATATGCCTGGAGGAAGAAGCCGCGCTCATAGGGGCGAATCAAATCGTGAAACAGCTCCTTCTCTCCCGCCAGGATTCGCGCGATCAGCTCAGGTGCGGTCGCCGCTTCATTTCCTTCTCGCTCTTGCATCACCGTTACCAGAAAGATCACCCTATCATGACGATTCGCCAGATTCAGAAACGTTACATTCCATCAATGGAACCTATTGCGGCGAGCGGTGGCTGACCGTCCATTTCGGGAAACACGCGCCCATGGCTTCGAGCAGCGGACTCTCGATGAACCCCAGCCACTCGGACGTAAGCCAACCCAAAGCCAGCCCAAAAGCTGCATGAGCGGCAGTGACGGTCAAGGGGAATCCCTTCGAAAACTCCAGCCCGAGAAAGCCTACGCCCAGAGCCGAGACAACCGGACTTAGCATAAAGCCGAAACCAATGAGCACGCCAAAGATGGCTCCCACCCAGCGACGACAGGTTCCAAAGACGAGCACATAGATTAGGCCGAAGCTCGCCCCATTCCAAAAGTGATAGGCCCAACCTGCTAGGTCTGACTTCAGCGAAGGCCCGGAGGCGAACTGATTGAGCAACAACACACCCAATAACCGGGGCAGGTTCCCGGGCATAAAGCCAAGCCAAAAGCCGGGCAACCGGATGGCTTCCAGGGCAACCGTGGCAACCGCCCCCGCAGCCAGGCCTGCTGCAGCGGTTTTCGCCAGCGAGTCGTTGGACCGATACAGCAGGGCGAGGGTTGCAAGCAGAAGCACCGCCGCGGGCAGGAGCGCGATCTTTGCGAGCACATCCATCGAACTTCTGCCCGATTCCGCAATCGGAAAGATCAGTGGCGCTACCGATGCAGCCAGGAGCAACAGCAGGATTGTCAACGCATGTTTCATCGAGGGGCTCCTGAATTGAAGGACCGGAGGGAGAAGTCTGTCTCCGCCATCCTGTCTGGACCAAGCCCTATTGGGCGACCATGTGGGTCAGCATGTCGAGCTTCTGGTCGAGCATGGCTGCGGTCTGATCGATGGTCCCGTTGTTGAACTGCTTCAGCACCACCGATGGTTTGTCGTAGCTGAGGAATGTCTTCCCGGCAGGGCTCTGGTAGATGTACACGCGCAAAGGGAGATACAGCCCGGCGGCGGGATCCTTCTCAAACACCTGTTTGCCGACATTGGGATTGCCGACGAGAAACAGCGTTCCCTTCAAACTGAGACCGGTCATTTTGAGCATGTTGCCCTGGTCGACGGTGCTCATCACCATCATGCCGCCTTTGCTGACGGCCATCTTGAAGGCCTCGACGGTTTGTTCATAGGATTTGTTGCTCGGGATGCTGACACGAGCCTCCTGTGCGAAAGAGGTGACGGCGAATGCTGCCAGCAAGGCAGCAAACAGGGTGGTGCGGCGGAGAAAGCCATACTTGGTCATCGGAACGCTCCTGGTCCTAGAAATGAATTCAGTGCGGGGCAACTACGTTTGCGAAGGCTCAACTCGATCGCGCGTTGGTTGAGGGCACTCATCACGAACGATTCGCGGATTAGTGAAACGTTACGGCGCTTGGAAACCGGATCGTGAAAACAGGCAATGGTTGCGGGTCAGCCAGGTGCAACTGAGGGCTTCTTCCCCTCTGTAACGTTTTTCTGGCTGGATCATCGTTCAGCCTAGAGATCGTGCGGCAAACCTCGTTCGGGCGGTTCACAATTGCGACAGCCGATCGGTATCCTTATCGCCTTAGCATTGATCGGGAAAGATTGGTGATGGATTTGGAGACACTGAATGGACTACTCGGCGCGGCCACAACCAGGCAGATGAAGCGGGACGCGGACTACGTCTTCTACGAACTCACCCGCAGCATCTGTCCACAATGCCGAAAGGTGATCGACGCCAAGATCCTGCTGCGCGACAACAAGGTCTACATGGCCAAGCGCTGTCCGGACTGCGGTCCGTTCGAAGCGTTGGTTTACGGCGACGCACAGGCCTACACGGACTTCGCCAGGTTCAATAAGCCGGGCACGATCCCACTAGCCTATGGCACGGAGATCAAGAATGGATGCCCGCACGATTGCGGCCTATGCCCCGACCACCAGCAGCACGCTTGCCTGGGCATCATCGAAGTGAACAGTGCCTGCAATATGAACTGCCCGCTGTGCTTTGCCGATGCCCGGCCGGGTTTCAGCCTGACCATGGAAGAGGTTGAGGCGATACTGGACGATTTCGTTCGCACAGAGGGCCACCCCGAAGTGGTGCAGTTCTCTGGCGGAGAGCCGACCATCCATCCGCAGATTATTGACTTTGTGAAAGCAGCTCATGCGCGAGACATTCCCTTCGTCATGGTCAACACCAACGGCAAGCGCATCGCGCACGACGACCGATTCCTCGAACAGCTTGCAGAAGCGCGTCCTTCGCTCTATTTCCAGTTCGACGGCTTCGAGCGCGAGACCTATCGCATCATTCGCGGTGAGCCGGGCATCCTGGAAGAGAAACTGCTGGCGCTCGATCGACTGGCGTCCATTGGACTGAATGTCACGCTCGTGCCCGCCATCGAACGTGGTGTGAATGACCATGAAGTGGGCAAGATCATCGAACTGGCTATCACGCACCCAGCGATTAGGGGCATCAATTTCCAACCGGCTTTCCACGCGGGTCGCCACATGCAGCACGACCCGATGCAGCGGATAACAATCCCAGATATTGTCCGGCTGATCGAGCAGCAAACCAGCGGCAAGTTCGTCGCTAGCGACTTCATTCCCGTTCCTTGCTGCTTCCCGTCGTGCAACTCCGTCACCTACGCGTTCATCGATGGTGATACGGTGACGCCGCTTTCACGCATCGTGAATGTGTACGACTATCTCGACTACCTCACCAACCGCGTGATGCCCGATTTCAGCCTGGAGATTAAGAAGGCACTCGAAGGGCTCTGGTCCTCCTCTTCCGTCTCCGGCTCGCAAAAGTCTGCGGAGCAGTTTGCGGTCTCGTGCCAGGCATGTGGACTGCCGGAGAGCTTGACGGTCGGCGACATTGCGAAAAACATGCTCATGATCATGCTGCAGGATTTCATGGATCCATGGACCTTCAACCAAAAGAACCTGATGAAGTGTTGCAAGGAGTTTCTGCTTCCCGGCGGCAAACAGGTTCCGTTCTGCGCCTATAATTCGGTTGGCTATCGCGAGCAGGCGCGCAAGCAACTCGAGGCGATGGAGCCGAGACGCAAGCAGGCGCGCCACGATGGACAACCGTATCAACCTGAGGCCGTTGTCTTCGACTTCCATGTTGGAACGGAGCGCATGGAAGTTGATTCGCTGCTTCAGATCGAATCCAACGAATCGCACTAGAGGATCGCCATGGAAGAGACGAGCGTCAAACAGTGTTGTGCAACCTTCTACGGCAGCGACCTGGCGCGCATGCTCCTGGGAGACAGTTTTCATCCGGGAGGGACCAAGCTCACCGGACGCCTGGGTTCTCTGTTGAATCTCGCACCAGCATCTTCCGTCCTCGATGTAGCTTCCGGCCGCGGAACCAGCGCCTTTCAAATCGCGGAGGTCTTCGGCTGCAATGTCACCGGTATCGACCTGAGCGAAGAGAATGTTCGCTTGGCAACAGCCGAAGCACGGGAGCGCGGACTCGCGGAACACGTCAGCTTTCGGCTTGGCGACGCTGAGCGGCTGCCTTTCGACGACAATACGTTCGACGCAATCATTTGCGAGTGCGCATTCTGCACGTTTCCCAGCAAGCAGATTGCGGCGCAGGAATTTTATCGCGTGCTCAAACCGGGAGGGCAAGTCGGCCTCAGCGATCTGACTCGCAAAGTGGAGAACAATCCCGATCTTGAAGGGTTGCTGTCGTGGATCGCATGCATCGGCGATGCACTGCCCGTCGAACGCTATGTAACGATCTTTGAAGAGGCTGGTTTCGAAATCCAGAGCGTCCAAGACCACAGCGATGCGCTGCTTGAGATGGTGCAGCAAGTCCAGGGTCGGCTGTTCGGAGCAGAGGTCATGGCAGGACTCAAGAAGATCAATCTACCCGGCTTAGACTTTGCCACGGCAAAGCAGTTTGCCCAGGCTGCTTTGCGGGCGGTGCGCGATGGATCGCTGGGCTATGCAGCCGTTTTAGCGAGGAAGTGATCCGCAGCCTCGCGCTCAGCTGATGTGAATCCGGTCGGCACGTCGCCAAACGATTGCTTCGTCCCGATATGCATCGTGTGGCAGCGCGAGGGAGTACGCTTACGCTCGTTAGATCAGGAGATCACCCATGATCACTGCGATTGTGCACGCTCTGATGATGTCCCTGACGATGGCCTGGGAGATCCTTTGGGCTTTAATACTGGGGTTTTGGCTCTCCGGCATCATCCAGGCCGTCGTATCGAAGGAAGAGATGACTCGCCTTCTGCCCGACGATTCCGCGAAGACGATCGCAGTAGCATGCGGACTCGGCGCAGCTTCGTCGTCCTGCTCCTATGCAGCCGTGGCGCTCGCGCGCTCGATCTTTCGCAAAGGTGGAAACTTCACCGCCGCGATGGCCTTCCAGTTTGCTTCGACCAATCTCGTGTTGGAACTTGGCATTCTGCTCGCGGTTCTGATGGGATGGCGCTTCACGCTCGCCGAGTTTGTCGGCGGTCCGTTGATGATTATCATCATGGCTTTGCTGTTCAGGGTCTTTCTTACACCGAAGATCGTAGAAACCGCCAGGCGGCAGGCAGACAAGGGCCTCCAGGGACGCATGGAGGGCCACGCCGGTATGGACATGTCGCTGCACGAGGGCACGATCTGGCAGCGGATGACCTCTCCCAAAGGCCGGACTGCAATCAGCCACTTCTTTGTGATGGACTGGGATTCTGTCTGGATTGATATTGCGGTTGGACTGTTGATTGCCGGGGCGTTGGGCGCCTGGGTTCCGTCACATTTCTGGCAAACATTTTTCCTGCAGGGTCACCCGGTTTTGGCTAGGTTGTGGGGACCACTTGTCGGTCCTCTGGTAGCGATCATCTCTTTCGTCTGCTCGGTAGGTAACGTGCCGTTAGCCGTCGTCCTCTGGAATGGAGGCATCAGTTTCGGCGGCGTGGTTGCGTTCCTGTTCGCCGACCTCATTGTGCTGCCAATCCTCGACATCTATCGCAAGTATTACGGCTTCAAGATCAGCATGTTTCTGCTTGCGATCTTTTACGTCTCGATGGCTGCCGCGGCTCTGTTGGTTGAGTTCCTATTCGGTCTGTTCCATCTCATTCCAGCACAGCGCGTCGTGCCACTCGCCATTGAGGGAATTCGCTGGAATTACACGACGTGGCTCAATCTGGGCTTCCTTGTACTGGCGGTGCTATTAGTTATGCGCTTCCTGCGTACCGGTGGCCCAGGAATGCTGCGGATGATGCACGCTCCGCAGGGCCAAATGCATGAGCACGCTTCACAGCCTGCTGTACACGAGCACGATCGCCATCATTGATTTCTGCGCGAGAATAGCGTTTGGCAGCAATCGCATCCGAGTTTTGATAAAATAGCGTTGTGCATTGCTAACCCGACTGCACAAGGCGAAGGGGTTCGCCTCAACCGCTGTTCCTCCCTTTCCTGGCAACGTGGATGGGCAGATGATAACCCCTGGCGAGAGTTCGTCGGGGTTTGACTGTTCTTCCAGACGCTCCCCGACACCTTTAAATATTGCAGCGTGCACAGTCACTCGTTTGCATGAATGGGAGGGCCGTTGAAAATCGTCATCATCTCCGATATTCACGGCAATCTCGCGGCGCTGGACGCGCTTCTGGAGCACAATTTCGATGAACTTTGGTGTATTGGGGACATGGTTGATTACGGTCCTAATCCGCACGAGGTTGTCGAATGGGTCAGGCAACAGGCGAAAATCACGGTGCGCGGGAATCATGACCATGCGGCAGGTTTCTCGGTGGACCCGCAATGCTCAACTCCATTCAAGAAGCTTGCGGAAGATACGCTTCGATTTACCCAGTCCGTTTGCACTCAGGAAGATTTTGCCTACCTTCGGAGTTTGCCTGTACGGCACGAGCGGACAGTCAACTCCACTCGGTTCTATCTGGTGCACGCGATGCCCAGCGACCCGCTTTTCGGCTATTGTCCCGAGGAATCCGAGCGCTGGACGAACGAAGTGGAGCGAATCCAGGCAGACGTATTGATCGTCGGCCATACGCATACGCCCTTCGTGCGGCGAGAAGGCGAAACCCTGATCCTCAACCCCGGCAGCCTCGGTCAGCCCAAGACCGGACGCCCTCAAGCCTGCTACGCCATCTGGGAAGATGGGAAGATCGAATTGAAGGAATTCGACTATCCCGTCGAGGCGACCGTTCGAGGGATTCGGGCGCTACCAATCCCCACCAATGAACAGGATGCGCTGATCGGATTGCTGAAGACGGGCAATCTTCCCGCGGAGTATTCCGGAAGGTAAACATGGGTGTGCAACAGCTTCAGCCGGCTCGATCGATCCAGGATGCTATCAGCGACCTGGATTCGCTGGTCGCCGGCGAGGTGTGCGGTTGACGCGCACACGTCATCTTCAATATAGTACGATGTCGTACTAAATAACGACTGAAATCAAACGCTTCGTGATCAGTTCATTTCGCGTGCTCTCGCCGATACATCAAGCAAACCGTCAGGCCAGTTTGCACATTGACGGGTTGCTCGCGGATTTGTCTGTGACAGCGCAAGAAGGTCAGTTGCTTGCTTTTGTTAGCGCCCGAAAAGGTGTGCCTGTCACAGCCATCTGTCGCCTCCTGGGGGTACCGAAATCAACGGTGACCAGTTTGCTGAAGCGTCTTGAGAAAGCGGGCCTGACGCACCGCGGAAGCAATCCAGACGACGCCCGATCATGGCTTGTTTTTGCAACACCGAAGGGCTGCCGTAAAGGCGCTGCTGCACGTGAGCGCGTTCTGGATTTCGAGCGACGGATCCAAGCGCACCTCGCTGAGGCCGACCTAGATGCGCTCGCCCGAATCGTTAATGCAGTGACAGTGGAAACCGGGATTGACTTGCCTGCTGAGTCACCTCGGCGACGAGATTTCTGAAGGAGGGCTGTAATGGACCCACAGGTACTGGCTTTTCAGTTTGGAGTTAGCGCATTCGTGCTGGAGCGCAACTTAGCGGATGTAACAAATGAGGAGAGCTTTCGGCCCCCGGATCCTGGCGGAAACACGATGAACTGGATCGTTGGACATGTCGTTCGAACGCGAAATCAAGCATTGGGTTTGCTTGGCGAGAAACCGCCGTTCGAGGATGAAGATTTCGCGGCATATGGTGCAAGTGGGTCGAGGAGTGGACAGACACTTTCAATTGATGAATTGAAACGTCGGTTCGACAAGCTCGGGCCGATACTGGATGGTGCCCTCAGACGGACTTCGACAAGTCAGTTGTCGGGAACGGCACCATTCAGCCCAACAGGCAATCCGAATGAGACAATCGGAACGCTCTTGGCGAGCATCGCATTTCATGAGGCGTATCACCTTGGTCAGACTGGATTGTCGCGTCGCCTCCTTGGGAAGCCCGGAGCTTTGCTGGCCCCCGGAGAGGAGGGGCATTCTGCTAACGGCGTCTGAGGCCCATGTTCCATGTCAATGTTCGAGCATAAGCTCGGACCGACGGAGCGCGATGGATCGCCATAAATGGGTACGAGTGTTAGGCCATGCCGTTTGACGCGTTATCACCAATTGACGCATCAAATACTTGGCGGACCATAAGAATCTGAATTGCCGCTAGTCACGTCGCCCCATGCGGTAATCGAGATAGAGAACATGCGCCTTGATCTGGTCGCCCGCATAGTAGCGCGGGAAATGGGCCATCTTCAGCATGTATACGATGCTGCCGGGATTGCCATTGCTCCACTCGACCAGTTGATGCAGAACATGATCGAGGTTTGAGGCCTCCAGTCCAGTCCGGACCGCCTCTTTTCGCGCGAATTCGAGGGCGATCGGAGCCGGGAACTCTTTCAATTCCAACCGCTCTGCTTTTCCCGCACACATAGGCTGCAGGGTGCCGATGTCCTCCATGTGTGGAGTTCTCGCCACGAAGATAACTGGCGTTCGATCAAAATAGTTCAGGTCTTTGATGAGGCCAGTGACCACTCGCGACGGGCCTGCGAGATGATCGAGGGCCAGGAGGAACGGGTGTAGTTCGAGCGCACGCTGCACAATACCTTTGAGAGAACCTGTTCCCATTGACGTGCCGTCCGCCGGCAGACTGATTCCTGCCTTTGCGACCCGCCGAAGCTCCTCAACGAGTGCCAGCAATAGTTCGCGCGGAGACCTCACCTGTGCGACAAAGAGTGCAAGTGGTTGTGTTCGGACAAAGCTCCGCAGCAAGCGTGTCTTGCCGACTGCTTCTGGCCCGAAGATCAGCATGGACTTCCGTCGTTCCATCTGGACCCGCAAACGAGCCAGTTCCTCAGTGCGCTCTACGATGGCCGTGTGTTGCTGAGCATCGGTGGGGCCATTTGCAGCAAGTACCGTCATAGAGAAGCCTCATTATTGAACGAGTGCGGAAACGTCCCTTTCCAATCGGTCGAGCCGTTCAAGTGCCGCCTGCACTGCAGGCGTTCCTTCTTCTTTCAACTTTCGGGCGCGGCCAAGCGCCTGTTCTGCAGTGCGGCTGACCTCGTGAAGAAGCTTACGGATCTCAACCTCCAGGCGGTCGCGGCTTTCCTGAATGCGATTGAGGACATCGTTCTGTACGCGCGCGCTGTTCGTTTCCAAAAGGTGCCGCAGAAATTCTCGCGCATCATTAGTGATGATCTTCCGTCCACCCAAAAGGGGTAGAAAGACATCGGCAAGCCAGCGCAGGGGCGAGGGCGGTTCGGCAGTGCCGATAAACTTCTCGAAGAC
>Ga0134128_10006348_pt1 | contig 14334 bp, 16 predicted proteins | sample KB31754_FD_96462 | JGI IMG/M metagenome (GOLD analysis project Ga0134128, IMG submission 96462) | Terrestrial soil microbial communities with excess Nitrogen fertilizer from Kellogg Biological Station, Michigan, USA - KB3-175-4 | ecosystem: Environmental > Terrestrial > Soil > Unclassified ... | reverse complement strand
TGACGACGTCGTAGGACCGTCGCAGAGCGGCAAGATCGCCGGAGAGCGTGCCGCGCACCGCATCGACCAGCGCGCGCAGCGACGGCTCGCTATCGAGCTCGATGATCCGGGGTTGCTGATCGTCGGCGACGATCGAGAGCCGGTCGCCGTCCACCATGAGGCTTTCCCGGTTCGGCGCGGTCGTGGTCTTCTCCAGGTGATCTGGCCGGCGATAGACCAGCAAACCCTCGCTGCGCACCGGTTCGGTAAGCGCGGCGATGGTCTTCTCCTCGGTGAAGCTGGCGCGGCTGGTGGGCACCGCCGCGAGGCGGCTCATCAGCGTGTCAATCGGTGACGGCGACGGCTGGGCGGCGGCTGGGACGCTGACCAGCGAGAGAAGCATCAGCAGGATTTGCCGTCGCTGCCACATCCGGCCGTTGCTCCCAAAAGTCATAAAAGTTGAACCAGTTATATGGATGTGTTCGGCAATGCTCGGCAAGTCGAGCTGCATATCGTTCGGTCCATCCGCGCAGCGCCGCCGTACGCGGTCCCGGATCTACCTCGATCCTCTCAGCGAAGGGCTCGATGACGACCTGGTAATCGCGCGATCCTCGGCGCAGGCCGAAGAACAGCATCACCGGCGCCTGCAACGCCGCCGCAAGTGCCAAAGGCCCGGTCGGAAAGCGAGCGGGCGAGCCGAGAAAATCCACGGACGCAAAGCGCTGCGCGCCGGGAGGTGCGCGGTCGGCGAGAATGCCGACGATCTCGCCGCGCGCCAGGCTCTCGCGAACTCGCAGCATCGTGGTCGGCGTTCCGATCTCGATCACGTCGTGGCGGATCGCCGGGTCGAGAGCCTCCATGAAGGTGCTGAGCGCAGCCGTCGTGCCGCGATACATCAAGGGCCTGACCGGCACGGGAGAACTGCGCCCGAAGGCACGCAGCACCTCGAAGCTGCCGAGATGCGAGCCGAGCAGGATGCAGCCCCGCCCCGAGGCCAAAGCCGCTTCGAGACTGTCCAACCCTTGTACCGCGATGTGGAACCGCTCGACCCGGTTCGCGAGAAAGCAGATGCGGTCGAGGGTCACACAGGCAAAGGTGAAGAAATGCCGCAACGAATCCCCGACGGTCGCAGGCCGTCCCAGGACGCGACCCAGATAGTGCCGCGACCAAGTCCGGGCGTGGCGCAGGGTGATGAAGAAATACGCGGTGGTCGGCACCAGCAGCGCCTGCCCCACCGGCCAGCCGAGACGTAGGGTCAGCCAGATGATGAGGCGCACCAGCCAGGGGCTGCCACGCTCCTTCTCGCGCGTCCATCCTCGCTCCAACGTCACGGTGGCCTGGGCAGGAGCGCCCGTCCACGTAAGATGCCCCGTTCGGCTACGCGGCAGGTGAAATCGACCCGCCCGTCCGCCAACTCCGACCATTCGATGGCGACCTCCTGCTGCGGCAGGACGGGTGCGATGAACTTCACCGAGAGCAGGCGAACAGGTCCGGCGGGCGTGCGGGAGAGCCGTGACAGCACCTCATCGAGCAGGACCACGCCGGGCACGATCGGGCATTCGGGGAAATGGCCGGCGAGCGACGGATGGTCCGGCGGAACGGCGAAATGCCAAGCCGGCATGGGCTCAACCCTCCCCGACCCGAGCCCGCAAGGAGGCCAGAGCCTGCTCGGGCAGCTTGCCGGTTGGGTTGCGGGGGAGCGCATCGACCCGAACGACGCGACGCGGCAGGAACACCGGGTCCACCCGCCCCCGCAGGCCGGCCATCACCGCCTCGGCGCTTAGCTCGGGGGCAACCACGAAGGCGAGAAGTCGTGCGGTCGGCCGCTCGTCGAGATCGTCGGGAGCGACGAAGAGCCCATCCGACACACCCTCGATACTGGTCAAGACATGATTCAAGGCGGCCAGGGTCGTGCGCCTTCCGCCCAGCTTCACCACATCGGTCCGCCGCCCGAGCAACCGGAACCGCGTTCCGTCCAGTCGCTCCACGAGGTCGCTGAGCGGATAAGGTTCGGCGAATGGGCCGGCTACGAGGATGTCCTCCTCGCCGGTGCTTGCCCGGCTAGCGTGCAGGCGGACACGCGGAAAGGTGGTCCAAACCTCGCCGGCGACCGTGCGTCGGCTGGCGATCGATCCCACCTCGGTGGCGCCGAAAATTTCGTGCACCTCGGTCCGCCAACGCCGCTCGGCCTCCGCCGCGAGCTCCGCGTGGAGCGGCGCCGTGGCGGAGATCACCCGATCCAGCCCGGGCAATCCCGTCTCCGCCTGCAGCAGCGCCCGAATCTGCAGCGGCGTGGTCACGAGGATTCTCCGGTCCGGGACCGCCTCCAATGCCGCATAGACGTCGCGCGGAAAGAACGCCGGTCCGCACCAGCTCGAAACCGGCGCATGCAGCGGTAACAGCACCGTGGTCTCGAAGCCATACATGTGCTGGGCGGGGATCGTTCCGACGATCGAGGTCGGCTGCCCTGCCCTCATGCGAAACCGCCGCCCCGCATCCCGGCTTCGGGCGGCCAGGGCTCCCCATAGCTTGCGATGAGCCACCGGCTCGCCGGTGCTGCCCGACGTGAACACGACCGCCGCTAGCTGCGTCGCGCGGATCGATGGGCTGTCCAGCCCAGACCACGCTGGATCCGACACGCGGGCTGCAACCGGATAGAGTGGCAGATTCGTCTCGACTCCCGGCTCATCAGCGAGCACGTACAGTCCAGGATAGGCCTCGGCCATGCCGCGCAATTGCTCGGCCGAACGATCGCTCGACAGAAGGCTCACCTGTCCGCGCAGCAGCGCTGCGGCAAAGGCCACGGCGAAGCAGAAGCGGTCCTGACACAGATTGACGACGTGGCTTGCCTCCGGGAGCCCGGCCGCGAGGTGCCGCGCTTGGGCCAAGAACAGGGCCGCAGTCACGCCGCCATCCTGCCGGCGAAACACGATGTCGTGTGGTGGGCGGCCGATCAGCGGGATGAGCGGGTCACAAATCGCAGCGGCCAGTTCATGCCGGTGCGACCCATCACAGTGCAATTCTGGACGACGAATGGACATCCGAGCCTAACGCGATATCGCCGGGCAGGGCGTCTATTTTGTGCGAAATTCTTCGATGTGACGAGCGAGATCGCGCAAGGAAGCGAAGATCCGGTGATTGCGTTCGTCGTCCGATTTCAGCTCCAACCCGTAATTGCGCGAGATCGATAGGGCGAGTTCCAGGGCATCGATCGAATCGAGCCCCAGACCCTCCCCGAACAGGGGGGCTTCCGGGTCGATTTCGTTCTCGGTGATCTCGAGGTGGAGCGCCTCGACGATGAGCCGGGCGATCTCGGGCTCCAGGATTCCAGCGGCGCTCGCGGTCATCGGCACTGTGACAATACGGCTCGGGTCTCTGGGACTAGCATGACCCTTTGTATAATAGATGAATGGGCGCCGGCAACGGGCTGACCTGAATGAACCAACAAGTTGTGGAGCGGCGAACGGACCTGCTGGCCGTGAATCGGCGCTTCTACGATCGATTATGGAGCAACGCGAACCTGGCCCGGCCTGATCGCTTCTCGACTTGGCCGCTGGTCCATTCGCTGCTGACCGGGGCGCCGACGCGGCTCGAGATCGCGCCCGGGCTCCGTCCTCGCCTGCCGATCCAGGGGACGCATTTTCTTGACATCAGTATGCCGGCCCTGGCCCGTCTGCACGAGCGGGGCGGCGTCACCGCCTGCGGTACCGCCTCCGCGCTGCCGCTGCCAGACCGGCACTTCGGCCTGCTTTGTGCTCTGGACGTGGTGGAACACGTCGAGGACGACGCGGCCGCCTTAGCCGAGTTGGCACGAGTCGCACGGCCTGGCGCCACTCTACTGCTCTCGGTGCCGCTGCATCGTTCCGCCTGGTCAGCATTCGACGAGATCGTCGGCCACGGCCGGCGCTATGATCCCGCGCAACTGGTGGGCGCCCTTGCCGAGCATGGCTTTGCGGTGGAGCGTAGCGCACCGTTTGGGATGCGGCCCCGGTCATCGCGTCTGTTGGCACTCGGGATGTGGTTCCTCGCCCACCGGCCGGCGCACGCGCTGAAATGGTACAATCGGCTGCTGTTCCCGCTCGCCTTGCGACGGCAGAAGCCGCTCGCGCTGCATGATGGCCTGGTCGAAATGGACGCCGTGCAGGAAATCTTTCTGGTGTGCCGCCGGCTCAGCTCGGCAGAAGCGCCGCCATGATACGCTCACGGGTCAGCGGCATGGCGCGGATGCGCGTTCCCAATCCATGCGCCACGGCGTTGCCGATCGCGGCGGCGGTCGGGCCGAAGGTGCATTCGCCCATTCCAAGCGAAGGATGCTCAGGTGCGGCGATTAGCTCGGTGGTGATCTCAGGCACCTCGCTGAACCGCAGGATCGGGTAGCTGTCCCAGTCGAGCGAGGTCACGCCCTCGGCACCAAGCGTCACCTGTTCCTTCAGCGTGATGCTCGCCGCGTGGATGATCCCGCCTTCGAGCTGATTCCGCGCGCCGTCGGGGTTGATGACCAAGCCCGCATCCGCCGCACACCACACCCGGCGGAGTTTGACCGACTCGTCGACGTCCAGCTCGACGACCACCGCAGCGTAGGCGGCGCGGTTCTTGTATCGCGAGAAGCCGATCCCGAACCCCCGCCCGGTACCGGCGGGGCCGCGCGACCAGTTGGCGAGCCGCGCCACAGTCTCGATCACCCTCCGCGCGCGCGGCTCGGACATCATCGCCAGGCGATACGCCACCGGGTCTTGGCCGGCGCGCTCAGCGAGTTCATCGATAAAACCCTCCATCGCGAACACGTTGGGCAGCGCGCCCAGCCCGCGCATCGCGGAGGTGCGAACCGGCATCCGGGTGACCAGATGGTGCAGCACGCTCTTGACCGGAATGTCGTAGAGCGGCACTGCGTTCCGCGTCCCGCCGCCGCCATTGGCTTCCGGCGGGTCTTGCGGCTTCGGTTCCGGGGCGGGCGTCGGCAGCGCCTCGGCCGCCAGCATGTTGCCGCCGCTCGACGGGCGCGAGACGTGGGTGCCGGCCCAGATCTCCGCCATCCAATCCGCTGGCCGCCCGGTCGCGTCCAATGCGGCCCGCAGCGAGATCGACATGGCGGTGCTGAACGGCTCGAAGGCGAATTCTTCCTCGCGGCGCCATTGCACCCGGATGCAGCGATCCGGCACTTGCATGGCGATTAGCGCCGCGTCGAGGGCGACGTCGTCGGCGCCATTGTGGCCGTAGCATCCGGCGCCCTGCGCGTGACGCACGGTAATCCGCTCGCGCTCGATCCCGAGCACGTTCGCGAGCGATTGGCGCAGCGGGTAGACGCCCTGCGTATGGCTCCAGACTGAGAGTTTTCCCGCGCGATACTCCGCTAGGGCGCAAGAGGGCGCCAGCGCAGCATGAGCGACGAACGGCCGGGTATAGATCGCCTGCATCAACTCGGGAGCATCAGGGGGCGGCGGCTCGCCGACGATGCGCTCGATCGACGGCCGCCCGACGAGCGAGGCGGCTTCTTGCTGATCTGGCGCGAACCGTCGGGCGTTGTCCCATGTCGCATGATCCAGCGCCAATGTCGCCGCGCGCTGCACCACGGTCTCGCCCTCGCCGACGAACGCAACGAAGTTGCCCACACGCACCACGCGGAACGCGCCGCCCGCCGCGCGCCGGATGGCGGCTTCATCGAGCGCGACGAGCCGCGCGCCGCGGCCGGGCTGGCGCAGGATGCGAGCGTGCAGCATGTCCGGCCGCGCCATGTCGTGGATGAACGCCGCACCGGTCAGCTTCGCCGGCAAATCAAGCCGCGCCGCATTGGTGCCGACGATCCGATACGACGAGTGAGGCTTGCGCGGCGCGTTGCCCTCGGCGTCACGCGCGAGATCGGCCTCGTGGGCGAAATTCCAGTAATCGTGGCCGGTCGGCGCGTTGCCGCGCATGAACGCGCCATCCTCCACGGACAGCTCGTCCGGGCTGCAGTTCAGCCGCTGGGCCAGCCGGTCCAGCACGCGCGCCCGCACCTCGGCGGCGATCAGCCGCACCGAGGCGCCGGAGACCTCGATCGACTGGCTGCTGGTGGTTGAGCCCTCGTCGGGCGCATCGGCGGTGTCACCGGACAACACACGGACACGCCCGAGTGCCACGTCGAGCTCCTCGGCGGCGATCTGCGACAGGGCGGTGATGATGCCCTGCCCCAGCTCCACCTTGCCCACCGCGAGATGCACCGAGCGGTCCGCGTCGAAGCGTATCCAGCGATCCGGGCGCCGATTGTTCACCACGCTCAGCGGCAAGGTCTCGCTCATGCCGGAAGGCCCTCCCGCAGTGCGGTAGCAGCGCGCTCGACCGCGCGCAGGATGCGCGTGTGCGCGCCGCAGCGGCACAGATGCCGGTCAAGTGCGGCGACGATGTCCGCTCGGCTCGGCGCCGGATTGCGGTCGAGCAGCGCCGCGGCACTGACCACGATGCCGGAAAGACAATAGCCGCATTGGCCGGCCTGCTCCTCGAGGAACGCCGCGACGAGGGGATGCGCGGCCAGCCCCTCAATCGTCGTGATCCGTCGCCCGGCGACGCTGCCCAACTCGCGCGAGCACGCATACACCGGCTCGCCGTCGAGCAGCACCATGCAGCTGCCGCATTGTTCGAGTCCGCAGCCGTAGCGCGAGCCCTTGAGATCGAGCTCGTTGCGCAGCACGTCGAGCAGCGGCACGGCCGCCTCGGCGGCGACCTCCACCGGCTGCCCATTGACCTCGAACCGTGTCATGGCGATCAGCCCTCGGCGCGCATCTCCGAGAATACCTTGCGCGCGGTGATCATCGCCTCGCGCACCAGAGGCAGGCCGACATAGCCGCTCATGTGCATGAGCACCTCGATGAGCTCGTCCTCGCTCCAGCCCTCGCGCCGCGCCATGCGCAGATGGATGGCGAGTTCGGGATCGCGCCCCATCGCGGTGTCGGACACCACGCAGATCAGCGTGCGCGTCTTCACATCGATGCCCGGCCGGGTCCACAGCATCCCGAACACCGCCTCGGTCGCGTAGTCGCCGAACTTCTTCATGGTGTCATCTGTGTAGACGGTCTTGTCCATGCGCTCGACATAGGCATCGCCCATCAGCCGGCGGCGCATCTCGCGGCCCTTCTCGTAGGCTTCGCTGTTGGCCATCTCGTGCTCCCCCCTTCGTGTCCAGGCGATTGTAGCACCCTGTCCGGTCAGGACGACAAGCCGACGGGCTCACGGACGAGAATCGTCAATTTCAGGTCGGGCTGCTTGGCCAGGTTGAATGTCACTTGCTCGTAGCGCAGGAACCCTTCCGTCGGATGACGGAACGTCCGCTCGCCGCCTTCCCGACCGACGATGCCGTGCTGATTCCAGAACCGGGCGAATTCCGCGCTTTGCTGGCGCAACTCGGCGATGAGGCCGCGCAGCGACGGGTCGTCGAGATGCGCGCCGCAAGCCGCGCGGAACTCAGCCGCGACACGGCGGGCGCGCTCCTCCCAGGCGTAAATCAGCGCGCGGGCAGCGGACTCTAGAAAAATGAAGCGGAGCAGATTCCGTTCCCCCGGCTGGTCGAGCCAGCCGACGAACAGCCGCTCGGCAGCCGCGTTCCAGGCACGCGCGGTCCAACTCCGGTCGAGTACGTAGGCCGGAGCGCCGATTGTCGCGACACAGGCCTGGACGGCGGGAGGCACGTCGTCGACCTCGCCGCCCGGCTGGTCCGGGTCGCGCTTCTGCGCGAGTTCGAATAGGTAATCCCGCTCGGCGCGGCCCAAGCGCAGTCCGACAGCCAGCCTGGCGAGCGTCGTGGGCGATACAGACACGTCTCGCCCCTGCTCGACCCAGGTGTACCACGTAGTGCTCAAGCCGCAGACTTGCGCGACCTCCTCCCGCCGCAATCCCGGCGTCCGCCGTCGTGCGCCCCTCGGCAGGTCCAGCGCTACGGGATCGAGTTTTTCCCGGCGCGCTCGCAGGAAATCGCCCAACGCACGCCGCTGTTCGGGAGACCTCGGCTGCAGCATGGTAGCGATTATACCAGGATAAGTGCGCTCCTTAAACTGGTGCGTCGATCGATGCTAGAGCCGCATCGTAGCCATTGCGGGAGCAGAGCAAATGGATATCCCGAACGTGGTGTTCCCGGTGTTCGCCGTGATCCTGACCGGCTGGCTGGCTGGCGCCTTCGGCTATCTGCCGCGATCGCTGGCGGCGCCGCTCGTTGGATTTGCTTACAACGTCGCAATGCCGGCGCTGATCTTCGTAACCATCGCACCGGAGCCGGTGCGCGGGTTGCTAGACTGGGGCTTCCTCGCGGCGTTCGGCGGCGGATCGCTCCTCTGTTTCGCTGGGGTGTTCCTGGTGGCGCGCGCTCGCGCAAGCCGGGGGGTCGGCAGCAGCGCGATGCTCGGCGCCGCGGCATCCATGACCAACACTGGGTTCGTGGCCCTGCCGATCCTGCAGGCCATGTACGGACCGCGCGGGGTTCTTCCGGCGGCAATCGCGACGGTGTTCGTCGCGGTGGCGATGTTCCCCGTGCTCATCGTTCTATTGGAGATGGACCGGGGCGCCCGCTCGGAAAGGCTTCATCCCCTGGCGCTGGCCAACCGCGTCGTCACCAATCCGCTGATGATCTCGACCATTCTCGGACTGGTCTGGTCGATTGGCGGGTTGCCTGTGCCAGCCTTCTTCAGGACCTATGCGACCATCTTCGCGGATGCCTTGACGCCTTGCGCGCTGTTCTCGATTGGTCTCGGCCTGTCGCTTGAAGGGTTACGGAGCAATTTCGTCGAATCCGCCTGGCTTACCATCCTCAAGCTCGTGGTCATGCCGCTGGTGGTGTATGGCCTGTGCCTCGCGTGCAGTGTGGACCCGTTCTATACCGTCGCCGCCGTGGTTTGCGCGGCCGTGCCGACCGCCAAGACCGCCTATGTGCTCGCTGGCGAGTATCGTGTCGAGGAGCGCATGGTCGCGTCCACGATTTCAATCACCACGCTGCTCTCGGTCGTCACGCTGCTCGGCTGGCTCTACGCGCTAAGCTAGTCGCGGAAATCGCCCGGGCGGTAAGATCGTTTGCACGGTAGCAGCCGGTAAGCTCTACCATGTCCCGGCGCAGGGGTTGGTTCCAGCCGCGCAAAAGGGGACGACAGGCGTGCATGAGCTAACCCATGATGTCCAGGTGATCGTCCAGCCGGACGACGGCGTGCGGCCGGTGCAGGCGCTCATCGAGCAGGCGCGGCACAGCCTGCGGATCAAGCAGTTCACCTTCAGTCATCCGACCCTGCTGGACGCGGTAATCGAGGCGCATCGGCGCGGGGTCGCGGTGCAGGTGATGCTGAACCCGGCGCGCTCGTCCGGCGACCGGGCCAACGACGCGAGCTTCGAGACGCTGAAGGCGGCCGGCGTGGACGTCGAATGGACCAATCCGCGCTTCGCCGTGACGCACGAGAAGTCGATGGTGATCGACGGGCAGCGCGCGCTCATAGCCACCTTCAATTTCGTTGAGAAATACTTCACCCAGACGCGCGACTACGGGCTGGTGATCAGCGAGCAAGCGGAGGTGCGGGAGATCGAGGCGTGCTTCGCCGCCGACCGGGCGCGCGGCACCTTCCATCCCGGCGAGCCGAGCGCATTACTGTGGAGTACACGCAACTCGCGCCGGCTGATGAGCGCGTTCATCGCCAGCGCCCGGCACCGGCTCGACATTCAGCACCCGAAATTCGTCGACGCCGCGATCCTCGACCGGATTTCCGAGGCCGCACACCGAGGCGTGCGCGTGCATCTGCTGTGCGGCGGAAAACACGGCATCAGCGAATGGGATATCATCGACACGTTCTCGTCGCTGCGGATGTTGAACCGGCTCGACGTGAAGGTACACAAGCAGAGCAAGCTGCGGCTGCACGCCAATCTGCTGATCGCGGATGGCTGCCGGGCGCTGGTCGGCTCGATGAACATAGACCGCAGCGCCTTCGACCTGCGCCGCGAACTCGGCTGCGTCGTCTCAGACCCCGCCGCGATCAAGCGCCTGTCCGGACAGTTCGTGTCGGACTGGGAGGATTCGGGCCGTTACGAGGCGCCGGACCCGTTGCTGGCGCCCGACCATACCGAGGATGAGTTCCCGCACGATCCCGACCTGGTCCATGAATAGAGGCGATCCCTCGCCCGACGTTTCCCTTGCCCGCCTCGCCGCCACTTTCTGCCAAGTGGCGCTGGCGAGCTTCGGCGGCGGCTTGTCCGCGTGGTCGCGCAAGGTGGTCGTCGAGGACCGCGGCTGGATGACCGACGAGGAATTCCTCAGCGCGATGACCTTGTGCCGGGTGCTGCCGGGCGCCAATCAGGTGAACCTCGCGATCTATGTCGGCGGCAAGCTGCGCGGCGTGCGCGGCGCGGTGGCGGCGGTGGTCGGACTGACGGCAGTGCCGGTGCTGATCGTGCTGGTGCTCGGATATCTCTATTTCCGCAACGGGTCGGTGCCCGCCACGCAGTCGATCTTGCGCGGCATCACCGCCGTCGCGGTCGCGATGACCTTCGCAATGGCCTACAAGACCGGCGCCAAGGCGCTGCGCAGCGTTCCCGCCTGGGCGTTGTGCGCCGCCTCGTTCCTGCTCTCGGCGGTGTTCCGCGTGCCGCTGCCGGTCATGCTGGCGATCGTCGCCCCGGTGGCGCTGTGGTGGGCCTGGCCTGCGCGGCCCGACACCTCGCGGGCGAGTCGCCTGCCATGAGCTTGGGCACGGCGCTGCAGATCTGCCTGCTGTTCGGCACCGCCTCGCTGCTCTCCGTCGGCGGCGGCAATTCGGTGGTGCCGGAAATCCAGCTCCGCGCGGTCGGCACCTACCATTGGTTGTCTGCGGTGCAGTTCGGCGACCTGTTCGCGATCGCTCAGGCAGCGCCCGGTCCGAGCATGTTGCTGGTTACGCTGGTCGGCTACAAGGCAGCCGGCGTGGTCGGCGCGCTGCTCGCGACCATCGCCATGATCCTGCCGGCGGGCGTGGTCGTGCATCTCGTCGCCCGGTTCTGGCAGTCCTCGTCCGGCGCGCACTGGCATGTCGCGATGGAGCGCGGCCTCGCTCCCGTGGCGATCGGGCTCGTGGCCGCCAGCGGCGCCGTCATCGCGCGCACCACGGAGCACTCGCCCGCGCAGTTCGCGCTCACCGCGGCGGCGACGCTTGTGCTGTGCGCGACCAAACTCAACCCGCTTTTCCTGGTCGTTGCCGCCGGGGTGGCCGGCTGGCTGGGCCTCGTCTGACAGGACCGAGCCCCTCACATGCGCGGGGAGGACAAGCCGCGCGCGTCGTGGCAGGATCGCCGCCAAACGGGGGAACGAGCGTCCGCACGCCATGCGCCAGCTATTGCTCTTGCGCCACGCCAAGTCATCCTGGGACGATCCGCACCTGCCGGATCACGCGCGCCCGTTGAATGCGCGCGGTCGGCAAGCGGCGGTCGCGATGCGCCGGGCAATGCGCGACCTCGCCCTCGCCCCAGACATTGTGCTGGTCTCCTCGGCCCGCCGTACCTTGCAGACCCTGGAGGCGCTCGGCCCGTGGGACGAGATGCCGCTGATCGAGCCGATGGATGCGCTCTATCTCGCGGCCGCGCCACAGATGCTGCAGGTTCTGCGCGGGGTCGCCGAGACTGCCCGAAGCGTGCTGCTGATCGGACATAATCCGGGGCTGCACGATTTGGCGGTGATGCTAGCAGGGGCGGCGGCACTGGCAGCGGGCGGCGGCGCAGCGCAGCGGCTCTCTCAAGGCTATCCCACCGGCGCCCTGGCGGAGTTCACCGTCCCCGGCCCGTGGTGGCAGCTTGACAGTGGCAGCGCGCGGCTGCACCGGTTTCTTGCCCCTCGCGACCTTCCCGAGATGGCCGCGTGATGGAGATCGTCGCCTGATCGAACTCGAGCTGAGCCTGTCACCGGACGCCGCCGCCCGCCTGCCGCGCATGCGCCGGCTCGCTGCGCTGAAGGTCGGGCGAGCGAGCAATCAGCCTATTCGCATCGTCTGGCACGACACTCCAACGGCTGACCTGCTGGGCCAGGGCCGCGCCGTGGCGGAGCAGCGCGGGCAATGGCGACTGGAGCAGATTGGCCCGAACGGGCGTGAATGGCCGTTAGGGGCGCCGAGCCCGGTCCTTGCCGAAGCCTCCAGCGCTGCAGGGTGGGCGCCGGCGTCGCCCGCCGCGCTCATGCCGGTGGCCGCCTTCGAGGGCCGGGCGATCGCGCTCGACCTGCTGCGCGACGGCGAGGCGGTGTCGCTGCGGCTGCTCCACGGCGTGATGCGCGGAGTGACTGCCGAGCGTCGGGCCGCACGGTTGCGGATGGCGGGCGACGCCGGCGCCGTGACGGCACTGGCACTCGACCTCGCTGAAGAATTGCCCGTCGCGATCCCATGTGCCGCACTGGCCAGCGAGACGATCGCCGCCGCACGAGCCGCACTGCCCGCGGCCCGACGGCTGGGCCCAGCTAGCCTGCCGCCGGACCTCTCGGTCGCTGCCGCCTTCGCTCATGTGACGGGGCATCTCGCCGACGTCATGCTGCATTGGGGCGGGTTGATCGCGGCCCCGCAGATCCCGGACGAGCCGCGCGCGCTCGAGCCGGTCCACCAGATGCGCGTCGCTATGCGGCGGCTGCGATCGGCGATGTCGCAATTCCCCGCTGCTGCCGAGGCGCCGCTGCTCGATAAGACCCGGCGGGGATTGAAGGCGCTGGCCGGTGTGCTCGGGCCGGCCCGAGATTGGGACGTGTTCTGCTCCGAAACCGGCCTTGCGGTGGGCGGGGCCTTCGCCCCGGAGGCGCAGGTCGCACGTCTGCTCACCGTCGCCGAGCGGCGTAGGAGCGAGCACTACAGAACGCTCTGCTCGTTTTTGGACAGCACGGAGTATCGCCGCCTCATGATCCGGCTCGCCGCCCTGTCGATCGCGGAAAGCTGGACAGTGGCGGCCGATCCGGAGCAGGCGGCGGTGCTCGATCGGCCCTTGCCCGACTTCGCCGCCGCCGTGCTCGCCAAGCGGCTTAAGCGGCTGCTCCGCGCCGGAGAGGCGATCGATCATCTCGATGCGGCGGCGCTGCACGAGATCCGGCTCCTCGGGAAGCGGATGCGCTATGCGGCGGAGTTGTTTTCCTCCTTGTGGCCGGGCAAGGCGCCGCGTCGTTTTATCCGCCGCCTCTCCGGATTGCAGGAGAGCCTTGGCGTCCTGAACGACGGCGCGGTCGCGGCACAGCTGATGGCGGAACTCGGCGGCAGCGGGGCGGACCGCGCATTCGCCGTCGGAGTGGTACGCGGCTTCGTCGCCGGCCGGGGTACCGCACACCGCCAGGAGATCGCCCGTGCCTGGAACCGGTTCCGCCAGACCCCTCCGTTCTGGACCTGAAGTCCAGGTTGCGGGCGCTGCCCGAGCGGGTTAGGCCTGCCTTCCGTCACGGTCTCTCAGGGTCAGATGGCCTTGCCGCTCCAGCATCCGCGCCGCATCTTCCGCTCGTCTTCCCTCGCCCGGCCTAGCCCGGCCACGCTGCGAACCGCGATCCTGGCTCTCGTGGGGTTGGCCACGCTCGGCGTGCTGGGCACGGCGGCGCTGGTCATTGCCGGGCTCTCGACCGTCCGGTTCGGCCGAACGCAGCCGGCCGCAACGCGGACCCTTGCCGCCCAACCCGCGCAGGTTGCGGTGATCGATGGGGGGACCCTGCGCATGAACCATCAGGTCGTCCGTCTGCTCGGCGTCGATCCGCCGGAGCGCGGCGAGAGCTGCGGGTCGGCCGCCGATTGCGGCACCGCCGCGGCCAACGCGCTGGCCGGCTTGGTGCGGGAGAAGCCGGTCTCCTGCGCGTTGCACGGGCAGGACGACATGGGGCGGCCGCTCGGCGCCTGCCACGCCGCAGGCACCGATCTCAATCGCGCGGTCATCGCCGCCGGCTGGGCGCGTGCGGACACCGAAAAGCCGGATCTACGAGATGCGGAAAGAAGCGCGCGCACAGGTCGGCTGGGGCTATGGGCCGATACGGAACGTTAACGATCCAGAACGGCCGACTTATGCTGCGGGCGCGAAGGTTGCGTCTACCCCAACTCCGCCATAATTTCGCTGCAAGCCCCGCGCCGGCCCGCTATCCGGGCCCGGGCGGCACGCGAAACGCGCATCCGCAGGAACGAGGACAAACATAATGAGCGGCACGGCCTCAAGGTCCGTCACCATCACGCTCGATGGGTCGAACAAGTCCAGCAATCTGCCGCTGATCCAGGGCACCTTGGGCCCTGCGGTAGCCGATATCCGCAAGCTCTATGCGGATCTCGGGGTGTTCACCTACGATCCCGGCTACGGCGCCACCGCCTCCTGCGAGAGCAAGATTACCTATATCGACGGCGACGAGGGCGTGCTGCTGTATCGCGGCTATCCGATCGAGCAGCTTGC
>Ga0134128_10006343_pt1 | contig 14338 bp, 14 predicted proteins | sample KB31754_FD_96462 | JGI IMG/M metagenome (GOLD analysis project Ga0134128, IMG submission 96462) | Terrestrial soil microbial communities with excess Nitrogen fertilizer from Kellogg Biological Station, Michigan, USA - KB3-175-4 | ecosystem: Environmental > Terrestrial > Soil > Unclassified ... | reverse complement strand
TTCGTCAATCCGGGCCGCGCAGCGCGGAACCACGGAGCTCTTGGTCATGGATGACGCGCTGGTCGCGCGCAGGCGCATTCCTACGGGCAGATTCCGGTTCCGTTCGCGATGGAGCCGCGAACCACCCCGAAATGACGTCGGGAGGATGCGGGGGACCTCCGACCCACCCGGCTCCGAGTCCCTCTTCTCGGCCCTCAGTGCACCCATCTTCCGCCGCGGCGCGCCGGCAGACGCGGAAACACGCTGGATGACGCGCCGCCGCCGGCGGTGCGTTCGCGCTCGGACGGCGGGTGCACGCGCCAGTAGTGCGCCAGCGCGGTCACGGCCTGCGGAATTTGCGCAAGACACGCTTCGTATTCCTGATCCTCCAGTTTTTCGATCGGCACGTCGGCGGAAAGGATCCCGTCATCCACCGCCAGCGCCATGATCGGCCCGAGCAACTCCATGAGATCGGTGTCTTCGGCCAGCCGCGTTTCCCACATCGCCGCGCGCAGATCGATGCCGCGCGAAAAGCCTTCGCACCAGCCCGCGGCGGACAGATCGCCCGGTTGATCGTTCGCGTCAGCCAATTCGCCCAGCACCGGTTCGTAATTGTCGCTCTCAAGTTCGGTCGGGATTGAGTCGTTGAGCTTGGCCAGCAACGCGAGAATGCTGCGGCCCTGATCGGGATCCTCGAACGGCGCCTGCAAGACCTCGGGCAACCATTCCTCCGGCAGCGCGGGTTCCGGCCCGACGGCCAGCGCGGTCAGCAAGCCATGCACGCCATCCAGCAACAAGCCCTCGTCGCTTTGCGCGGCGTGCGCACGCAAAAAATGATCGAGTTGTTCCAACTCGCTGTCGGCCAGGCTGACCTGCGGTTCGCTGGCTGCGCTCATGGAGCGGAATCTCCCATTGAAAACTGGATCCAGATTATTTGACACCGATGAACGCGACTCAACGCACTCCATCCATATGGCAAAGCTGATCGACTTCTATCCGTGTTGATCCGTACCGTCAATTTCAATCATCACCGGAACATGATCCGACGGCCGCTCCCACGTGCGGGGGATGCGGTCGATGGTGGCCGATTTCAATTTTGCGTTCAGCGCCGCGCTGACCAGAACCAGGTCGATGCGCAGGCCCAGGTTGCGGCGAAACGCGCCTTGGCGGTAATCCCACCAGCTGTAGTGTCCGGCCTCCGCGTTAAGTGCGCGGAAGGAATCGGTGAAACCGAGCCCGAGGATGCCGCGCAAGGCGTCGCGTTCGGGGGTCGAACACAGCACCTGTTCACGCCAGGCTTCCGGATCGTGCACGTCGCGATCCTCCGGCGCGATGTTGAAATCGCCGAGCACCACGGTCCGCGGGTACTGCGCAAGTTGCTCGCGTAGAAATCCGGTGACGTGCGTCAACCAGCGCAACTTGTGCGCGTACTTGTCGCTGTCGACGGCCTGTCCGTTGACCACATACAAGTCGATGATGCGCACCGCGCGCTCGCCCTCGCCGATGCCGGCAGCGAGGATGCGCCGCGCCGGATCCTCCAGCCCCGCCACGTCGGTGACGATCTCGCGCAGCGGTTCGCGGCTCAGGATCGCCACGCCGTTGTAGGTTTTCTGCCCGGCGAAGGCGCATTGAAACCCAAGCTCCGCGAACGCTTCGCGCGGAAACTTCTCGTCGGCGAGCTTGGTTTCCTGCAGCGCCAGCACATCCGGTTGCGCCTCCGCGCACCAACGCTGCACATGCGGCAGGCGCACGTTGAGGGAATTGACGTTCCAGGAAGCGATTTTCACGGCCGCATTGTAGCGTGCGTTTCGCGCGCACCCGATGGCCGGAAATCACCAGCATGCGCCTCGCGTACGCTACCGGAGTCCGTAGCTTTTCAACAGCGCCTCCGGCCGTGGCGCGCGCCCGCGAAAAGCGATGAAGGATTGCAGCGCCGGCCGCGTCGCGCCCACACCCAGTACTTCTTCACGGAAGCGCGCACCCAGTTCGCGATCGATGGCACTGCGGCCGCCATCGGCGCGCTCCTCGAACGCGCCGAACGCATCCGCCGACAACAATTCGGCCCACAGGTAGCTGTAATAGCCGGCCGCGTAACCGCCCGAGAAAACATGCGTGAACGCATGCGGAAAGCGTTGCCACGCCGGCGGATGCAGCACCGACACCTCATTGCGCACGCCCTCCAGCACTTCCATCACGCGCGCGCCGCGCTGCGGATCGAAATCGCGATGCAGCAGGAAATCAAACAGCGCAAATTCCAGTTGCCGCACCAGGAACAGCCCGGCATGGAAATGTCGCGCCGCCAGCATCCGCTCGAACAGCGCCGCCGGCAGCGGTTCATCATTGCGGTAATGCCGAGCGAAACCATCCAGCGCTTCGCGGTTCCAGCCGAAGTTTTCCATGAACTGGCTGGGCAGCTCCACCGCGTCCCATTCCACACCGTCGATGCCGCCAACCGAGGGAATGTCCACTTCGGTCAGCATGTGGTGCAGGCCGTGGCCGAATTCATGGAACAAGGTCAGCACATCGTCATGGGTCAGCAGCGCGGGCGCCTCCGGCGTGGGCGGCGCGAAGTTGCAGGTCAGAAACGCGATCGGCAGCGCCAGCGACACGCCGTCGCGAAAACGCGAGCGGCACACATCCATCCACGCGCCACCGCGCTTGCCGGTGCGCGCGTACAAATCCAGATAACAGCCGGCGATGGTCCTGCCCTGCGCATCGCGCACATCGAAATAGCGCACGTCCGGGTGCCATACATCCACGCCTTCACGTGCGTGCAAGTGGATGTCGTAAAGTTTTTCGGCCAGACCGAAAAGGCCGCCGATCACCGCCGGCGCGGGGAAGTACGGCTTCAGTTCTTCCTCGTCGAGTCGATAGCGCGCGCGGCGCAATTTTTCGGCCGCGTAGCCGACGTCCCACGCTTCCAGATTCTCGATGTGCAAGGTGTCGCGCGCGTAGGCGCGCAATTCGTCCAACTCGCGTTGCGCCACCGGCTTGGCGCGCCGCACCAGGTCATGCAGGAAATCCAGCACCGTTTGCGGCGACGTCGCCATCTTGGTTGCCAGCGATTCCTCCGCTGCGTTCTCGAATCCGAGCAGACGCGCGGCCTCGTGACGCAACGCCACGATCTTTTCGATACGCACGCTGTTGTCGAACTTGCCCGCGCCCGGGCCCTGGTCCGAGGCGCGAGTCTGGTAGGCCCAGTACACGCGCTCGCGCAGCTCGCGATTGTCGGCATAGGTAAGCACCGCCTGCACGCTGGGCTGTTTCAGCGTGACCAGGAACCCTTCCAGCTCGTGCTCACGCGCATATTCACGCAGTACCGCGCGACCGGATTCGGGAATGCCGGCAAGATCGCGCTCGTCGGTGATGTGCTCGTGCCAGGCATCACTGGCATCCAGCACCGCATTGGCGAAATCGGTCGAGAGCTGCGAAAGCTCGTTGGCGATTTCGCGAAAGCGCGTGCGCGCGGGTTCTTCCAGCGCCACCCCGCTCAAGCGAAAATCGCGCAACGCGTGCTCGACCGCGGCGCGCTGCGCAGGCGTCGCGTCATTGAAATCGGGCGCTTCGGAAATCCGCCGCACCGCTTCATACAGCGCGCGGTTCTGGCCGAGTTCGCTGGAGAATTCGGTGATTTTTTCCAGCGCCTGTGAATAAGCCTCGCGCAAAGCCGGCGTGTCGGCCACGGCGTGCAGGTGCGAGACCGGCGCCCACGCGCGCGCCAATCGCTGCTCCAGGCGCTCCTGCTCCAGCATCACGCGGTCGAAATCGCCCGAATCGCCGCAAGCGGTCAGCGCGTCGACGCGGGCCCGGTAGTCGGCAAGCATCGTCTCGACCGCCGGCAACACCTGTTCGGGGCGAATGGACGAGAACGGCGGCAGCGGCGTGTCGGCGAGCAGCGGGTTGGCGTCGTGCATGAAAGCCTCCGGATGACCTCCCAGCGTGGCGTTGCGCGATACGGAAATCAAGCGCCGCGCCCGCGCGCTCGGCTACGATGCGCCGGCATGAACAGCATTGACGCCGACGAACTGCGCGCCTTGCTCAAGCGCAGCGAAATCTTCCAGCATCTGCGCGGGCGCGAACTGGATGCGCTGGCGCGCGAGATGGCGTGGTTTTCGCTGCCGGGCGGCGCGCCATTGTTCGAGGCCGGTGATGTCTCCGACGCGCTCTACGTGGTGAAGGCCGGCAGCATGGGCGCTTTCGGCGTGCCGCGCTCCGGCGGCGTGGCGCGTCTGCTCGGGGTCATCCCGCGCGGCAGTACGCTCGGCGAACTGGGCCTGATCACCGGCCAGCCACGCGAAACCAGCGTGCGTGCGCTGCGCGATTCGGAGCTGCTGCGGCTTTCGCGCGCGGGTTTCGACGCGCTGGTACGCGCCCATCCGGAAGCGATGCTGGGAGCCGCGCGCAGCGCGGTGATCGGTCTGACCGAACGCGTGCAGCAACGCGGCAAGGGCGAGCCGGTGAGCGCACCGCATACGTTCGCGTTGCTGCCTTTCGACGACAAAGTGGACCTGCACGGCTTTGCCGAGCGCCTGCGCAAGCAGATGCTGATCCGTGGCGACTGCCTGGTGATCGGCGCAGCGCTTGGCGCCGGGCGCAGCACCGACTGGTTTGCACAGCGCGAAAGCGAAGTGCGCTTCGTGCTGTATATGGCCGATGGCGACGAGGGTTGGCGCCAGCTATGCCAGCGTCAGGCCGACGCGTTGCTGCTGGTGGTGGATGCCGCGTGCAAGCCCGCCGCATGGCCGGATGACGAGGCGATCGGCGCGCCAAACATGAGTGCACGGCCCCGGCACCTGGTGCTGTTGCAGCCGCATCCTCGTTTCATCTATGGCGCGGCACGCGCCTGGCGGACCGCGTTGCGCGATGGCGAGCTGCGTCACCACCACGTCCGCCACCGCGAAGATGTCGCGCGCATCGCGCGACTGCTGAGCGGCGATGGCACCGGGCTGGTGCTGTCCGGCGGTGGCGCGCGCGGCTTCGCGCAAATCGGCGTGATCCGCGCATTGCGTGAGGCCGGTATCGTGGTGGACAGCGTGATCGGCACCAGCATCGGCGCGATCATCGGCGCGGGCGTCGCCTATGAATGGGATGACCTGAAAATGCACGAGGCCTATCGGCGTGCACTGGTGGACGGCAAACCGCTTTCCGACTGGACACTGCCGCTGGTGGCGCTGACCCGCGGCGCGCGCACCACGATGCTGCTGCGCGAGGCATTTGGCGAAATCGACATCGAGGATCTGCCGATCGATTTTGCCTGCCTCTCCGCCGATCTGACCAGGGGCGCGGCGGCGGTGCATCGCTCTGGCCTGCTCTGGCGCTGGCTGCGCGCGTCCGGCGCGGTGCCCGGCATTCTGCCGCCGCTGCTGCACCAGGGTCATGTCTACGTGGATGGCGCCGTGGTCAACAACCTGCCCACCGATGTGCTGAGCGACGAAGGTTTGCGCCGCATCATCGCTGTGGACATCAGCGCCGACGATATGCTGACGGCCCATGTCGAGGAAGCGGCATCGCCGCATTGGCCGACGCTGTGGGCGCAGCGCCGGTCCGGTGGGCGCCCGAATGCCTTCGCGATCCTGGTACGCGCGGGCATGCTCAATTCCGAAGCCGGCAGCGCGCGCCGGCGCGAACTCGCCAGCCTGCTGCTGCGCCCGCACCTGGAAGCGGTCGGCTTGCTGGACTGGCACGAGTTCGAGCGCGCAATCGAGGCAGGTTACGGTTACACCCTGCGCGCGCTGGAAGAGAATATTTTCTAGCGCGTCAGGAATTTCACCAGAGCATTCGCCAACCCGCGGTAGGGTGGGCGCAGCAATGCGAAGCTGGACACCCGCGCCTGCCGGAACACCGGCATGCGATGCGAGAAGGTGAGAAAGCCGGCGTGGCCGTGATACGCGCCCATGCCGGACGCGCCCACGCCGCCGAATGGCAGCCGCGACTGCACGAAATGCAGCACGGCGTCGTTGACGCACACGCCGCCGGCGATGCAGCTTTCCAGCACGTGCCGGGTGCGTAGGCGATCGTGATCGAAGTGATACAGCGCCAGCGGCCGCGGGCGCGCATTGACGTATTCGATGGCCTGCTCGATGTGACGGTAGGTGACGACCGGCAGGATCGGCCCGAAGATTTCCTCGCGCATCACCCGCAAGCCGTCGTTTGCGTCAAGCACCAGTGTGGGGGCGAGGATGCGCGCGTCCGCAGCACTGGCGTTCTCATCCGGCAGCGTGATCACGGTGGCACCCGCCGCGCGCGCGTCGTCCAGGTAACCACGCAACCGCTGGTAATGCGCGCCATTGACGATGCTGGCATAGTCGGGTGATTCGCGCAGCGCCGGATAATGTCGTGCGACGTAGTCGCGCAGATATTTTATGAATGCAGCGCGCGCGGATTCGTGCAGCAGCACGTAATCCGGCGCAATGCAGGTTTGTCCGGCATTGAGCAGCTTGCCCGCGGCGATGCGCTCGGCCGCCAGCCGCAACGGATAATCCGGCGCGACAATCGCCGGTGACTTGCCGCCCAGCTCCAGCGTCACCGGCGTCAGGTTGGGCGCGGCCGCGGCCATCACCTTGGCACCGGTCGCGGTCGAGCCAGTGAAGAACAGGTGGTCGAACGGCAGCGCGGCGAACGCGGCGGCAACACCCGCGTCGCCTTGCACCACGGCCACGCGCTCGCGCGGAAACACTTCCGCGATCAACTCGTGCAGCAACGCGGAAGTGCGCGGTACAAGTTCGGAGGGTTTCAGCATCACGTGATTGCCCGCGGCCAGCGCATCCACCAGCGGGATCAGCGCGAGGTTCACCGGATAGTTCCACGGCGCGAGGATGCCGACCACGCCCAGCGGCTTGAAACGGATTTCGCAACGCGCAGGCAGGAACAGCCAGTTGGTGCGCACACGCTGCGGCCGCATCCAGCGCTTCAAATGGCGGCGCGCATGATCAATGGCGTGCAGCACGGTCATGCCATCGCTGATCAGGGTCTCATGGCAGGGCCGGCGGCCGAAATCTTCGCTCGCTGCGCGCGCGAATTCGCCCAGCCTCGCCTTGAATGCCGCGCGCAGCCGCGCCAGATCGTCCATGCGCTGTGTATGATCGGGTGCATGCGCGCGCCAGGCATCGCGCTGGAATTGCAGCAATACGGCAAGATCGGAGTTATCGGGGCGGTCATCCATCGAGCTAGCCTACAATCTCGCCATGTCCAATATCCGTCCTTACCAGAACATCTACCCGAGGCTCGGCGCGCGCGTGTATGTGGATCCGGCCGCCAGCCTCATCGGCGACGTGGAACTTGGCGATGATGTTTCGTTGTGGCCCGGCGCGGTGGCACGCGGCGATGTGGAGCGCATCCGCATCGGCGCGCGCACCAACGTGCAGGACGGCGCGGTGCTGCACGTCACCCATGACGGCCCGTACTCGCCCGGCGGCTTTCCCTGCATCATCGGCGCGGACGTCACCATCGGCCACGCCGCGGTGGTGCACGCCTGTACCATCGAGGATGCGTGTCTCATCGGCATGCATGCGACCGTGCTGGATGGCGCGACCGTGCGCAGGCACGCGATGGTCGGCGCGGGCGCGCTGATTGCGCCCGGCAAGATCGTGGGCGAAGGCGAGCTGTGGCTGGGCAATCCGGCGCGCTGCGTTCGCAAGTTGTCGGATCGCGAGATCGAGCAATTGCATTATTCCGCCGCGCATTACGTGCGGTTGAAGGATCGGTATCTCACCGCTTTGTAGGAGCGCGCCTGCGCGCGATTGAGGTGCCCCCATGGCGAGGAGCTCCGTGGTCGCGCGCAGGCGCGCTCCTACATGGCACCGCTTTTCAATGCGCGCAACGCCTCATCCGTCTCCGGCCGCACGCCGTGCCAGTGCTCGAACGAATCCGCGGCGGTTTCGACCAACATCCCCAGCCCATCGAATGCATGCGAGCCTCCCGCATTGCGCGCCCAAGCCATGAAGGGTTGCGCGGCCGCGCCGTAAGCCAGATCGTAGGCGACGGTGGTGTTCGCCATCAACGAATCGGGCAGCGACATCGCCGCGCCGAGCACGCCCGCAGCAGTCGCATTGAAGATCACGTCGAACGCGCTGCAACGCTCCAGCGCATTCCATGCGGATATGCAAACGCGGTCGGGCCTGGCCAAGGCGTCCGCCAGCAATCTCGCGCGCTCGAGCGTGCGGTTGGCGAGGATCAATTCGCGCACGCCCGCATCCAGCAGCGCCCACGCCACCGCCTGCGCCGCACCGCCCGCACCCAGCAACAGCACGCGACGATTTTTCAACTCGAGCCCATGGCGATCACGCAAATCACGGATCAACCCCGCGCCATCGGTGTTGTGCGCTTCAAGGGTCCCGTTGGATTGCCTGCTCAGCACGTTCGCCACGCCGGCACGCCGCGCGGCTTGCGTGTGCGTGTCGGCCAGTTCGAAAGCCGGCCGCTTGTCGGGCAGGGTGACGTTGGCGCCGCGCCCGCCTTGCGCGAAGAACGCGCGCGCGGATTCAGCGAACCGCTCCGGCGGCGCGTCGATCGCGGTGTATTCCAATGCGATCCCGCATTGTGCCGCGAACAGTGCATGCAGCCGTGGCGACAGCGAATGCGCGATCGGGTGGCCGAAGACGGCAAATCGGGAAATGGAAGATCGCAAAGCCATCGTCGCAATCCCTGAGATGTACCGCGCGCAAGGTTCGCACATCTTCGATCAGGAGTGTGCCATGCAAGCCTTCCGCAAGCCGCGGCGAGAACCCGATGTGCTCACCCTCGCGGTCGTCACCTGGCTGGCGGGCGGCATCGTTCTGCTCGGCCTGACCCCGCTGCCGCTGCGCGATCCGCACTATGGCTGGTCGCTTACGTTCTGGTTGGTCGCGGCGCCCCTCGCGTTGCTGGCGGTCTTATGCGCTCTCCCTGCGCATGAAAGCAGCCGTCCCTGGCCGCACTTCTCGCAAAAGCGTTGCGTTCGCAAGCCTGCTCGCGCTCAGGTGTTGGCACCGGCGCGCTTGCGCTCCATCCGGCGCAGGAACTCCTGCATGATGCGGCGGTAAAGCTCCACGCCGAGGTGCTCGTCTTCGACGCCGGCGTCAATGGAAGGATTGTCGTTGACCTCGATGACCACCAGTCGATCCTGGGTCTGTTTGATGTCCACGCCGTAGAGACCGTCGCCAATCGGCTGGGTCGCGCGCAGTGCCAGCTTGATCACTTCCGGCGGCGCATCGCGCACCGCCAGCGTGTCGAAGCCGCCAGAGCGTGCCGCGCCACGTGCCGCGTGGTTGTAGATCTGCCAGTGTCCGCGCGACATGTAATAACGGCAGGCGTACAGCGCCTCGTGATTGAGCACGCCCACCCGCCAGTCGAATTCGGTGTAGAGAAATTCCTGCGCGATCAGCAGCGCCGTGCTCTGGAATAGCTGCGCCGCCGCGCGTTCCAGCCCCGCCGCGTCCTCCACTTTCACCACGCCGCGCGAAAACGAGCCGTCCGGGATTTTCAATACCAGCGGAAAGCTCATCTTCTCCGGCAGCACCTTCAACTGCTTGGGATCCTCGCGATAGAGAATCTCCGAGCGCGGCACCGCGATCTTGCGGGCGCGCAACAGGTCGTGCAGGAAGATCTTGTTGGTGCAACGGAGAATAGACGTGGGATCGTCGATCACCACCATGCCTTCGCGCTCTGCCTTGTGCGCGAAGCGGTAGGTGTGATTGTCGGGCGCGGTGGTTTCGCGGATGAACAGGCCGTCGTATTCGGCCAGGCGGGTGTAATCGTTCTTGCCGATCGGGTCCACTTCGATGCCCAGCTCCTTGCCCGCCGCGATGAAAGCTTTCTGCGCACGCGGATTGGACGGCGGCATGGTTTCGGCGGGATCGGTCAGCATCGCCAGGTCGTAACGAAATTGCTTGCGCGCGCGCGGCTTGCGCCACAACCGCTTGGTGAACGTATCCAGCGTCTGCGCGAACGCATCTTCCTGCGCGTCATCGAGCGTGTGCAGGCTGACCGGCTTGATCGCGCTGATCTGCCACACGCGATCGCGCTCGAACTCGATCCGCAGCAGCGGGCACGGATACATTTCGAACACCTGACGCGCCAGATCCTGCAGCGCCGGATACGAGGTCTCGCCGAAGTAGACGAGGATGCCGAAATCAGTGGTATCGCGGCCGCCGGCGGGCAGGAAATTCGCGAGCTTCTGGTTCAGATCCTCGACATCGAGTCCATACAGCGAGCGCCGGCGCAGGTCGTTGATGGTGCGCACCGATGGAATCACGCGATGCCCGCGCGCCTCGCCCAGCAGCGAAACATAGTGGCCTGTGCCGAGGTACTTGTAGCCGCGGCACAAGTTGATGACATGGGTGCGTTCTTCGCCACCGGTCGGCCCGCGCAAATAATCCATCGCGCCGACCACATTGTCGGACGGATAGTAGGAGCCCCAATCCGAGGCCTTCTCCACCACGATCACCAGCCGGCTCATTCCGTTGTTTCCGTGATTGCTACCATCGTTGGGGGTGGCCGGCTGGCGCCGGCGCACAAGTTTGGCACAGCGCGACGCGGTGGGGAGAACTTGCGGCAAGCCTTGATTGTCGCCCGCGCCCCGGCCTGCCCGGCTACCGCGAAACGGCTTTGCGGAGGCGGGCGATGCATACTGCGCGACATGCCCGCCCACGCCCACATCCGCCGCGCCATCGCTTCCGACCTCGACCCGCTGGTCGCGCTGGAACAGGCCAGTTTCGACCACGACCAAGTCAGCCGCGCGCAATTCCGGCGGCACATCGCAAGCGGCAGCGCGGTGGTGTTGGTCGCCGAAGAAAAAGGCAACGCGCTCGGCGCCGCCCTGCTGTTCTTCCGTCGCGGCGCCAAGCGCGCGCGCCTGTATTCGATCGCGATCGCGGGGGCGGCGCGCGGCCGCGGCCTGGGCGCGATGCTGCTGGCGGCCGCCGAACGCGAAGCGCGCGCGCGCGGCTGCGCGGCGATGCGGCTGGAAGTTCGTACCGACAATGTATCGGCAATCGCCCTGTATGAAAAACGTGGCTACGTGCGCCGCAAGCGCGAGCCGGGCTTCTACGAGAACGGCATGGATGCGTGGCGATACGAAAAATTGCTGTAATGGGATCGTCGCTATACTGCCGCCGTCTTCCGGAGCTTTTCGCATGCGCCGCTTGCCTTTTTTCATCGCGCTGATCATCGCCCTCGCTGCGCTCGCCGGCTGCGGTCAGAAAGGCCCGCTGGTGCGGCCGAACAATGCGCCCGCTCCCGCGCATTCCGCGCCGCCACCGCCCGCGCCGCTCCTGCCGACGCCGTTGCCGGATGATGGCGGCGGTGGTTGATCACGCCGCGCGCGCCATGCCGCTGCGCTTCACCAAGATGCACGGGTTGGGCAACGACTTTATCGTGCTGGATGCCCGCGCTGCGCCGCCCGATTTGAGCATCGGGCAGGTGCGCGCCATGGCCGATCGACACACCGGCGTCGGCTTCGACCAATTGCTGATCGTCGAACCCGCGCGCAATGGCGATGCCGATTTCGCCTATTCGATCCGCAATGCGGATGGCTCATCCGCGCAGCAATGCGGCAATGGCGTGCGCTGCATAGCCGCGTGGCTGCGCCGCGCCGGCCTCTTGCGGAGCAACCGCGCGCGCCTGCAAAGCCCGGTCGGCTTGGTCGAAGTAAGCCTGCTCGACGACGGCCGCGTCGCGGTGAACATGGGCACGCCTGAATTCGATCCCGCGCGCATCCCGTTCGCCGCGCAGGTTCAGGCGCATAGCCATGCGCTGGATGTGGACGGTGAATGCGTGCAGATCGGCGCGGTCTCGCTGGGCAACCCGCACGCGGTGGTCGAGATTGATGATCTCGAAGCGGCGCGCGTGCAACGGTTGGGGCCGCTGATCACCGCGCATCCGCGCTTTCCGGAGGGCGCCAACGCAGGCTTCGCGCAGGTGCTCGATCGCAATGCAATCCGGATACGCGTGCATGAACGCGGCGCCGGCTGGACGCGCGCTTGCGGCAGCGGCGCGTGCGCGGCGGTCGCGGTGCTGCATCGGCGCGGCCAGGTGGATGACGACGTGCGCGTGGAGCTGCCGGGCGGCGCGCTGGATATCCAATGGCGCGGCGCGGGGCAGCCGGTGTGGATGACCGGGCCTGCGGCGTTCGTCTATCAGGGCGAATGGCTGGGCGAAGCAATGTAGGAGCGCGCCTGCAAAAAGCGTTGCGCCCGGACTTGCGAATCCGCACACTGCGCGCAACTCACTGGGAATGGCCGCGATGCCGGAACTGACCTTGAAAGCCGGGCTGGAGGCGATGGATGTTGCCGACTACCTGCGCCGGCATCCGCAGTTCCTGAAGGATTTCCCCGACATCGCGCAGGAGCTGGTGATCCCGCGCGAGCACGGGCCGGCTTCCTCGCTGACCGCCTACCAGCTGGAAGCATTGCGTGCGCGCAATCAGGAATTGTCCGGGCGGTTGACCGATCTGATCGCGATCGCCGCCGACAACGAACAGTTGATGGTGCGCGTGCACTCGCTGACGATCAGCCTGTTGCGCGCGAACACGCTGGAAGAAACCTGCCGCAGTTTCGTCGCCGCGTTGAATGAGGATTTCCACACCGACCTGGTCTGCCTGGCACTGTTCCGCGACCCCGCCGAACTGCCGCGCGCGGAATGGTTGCTGGCGCTGCCGCAAGGCAAAGCCGTGCTGCCGGAATTCACCGAATTCCTCAATCGCCACGAACCGCTGTGCGGCCGCCTCGCCCAGGACAAGCTCGATCGCCTGTTCGGCGAGCGCGCGCCGTGCGTGCAATCCTGCGCGTTGTTGAAGGTCGCCGATCTCGGCTTGCTCGCGATCGGCAGCGATGACATCAACCGTTTCCACCCCGGCATCGGCACGATCTTCTTGAAACTGATCGCGCACACGCTCGCTGCCGCGCTGCAACGCTTCGACTGAATGCGATGGCCGACCCGCTCGCCGCCGCGGTCGAACAGTTTCTGCTCTATCTGAAGGATGAGCGTCGCTACGCGGCGACCACGCTCCACAAATACGGACAGGAGCTTTCCGGCCTGCTTGTTTTCATGCACACACAGGCGCTGACGCGCTGGCGCGATCTGCGCGGCGAGCAGGTGCAGAGTTTCATCGCGGCCGAATATCGGCGCGGCCTCGACCCCGCCACCTTGCGCGCCAAGCTTTCCGCGTACCGCAGCTTCTTCAAGTATCTGGCGCGGCGCGGCGAGGTCGGCGTCAACCCGGCGCAGGGCGTGCGCTCGCCCAAGGTGCGGCGCAAGTTGCCGCAAGTGCTGGATGTGGACGAAGTCGGCGCGCTGGTCGAGTTTCAGGGAGATGATGCGGAAGCGGTGCGGGACCGCGCGCTGATGGAACTGTTGTATTCCAGCGGCCTGCGCGTTTCCGAGTTGACCGCCGTGCGCTGGCGCGATCTCGACGCAGGCGACGGGCTGCTGCGCGTCACCGGCAAGGGCTCGAAAACGCGCATCGTGCCGGTGGGCAGTCGCGCGCTGGAAGCGTTGGAGGCGTTGCGCGAGCAGGATTCACCGCAACCGGATGATCCGCTGCTGCGCGGTCGCCACGGTCAGCCCTTGACCGCCGGGGCGGTACGCGCGCGCATCAAGCGGCGCGCACGCGGGCAAGGCGCGGGCAAGCGCGTGTATCCCCACCTGCTGCGACATTCCTGTGCCTCGCACTTGCTGGAGTCTTCCGGCGACCTGCGCGCGGTGCAGGAACTGCTGGGCCACGCCGACATCGGCACCACGCAGATCTACACGCACCTGGATTTCCAGCACCTCGCCAGGGTGTACGACGCGGCGCATCCGCGGGCGAAGCGGAAATAAGTCCCTCTCGCCGCGGCAGCAGAGTGGGGCCGCTTGCCTTCCGTCCGCCGCAACCCCATGTTGCGGATTCACCCCTTCCGCGAGGTGTCCATGGAATCCTTCCACGCCACCACCATCCTGTCCGTGCGCCGCCACGGCAAGGTCGTCCTCGGCGGCGACGGCCAGGTAACGCTGGGCAATACCGTGGTCAAGGCCAATGCGAAGAAAATCCGCAGGCTCGGCAAGGATGCCGATGTGATCGCCGGTTTCGCCGGCGCCACCGCGGATGCGTTCACCCTGTTCGAGTTGTTCGAAGACAAGCTGACCCGGCACAGCGGCCAGTTGACCCGCGCAGCGGTGGAGATGGCCAAGGAATGGCGCACGGATCGGCGTTTGGGTCGGCTGGAGGCGATGCTGGCGGTGGCCGACAAGGACAACTCGTTGCTGATTTCCGGCAATGGCGACGTGCTGGAACCCGAACACGGCCTGATCGCGATAGGTTCCGGCGGCCCGTTCGCACAGGCTGCCGCGCTTGCGTTGTTGCAGAACTCCGATCTCGACGCGCGCACCATCGTGGAAAAGGCAC
>Ga0134128_10006342_pt1 | contig 14338 bp, 10 predicted proteins | sample KB31754_FD_96462 | JGI IMG/M metagenome (GOLD analysis project Ga0134128, IMG submission 96462) | Terrestrial soil microbial communities with excess Nitrogen fertilizer from Kellogg Biological Station, Michigan, USA - KB3-175-4 | ecosystem: Environmental > Terrestrial > Soil > Unclassified ... | reverse complement strand
TTGCGGGCGCTGCTGGCGGTGCTGCTGTGGCGGGCGGGCCAGCCGGTCCCGGCGGATGAGCTCTCCGAGCTGGTGTGGGACGGCGCGCCTCCCCGCCAGGCATCGGAGGCGACTCGCGCCCTTGTCATGCGGTTGCGGCGGCAGCTAGACAAGCGGGCCGCGGCTCGGATCGTGACCCATGCCGCCGGCTACGCCATCGAGATCTCCGGCGACGAACTTGACGCCGCACAGTTCGAGATCTTGACCAGGGAAGCGGGCGCAGCGGTCCGGGCCGGCCAGTGGGCGCAGGCCCGGCGCACCGCATCCCAGGCGCTGGGGCTGTGGCGCGGCGAACCGCTGGCCGATATTCCCTCGCAGATGCTGCGGAACCGGTGGGTGCCGTATCTGGACCAGTTGCACGTCCAGACGCTGGAATGGCGCGTCGAGGCCGATCTGCATGCAGGCCGCCACGAGGAACTGATTCCCGAACTGCAGGACCTGACCGGCCGCCACCCGCTGCGGGAACGCTTCCATGGCCAGCTCATGCTGGCCCTGTACCAATGCGGGCGGCAGGCCGAGGCGGTGGCCGCCTACTTCCGCGCCCGCGACGCCCTGATCACCGAACTCGGGGTCGAACCAGGCCCTAGCCTCCAGGACCTGTACCAGCAGGTCCTGGACTCCGCTCCCGTTCTGACTGCCAACTCGCCGACACGGCCCGCCGTTGCCGAACCTATGCAGGTCACGCCACGGGATCTGCCGCCGACGGTGCCGCACTTCACCGGCCGCTCGGCTGAACTGCAGGCGCTGACCGGACTGCTTGACCGGCCCGGCCAGCAAGTTCCCGGGGCCGTGGTGATCTCCGCGATCGGCGGGACCGCCGGGGTGGGCAAGACCGCGCTGGCCGTGCACTGGGCGCACCAGGTCGCGGATCGGTTCGCCGATGGGCAGCTGTATGCGAACCTGCGCGGTTTTGATCCGTCCGGGAACCCGGCCGCTCCGGCGGAGGTGGTGCGCGGGTTCCTGAACGCGCTCGGCGTGCCGCAAGAGCACATCCCGCCGACCGCGGGTGCACAGACGGCCATGTACCGCAGCCTGCTAGCGGACAAGCAGATCCTGATCGTGCTGGACAATGCCCGCGACGAGCAGCAGGTCAGACCGCTCCTGCCCGCCAGCCAGGGCAACCTGGTCATCATCACCAGCCGCAACCAGCTCACCGGGCTGGCCGTCGATGGCGGCGCCCAGTTGCTCGGCCTGGACCTTCTCAACCAAGACGAGGCCGTGCAACTGCTCACCACCCGAATCGGCAATCCTCGGGCCGCCGCCGAACCCGATGCGGTCGGCGAAATCGCCAGGCTGTGCGCGCACCTGCCGCTGGCGCTGGCCGTCACCGCCGCCCGGGCCGCCACCCGGCCCCGGTTCCTCCTAGCGCAACTGGCGGCCGAATTGCGCAGTGTTCCTGGTCGCCTTGACGCTCTCGATACCGGTGACCCGACCGTCAGCGTGCGAACCGTGTTCTCCTGGTCCTACCAGCAGCTCAGCGACGAGGCGGCGCGACTGTTCCGGCTCCTTGGCCTGCACCCAGGACCGGACGTCAGCGTCCCCGCCGCCGCCAGCCTCGCCGAGATAGGCCGGGCCGAGGCAACCCGGCTACTGCGCGAACTAGCCCGCGACGGTCTGATCACCGAGCACGCGCCGGGCCGGTACGCCTTCCACGACCTGCTGCGTACTTACGCCGCCAGTCAGGCACAGGAGTTCGACCTCCCGCCCGACCGCGAAGCCGCCATCGCCCGGGTGCTCGACTACTACTTGCTCAGCGCCGATCGCGGCGCCAACCTGCTGAATCCGGCTAAGGAGCCGCTCACCTTCGTCGCTCCCGCGGCCGGTGTCGCTCCCGAGCGGCCCGCCGATCAGGGTCAAGCCGTGGCCTGGTTCGAGGCCGAGCACCAGGTGCTGCTCGCCGCCATCGCCGTAGCCGCGGAGACAGGCGAGGATCGCCGCGCCTGGCAGCTCTCCTGGGCAATGATGGAATATCTCTACTGGCGGGGCTACCTGCATGAACGGATCGCGCTCATGTCCGGTGCGCTGGCCGCGGCGACCCGTATTGACGACACGCTCGGACAGGCCATATCCCACCGCTGCCTGGGAAGCGCCTTTACCGCGACCGGTTCCTACGATCAGGCTCGCGCTCACCTGAACCGCTGCCTCCCGTTGTTTCAGCGGCTCGGTGATCGCCATGGTGAGGCCAGGGTCCGGCGGAACCTGTCGCTCCTGGCTGACGACGAGGGGCGTTACTCCGACGCTCTCGGTCATAGCCAAGAGGCGCTCCGCCTTTACCGGGCTATCGGCAATGAGACCGGAGAGGCCGAAGTGCTCGGCAACGTCGCCTGGTGCCATGCCCTCCTTGGTGAATACGAGCAGGCCCGCGAGTTCTGCGAGCAGTCGCTAACGCTCATCGCCAAGCTCGGCGGGCTCGACGTCGAGTATGCCGTCCGGGACACCCTCGGCTACATCGCGCTTCATACCGGCGACATCGTCCGGGCCACCGCCCATTTCGAAGCCGCTCTGGACCTTTGCCGGCAGCACGGCCACCGCTCCAACGAGGCAGACCTCCTGAACCACGTCGGCGACGTGCGCTCCGCCGCCGGCGAACTGCCGCAGGCCCGGCAGGCCTGGCAGCAGGCGCTGGCCATCTACGACGACATCGATCATCATGACGCTGACATGGTCCGCGCCAAGCTCTCCGGCATGCAGGAGTAGGCGGGTTCGGGCCCGATCACGCTCGGGGCGCCCAGCCGGTGCTGGGACTATCGCGAAGCAGGTGGCGGCGCAGGAAGTCAAGCTCCGCGGCCACGACCTTCTCGTGCTGGTCTCCGAAGGCGGCGTAATGCGTTCCGTCGATCTTGAGGACCTCGCCCGCTGGGGCCCGGTGGGCGGCCTTCAGCGCCGGCGCCGCCAGGACGGACTGGTCGCGGGTGCTGATTACGGTCAGCAGCGGGCAGCCGATACGGTCGGCGGTCCGGCCCGGCCGGTACATGGCGATGGGCACTACTGAGCGAGCCGCGATGGTTTGCTGCCAGTCGGGATAGGCGTTGCCCGGGTTCAGTGCACGATCACCGTCGGTAGCGTCGGGCGTGGTGAGCATCGCGACCGCCCCGCGCGGCCCAGCGAGCGGCACAACCAGAGGCTCGCGGCGAGCGAGCCCGCGGACGACGTCGCGCAGGGCGATCAGGGGGAAACGGGCAAGGACTCCGGGTGACTCGTATCTGAGCGCTCGCGGCGAGCTCGCTGCGCCGTCGGCTAGCGGTGCCTGCGCGATCACCGCGGCCAGACGCCGCTGGCCCGAGGGCCGGGCCGCGAGACGTAGCAAGTGCCCCGCGGCGAGCGAGAAGCCCCACCCGGCGATTTTGCCGCCCGCCACGCTGGGAAGGGACGCGGCGAAGTCGAGCGCGGCCTCCCAGTCGGCCAGTTGCTCCCGGATCCGTACCACTTGCCTGGGCCTTCCGCCGGATTCGCCGAGGTGGCGGTGATCGAAGGCGAGCACGCTGTACCCGGCGGCATGGAAGCGCGCGGCGAACCGGTCGGTGGCCGGCTCCTTGGTCACTCCCGCCCCGCCTGCCATGTGCCGGCCGTCGCTGCCGGGGCCGGGCCCATGTCGCCGCGCCGGTACGCACAAAAGTGAGCCAACTCAGGAGTCAGCGCCCGCCCGGCCAAACTGCCGATATCGCCGGAAACCCTTGACGGGAATATGTAAGTACGGTGTACTAACAAAATCTCTCCAGGCGGTCGTCGTCGGACGGCCCAGTTCACTGCACAGGGAAGAGACTTGATGAACATGAAGCTCACGAGTCGCATCGCTGGTGGCGTCGCGCTCGCGTCCGTTGCCGCTCTGGCTCTCGCCGCGTGCGGCAGCGGTTCGTCGTCCGTTAGCGGCAGTACGACCACCCTCAAGCTCGTCGTCGCCGACTACGGCACCGGCCCGAGCAACGCGAGCGCGAAGTACTGGGACACCATCGTCAGCGCCTTCGAGAAGTCCCACTCCGGCATCAAGGTAGACGTCACGTCGATCCCGTGGACCAACTTTGACCAGCAGGTCCAGACGTTGATCCAGAACAAGCAGTACCCCGACATCACCGAGGGTGACTACTTCGCCAACTACGCCCAGGATGGCCTGCTCTACGCCGCCTCGGACGTGTTGTCGAACCCCGCGAACCTGCTGCCGGCGTTCAAGGCGCAGGGCACGTACAACGGTACCCAGTACGGCATGCCGTTCACGACCTCCAGTCGCACGCTCTTCTACAACAAGAAGCTGTTCGCGCAGGCTGGCATCACGGCCGCCCCGCAGACCTGGGCCGAGGTCAAGGCCGACGCCGCGAAGATCAAGAAACTGGGCAAGATCGGCTTCGGCCTTCCGCTGGGCGCCGAGGAGGCCCAGGCCGAGTCGCTCCTGTGGATGCTCGGCGACGGCGGCGGTTACCAGGCCAACGGCAAGTACACCATCGACAGCGCGGCTAACGTCGAGGCCTTCACTTTCCTCAAGGGCCTGGTTGCCGCGGGCGACACCGAGCCCAACCCGGGCACCGTCAACCGCACCGATCTGTGGCAGAAGTTCGCCCAGGGCGACATCGGCATGATCAACGGCTCGCCGGCCCTCATCCCGATCATCAAGTCGGCCGGCGTCCTGAAGGACTCTGACTGGACCTCGGTCCCGATCGCGGGCAAGACCGCCCCGCTGCGTGTCACTCTCGGCGTATGCGACAACGTCGCCGCCTTCACCCCGAACGGCCATAAGGCGCAGATCAAGGAATTCCTCAACTTCGCCTACCAGGACAAGTACCAGCTTGCCTTCGACCGGGAGTACGACCTGCTTCCGGCGACCACCACCGCCACCAAGGCGCTCTCCGCCGACCCGGTGTTCTCGCCGTTCCTCACCGCGCTGCCGAACTCGGTCCAGTACCCGAGCGACAGCGCATGGGCGAACGTGAAGACCAAGATTCAGCAGACGATCGGCACGGCGGTCACTGGCAACCCGAAGACGGTGCTATCGCAGCTGCAGCAGACCGCTACGTCGGCCGGATAACCGGCTTAGATAGCACCAGCCATCGATTCCGCGTGGGGCCCGGGTCCCGGGCCCCACGCATTCGGTGAACCATGAGGATGAACTCGATGCACGCTCTCCGCCGGCTATCGCCACTGCCGTGGCTCGGCCCCGCTATCGCACTCATTGGCGTGGCCGTGCTATGGCCGGTCGTGGTCATGGTCCAGTCGTCGTTCCAGCGCATTGGCGGCGAGGGTTTCGTCGTCGGCTACAACGGCACCGACAACTACCGTCACCTCTTCGACGAGCCCGACTTCGTCTCGGTCCTGTTGCGCACTATGGCCTGGGTCGTCGCCATCGTGACCGTCACGGTGCTGATCTCGATGGGCCTGGCCCAGCTCTTCAATCAGAGGTTCCCCGGCCGCCGGGTGACCCGTTGGGCGCTGATCATCCCGTGGGCCGCCTCGGTCATGATGACCGCGCTGATCTTCAAGTGGGCGCTGGACCCGAACGTCGGCGTCATCAACGTGATCCTGCACCACCTCGGCGTGGTCAAGCAGCTCGGCTCGGACCAGGCGGACTGGCTCGGCAAACCGAGCAGCGCCCTGCTGTGGATGATGGCGGTCGCGGTCTTCGTCTCGCTGCCGTTCACGACCTACGCCATCCTTTCTGGCCTGCAGGGCGTCCCCCAGGACGTATACGAGGCAGCCGCTATCGACGGCGCGACCTCGTGGAAGGCCTACCTGAGGGTGACGCTGCCGCTGCTGCGGCCCGCGATCCTGGTCGCGACGCTGATCAACGTCATCAACGTCTTCAATTCATTCCCGATCATCTGGGAGATGACCCGCGGCGGCCCCGGCTACCAGACCGCCACAAGCACGATCTACATGGTCGACCTCAAGCAGGGCGACGTGGGTGAGTCGGCATCGATGTCGGCCATCAACTTCCTGCTGGTCATCGTCATCGTCGTCGTCTACCTCGGCACCACCCGTTGGAAGGAGCAGGTCGACCGATGAGCGCCACGGTCCAGGCCGCGCCGCCACTGAGCTCCACGTCGCCCCGGTCATCCGCGCCGCGCCCGCGCCTGCCGGTCCGCCGGTGGCTCGTCGCCGGCGCGGCGTACATCGTCGCCATAGTCTTCCTGTTGCCCTACCTCGAGATGATCGTCATGGCCGGACGGCCCAATCACGAGCTCGGCGAGGCGACGATCTTCCCCAAGCACTTCACCTTCTCGAACTTCACCACCTTGTGGTCGGCCGGAGGCCTGGGCGGCAGCATCGGCACGAGCCTCGAGATCGCCGCCAGCGCCACCGTCGTGGTGCTGCTTGTCGCCCTGCCGGCGGCCTATTACACCGCGCGCCACCGCTTCCGCGGCCGGACGGCCTTCCTGCTGCTCGTGCTCGCAACCCAGATGTTCCAGCCCGCGGCCATGCTGGTCGGCCTGCAGCGGGAGTTCACCGACTTCGGCCTGGCCCCGACGCTGTCGCTGATCATCATCAACGCCGGCTTCAACATGGCCTTTGCCGTGTGGATCCTCAACGCCTTCTTCTCCTCGATCCCCGCCGAGCTAGAGGAGGCGGCCATGGTCGACGGACTGGGGAAGGTCGGCGCGCTGCTGCGGATCACGCTGCCGCTGGCCGCGCCGGGCATTGTGACCGCGCTGATCTTCACCTTCATCTCGGCGTGGAACGAGTTCCTCGTCGCGCTCACGCTCAGCCTCGGCGAGCAGACCTCGCAGCAGCCGCTGACGGTCGCGATCAACTCCTACATCGGGCAGTACTCGGTCGACTGGGGCCACCTCTTCGCGGGCGGCCTGGTCGCGACCGTGCCCGTGATCATACTTTTCGCCTTCATCGAGCGGCGTGTCGTGAGCGGCCTGACGGCGGGAGCGGTCAAGTGAGCGCTGGCGTCCGCCGCCGCCCGCTGCGCCCTATTGGCAAGCTGCTCGCCCAGGACACCAAGCGCCACCACCGGGCGCTGATCCTGCAGCACCTCTTCACCGGCGGTCCCGCCTCCCGGGCCGACCTGGCCCGCGTCACCGGCCTGACCCGGGTAACCGTCTCCGACCTCGTGGGCAGGCTGATCGACGACGGCCTGCTCGGCGAGCTCGGCTCTCCGGTGGAGACCAAGGTCGGCAAGCCGCCGACGCTGGTCGGCCTGCTCGCCGACGCTGCCCACATCGTGGCACTCGACCTTTCGCCTGATGACCGCATGACCGGGGCTGTGCTCGACCTGTTCGGGCAGGTCAAGGGCCGCATCGATGTTCCCCGTCAGGGCGCCTCCGGGCAGGCGGCGGTCCGTCTCGCCGTCCGCCTCGCTCAGCAACTGCGCGAGGCCGCCGACCGGCCCCTGCTCGGCGTCGGCGTCGGCTCGCCCGGCCTGGTCGACGGACGCGGCGTCGTGCTCAACGCACCCAACCTCGGCTGGATCGACGTTAACCTGACCGGCATCCTCCTGCGTGAGCTCGGTGTCCCCGTCCACGTCGCCAACGACGCCAACGTCGCCGTGCTGGGCGAGCACACGTTCGGCGAGACGGCGGCCGCCGACCTGATGCTGGTGCGGATCGGTACCGGTGTCGGGGCCGGACTCGTTGTCGGCGGAGCGCTCGTCGAGGGACACGCCTCGGCCGCCGGCGAGATCGGTCACGTCGTCGTCGACCCCGCCGGGGCGCGCTGCTCCTGCGGACGAGTTGGCTGCCTCGAGACCGTGCTGGCGGTCCCGCACCTGCGTCGCCGCGACCGCTCGCTCGCATCCGTCGGCACCACCCTGGGAGAGGTGCTCGCGCCGGTGGTAGGCGCGCTCAACCTAAGCGAGATCGTGCTCGCCGGACCGCTCGACCTGCTCGAAGGCGAACTGCGCGAAGCGGTCGAGGAGGCGGTGCGCGAACGGCTGATGGCGGCCTTGTCAGCGGAATTGGTCGTGCGCACGTCGCCGCTCGGCGACGACGTCGTGTTCCTCGGCGCCGCGGTGCTCGTGCTCTCCAGCGAACTGGGCGTGTCATGAGCTCCGGAAATAGGGTCGGCCTCGACATCGGGGCAACCAAGGTACTTGGCGCGGTCGTCGCGGCTGGCGGCACCGTCGTGGCGCAGTACCGTGAGGTCACCGTGCCCGGCGCCGACGGTGTTCTCGCCACGGCGACGACCGTGCTTGACCGGCTCGCCGCCGCCCTCGACGGTGCCCTGCCGTCGCAGGTCGGCATCGGGATCCCCGGGATTGTCGACCGTGACCGCGGCGCCGTGAGGCACGCGGTCAACCTCGGCCTCGGCCGCGAATGGCTCCCGCTGGCCGACCTGCTGGCGGACCGCACCGGCGCCTCCGTCGTGGTCGAGAACGATCTCAACGCAGCCACCTGGGGCGCCCACGTTCTCAGCGGCGCCGACGACCTGGCCTACGTCAGCATCGGCACCGGCCTCGCGGCGGGCTTCGTTCTCGACGGATTACTGCGGCGCGGCGCCCGCGGCGCGGCCGGTGAGATCGGACACGTGCCCGTCGACCCCGATGGCGCGCTCTGCGCTTGCGGGCAGCGCGGCTGCCTGGAGCTGAGCGCCGCCGGTTCCGCCCTGACCGCGGCCTGGCCGGCCGACGGCGAGACGTTCCCGGCGGAGGCCGTCTTCGCCGTCGCCGCTGCGGGGAACCCGGATGCTGTCGCCGTTCGTGACCGCTTCGCCGCCGGGGTGGCTGACGCGATCCGGATGCTCGGCCTGGCGGTTGACCCAGCCGCGATCATCGTCGGCGGCGGCGTCGCGCACCTGGGCGAGCCGCTGCTGGCTGCCGTCACCACCGCCCTGCGGGCACAGGCCGCCACATCGCCGTTCCTCGCTGCCCTCGACCTGGCCGCCCGCGTGCGGCTGATACCGGCCGGCGTGCCCGTCGGCGCCATCGGCGCCGCCATGATCCGGGACGCCCGGACCAGCATCTAGGAAACAAGAAAGGTGACCCGCGCAAATTTTTCTCCCAAAATTATAGGTTGAAAATTTTGCGCGGGTTCTCTTCTGTTTTCCAGAGCTTGATCGTGGCCGGCCGATGACGAAGAGCATGAAGCCAGCCACGCAGAGGCCGGCCGCGATCAGGTATCCCGTGCGGTAGCCGAAGGCCTGGGCGCCGGCGATCACGGGTGCGGACAGGACTGTTCCAGCCGGGATCGAGTTGGTGAACAGGGCCGATGCCCGACCGGGATGGCGGGGCATCAGATCCTGGACGTAGGAGATGCCCAGACCCTGGGTGGCCGCAATCGACGCGGCGTTCAGTAGCTGGCTGGCGAACAGCGCCCAGGTATGCGTCGCGGTGGACGCAAGTAATAGGTATACGCCGCTGAGCAGCGGCCCGATCATGATGAGCCGCCGAGAGGTCAGCCGGGTCGATGCAGCGCCGAACGCCAGCATGAGCGGGATCTCGAGGCCGGCGCACAACCCGAGAATGAGGCCGGCCTGCCGGGCACCGGAGTGAAGATCAGCCTTGAGGAACAGCGGCAGCATCTGAGTGCCGGCGCGTGAGGCACCCTGCAGCAATGCGAACGCCATGATGGTGCAGGCGATGACGCGTACCGGTGGGCCGGATCCGGCCGGTCGCGCTCCTGGCGTTCCTGGCGGGCCGGAGTGGCCGGCGGCAACGGACTTGGCCGGGTCCGCCGTCGGCTCGGGCAACAGCGCGAACGTCACAATGAGAGCCACGGCGTACATGCCGGCCGCCGTCGCATACAGCGCGGAGAAGCCGGCCGTACTCTGGATCAGCGCCGCGATCGGCGGACCGCCTACCCACGCGAGAGAAAACAGCATCCGCAGCGTGCTGGTCGTCATCGCAGCCCGGTCCGAACCGGCCAGCACCGTCCTGGCGTACGCGAAACCCTGCGACAGCATCGACCCCGCGACCGCGGTCAAGGTCACCACGACGCCCAGCAGCAGCCAGTAATCGCGCACGAAGGCGTTGACCGACATCGCGGCCACGCCGGCGATCGCCGCGCCGATCAGGAATCGACGCCGCACCGGTCGCCGGTCGGTCCGCTGGCCGATCAGCTGCGTCAATACGACGCCGGCGACGGGTCCAGCGACGAGGTAGATGGTGACGTGCACGGGATCCGCGTGCACCGCGTCGGTCAGGAAGAGCGTCAGGAACGGGTAGGACATCGATACCGACAGGCCGACGGCCAGAAACACCAGGGCGAGCGGATACCACGAGCGCAGCTGGCCGCGCAGGGCAGCAGGCGTCATCGAACTACCTCCGCGGGTCTCACGCGACGCCGACCTTCCCCCAGGTCGTCCGCCCGAGCGCGGCGAGCAGGCCGAAGTCGAGCTTCGCCTTGACCAGCCGGAACGCCTCGTAGTAGCGAATGGCCGGCAGGTCCTGCGTCTCGGCCTGACGGGCCCACCAGGCGGCCCGGTCCCGGACCGCGCGCTCAGCCATGAACGGCTTGTCCCGCTCGGACTGGTACCGGCTCATCGCGGTCAGTTTCTCGGTCATGTGCCCGGTAATGTCCACATAGAAGTCCGGGCAGAACAGGTTGTTCATCAGCGGCGGCTCGGACTGCAGGATCAGGCTCACGCAGGGCGTGCGCCCGGCCATCGTGGTCGCCGCCCGGCCGGCTGTCTCATGATCCTGGTGGTCAAGAGCACCGACCATGTGGGTGACCACGATGGACGGACGCACCCGCGCCAGGTGGTCGTTGATGCAGGCGTACGTCTCCCGCTTCGGCTCGAGGCCGCCGTCCACGAAGTTCTCGATGACCAGGTCGGCGCCAATCACGCCGGCTGACTCCTTCGCCTCGGCCGTTCGGAATGCCGCATCGGGCGAGCAGCTGCTGGCGCCGTCGGTGAGCGCCAGGATGTGGGGCTCGAAGCCGGCCCGGGCGAGGGCGGCGAGGGTGCCGAAGCAGCCGAGCTCTGCGTCGTCCGGGTGGGCGAAGACAGCGAGGACCGCACTGTTGTCCACTAGTCCTCCCGGTTGGGCTGGCGGCGCTCGATGTGCAGCACGCCGTTGACACTGCGATTCATGGCCTCTCCTCGCTCGGTGATCTAGGGCTGCAGGCGGCTGGACCGCCAGGCCAGACCGGTACGGTCGTAGCGGAGCCGACGGTGGAGCCGGTCGGAGCTGGCACACCAGAACTCCACGGTGGACGGCTCCAGCCGGTACCCGGCGAACCGGTCGGGTCGGGCCAGGGGCGCGTGCGCGCCCTGCGTCGCCAGGTGACAAGCTTCCGCTCGCAGCGACGCGGCGTCCGCCAGTCGCTGGCTCTGCCAGGAAGCCACGGACATGGGGTGCAGCATTTGCGGGCGGGCCCGCCACATCGCGTCGGACTCGGTGTCCGGCAGGCGTCTGACGGGCCCGGAGAGGATCAGCTGCTGAGAGGTCTCCCGCCAGTAGAACAGCCCGGAGGCCCATCCGGTGGCCGCCAGCTCACGGCCCTTCTGGCTGGTGCTGTGGGTGGCGAAGACCAGGCCCTCGTCGGTGACCGCATTGACCGTGACCGTCCGGTTGGAGGCCCTGCCCCGGTCGTCCGCGGTGGCCAGGGCCAGCGACAACGGCTCCCTTACGTGCCGCTCGACGGCGGCCGCGAGCCATCGTCGTACCAGCCCGATCGGCTCCGGTGGCGGGGCGTCGTACTCGGGGAAGTCGAGGTCGACCGTTCCGGTGAGGGTCTCGAACCTGCTGCTGTTCATCTGGCCGTCCGTTTCAGATGTAGATGGCGCCTTGCACGACGGCGACGCCGTGCCCGCCGACCTCCACCGACGAGATACCGTCGGCGGTGGCGCGCGCGGTCGCGAGCATCAGGGAGGGCCGGCCGATCTCGACGCCCTGCAGGATCTGCAGGGCGTTCCCGTACTCGGCCAGCTGGTGTCGGGCAAGGTGGATCGCCAGGGGACCGGCGGCCGAGCCGGTGGCCGCGTCCTCCACCACGCCGTACGCCGGCGAGAACATCCGGGCCCGCCACTGCTCGCCGTTGCGCGCGAAACAGTTCACCGCCATGTCGGGGAACCGGGACAGGGCCCGGTGATCCGGTCGCAGCGCGGACAGAGCGCGCACGTTATCCAGTCCGACGAACACGTGCCGGGGACCGTTCCTGTACGCCTCCACCGGCACGGTCGATGATGACAAGCCAAGCGCCATCAGCAGCTCCTCGGCCCGCCGGTACGGAGCCCACGTCGGGATCGGCTGCCACATCCTGACCATCACCGCGCCCCCGTCTTTGGCGAGGACCACGGGAATGACGCCCATCGCCGTCTCCAGCCGCAGCTGGTCCGGCCCGCGCCGCCGGTGCAGCGCGACGGCCGTGCCGAGCAACGGATGCCCGGCGAACGGCAACTCGTTCACCGGCGTGAAGATGCGGATGCGGGCGTGCCCGCCGCGCTCCGGAGGGAGCACGAAGGTGGTCTCGGACAGATTCATTTCGCGGGCGATGCGCTGCATCGTGTCAGCGGTCAGGTCCTCGCCGTCGAAGAAGACCGCCACCGGGTTACCTTCCAGCGGTCGTCGGGCGAATGCGTCCACCACCGTGTATTCATGCACGGGTGGCTCCGGCGTGGCTCGGGCGCGGTGCCAGGGCGTGCCGCAGCGCGCGGGCGAAGATGCGCGGACCATCCACCGTCAGTATCGATTCGGCATGGAACTGCATGGAGGCGAAGTGCGGGCCGCGCAGGGCGTGTACTTCACCGCTGTGCTTGTCACGGCTTGCAATCACCGGCCCTACTCCGGGCGCCTCGCGGACGTCGGCGGCGCTCGCAGCCGCGAACGTGTTGTAGAAGCCGACGCGGGCCGGGGAGCCGAACAGGTCGATCTCGTGTTGCACCCCTTGGTTGGGGGACCGGCGCCGGACGAGCTGGTATCCCAGCCGCAGGCTGAGCACCTGGTGGCTCAGGCAGACGGCGACAAACGGATGTTCGAGCGCGAGCAACTCATCGATCGTGGCGCGCAGCTGGGCGATCTTGGGGTCACCGGCTTCCCTGGGGTCACCCGGTCCGGGGCCCATGATCACAACATCGTGTGCCATAGGGAAGAACGGCTGGTCGAAACGGCGCACCGTCACATTCAGGCCCATGGCGCGCAACTGCATCCCGATCATCGCCGTGAAGGTGTCCTCCGCGTCGACGATCAGGGCGGTGCAGCCGACAAGCTCCGGTGCGAGCGCCGATGACAGGTCACTGCCACCGAACCAGAACCGCGCCATATCCAGGTTGCGCTGCAGCAGCGCCGCCCGCACGTCAGGATGAGCGGCGAGGGAGTCATTGACACCGGTGTGCAACGCGCTGAGGAGCGCCGACGCCTTGACCCGGGTCTCCGCGACCTCGGCGGTCGGGTTCGAGTGGCGGACCAGGGTCGCGCCCACGGCGATGCGCATCCGGCCGCGAGCGTCGATGTCCGCCGTCCTGATGAGGATCGCGGAGTCGAGGGTTCGCCCGCCGGTCTCGTCCCGGCCGACCAGGGCGGCCACACCGCTGTAGTAGCCGCGCCCGCCCGGCTCGTACCTGTCGATCACGCGCGCGGCGCTCTCCAGAGGACTGCCGGTCACGGTCGGCGCGAACATCGTCTCCCGCAGGATCTCGCGCACGTCGCGGTCGGTACGGCCTTCGATCAGGTACTCGGTATGAGCCAGCTGCGCCATCTGCTTGAGATACGGGCCGATTAGCCGGCATCCGGTCGGGCAGATCCGCGCCATCATCTTGAGTTCCTCGTCGACGACCATGTACAGCTCGTCGACCTCCTTCCGGTCGGCGAGGAACTCGGTGATTCCCTGCAACGTGGGGCCGCCGGGCGGATAACGGTACGTGCCGCTGATCGGGTTCATCACCGCCGTGCCGTCAGCTACCGTGATGTGCCGTTCCGGGGTCGCGCCAATCAGGGTTCGGGTGCCGGTGTGGATCACGAACGTCCAGTAGGCGCCCCTCTCCTTGCCGAGCAGCCGGCCGAAGGCCGACACCGCGGCCAGCGGTGCGTAGTCCTCGATGGTGGCCAGATACGAGCGGCTGACGACGAAGTTGGCGCCGAGGCCGGTGCCGATCTCCTCGGCGACCACCCGGCGCACAACGTCGGCGTACTCGTCGTCGCCAGGGCTGAAGTGACCGTCGACCACGGTCGTCTGGTGGTGGGGGGTGCGGGCGATGAGGTCGGCGACCGTTACCCGCTCGTGCTGGTTGATGGTCATCGCGAGCAACTGCTGACCATCGTCGGGTGCGGCGAACCCGCGCTCGGTTATCTGGCGGTACGGGATAAGGACCAGTGCGTCCTGGGCCGGTCCAGGGGCCGGTCCAGCCGCCGGTCCAGGCGCCGGTCCAGGCGCCGGTCCCGCGCCGAGGGGCACATCGGCCAGTGAGCGATGGAAGGACACCGCTCCCG
>Ga0134128_10006339_pt1 | contig 14342 bp, 13 predicted proteins | sample KB31754_FD_96462 | JGI IMG/M metagenome (GOLD analysis project Ga0134128, IMG submission 96462) | Terrestrial soil microbial communities with excess Nitrogen fertilizer from Kellogg Biological Station, Michigan, USA - KB3-175-4 | ecosystem: Environmental > Terrestrial > Soil > Unclassified ... | reverse complement strand
GACCCGTTGCAGAAGTGCGCGGATGAGCGGCTTCTATGGAACAGGCTCGTTTTAGAACTCCATCAGGTCCTTCGCGACTAGAACGTCACCAGAGAAGTACTTCTTCACATCGGCGATCCATGACGAGTAATCGTTGTCAGGCTTTGAAGTCACATGCGTGAGCACCACGGTTTTTACGCCCGCCTTGGCCGCCATTCTGCCCACATCGTCCGTGGTCAGATGCCCCTGAGCCATCTGTCGCTTGATGCCGGCCTGCTCTGCCTCTGTCATGACTTGCCATTGCCTCGTCGTCATCAATAACTTCATCCGCTCTTCGACCGAATTTGCTTCTGAGACAAGCAGGTCCGCGCCGCGCGCGAGTGTCATGATGGCATCATTGGGGCCGGTATCGCCAGTAAACACCACCACGCGATCTGCCGTCTCGAAACGGTAGCCATAGGATTTGAATTTTCCAGCTGCGGCGCCAGTGTGGAATTCAAAATGCGTGTTCTCAGCTGCCGTCACCTTCACGTTGCCGTCCTGATACACGATGCCCGGATTGACGTCGTGACCGAAAAAGACCTCAGCGATCGGTACCGTACGGCCTCCATCGGCGATTCTGATCTCCGAGCTAATGGTGAAGTACTGCACGGCTGCCTTGACGAGCTCTTCCGTCCTCGGCGGCCCGTACACATTGATCGGCTGCGTGCGCTGGTTGTCCCAGGCGGTGGACATCAGCGTGCCGAGACCCGCCGTATGATCATCATGATGGTGCGTGAGGAAAATGATTCCGACGTTTCGAACGTCGAAGCCAGCCTTGGCAATACGGCGCGCGGCCCCGTCGCCGGCATCGATTACATAGAGTGTCCCGTTCACAATCAGCAAGTTCGACGATTGCGCGCGATGGGCTCGCGGGGGCGGCCCCGCGACTGTCCCGAGGGTGATGAGACGGGTACCCGCCTTCCGCAACGACGGACCGGTCTGCGCCGCGCACTGATTTTCAGATGCGACCATGCTGATGAGCGCGATCGCGAGCAAGGCTAGTACTTTCTGCATCGCCTTCCCTCCCATGCTGGGGTTCGGGTTGTGACGAAGCATATTGCATCCCGCAAAATCATAGTAGTCGGTCACGTCCGCGTTTGGCGCTTCTCGGAAGTCAGCGCTCGTAAGCGAGAGGTCCGCTTTCGAGGCGCTAAAGCGGACTCACGTGGCGCGCGCGGTAAGGACCGCTCATGACCCGAAGCGGTCGTGGGACAGCTCGCCGACAAATGATTTTCGTGCGGGTTGTTACGACCTGCCCGCGGATTCCTTCACTGATTTGTCACAGACCCCGTGACGGCGGACGGCGCCCAGTCGAGACCGCGATGACCGGGCTGCGTCGTTAGGCGTTTCAACTCCCTGCTCGGCAGGGGAACGATCGTGACGCCGGCTTCGGCGGAGCTCGCGCTGCCGCCGCCCAGGAACGCGATAGCACCGCCGGAAGGCGACCACGCCGCGACGGGCAAGTCCTCGCTGAGAGCAGTGACGGGCCGAAGATTGTGCCCATCGCGGTCGACGATCCAAAGGTCCCATATGTCGCCGTCGGCGTAGGCGGGCGGGAATAGCGCAAGCCTGCCGAACAAGGTCCGCCGCCGCTCGAACAGAGACCCGCCCGTGTTCGGCGGCTGCCCGACCGCGGCAAAAATCAACTGCCGCCCGTCGGGCGAGAAGCGCAGGCCGTAGTACTTCGCAAAGATGGTGGGGCCGACGATTTCGCGCGCCTCGCTGCCGTCGGGCGCGCTTAGCCAAAGACTCTCGCCGCGCTCGGGCGGCGCCGCATATCGCACATAGGCGAGCGCGAGTCCGTCGCGCGACAGCGCGGGAAATGCGGCTCGCGAGACCACGCTAGCGTGTTCCCCGGAGGCGACGGTCACGCGATCTATGCTTTGAGCGCCGAGGGGTGCCGCGCGGCTGACGTAGATGGCCGAGCCGTCGGCGGCCCATGCCGGATATTGCAGGGCCGTACCGCTCACTTCGTGCCCTAACAGGATACGCAAGCCGCTTCCGTCAGCGTTCATCACGTAAAGGTCGGTGCCATCGGGCACTGGGATCGCGGCGTTATCGGGCAGCCGATAGTAGGAAAGCGCGATCTGCCGGCCGTCGGGAGACCAGGCCGGATTGCTGGTGAACTCTTTCCGGCCGAGCTTCGTCAGAGGCTCCGGCTTTCCGTCGGGCAGTTGCAAGAGCCACAGGTTGTTGTCGAAGTCCGGCCCGAAAACCAGACGGCCCTTGAGCGTCGCGCTCGCCTCCTGCGGCGCGCCCGCGGCGAGCTGACCTGGCGCCACGGGCGCTTGGCGCAATGGAGTTGCCGAGGGCGCCCGCGCGAGCACCTGAAGATGGTTGACGACGTCCCAGCGCTCGGCAGGATTCAGCTGGTTGGCGAACCCGACCATCGCAGTGCCCTGGACGCCGTGCGCGATGAACCAGTCGAGTTGCTCGCTCGAATGCCAACGCGCATGCAGCGTGAGATCGGCGGGAGGCGGCTGCAGCGACGCCGCGGCGGGGCCGTTGCCCGTCCCCGTCTCGCCGTGACAGGCGGTGCAATAACTTTCGTAGAGCTCCGCTCCGTGATCGAGGCTCGCCTTATCGGCGGGCGCGGGGCGGCTCGCGCGGCCCCCAACGCCGATGCCTAGGCCCAACACAGCCGGCAGCCCGGCCAGCTGCTGCGGGTTCAGGTCCGGAACCTCGATGCGGAACACCGCGGTGCGATCGCCGGCCCCGCCGCGATCGATCGCGACGCCGACCTGCGATATGCCGGGCATGCCAATGTAAAACCCTTCGGCTTCGAAGCGCCCGTCGCCGAGCGGCGTCGTGGTCACGGTGGTGCGGCCCATGTTCATGCCTTCCATCGTGAAGGTAAGGACCACTTGACGCACATCGCTCGGCGCCGCGCCGTGTTCGTCGGACAGCTCGACCCGGAAACGGCTCACCCCCACCCACACCGGATCCACCGTAAAGGACACGCGCAGATCACCTGCTTGCCGCGCAACTTCCAGAGGCGCGGGGAAAGGCTGTTGCGCCGACGGCGGCAACGACCCGAGAAGTGCCACCGGCAGCAGCAAGGCGGCGGCGAGCGCCGCTTCGGTGCGCACGTTGCGCAGAAAGCGCCGCGCCGCCCCTTCCTTGCCCGCAGCAATACGCGGGCGCAGCACGAGCAGGTTGATCGCCGCGATGGCGAGGAGGGGTGCGAGGATAGCAAGCTTCAGCATGAGGCTTTCGCCGTGCGCCGTGCGCAACAGCGCATCGAGCGTTGCCACCTGCTCCCACGCGCTGAAGATGCCGGTCGCGACCAGGATGAGGACGGTCGGCACGAGAACGGCCGACACGCGCGGCACCAGGACGCGCAGCAACTCGAAACAATTTTGGCGCGGCAGCGCCAGCGCCGCGGGCAGCCGGAGACACAGTTGAAAGAGCGCGCCGAGCCAGATCGCCGCGGCGAACAGGTGGAGCGCATCCATGGCAACGGCGATGACCGGTGCGAAACGCGCGCCCGACGCGTGGCCCGCAAGCGACGTGACGACGAGGAGCAGAATCGCGACGAGCGCCGCCAGCCCGGGGCGGGAGCGCCGATAAAGCAGGAGCCCAAGCAGAACGCCAAGCGACAGTTTGAGCCACCAGAGCGTGGCAAATCGGCTGCTGAATAGAACCTCTTCGAGGACGGGACCTGTCAGCGCTTGCGGTACCGGCAGCTCGGCAACGGCTTCGGCCTGCGCCGCGGCGACCAGGCAGAGCGCCACGAGGAAGAGCCCCATGACGGCCATTACCGCTTGCCGCTCGAAGGTGCTCGCGCCGATGCGGGCCGGCCCAGGCACCACGAAATGAAACAGCGCGGTTCCCGCTAGGCAGAGCAGCGCCAGAACGGCGAGCCACCGCGCGCCGATCTCGATCGGCGTGAGGATCGGCTGACCGGTCCCGAGAAGCTCGGCCGTCGCGGGTGGGGTGGCGGCAAATCCGACGACGAACCAATACGAGCCGTGCACGACGTGGCTGTCGGCCGAGGTGACGCGCCAGCGCACGAGGTAGGCGCCCTGCGATAGATCGCCCACGTCCACCTCGACGCGCGACGGATCCGCGGCGGCGGTGTGCGCATTCAGGTGATCCACTCGCCGGTTGTTGCCGTCGAGGACGGCAACGGCGTTGAACCGTGCCTCGACCGGCTCGGTGAACCACAGGGAAAGTCTTTTCGGCGCACGATCCGCCGCAAAAGCCGCTCCCGCAGCAGGCTCGCTCCGGTCAAGAAGCGCATGTGCCGAGCTCGCATGGAACGCGGCGCACAGCACGAGCAGGAACACCGCTCCGGCCGCGCACCGCGTGGCGGCTAATGCTCTCCTGACGATGGCGTAACCTCCCGTGAACACTCGCTCGCACGAGGAGGACTCTCGGATCGTCGAAGCTCCACGCGCGTCACCGCCGCCGGAAACTGGGCCTCTGGCGGTCCGACCCAGTGCACCTCGCTGCTGTCCTCGTACTTCTGTATCGTCTTCCAGACCAGGGTCGCCGGAGCGACCGGATTGCGAGCGACGACGCCGAACTCGAGCGCGCTTCGCGGCGGGATTTTTCCGCCTTCCCAGCCTGCGCTCGCGATGCGTCCGCCGCGGTCCTTATGCGCCGCGCCGCGCCAACCGGCAGGCGCCTCGATGGCAGTGACATCGAGCTCGGGCGGAAACTCGACTTCGAGCCCGATCGTGGCAATCGGCTTTTCGCTCGGCACGCGGATGCAATAGCGCTGCACCGCGCCCGCGGCCGCTTCGCTTGGCGACACGGTCACATGGGCCGAGGCAAGCGGCGCCGCGAAAAGCCCGACACAGAATGTTACGACGGCGAGCGTCCTCGGAATTGTCTACCTCGCTCCTCCGGGAATCGGCGGCCGGCTCGGCATCGGGCCGGTATAGCGCAAGACGGCGATGCCGCCGCCGTTGCCGTCCGTGACGTAGATAAGGTTGGTCGCCGGATCGGTATAGGCCTCGCGCGTGTGCCGCCCGGCTTGTTGCGGAATCGAGAAATCGGGCGAGATGTAGTAGCCGACTTCCTTGGGCTTGAAGGGATTGGAAATGTCTATGGCACGCAATCCCTGGTCGTACCACGCCTGATACACCAACGCGCCGTGGCTGCGCGGATCGAACCAAGGGAGATGGGTGGATTGCTGGCCCTGCTTGCATACGAACTTGCCCGTCGCCTGGTCGTACTGATCGTCGACCTCTTCGATACGATAGGTCGAAAGCACCATCATCCTCTTGGGCTCCGAGATATCGAGGACCTGTCCGAAGCCCGGCGGGCACGAGAAGTGCTCGTCCGTCAACACCAGAAGAGTCGGCAACGGCTTTCCCTCGTGCGGCACGGGCGCAGCCGTGTGCGCGCCGGGGCAGCAACCCAGCGGCATGCCGGGATCGCCGTTGTAGGGCGGGACGAAGTCGAACGTGCCCACCTCGACGGGCTTGGTGCGGTCGGTGATGTCGAGAATGATGACCCCGGCGTCGCGATAAGCCATGTAGAGGCGATTGCCGTCCTTGATGATTTCGTGACAGGTGATGAACTGATCGGTCTGCCCGTTCGGGTTCTTTTGGTTCATCTCCGAAAAATTCTCGCCTTTGTGCTGGCCCGTCACGTGCCAGGTCGCGGCGAGCTTCACGGACGCGGGGTTGGTGTAATCGAGGATCATCAACTCCTCGTCGCGCGGCTTCGAGTTTTCCGTAGTGCCACAGAGATAGACGTACTGGTCGTCCATCTCCATGCCGTGCGTCGCCCCGCCTGCGTTGTTGTATTCGGATATCCGCTTCGGATTACGCGGATCGGTCACGTCGTGCAGCGTGATGCCGGTCTTGAGCGGCTCATCGGCGGTAGGCTTGTTCGGGTTCTCCGGCCAACCACTGTGCGCCATCGCCAAGATCTTCCGGCCGCAATCGACGCGCAAATAGGCGGAGCGCGTCCCCGCATTGGCCGGAATGAAAGAGAGCACCTGCATGTCGGCCGGATTCGATATGTCGACGAGCAGGACGCCGTAGACGGTTGGGTTGTAACCGGCGAGGTAGGCGACATTGCCGCAGATGCGCAGCGTGTTCACGCCAGAACCTGACGCGCCGGGCACCATCCACGGGCCGCGAAAGTAACTATGCCCGACGATTTCGAAATTTTTGAGCTGCGAAAATTTTCGGAAGGTTTCGAGGTCGTTCAACTGGAACATGTCTTGTTTATTGGGATTCGGAACCACGCCCGCAGCTTCTTGCGCAAAGCTCGGCGCGGCCACCGCCGCCGCCATTAAAAGGCCTGATGCAACCATCGCGGCAAGCCGACAAAGCTTGGTGATCATAGGAGCCCTCCCCAGCCTAATCGGATCAATCATAGGACATTCCTCCTTCGGGTACAGATAGCGGGCGACGATCAGATCGCCGCTTCGCTCATGTAGCTGGCGAGGACGCGATACGGTATCACGATCACCTGGAGAGCAACCCCCGATTTTAGTTAGGTCCGTGCCAAACCGACTGTGAGTCCGTCGCCGCGATCAGCAACCATCATGGGCTGGCCGCTGGATCCGGCTGCCGGTAGGCTCGTCGCGCCCTATCGCCCCCGCGCACATGATCGATTCCGCAGCGTTCCCGAAAAATACGTGCGAGCGGTTCGGCATGTGAGCGGAGCCTCGTAGGAGTCGAAGGACGCTGGTGTGCCGACCACAGGTCACTCGATGCGCAGCACATGCGTGGTGCCAGAATCGGAACAGGCGAAATACGCATCGTCCAGGAAGATGACATCGGTTGTAGGCGGGAAGATAGCGGCGGAAGATTTCCGCGCCGGCTAGCGTCTAGCCCTGCCGGCGCGGCGACGAGCGGCGATCTGGTTCAGCGTCTCAACGCCGATCGAAAATCCGATCGCAGAGTAGATGTAGCCCTTCGGCACGTGAAAGCCCGCGCCGTCCGCAATCAACGCCATGCCGATAAGGAGCAAAAAACTTAGGGCCAACATCTTCACGGTCGGGTGACGTTCAATGAAGTCGGCGAGCGGCTTCGCCGCGACGAGCATGATCACCACGGCGATGATGATCGCTGCCGCCATGACCCAAAATTCGCTCGCCATACCCACGGCGGTGATCACGCTGTCGAGCGAGAACACAATGTCCAAGACCACGATCTGGGCGAGGACGGCGGCGAAACTGGTGGCCGCGCGAGCCGTGCTCTCCTCCAGACCGCCGCCTTCGAGCCGGTGATGGATTTCCGACGTGCCTTTGTAGAGAAGAAACAGGCCGCCGGCGGCGAGGACAATATCCCGCCACGCAATAGCATGGCCGAAGAGCACGAACAGCGGGCGGGTAAGGCCGACGATCCAGGCGATGGACGCGAGCAAGGCGAGTCGGGTCACCAGAGCGAGGGCCAAGCCCATCTGCCCAGCCCGGTGCCGGTGTTCGGCCGGCAATCGGCCGGCAAGGATCGCGATGAACACGAGATTGTCGATCCCGAGCACCATCTCGAGAGCGGTGAGAGTGAGCAAGCTCGCCCACACCTCCGGATCGGTAACCCAGTCCATTCCTGCCGCTCCGAAATAACCGCGAGACCGCGCCGAACCCGCTTACCGACTGCTGCCTCTCATCGCGGCGGCGCGCCCGAAGTCGCATCCTGCGCCAGCACCTGCTGTCGCGCCTCGCTGGCAGCGCGCGCCAGCTCCGCTCGCAATTCGGTCTCGGCGACGGTGACACCCTTGGAGGCGAGATCGTCTCGAACCTTCGCGATGACATCATTGTCGCCGGGCGCCTGGAGGTCGGCGGCGATCACGGCCTTTGCATAGGAGTCGCGCTCCTCGCCCTCCGCAAGGCCGATTTTGGCGGCTGCCCATAATCCGAACAGGCGATTCCGTCGCGCGGTGATGCGGAATGCCAGCTCCTGGTTGCGGCTGTACTCGGCCTCGAAGCTCTTTCCGCGCTCGCTGAAATTCGTCATGGTGCGCTCCTTGCTCCTGCGCTTAGTCCCGACGCTGCCCGGTGAGCTGGAGCAGCATCATGAACAGATTGATGAAGTCGAGATAAAGTGCGAGCGCGCCCATCACGGCCTTCTTGGCCAGCACGTCGCCCGGATCGCTTTCGAGATAGATCTCCTTGATCCGCTGTGTGTCCCAAGCGGTGAGGCCGGTGAACACGATGACGCCGATCACCGAGACAGCGAATTGGACCGCGCTCGACGCGACAAAAATGTTCACAACGCTCGCCAGCACGATGCCAACAAGGCCCATGAATAGGAACGAGCCGTACCGCGACAGGTCGCGTCGGGTCGTATAGCCGTAAAGGCTCGTGGCGGCGAAGGTCGCCGCGCTGATGAAGAACACGCGCGCGACGCTGGTGCCGGTGTAGATCAGGAATATGCCGGCGAGCGAGAGGCCCATCAGCGCGGCATATCCCCAGAAGCTAGCCTGTGCTGCGCCGACGCTCATGTGCTGGATACGAAAACTCAGGAGCAGCACGAGTGCCAAAGGCGCCAGCATCACGAGCCAGATTAAGGGCGTGGCCGCGATCTGCGCATATAAGCCGCTCGCTACCGCGCTGTATGCGACGAGCCCGGTCAGGCCGAGCCCGGCGGCCATGAAGTTGTAGACCCGGAGCATGTACTGCCGCAGGCCAGTATCGATTTCGGTGAGATCGGAGGGATGGGACGACCGCGGCAGGGTGTCGCGGCGCAGGGGAGAATTGTACGACATGTTTGCCTCTCGTTTAATGGCGGGCCGAAACGTGACGCGCGGGAGGGGTTCCCGTGTTTCTCCACGGGTCGGGCGAGATCGAGGGTTGCGAAGATGCTGAAGGCGCCCTGGGCTCGGCGTCCGTCTGCTTAAACCAGTGGGGCCGACGCTGCTCGAGCCATTCCAGCACGCAATCGACGGCACGCCGGAGGGGCGGAAGATCTTCGGCGAGCAGCACGAGACCGAGCGGCAACATCCAAACCCCGAGTACCGGCAGGAATCCTAGGAACCCGCCAGCCATCAGCAGCACGGCGGCCGGAATACGCACCCAGCGGGAGGAGGGCCGGCGCAGCCAGTGAACGCACGCCTGGGCGCGTTTCGGCAAGCGTTCGATCAAGCTTTCGAGCCGACGTTCGTGCTGGCCTGAACGCGACCCCTTACCGGCGTCGGATCTGTAGGCTGCACGGCTCATCGCGCCGCCTGTCCGGGAAGGACCTCTGCATCCATCGCTGACACCTCGGCGGAGACTGCTGAATCAACAAGCTGCAGAACGCTCTGCTCACGCGGATCGAGGCGGCAATCCGCCACAGCAATCTCGCGCGCCATGTCGACGATGAGTCCAACCGCCCCCGATGACCGCCGCGCATAGTGACGAAGGCGCATCACCGCAACGATGGCGCCGTCGGGCTCTCTGACATCGCGGACCCGATCCTCGAAGAGCGCGAGGATATTTTCGCGCGTAAACAGCGGAAGGAACTGATTGCGGTCGAGAAAATCCAGCATCGCGCCGCGCTCGACCAGCTGAACCCAGCCATCGGCGCGCGACATCAGGGCGGCTGCCGTGACCATCGCGTCGAGGAGCTCGTAATCTCTCTCGTTGCGATAGGCCGCCAGTATCTCGGCTGAGCTCGCATGCCGGAGATGGCGGGCACATCGTTTAGGCATCGTTCTTCTCTCCTTTCCATGCGGTGCCGCCTGGAGAGAAAGAACCGGTCTTTGTCGGGGATTGATCGGATCGCCGGAGCCCGCGACATCGACCGGCCCAAGCGCACCAGCGCGGGACCGGCGATCCGACATCGCGAGGTTACCCGACCCTATGTCGGGGTCCTCGCCAGAGGGGCCCGGATACGTTTATTGAGGATAAAGGATGGGATGTTGTCGCCGCGGTTTCAAGGGCCGGCATATCTATTTCTGCGCGTGCGTGAGGAAGGCAAAACGCATGCACGCGTCGGTCGAGTTCGCGCCTGAGCGCCCCGAGTATCTCCTCCGCGACGAGGCCGATATCGCCTTAGCCCATCGCGCTCTTAGCTCTCAACGGGGCAGCAGCCGCCGAGTGCCCGAACTGTGGTACTCTGCCGCGCCTACGCTGCACTTGCGGTTATGGCACATCTGCGACATGCGCCCGGTCGAGCGCCAATCCGAGAACGGCGCTAAAGCGGACTCAAATTGCGCGCGGTCAGGACCGCTCATGACCCAAAGCGGTCGTGGAACCTTTTGGCGGCGCAGACGACAATTGCGCGTGTGAAACTCGGCACGGATTCCGGCAGTATCGGTCGCGGTCGATAGAGATCCAGGGCTCTTATGACGGAAAAGCGATCGGGCTTGCCGGTTCTTGGCTTCGCGGATCAAAGGTCGCTCGAGCGATGGCTCGCGGCTCAGCCAGCGGATGCGGTTGGCGTGTGGATTAAGTTCGCCAAGAAGGCGGCGATCAGCGCGAATCTAACGAAAGCAGAAGCGGTTGACGCTGCGCTCTGTCACGGATGGATCGATGGAAAGCTGGAAAAGTATGACGACCAGCACTGGCTGGTTCGCTTCACGCCACGCAAACCGCGCAGCAAGTGGTCGGCGCTGAACCGCAACAGAGCGCTGACCCTCATCAAGGAGGGCCGGATGAGACGTGCGGGCTTCGCGCAAATCGAAGCCGCGAAGGCCGACGGTCGATGGGAGGGCGCCTACGCGCCGGCGAGTCAGGCCGAAATACCCATCGACCTCCAGAAAGCCTTGGCCAAGAACCCGAAGGCGTCCGCATTCTTTGCAACATTGAGCAGTCGAAATCGCTACGCCATCCTCTACCGGATCGGCAACGTCAAAAAAGCCGAGACGAGGGCGCGCAAGATTGCGGAATTCGTCGCCATGCTCGAGCGTGGCGAAACAATCCACGGGTAGGAAAGAAGCTGATTACCGCGTGCCGATCCCGACGAGCTAATCCCACATGATGCTTTTGCGGCACCGCACTTGATCCGGTTGTGGCACCGAACCCACATCCGCTTGTCTGGGCGTCACGTCCGATGATAACGGTCAAGCGGACTCACGTTTGTCCGCGGGCTCACGATTATGGAATGTGGCCACCGCAAGTTAGCTTTGCGGCACGCCACACGTGCTCAGTCGAACCCCTTGGCTTTAAAAACGATCTGGGCGGCGGGAGCGGAAAGGAACGTGACCAGCGCTCTTCCGGCGTCCGCCTGGCTGCTGCCAGTAACGATGCCCGGGACGAACTCGGTGTAGTTCTGGATCGCTGACGGCAGCGCGCCAGCGAATTCGACGCTGGGTTGGGCCAAGACTTCGCTGATTTGATTGAATCCGATCTCGACCTCGCCGCTGGCAACGCTTGAGTACAGCACCGCCCCAGGCGCTGGCCTGGTCTTGGGTTTCATTTCCCCGGCGATGCCCAACCGTTCGAGCAAGCTGACCATGTAGATGCCACTCGCACCCCCACCGGCCGGATCGGGGTACGTAATCGACTTCGCGGCCAACATCGAGCGTTTGAAGGCGTCGGGCGAACTGATGTCGGGCTTCGCGGCACCCTTGCGCACGAAGGCACCAACACCGACCTTCGCGATAATGATCGGGTCGCCCGCCACGACTTTGCCTTGCGCTCGAAGTTGGTCCTTCAGCGGCGCGGCGTTGATCATAAGATCGGCGGCTTCACCCTGTTTAAAACGGTCCAAGATCGCGCCGGCATTTCCGTAGGCGACGGTCACTGTGTGCCCTGAGGATTTTTCGAAATCCGGTAGCAGAACGGCGATTGCCGGATGCAAAGCCACGGCGGATAGGAGCTTGATTTCAGCGGCGCTTGCCGGACTCCCGTCAGTGATGCCGAACACCGCAGATCCCTAAGAGATCGTGGCGAGGACACTCAGAATGCCGCGGCGATTCATTTTGTCCCCCCTATAGGCTTCATCGGTATCGGCGAAAGCCAACAAACAAAATCAAATTACCGCAGCCGGTTGGCTCCTGCCAAGCAACGTCGCCTATTGGCACATCTGCGACATGCGCCCGGTCGAGCGCCGCGTCCGGTAACGGCTGTGAGTGCCTTCAAATTGCCCGCGCACTCAGGACCGCTCATGAACCAACCCGACTTAGTGCGGCGGGCCAAGCAACCGCGGGCGCAAGCTAAATCGAACGCTGGATTTAGCTCGGTACAGGCCTATTGGCCAACGGTTTTGCGACCTCATTGGCGTACTGCATGAACATCTCCGCCACCGGAGTCACACTTCGTCTTTTCAACCTAACCAGGGCTACACTAAAAGGCGGAGATTGTAGCGTGATCGGCAGCTTTTTGACGGGCATCTGCCGGGCATAAAAGTGGTTGAGCAAAGAGTCCGAAATCACCGCGAGCAAACGACTTCGTTCCAGTAATCGCGTAACGAGCATTGGCGACATGACGCTTGAAACTCTCAAGCGAGGTGGCTGTAGCCCTTCGGCACGGAATGCGTCGATCAGCAGCGAGCCGATGGCCGTGTCAAGCGGTGTTGCGCACCAGGGCTCGTCGACGAGATCAGCCAAACTGAGCTTTCGGCGCCGGGCGAGAGGGTTTTGGGCGCCTGCGACGACGTGCCAAAAGTCGCGGTAAAGAACCATCGGTTCAAGCTCGTCTTGGAGATTTGGCGCAAAAAGAGGAACGACGGCGAGCTCAACGCGGCGTTCCGGCAATTCGCGATTGAGCAAGGTGGCGGTGTCGGCCTGGATCGTGTGGAGTGCGACGCTAGGGTGACGCAGCCACAGCCGCTCCATGGCCGCAGTAACGATACCAGCAAGCAGGGGCTCCGTGCTTCCAATCCGGAGTTGGCCTGAGGCAGGATCGGCAAGGAATCTGACCTCTTCAACCGCCGCATCGACATCATCAAGGATGCCGACACTCCGCTTCAGAAGAGCTCGGCAATAGACGGTAGGTTCGACGCCTTGCGGGCTTCTATCGAACAGCCGAACGCCCAGCAGGTGTTCGAGCTCAGCTACGGCTTTCGATATTACCGGCTGCGACACCGCGAGCTGTTTCGCCGCCTTGCCCATACTTCGCCATTGCGCGACCGCACGTAGCATCGCCAGGTGCTGCAGCTTGATGCGTCGACTCGTTAGAGGCGCTCGATCGGCCATGCCCCATTCCAGATCGTTATTACGCGATAGAAAGATAGCACTACCTGTTAAGGCCCAAAACACGCCAACGTCTCTTTGATGAGCAAGTCGAAGCGGCGGCGATGATCGCCGAAATGCTCAGGATCACGCCGCACGTATCCCGGCAGACAAAATGAAACGAGGAAACCAAATGCATAAGACTATTGTCGCACTATGCCTCACGTGTGGCGTGGTTCTCCTTCAGCCCTCTCTTAGTACCGCGGAACAACTGCAGTATTTCGGCAAACCCGTGCGTGGGGTGCCGGTCTCGCCGGTGGTCAAAGTTGGCAAACTAATCTTTGTGTCTGGAACGCCCGGCTTTAAGGAGGGGAAGGTAGCCGTTGGCGATTTCACGGCACAGATGAAGCAAGTGATGGAAAACCTCAGCAGCGAGTTAAAATCTGCCGGGGTCGGCTGGGACCGCGTCGTCAAAACAAATGTTCTGCTCACGCGAACTGAAGATTTCAGTGATATGAATCGCGTCTACGCCACATACTTCACGGACGGAAAATATCCCGCGCGAACCACCACATTCGTGGCAGGTCTACCAAGTCCCGATTTCCTCCTGGAAATAGATTGCGAAGCCATTCTCGAGTAGCGCCGTCCAACCCGAGAGTCCGCCGTTGGCACATCTGCGACATGCGCCCGTCGAGCGCCACGTCCGGTAACAGCTTTTAGTGCGGACTCAAATTGCTCGCGCGCTCGGAAACGCTCCTCATCGGAAGCAGGTGTCGTCGGCAAAAATAGCGCTGTCCGGCCGCGTAGACATTTCTATCACGCAGCGGCTAGCCTTTCGGCAAACCGTCAGCGATAGGTAGGCGAGGGCGAGCGGCGTGAATTGGATAAGTAATTTGACGGCTAAAGATCCCCATCTGGAGGTCGAACGTCTCGCCTCGCTCGAAAGCATGGAGGGGATCAGCTATGTCGGCACGAGCGCACCGCCCCGGCGCTGGAGCCGGGTTCCGGGCGCCGCGGTGTTGCATGCGGTTTATCCGGGATTGCTGGTTGCCGTCACCATCGCGCTCGCGGCGACCTGGCTGTCGCAGAAATACAACGCGCCCGTGATGCTGTTCGCCCTCCTGATCGGGATGGCGTTTCATTTTCTCCACGAGGATGGCCGGTGCGTCGCCGGCATCGAATTCGCCTCGCGGTCGGTGTTGCGGACCGGCGTGGCTTTGCTCGGCGCACGGGTCACCGTCGCTCAGATCGTCAGTCTCGGCATCGTGCCGGTCCTGACCGTCATCGTCGGCGTCGCCACCACGATCGCAATCGGGATT
>Ga0134128_10006338_pt1 | contig 14342 bp, 13 predicted proteins | sample KB31754_FD_96462 | JGI IMG/M metagenome (GOLD analysis project Ga0134128, IMG submission 96462) | Terrestrial soil microbial communities with excess Nitrogen fertilizer from Kellogg Biological Station, Michigan, USA - KB3-175-4 | ecosystem: Environmental > Terrestrial > Soil > Unclassified ... | reverse complement strand
GGAAAGCGGTGGCGCTCGAACAGATAGCCGACAACGCCGAAGATCACGATCATCCACAGGTCGGTGGTGCTGTTGCGCGCACTGTAGGCGCCGACGAAGCAGAACAGCGCGACGAACGCCGAGGTCACCGCCTCGGGGAGCGCCAGCACGCGCACCAGCGGGCGGATCGCGAAGTAGCCGAGCAGGCACATGCCGATGACCGCGGCAAACATCGACGCGAAGATCGTGTAGACCATCCGCGCTTCGGTCTGGAAGATCTGCGGCCCGGGCTGCACGCCATGAAGCAGGAATGCGCCGAGGATCACCGCCGTCGCGCCGCTGCCCGGAATGCCGAGCGCGAGCAGCGGAACCATGTGGCCGCCGACGGTCGCCGTCGACGCCACCTGTGGCGCGAGGATGCCTTCAGCGATTCCGCTGCCGAGCATGTCGCGCCGCTTGCCGTACTGCGCCTCGGTGCCGTAAGCGATGAACGAGCCGACGGTTGCACCCGCGCCGGGAACGATCCCGCATAACAGGCCGACGAGCGAGCTGCGCGCGACCGTCGCGCGCAGCGGCCAGATCTCGCGCCAACGTGGAAGGCGAGTCGCGATGCGCCCCGATTCGTCCATCGGTGGTGAAGCGAAGCCCTGCTCCATGCGCGTCAGCACTTCGCCTAGCCCGTAGGCACCGACCATCACCGTCAGGTACTCGACACCGTCCTTCAGGATCGGAACGCCGAACGTGAAGCGCTCGGCGCCGTAGGTGTCGTCGACCCCTACCGTCGCGAGCAACAGCCCGATGCAGAGGCTCACCAGCGCCTTCGACATCGACGCGCCGCCGAGTGCGACGACTCCGGAGAGTCCGAACGCGACGACCGCGAAGTATTCCGGCGCGTCGAAGCGCAGCGCGAACTTCGCGAACGGCACGGCGAGCACGACGGCGGACACCGCGGTGATGAGCCCGCCCCACAGCGCGGCGACGAGGGTCCAGCCGAGCGCCTGGGCGGGTTTGCCCTGGCGCGCCATCGGGTAGCCGTCCCACAGGAGCGGCACGTCGAGGGGTTCGCCGGGAATGCGAAACAGGATCGACGTGAACGCGCCTCCGTAGGTTCCGGACAGGTACATCGCGGTCAGGAGCACGATCGCCGGCGTGACGCCCATCCCGTAGGTGAACGGCAACGCCAGCACGACCCCCATCACCAGCGTGAGGCCCGGCAGCACGGCGACCAGCATGCCGACGACGAGCCCGACGGCAAGCGACGCAGCGTTGACCGGCGAGAGAAGCTCGAGGAAGCCGAGGAAGAGCTGGTGCGCGACGTCGTGCATCGCGCCGTCAGCGGACGCCGAGCGCGGCGAGCACCGCGACCGAAAGGTGCTGGAACGGCCCGCTGCCGAGCGGAAGCGACACGTAGACGATCTTCATGAACACGTAGACGAACACGAGGCTCCCGACGACACTGGTCACGACGATGACGCCGGGGCGCCGGTAGCGACCGACCACCATGAAGAGCGCCAGATAGGTCGCCGTCGCGACGAAGAACCCCAGCGTCCCCATCGACAGGACGTAAAGGATCGTGAGCGCGATGCCGGCGGCGAGCAACCGCGGATAGCGCCGCGATGCGTCGGCGCCAGCAGCGCCATCGTCGTCGACCCCGTCGACCGCGGCATCCGGCTGGCGCCCCGTCGCGGCGACGCCAATGAGCAGCCCGGCGAGGCGCAGCGCGCAGACGACAATCAGCAGGACGAGGATGGCCCGCGGCCACACGTCCGGCCCGAGCTCGCCCGGCCGCGGCGCGTAGGCGAAATGCCCGGCGGCGCCATACAGGTAGACGGCCGCGGCGAGCATGGCCAGCCACGGCCATGCCGCCCTCAGTCGATCGACGACGCGCGTCAAGGTTTCTTCGAACCAGCGGCTTCCTGCGCGGCCTTCATATCGGCGAGCTGCTGCTTGAAGTAGGCCTCGGCCTGGTCGGCGGGGAGGAAGCTGCCTTTCGCCGAGTAGTTCTCGTCGAGGAACTTCTTGAACTCGGGCTCGGCGGCGACTTTCGCCATCGCGTCGCTCAGCATCTTCACGCGGTCGGGCGGAGTGCCGGCCTTGACCACGTACGACCGGAACTGCGGCAGTGCAATCTTGTAGCCGAGCTCGTAGGAGCTCGGGATGTCCTTGAATGCGGCGAGGCGCTCCTTGCCGAAGATGATGATCGGACGGATCTGCTTGCTGTTGATGAACTGGCGCACGTCGCCTGCCTGCTCGTAGAGCGCGTCGACGTGCCCGCCGATCACCGACACGTAGCGTTCGGAGGGCTTCGCGTAGGGCACCTCGACGACCTTGATGCCCTTCGATGCGAGGTAGGTGAGCGTCATGTCGTCCACGCTGCCGAAGCCGAGCGTCGCCACCTTCAGCGTGTTCGGCTTCGCGCGCGCCTCCTTCTCGAACTGTGCCCAGTCCTTGATCGGGCTGTTCTCGGCGACGAAGAGGAACGACGGCACCTGCATCATCACCGCGACCGGCTGCAGGTCGGTAAGCTTCCACCGCGGCGAAGTACCGGCGAGAAGTGCGTTCGAATCCGCGATATAGATCGCCATCGAATAGCCGTCGGCGTCACCCGAGAGAAGCTTGGTGATGCCGGTTGCGCCGGTCGCGCCGGGCGCGTTCACCACCGGAAACGACGTCTTCAGCATCGGCTCGATCAGCTTCGCGGTGAGCCGCGCGAGCTGGTCCGCGCCGCCGCCGGGACCCCAGGGGACGATCGTCTCGATCGGCCGCGACGGGTAATGATCCTGCGACCATGCCGGCGTCGATGCGACGATTGCGCATCCAACGGCCAGCACGGCGCACGACAGCTTGACGGTGCGCATGACTTCCTCCTTCGTTCGCCGGGCCCGATCGGGCCTCGTTATCGAGCGAAGTGTTTCACAGCGGCGCACCGACGGCAACCGGCATCCGCGCGCGCGCCTGTGCGCGTGTCCGCGCGTCTCCCGCGCGTATTCCATCGGTCCCGACCCGATGCCGCATGGCGCCGACCCGCCGGCGAAGCGTTGTTCCGCTCGCAATCCTCGGCTACAATCCCCAGCTCTTTGCAGGCGCGTAGCTCAGCTGGTTAGAGCACCACCTTGACATGGTGGGGGTCGTTGGTTCGAGTCCAATCGCGCCTACCAACCATCGTCCGGCTACACGTCGCACCAACGGCGAATGATCTTCTCGTACGCGCTTACCGCCTCGCGGATGCGCTCGGTGACGCAGTATTCGTCGGTCTGGTGCGCCATCTGCGGCTCGCCGGGGCCGAGGACCACGGTCGGCGGATCGCCGTAAGCCGGTCGCAGCGCCGCGGCGTCGGTGAAGTACGTCGCCGCGCGCGGTTTAGGCGTTTCGCCGAGGATCGGCGCCATCACGTCGAACACCTCGGCGACCCACGGGTCGCCCGCGTCGGTGTGGACGCTCGTGACGTCGAGCATCGTCTCGAGCTCGACGCCGTCGCCGAGATGCCGGTGCAGCCGTTCGCGCAGCGCAGCGTGATCCTGCCCGGGAATCGTGCGGATGTCGATGCCAACGCGCGCGAAGTCGGGCACCGAGTTGATGTTGAGGCCGCCGTGAAGCGTGCCGACGTTGAGCGTCGGATGTCCGAGCAGCGGATGCGCCGGGATGCCGAAGTCGAAGTGCTCGAGCGCCAGCGCGGCGCGCGCGGCCTTGAACACGGCGTTGTCGCCGCGTTCGGGCATCGAGCCGTGCGCGGTCACGCCGTGCGTGCGCGCCTCGAGCCAGAATGCGCCCTTGTGAGCGACGAGCGGATAGTTCGCCGTCGGCTCGGCGACGAGAAGCGCCGCGGCGTGCCCGAGTGCGTGCGTGCGCGCGAGGTGCAACGCGCCCTCGCAGCCGCTCTCCTCCCCTCCGGTGATCACGAGCTCGACGCCCGCGGTGCCGGCAAGCTGGTTGGCGCACGCGATCGCCGCGACGACGAAGGCCGCGACCCCGCTCTTCATGTCGCTCGACCCGCGCCCGAAGAGGCGCCCGCCGTCGCTCTCGCCGTCGAAGGGATCCCTCCGCCAATGTGCCGCGCCGAGCGGGACGGTGTCGATATGGCCGGTAATGCACAGCGGACGCCTGCCGGTGCTGCCACCGAGCCCGGCAACGACGCACGTGCGCCGCTCGCCATAGGGGTGATACGAGACGCGAAAGCCCGCGTCGGCGAGCAGGTCGCCCAGGTAGCGCGCGCAGCCCGTCTCGTCGCCGGTCGGGTTGATCGTGTCGAAGCGGAGCAGCGCCTTGGTGAGCTCGACCGCGTCGCGTTCAGCACTCATGTTCATCTCCGCAATGCCCGGGCGTCGCCGCGGCGGCGCATCAGCCGAAGTAGGCGCGGCGCACTTCCTCGTTGTCACGCAGCGCCGCTGCGCTGCCTTCGGCGACTACGCGCCCCTTCGACAGAACGTAACCGCGGTGCGCGATCGCCAGCGTCTGGTGAGCATTCTGCTCCACCAGCAACACCGTCACGCCCTGCTCGTTGACGCGCCGGATCACGTCGAAATTCTGCCCGACGAACAGCGGCGAGAGACCAAGCGAAGGCTCGTCGATCAGGAGCATGCGCGGGCCGCTCATCAGGCCGCGACCGATCGAGAGCATCGCCTGCTCGCCGCCAGACATCGTTCCGGCGAGCTGGGTCCGGCGCTCCTCGAGCCTCGGGAAGATGCTGTGCACCTCGCCCAGCCGCTTTCGAATCGTCGCCTCGTCGGTCTCGCGGTATGCGCCGAGGCGCAGGTTTTCCTCGATCGTGAGCTTCGGAAACACCTTGCGGCCTTCGGGAATGCAGGCGATGCCGAGCGCGATCACGCGGTGCGTTGGCAGGCCGGTGATGTCGGCGCCGTCGAAGACAATGCGACCCCGCCGCGGCGGCGTAAGGCCGAGGATCGAGCGGACGAGCGTGGTCTTACCCGAGCCGTTCGAGCCGAGGATGCACGTGATTTCGCCAGCCCGCGCAGTGATGCTCACGTCGACCAGAACGTCGGCACGATCGTAGCCGGCGAAGAGGTGCTCGACCTCGAGCGCGCGGGCCGCTTCGGTCATGCCACCACCTGCCCGAGGTACGCCTCCTGCACGCCCCGCTCCGCCGCCACGGCGCGAAACGGTCCCTCGGCGATCTTCCTGCCGTAGTTCAGCACGACGCAGCGCTGCGTCATCCGCTCGATCACGTTCATCTCGTGCTCGATGATGACGATCGTCAGCGCCGGCCGCGCAGCGCGAACCTGCAGGATGTCGTCCATCAGCTCGCGGGTCTCGCCTCGCGTCATCCCCGCCGACGGCTCGTCGAGCAGCAGCAGCCGCGGGGCGTTGACGAGCGCCCGGCAGATTTCGACCCGGCGCCGGTCGATCATGTCGAGCGCTCCGGCGGCATCGAAGAGCCGTGCAGCGAGCTGGGGGTTGAAGATCACCGCGAGTGCGCGCGCCGCCTCGACCGACTCCTCGTACTGCCGCCGCAACGCACGGCGCCGGAACACGTTGAATCCCGTGCCGCGCGAAAGACGCAGGTGGTTGCCGATCATGACGTTGTCGAACACGGTGAGCGGCAGGCACAGTCGCGACCGCTGGAACGTACGCGCGATGCCTGCGCGGTAGACCGCCTGTGGCGCCAACCCGGTGATGTCGCGCCCGGCGAATGCGATCCGCCCGCCGCTCGCCCGGTAGAGGCCGGTCAGCACGTTGAAGAACGTGGTCTTGCCCGAGCCGTTCGGTCCGATCAACCCGAGGATCTCGCCTCGCACGACGTGGAGGTCGAGCGCGTCGAGCGCGACGAGGCCGCCGAAACGCATCGTGAGCTTGGCGCAGGCGAGAAGCGGCGCGGCCGCGGTGTCGCGCGTGGGCCCGTTCGCGGTCTCGCCGGCGGCCGTCACGCCGCGCTCCCCGGGAAGTACTCGCGAATCCGGCGCGGCAGCAGTCCTTCGGGCCGGAAGAGCAGGATCAGGACGACGAGCACGCCGTAGAGCAGGAAGCGGTATTCCTGGATGAACTGGAGCTTCTGCGGAACGACCACGATGATGAGTGCCGCCGGCAGGATGCCGAGTGGATTGCCGATGCCGCCCAAAATCACGATCGACACGAGAATCAGCGACTCGCCGAAGGTGAAGTTGTTGGGCGCGATGAAGCCCTGCATCATTGCGTAGACCGCACCGGCGATGCCGCAGAGGAGGTTGCCGAGGGTGAACGCGACGATCTTCGCGCGCGCGACGCCGATGCCGAACGTCGCCGCCGCGATCTCGTCCAGCCGCACCGCGTCGAACGCGAGGCCGAGCCACGAGCGCTCGACGCGCCTCGCGAACACGAATGCCGCGACGGCGAGTGCCAGCGACAGCACGAAGTAATTCACGTAGAACGACGCCGTCGATCCGCCGAGTGTGACGTCGCGGTTGAGCTTCCAGCCGAACAGATCGATGCCGTGAAGCTTCAGGCCCTGAGGCCCGCCGAGGGCGTCGTTCACTTCGAGGAAGGTGCTGAAGAGGATGCCGAAGGCGATCGTGACCAGCGCGGCATAGTAGCCGCGCGTGCGGAGCACCGGCAGGATCAGGAGCGACCCGACCAGCGCGGCGACCACGCCGCCGGCAGCGATCACCGCGAGGTGCGGCACGCCGCGTGCTGCCAGCACGGCCGCCGTGTAGGCGCCGGTGCCGAAGAACGCCGCACCGGCAAAATTGACGATGCCGCAATGCCCGATCTGGATGTCGAGGCCGACGCAGGCGACGACGAAGAGCAGCACCGTACACAGCATCAGCAGCGGGTACGACTGGTCGCGAAGCGCGGCGGCTACCGCGCAGACTACGAGCACGACAAGCGACGTCGCGACGCGCGGACGCGCGGTGAGCGCCCGGCGATAGCGCGGCGCCGCGCGCTGCGCAAGGACGAACGCGACGGCGGCGACCGCGAGCAGCGTGGCGAGGACCCCCACGCGGTCGGTCGCGAGGAACGCCCACAACCACGCGCCGATCGCCGCCACCGCCGCGGCCGCGACGACCAGGTCCGTCCGCTGCGAGTCCACGGCGACGCGCGACGCCGCGGTACCCGTCATACGCGCTCGCTCGCCGGCTCGGCGATGAGCCCAGTCGGCTTCCAGGTCATCAGCACGATGACGACGGCGAACGCGAAAACGTTGTTGTAGGCGCTCGATACCGGAAGCGCGACCGAGCCGATCGTCTGCAGCGCTGCGAACAGGAAGCCGCCGAGGATGGCGCCATAGATGCTGCCGAGCCCGCCAACGACGGCGGCGCTGAATCCGATGACACCGAGCAGCAGGCCGATGTCGAAGTTCACCTCGTTGTAGTAGAGGCCGTAGACGACGCCGGCGAAACCGGCGAGCGCCGAGCCGATCGCGAACGTGACGAGCACCACGCGCTCGAAGTCGATGCCCATCACCCGCGCGGTCTCGCTGTCCTGCGCGACCGCACGAATTGCGAGGCCGAGCCGCGTTCTGCGCACGACGAGGTTGACGATGACGATCGTGACGAGGCCGGTCACGATGAGAAGCGTCGTGTCGAGGCGCAGCGTGAAGTGACCGAGGTTCGCCGAAGCGGCCGGCAAGAGCCGCGGGAACGGCTGCGGGTTCGACCCGTTCGGGTAGAACAGCCGGACGAGCTCGCGCAGGATCGAGCCCAGCATCAGCGTGACCAGCAGCGTGTTGAACGCCGGCGCGGCGCGCAACGGCAGGATGAGCCAGCGCGCGATGACCGCTCCGAGGAGCGCCATGCCGAGCCCCGCGGCGCACGCGACGACGAGCACGACGACTGCGGGTGCGGCGATGCCGAGGGCGTGTAGCGCCAGGTACGTCGCGAGGCCGACGAACGCACCGGCCATGACGACGTCGCCGTGCGCGAACTGGATGACGTCGAGCACGCCGAAGAACAGCGTGAAGCCCACGGCGACCATCGCGTAGATGACGCCGAGCATCACGCCGTTGAAGACGTACTGCGCGAGGACGCCGGCGTCCATCACCGCCGCTCCGGCGTCTCGCCGACGTGCGCGCGCGTCGCGCGCGCCCGGGTCACTTGCCGCCCGCGAGCTTGCGCTTCCCCTTGGCGTAGTCGCTGTCGTGCCAGACGACCCACTTTCCGTCCTGCACGACGTACGCGGTCACGATCGGCACGATGTTCTGGCCGTGCGCGTCGAAGGTCACCGGCCCGACGATCGACGGATAGTCCTTGGTCTTCGCCAGCTCGGCGATCACCGCCTTGCGGTTGGGCCCGACCTTCTCGATCGTGTCCATGATCAGGTTCGCGGCGACGAACGCGTAGGCGCCGTACGCCTCCGGGGGCTCGGCGTACTTGTGCGCGGCGTACTGCTCGAGGAAGAACTTGCCGCCGGGCAGCTTCTCGATCGGCGCGCCGTCGATGAACGCGATCGTGCCTTCGGCGAGCGGGCCGAGCGCCTGGATGTACGAATCCGACACGATCCCCGACGTCCCCTCGAACTGCGACTTGATGCCGAGCTTGTCCATCTGGCTGCGCACGCGCACGCCGATCGGCGTCAGGCCGCCGAAGTAGACGACGTCAGGGTTGAGCTCCTTCACCTTGGTGAGGATCGCCGTGAAGTCCTGCTGGTCGGCCCCGACGCCGAAGTCGGCGAGGACCTTTCCGCCATCCTGCGTCAGGTACTTGGTGAAGTACTCGTCGTGACCCTTGCCGTAGTCGGTGGTGTCGTGGATGATCACCCAGGTCTTGTAGCCGAGGCCCGTCACGAGCTTGGCGTTGACGTCGTTCTGGTTGATCATCGTGCCGTTGACTCGGTGGATCTCCGGATAGTCATTGCCGTAGGTGATCGCCGGCAGCACCGCACCCCAGACGATCACGGGCAGGCCGAACTTGTGGTACGTGTCGACGGTGGCGATCGCCACGGCCGAGCAATAGTGTGTGACGCCGGCGATGATGCTGCTGTCGGCGCCCGCCTTGGTCGCCACCTGCACGCCGATGTCGGGCTTGCACTGGTCGTCGAGCTTGACGAGGTCGAACGTGTATTTCGCCTTCGCATCGGCGTTATGCAATTGCACGGCGAGGTCGGCCGAATTGCGGCCGCCGAGGCCGAGCGCCGCGTTGCCGCCGGTCAGCGGGCCGATGAAGACGATCTTGACCGTCTCCTTCGCGTCGGCGCCCGGCGCGAGAAAAGTGGCGCACGCGAGCACGAGTGCACAAGCGAAAGAAAGGTATCGTTGCATCGCGAGCCTCCTTGGTCTTATCTTCGAATATGGCGCCACGGTCCTCGAACGCGACGCCGCGCGGATGCGGCACGCTGCTCGCCGCCGCGGCTGGCGATTCTACGCCCCGGGCACGCTGCCCGCCAGCAATGCGAGCCGCAGCAACGGGAGCCGCTGATGACGACGCCGAACGAACTCGATGCCTGCACCGCCGCCGCGCAGATTCGCAACGCGAGGCTGACTTCCGAGACGCTCGTCGGTGCGTGCCTTGCGCGCGTCGACCTTCGTGAGCACGAGGTCGGAGCGTGGCAGCACCTCGCGCGCGAGCAGGCGCTTTCGCAGGCGCAGGAAGCCGATCGTGCGGCGCCGGCCGGCGCGCTCTTCGGGGTGCCGATCGCGGTGAAGGACCTCTTCGACACCTTCGACATGCCGACCGGACTCGGCTCGCCGATCTATCGCGGCCGCCGTCCGGACTGGGACGCCGCCTGCGTTGCGGCGGCGCGCGCTGCCGGCGCGATCGTGCTCGGCAAGACGGTGACGACCGAGTTCGCGAGCTTCGAGCCAGGCAAGACGCGCAATCCGCACGATCCGGCGCGCACGCCAGGCGGATCGTCGAGCGGCTCGGCGGCGGCGGTCGCCGATTGCATGGTCCCGCTCGCGTTCGGCACGCAGACCGCGGCTTCGATCACGCGCCCGGCGGCGTTCTGCGGCGTCGCCGGCTACAAGGCGACGTTCGGCGAGCTGAGTCTCTCGGGTGTGCGCCCGCTCGCCCAGTCGCTCGACACGCTCGGCATCTTCGCCCGATCGCTCGCCGACATCGCGCTGATGCGCGACGTCGTGCTCGGGCAGGAGCCGCAGCCGCTCGTCGCGCCGGCCTCCCCGCCGCGGCTCGGCGTCTGCCGCACGCCGATGTGGCCCGCCGCCGAAGCTCCGACTCGCGCCGCATTCGACGTCGCCGTCGAGCGCGTACGCGCGGCGGGCGCGCTCGTCGACGAAATCGAGCTCCCCGCGCCGTTCGCCGCGCTGACGCAGGCCCAGCAGACGATCATGAGCTACGAGACCGCGCGCAACTACGTGTTCGAGGCGACGCGGCGGCGCGACGGCCTCTCGGCGTCGTTTCGCGCGATCTGCGACGCGGGCATGCGCATCGACCGCGCTGCGTATCTCGCCGCACAGCGACAGGTCGCCGAGGCGGCGCGCATGCTGACCGACGCGATGCGAGGCTGTGTCGCGCTGATCACTCCCGCGACGCGCGGCGAAGCGCCCCCGCTCGAACGCGGCACCGGCGACCCCGTCATGAGCCGGATGTGGACCGCGCTCGGAACGCCGACCCTTGCGCTGCCGGTGCCACGAACCGCGGGCGCCCTGCCGATCGCCGTGCAGCTCGTCGCCGATCGGCACGCCGATCCGCTCCTGCTCGCCGTCGGCGCGTGGGTGAGGCGCGCGCTCGGCGTTCCGCTATAATCGGCGCCATCGGGTTCGAGACATCGGCAAAGCACCCGGCGAGCCGGCGCCCGTCAACGAGCCGGGACCGAAAGGCATGGTTATGACACCGCGAACGCGTGGAGGCTCGATCTAGCACCCGGGGCGGCGTCGCTCGCGCGTGGACCGACAACGGTCCGCGCAATCGATGAGAGTGCGGCGCTGCCGCACTTTTCGTTTCAGGAGCAGACGAACCATGCCCGACATCCGACTTCCCGACGGTTCCGTCAAGCCGTTCGACGCGCCAGTCACCGTCGCCGGCATCGCCGCATCGATCGGCCCCGGTCTCGCGAAGGCCGCCCTCGCCGGCCGCGTCGACGGCAAGCTCGTCGACACCTCGCACCTCGTCGCAAGCGACGCCGACGTCGCCATCGTCACCGAACGCGACGCCGACGGGCTCGACATCATCCGTCACTCGACGGCGCACCTGCTCGCGTGGGCGGTGAAGGAGCTGTTCCCGGACGCGCAGGTCACGATCGGCCCGGTGATCGAGGACGGCTTCTACTACGATTTTTCGTACAAGCGGCCGTTCACACCCGAGGATCTCGCGGCGATCGAAGCGCGGATGCGCGAGCTCGCGAAGAAGGACGCCCCGGTCGTCCGCCGGCTGATGCCGCGCGACGAGGCGGTCGGCTACTTCGAGTCGATCGGCGAGCACTACAAGGCCGAGATCATCGCGTCGATTCCCGCCGACCAGCCGATCTCGCTCTATGCCGAAGGCAGCTTCACCGACCTCTGCCGCGGGCCGCACGTGCCGTCGACCGGACGGTTGAAGGTGTTCAAGCTGATGAAGGTGGCCGGTGCGTACTGGCGCGGCGACTCGAAGAACGAGATGCTGCAGCGGATCTACGGCACCGCGTGGACGCGGCAGGAAGACCTCGACGCCTATCTCCACCGGATCGAGGAAGCCGAGAAGCGCGACCACCGCAAGCTCGGCCGCGCGCTCGATCTTTTCCACCTGCAGGACGAAGCGCCGGGGCTCGTGTTCTGGCACCCGAAGGGCTGGGCAATCTGGCAGGTGGTCGAGCAGTACATGCGCCGCGTCTACCAGGACCACGGCTACCAGGAGGTGCGCGCGCCGCAGATCCTCGAGCGGTCGCTGTGGGAGAAGTCGGGGCACTGGGAGAACTTCAAGGACAACATGTTCACGACCGAGTCGGAGAAGCACGACTTCGCGATCAAGCCGATGAACTGTCCCGGGCACGTGCAGATCTTCAACGCGAGCCTGCGGAGCTACCGCGACCTGCCGCTACGCTACGGCGAGTTCGGCGCGTGCCACAGGAATGAGCCATCGGGGGCGCTGCACGGGATCATGCGCGTGCGCGGCTTCACGCAGGACGACGGCCACATCTTCTGCACCGAGGCGCAGATCGAGAGCGAGGTGACCGCGTTCAACCGCGTAGCGCTTGCCGTGTACCGTGACTTCGGCTTCGCCGACGTCGCGATCAAGCTCGCGCTGCGTCCGACGCCTCGCCTCGGCGACGACGCCTCGTGGGACCGCGCCGAGAGGGCTCTGCGCGACGCGCTCGGGACCTGCGGCGTCGAATGGACCGAGCTCCCCGGCGAAGGTGCGTTCTACGGCCCGAAGATCGAGTACCACCTGAAGGATTCGCTCGGCCGCTCGTGGCAGTGTGGAACGATGCAGGTCGACTTCCAGATGCCGGGCAGGCTCGGCGCCGAGTACGTCGCTGCCGACGACACGCGCAAGGTGCCGGTGATGCTGCATCGGGCGATCGTCGGCTCGCTCGAGCGCTTCATCGGCATCCTGATCGAGAACCACGCCGGTGCGATGCCGCTGTGGCTCGCCCCGGTCCAGGCGGTCGTCCTGGCCATTACCGACCGCCAGCATGGCTATGCCGCCGAGGTCGAGCAGGAACTGAAGGCGGCCGGACTGCGCGTCGCCTCCGATTTGCGCAACGAGAAAATTACCTATAAAATTCGCGAACATAGCCTCCAAAAGCTCCCCTACCAGCTGATCGTCGGCGACCGGGAACAGGAGGCTCGCACGGTGGCCGTGCGTACCCGCAGTGGCGAAGATCTGGGCGCGATGGCGGTTCCTGCCCTGATCGCGCGCCTCCGACAGGAGGTTGCAGCGCGCGGCTGAGCCTTTCGGGCCCAGCCGCGGCGCCCCCGGGTGGCGCGGCCGTTTTTGTCACTCACGGAGATAACGCAATCGCACTGGACAAGCAGCATCAACGCCTGAACGGCGAAATCAACGCTCCCGAGATCCGCCTGGTCGGTGTCGAAGGTGAACAGCTGGGCATCGTGTCGCTCACCGACGCGCTGGCCCGCGCCGCAGCAGCTGAGCTCGACCTGGTCGAGATCGCGCCGCTCGCCAAACCCCCGGTCTGCCGGATCATGGATTTCGGCAAGTTCAAGTACCGGGAAGCGAAGAAGCAGCACGAGGCGAAGCTCAAGCTGAAGCAGATCCAGGTCAAGGAAGTCAAGTTCCGGCCTGGGACCGACGAAGGCGACTACCGGATCAAGTTGCGCAATCTGGTGCGCTTCCTCGGCGAGGGGGACAAGGCGAAAGTGACACTGCGCTTTCGTGGGCGCGAGATGGCCCACCAGGAGTTCGGCATCAGGCTACTCGAACGCGTCCGGGGGGACCTCGACCCGCATGCAGTAGTAGAGCAGTTCCCGAGGCTCGAGGGACGGCAAATGGTGATGCTGCTTGCCCCGAAGAAGGCCGTCGTCAAGCCGCATCACCCCGACAAGCCCGAGGAGGGTAAGCCGCAAGGCGCCCAAGTCTCTCAACCGCCCCCGGCGCGCGAGAGCACCCCCGTGGGCAGCAAATAGGAACCGGCATCATGCCGAAGATGAAGACGAAGTCGGGCGCGAAGAAGCGCTTCCGCGTGCGCGGAAGCGGCTCGGTCAAGCGCTCGCAGGCGTTCAAGCGCCACATCCTGACCAAGAGATCAACCAAGAACAAGCGGCAGCTTCGCGGCGCTGCGAGCGTTCACGCAACGAACGCCGCCTCTGTCGCGGCGATGTTGCCCTACGCATAAGGAGCCGCGATGCCAAGAGTCAAGCGTGGTGTGACCGCGCGCGCGCGGCACAAGAAAGTCATCGAGCAGGCGAAGGGCTACCGCGGCCGCCGCAACAACGTCTACCGCATCGCCAAGGAAGCGGTGATGAAGGCCGGGCAGTACCAGTATCGCGACCGGCGCGCGAAGAAGCGCGAGTTCCGCGTGCTGTGGATCGCCCGCATCAACGCCGCATCGCGCGAGCTCGGCCTCTCCTACAGCGCGTTCATGAACGGGTTGAGGAAGGCGTCGATCGACATCGACCGCAAGGTGCTCGCCGATCTCGCCGTGCACGACAAGGAGGCGTTCGGGAGAATCGCCGAGCAGGCGAAGGCTTCCCTCGCCTGAGCGCCCGCGGCAAGCAACAGGGAGGCGACGATCGCCTCCCTTTTTTTTCAGGCCCGCCCATGAACGACCTCGATAGCATCGTCGCCGCAGCGAAGGCCGAGTTCGCCGGCTGCGACGATCCGCCTGCCCTCGAGAACGCGAAGGCGCGCTATCTCGGCAAGGGCGCTTCGCTGACGCTCGCGCTGAAGGGCCTGCGCGAGATCGAAGGCGACGCGCGGGCAGCGCGCGGAGCAGCGATCAATGCCGCCAAAACCGAGGTCGAGGAAGCGCTCGCTGCGCGCCGCGAGGCACTCGCGCAGAAGAAGCTCGCGGCACAACTTGCCGCCGAGGCGCTCGACGTG
>Ga0134128_10006337_pt1 | contig 14343 bp, 13 predicted proteins | sample KB31754_FD_96462 | JGI IMG/M metagenome (GOLD analysis project Ga0134128, IMG submission 96462) | Terrestrial soil microbial communities with excess Nitrogen fertilizer from Kellogg Biological Station, Michigan, USA - KB3-175-4 | ecosystem: Environmental > Terrestrial > Soil > Unclassified ... | reverse complement strand
GCGCTCCGCTCAGGATGACAAGCGCTAGACCTTGAGGTTTACGAGAAGCAAAAGACGCGGCGCGCCGCGTCTTTTGCTTCTCGTAAACCTCAAGGTCTAGCGCTTGTCATCCTGAGCGGAGCGCCGACTGAAGGGAGGCGCGCAGTCGAAGGATCTATGTACTTGTTATGGTTCGCGCCGATTCTCGAAACACGTCGACAAACATTCTTGCAAACATCGAAACCTTGCATAGATCTTCGACTCGCCCTCATGCCGCTGGCGCGGCACTCGGTCAGCGCTCAGGATGACAAGTCACAGGATCAACTAAGCTGTGTCGCGATTTCAGAATCCTAGTTGTCCAGATCAGAATAATGCTTCAATTGCGCTCGCGGCGCTGATTGGGTCGGCGCGCTTACGGGCGTTCCGAAATGGCGGATGACCACATCATCGCCAATCCGTTCGCTGTTACCAGCCCGATGTGGAGTCGGCTTATGGGCAGCCGCAACGTTTCGTATCGTCACGTCAGTTACGCGAGCACTCTGCGTTGGTGTGGGTTTCTGCGGCGCTACGCCGGATACCGGCGCACTCGGCCGCAAGGTGACGCCGGAGGATGCGGGTTCACCCGCCTTCAACGTTACTCCTCCACCTTTAACCGTAACTCCGGGAGAAGCAGGCTGCGTGCTGCTTGACGTCTGCACCGTACCCGAAATCGCCGGCCGCGCGTGGAATGAAGCCACCACCAGCCCCACAACAAACAGCGCGCATGCTGCAGCAACACCCATGGCTACCGCTTCAACCTGTGGCCGGTGAGTCTGGCTGAAAGGGATCCTGAATCTTGGGACGAAGACCTTTTGTTCACTCGGGACCACAGGAGCCGGCATTGGAGCCGGTTCCACTGTTTTTTGCGGAGGCACAGGCTGCGAGTCCGTGAGTCCACCACGTTCGCGCAGCAACTGCTGCAGGCGGGTGGCGGCTGCCTCGCGGGCGGCCTCCAGTTCGGCGGCCCGTTTTTGAGCCAGCGCCTGCTTCCTCTCGAATTCCAGCACCTTCTGCTGACGCTGCACCTTGAATTGTTCTTTGCGACGGTTCAGTTGCTCACGGCCTTGCTCGGCAATACGCTGCGCGGAGATCCATCCGGTGCGAGTCCACTTCTCGAGCCTGTGCCAGATCTGCTGTCCCGCTTCGGTGGCAGCGTGCTTGAGCGTTGCAGATCTCTTTCCCAATTCAGCCAGAAGCTCGGTTGCACTTTGGTCCCGCGCTTCAGATGCCGGAGCGGCGCGCATGAGATCAATTTCATCATCAAGGGGTGTGTTCTGCTGAGCCTGTTCAGGTTGCAAAGCCGAAAACTGAGGCGGCATGGCGGGTTCGGCCAGCAAATCCACCGGCATTGAAATCACATTCGGAGGGAGCGGCTCCGGCTCCGCGCCCTGTTGTGATAATTCAATAGCCGCTTCGTGAATATGATCTTCTTCTTGTCGGGGGATATCGAGTGAACTGATGGCGGCGGGCTCTAAGTTTGTTTCCTGGGCGGAAGCCGGCAAGACCGGCTCCCCCACCTCGCTCGCTGCTTGGCGGGCGACTGGGAACTCCTTCAGGACTCCGGGAGAAATGGCCACGTCGGCATGGAACTCGTCAGCCAACTCGGTTGCGCGCTCCAGCGCATCAGGTTCAGCGCAGATTTCAAAGTCAATTTCCAGGTCAGCGGGAAGCGTTCCGGCCGCTTCGGGTTTCGAGAATTCAACGGTATATCCGTGTTGCCGCAGCTCCTGGGAAAGAGCGTTTGCCTGCTCCGGGAAACGGGTAAGAATTCGTGCCAGGGGCATAAACCAGCTCCGCGTGACCAAATTTATAAGACGAACATCGAATCGGTCTTCAACCGGTCATTGATGTGTCCTGTGCCATGACAGGAGTGGCGTTTGTATTTAGACGCAGATTATACGCACGGAGGTGGCCAATGCAATAACAGAGTGAGGTTCTTGGGGGTTTGCTAGGCTGGCTTTCGGCGGGAATTCGGAGGGTTCAGTTCACTTCGGCAAAATCCATGCCGTCAGCAAACTGCAGCCCGGCAATCTGCCGCGCGTGGAATTGCACTTCCAGGTAAGCCTTGAGGATGGCGATGTGGAGAGATTCGCGCTCCGCGGGGCTTGAGCACTGAGTGCGGACCCGGTCGAGCTCCATGTAGCGGTCATGAGCTTCTACAAATTTATTTACGATCGTGTTCATGGCTGATGATTCTTATAGCCCCCAAGCGTTTCACGAATCGCTCAAAGACCTTAGAACCCCTCCTTTGTTGCTGTAGCCCGGTAACGTTACCTGGATAACGTTACTGTTCCATGAACATAGCGTTCCTAGAGCTGGGCTGGCTGTGAGTACGGTCACACCGCCTTCCCGCCGAGCCGCCGATCGAATTCATCCAGTTCACGAACCGGCAGAGCGCGAACGTCGCTGTTCAAGCTGCTTGCAGAGATAGATGATTTGGCCGGTATGGTGGGAAAGGTGAGCTGCGCAGGTCAGGAAGGCGTAAAAGCGGTCGCCGGCCTGTTCCATTCCTTTAGCTGAGTAAGGAGCAGCCCAGTCTTTTTCCTGCTGCCTTTCCAGCGTGGTGCGGACGATTCTGATGGCATCGCGCAAGCCATTGAGGAGTGATTCCTTGGAATGGCCTCCGGGATCGCCGAACTCGAGCGGCCGGTTCCGAACATATCCTGTCCCGGCGATTTCCGCGCCGATATAGTAGTTCAAATTCCCGGCAAGGTGGAGGAGCAAGTGGCCGATGCTGTTCCCGTAGGGATAAGGCCGGCTCCAGATCTCGTCGACCGTTAGAGGCTCGACCAGCACCATGATCGTGTCATACCTCTCCTGGTAATAGCGACTGAGGTCGCGTGCAATGGTAAGAACTGGGCTTGTCATTTTCTTCTTGTTAAACCCTTACAAGTTCGAGTGGACGGCCCTCTTACAGCATAAACCCGGACTGGCCTTCAGCCGGGCTCTGGGGATGGCCTTTTTCTCGTGTTGCATCGGGCTAAGCAGTTGGATATATTGGCGCGAGCAGAGATTGCCAGCCCGGCCGTGGCACGGTTTTGTCCCCCACAACCTGTCGAGCGGAATGTGCGGGCATTACGGGCCAGAGCGATCTCACTTTAGGGCAAATAGCAAACGTATTCCCCGCTGCCTGAGCAGCGGGGTTTTTGTTTCCGGATAGAATCGAGAGCAAATGCCTCCAGCAGGACAGGGACTTCCAGCCGCTTCCGACCGTAATGCTCTGCTTAAGAACACGCGGCGGGTGGTGGTAAAGGTTGGCACCGCCGTGGTGTGCGACCGAAATGGCGAATTTGATCTGCAGCGGGTGCGCGCGCTGGCTGACGGAATTGCCGGACTGGTAAAGCATGGGCGCCAGGTCGTGGTGGTCAGCTCCGGAGCAGTGACTCTGGGAGCAGCCCAGCTCAAACTGCACCGTAGCCGTCTCCGCGATGCCGCCATGACACGCGCCTGTGCCGCCGTTGGCCAATGCAAGCTGATGCAAGCCTGGGCCGAAGCTCTGCAGCCGAATAGGCTCACTCCTGCCCAGGTTCTGGTTACGGAAGATGACTTTACTGACCTCAACCGCTACAGGATCCTGCGCCAAACCTTCGAAAAACTGCTCAAGGTCGGGTCTGTTCCAGTGGTCAACGAAAACGATACCGTCACCAACATCTGGACGGAACAGCCGGCGATTTTCCGCGATAACGACCGGCTGGCCGCATTAGTCTTAAGCAAGCTGGACGCGGATCTGCTCATCCTGCTCTCAAACGTCGAGGGCCTTCTGCGCGATCCGGAACGGGGAGCGGAGCCAGACAACGTTATCCCTCTCGTGACCGTCCTTTCCCCGGAAATAAGGGAAAGCGCACAGGGCAAGTCCGCCGTCGGGCGGGGTGGGATGACAGCCAAGCTCGATGCGGCACAGATCGCAATGCATGCTGGAGGTATGGTGATTATCGCCAACGGGCAAACGCCGGGAATCCTGAACCAGATTTTTTCCGGCGAGAACGTCGGCACAATGTTTCTGCCCGGCTCTCGCATGGCAGGCAAAAAACGCTGGCTTGCCTTTGCTACCAGCGCACGCGGGCGCGTCTCCATCAATGCTAATGCCGCCAAGGCTATCCTGCACGGCCATGCCAGCCTGTTAATTTCCGGGGTGACCGGCTGCAAAGGCGAGTTTTCATCGGGTCAGGTGATCTCGGTCGTCGACGCGGACGGGCGGGCTATAGGACGTGGGATTGCGGAGTGTGGCAGCCAGGAGCTTTCTCAAATGCTTTCCTCAAACGACGGTCCGCTTCGTGGTGTGCTGGTGCGGCGTGACAATTTCATTATCCTGAGCGGAGAGGAGAAAGGTAATGGCCAGCAGGACTAAAATCCCTCCCGCTTCGCTGAAACAACAGGTGATGAACACGCGGCGAGCGGCTCGCTCCCTGGCTCGCCTTTCTGGCGAAGATCGCAATCGCATACTGCTGGCTGCCGCTGACGGCATTGAAAGTCGCACGGCCGAAATTTTGTCGGCCAACCGCGAGGATTGCGAAATCCTGGCTGCCTCCGGACAGCAGACACCTCAGGCGTTGATGAGGCGATTGAAAACCAGCGACGCGGGCGTGGGGGAAATGGCTATGCGTGTCCGTGACGTAGCCTCGCTCGGAGATCCGCTTAGCCACACGCTGGCCACCACGGAGCTGGATGACGGTCTCACGCTCTACAAAGTCCCTTGTCCTCTGGGCGTGATTGCCGTCATTTTTGAATCGCGTCCTGATGTGGTGCCGCAGGTAGGCTCGCTGGCAATAAAAACCGGCAATGGCCTGGTGCTCAAGGGAGGCGCAGAAGCGAAACGCACCAATCGAGTGCTGGTGGATATCTGGCGTGAAGCTCTTGCCTCCCACAATCCCGGTTTGGCGCAAGCGATTTGCCTGCTGGAAGAACGCGCTGAAGTCATGCAGGTCCTCGAGATGGAGCGCGAAATTGATCTGGTGGTGCCGCGGGGCTCAACTGAATTCGTCAACTTTGTTTTTGCGCACAGCCGCATTCCCGTCCTTGGACACGGCAGTGGCATCTGCCACATCTACGTGGACCGCGCGGCCGACATGGAGATGGCGACGCGGGTCATTGTCGATGCCAAGGTGCAGTATCCCGCAGCGTGTAATTCAGTAGAAAAAGTCCTGGTTCATCAGACAATCGCAGCCGAGTTCATGCCTGTGGTGGTGCGCAGCCTGCAATCTGCCGGCGTGGAGGTCCGCGGGTGCGAACGCACACTTGAGCTTTGTCCCGGGCTGAATATTGTGCCCGCAACGGAAGAAGACTGGAGCACCGAGTACTCCGATCTAAAAATTACTGTGAAAGTGGTTGACGATCTGCAATGCGCGATTGACCACATTGAGAGGTACGGTTCGCGCCACACGGAGTCCATTCTTACTGAAAACAATGCAGCAGCCGCACAGTTCCTGGATGAAGTTGATGCAGCCAGCGTGTTTCACAACGCTTCAACGCGTTTTGCGGATGGGTTCCGTTATGGCCTTGGAGCAGAAATCGGCATCAGCAACAGCAAGCTGCATGCTCGCGGCCCCGTGGGCCTGGAAGGGCTGTTGACCTACAAGTACAAGCTGAAAGGCAGCGGGCACACCGTTGCCGACTACGCCTCAGGTCGAAACAAATTCCAGCACAAAAAGATCAAATAGAATTTGGCTAATCGGGTTTAGCGTGGCCCAAAATTGCCCCCTCCCGCAGCGCAGTTTAAGATAAAAGATTCGCCACACCACATTGAAGCCATGAGCATTTCCAAGATCAATCCGGAACCCGCACCCGCCGCGCCTACGCAGTCCAACTTCATTCGCGATCACATGATCGAAGACCTGAAGACCAACAAGCACGGCGGACGCATCTGGACGCGCTTTCCTCCCGAGCCGAACGGCTATCTGCACATCGGGCATGCCAAGGCCATCTGCTTGGATTTCGGTTTGGCCGACGAGTTCGGCGGCGGCACTAACCTGCGCTTTGACGACACGAATCCCGAAAAAGAAGAAACGGAGTATGTCGAATCCATCCAGGAAGATGTGCGCTGGCTCGGATTTGAATGGGAAAACCTGCTTTACGCCTCTGATTACTTCGACCAGCTCTACGAATGGGCTGTTCAACTGATCAAGAAGGGCAAAGCGTACGTGGACGATCTCTCGGCGGACGAGATCCGTCAATATCGCGGAACCCTTACTGAGCCCGGCAAGGAAAGCCCGCACCGGAACCGCTCAGTGGAAGAAAACCTTGACCTGTTTGCGCGCATGAAGGCGGGCGAGTTCCCTGACGGCTCCCGCTGCCTGCGCGCCAAGATTGACATGGCCTCGCCCAATCTGAACATGCGCGATCCCGTGATGTACCGCATCCTGCGCAAGCCTCATCATCGCACCGGTGACAAGTGGTGCATTTACCCGCTGTACGATTACGCCCACGGCCAGAGCGACTCGCTGGAGCAGATCACCCACTCCATGTGTACGCTGGAGTTTGAGGACCATCGCCCGCTCTATAACTGGTTCATCAAAGAGCTGGACATCTTCCCATCGCAGCAGTTTGAGTTCGACCGTCTCAGCCTCACCTACACGCTGCTGAGCAAGCGCAAGCTGCTGCAACTCGTACGTGACAGGCACGTGCGCGGCTGGGACGATCCGCGCATGCCCACCATTTCCGGCATTCGCCGGCGCGGCTACACGCCGGAGGCGCTCCGGACGTTCGTAGCGAATATTGGCGTGAGCAAAACCCAAGGCACCCTTGAGCTCGCGATGCTGGAGCACTTTGTGCGCGACGATCTGAACGAGCGCGCTTTGCGTGTTATGGCCGTGCTCAAGCCGTTGAAGCTGGTCATCGATAACTATCCTGAAGGGCAGGCGGAAGAAATGGATGCGATCAATAATCCTGAAAATCCATCCGCCGGTACGCGGAAAGTTCCTTTCAGCCGCGTGCTATACATCGAACAAGACGATTTCCGTGAGGTTCCGCCCAAAGGCTATTTCCGCCTGTCGCCGGGCAAAGAAGTCCGGCTGCGCTACGGATACTTTGTTACGGCGCAAAGCGTGGTCAAGAACGCGCAGGGCGAAGTGGTGGAAGTGCACGCGACGTACGACTCAGCCACGCGCGGTGGCAATGCACCCGATGGTCGTAAAGTTAAGTCAACCATTCACTGGGTTTCCGCAGCGCACGCCATGGATGCCGAAGTGCGGCTGTACGACAACCTGTTCTCCAACCCCAATCCCAACGACGTTCCGGAAGGCAAGGATTTCACGGCCAATCTGAATCCAAATTCCCTGGAGATTGTTGCGAATGCGAAGCTGGAGCCGTCGTTGAAGAACGCCCGAGCAGGCGACCGTTTCCAGTTCGAACGCCTGGGCTACTTTTGCGTGGACCCGGATACGACTCCTGAAAAACTGGTCTTCAATCGCACGGTTGCGCTGAAGGACACGTGGACCAAGGTCGAGAAGAAAAATGCGTAGTCTTCACCACGGAGACACGGAGGCGCGGAGAAAAACAGGACAAGTATCACTGAAGACTGGATCAGCCAATTCGTACGACTCCGTGTGATACAGCTCTACGATCAAGACGTGATCAGCGTTCATCTGCGTAAATCTGCGTCGAACTTTTGCTTTTCTCCGTGCCTCCGTGTCTCCGTGGTGGATTTTCAGCCCAAGAACTTCAAAAACCCGCGGCTCTCAAATCCCGGAAACACCCTCTCCAGATTCTCATTCCCCAGATGCCGGATTACGGCTTCGCCCAGAACCTGACGGAAGTCCGTGGTGAGCGCGAGGTCACGGCCTTCGTGGAGTTGTTCTGGCGCAAGTCCGGGCCAGCGACCATACACCTTGCCGCCCTTCACCGGTCCACCCAACACGAACATGACGTTGGCGTGGCCGTGATCGGTGCCGCGGTTGCCGTTTTCTCGCGCAGTGCGCCCGAACTCTGACATGGTGACGATCACGGTGTCTTCACCCAGATCGCCCAGGTCATTCCAGAACGCGGCAATGCCCTGCGAGAACTCGCGCGTCACGTTGGCAATCTGGCCTTGCACGCTGCCTTCGTTCACGTGATGGTCCCAGCCGCCGATGTCGGCAAACGCCACTTGCACTCCGAGATTGGCTTTAATCAGTTGAACGACCTGGAGCAAACTATCGCCAAATCGGCCTCGCGGGTAGTCGGCGCCCGGCGCGGGCTGGTATTTTTCCGGATCGGCCGAGCGCAGCATCTTCACGGCTTCAAAGGTTTCATTGCCGCTGCCGTGCAGCACCGCGTCCACGGATTGCTCGTACATGGCTTCAAAGGTGTTGCTCGCGATCTGAGCGCCGGGTCCGCCCGCGCCCACTCCGAAGCTGCGTATATCGCTCATGGCGACGGCGGGAATCGAACCGGCCAGGGTGCGTGGCAACGCACCCCCCATGGCCACAGCGCGGAAAGGAGACTTGTCCGGATCATTCACTCCGGCCAACGCGCGATTGAGCCAGCCATCTTCCGTGGATTTGACCCCTGGCGTACCGGACTCCATATAGTCCTGCGCGTCAAAATGCGAGCGCGTGTTGTCCGGCGAGCCGGCCGCATGCACGATAGCAAGATGCTTCTGGTCCCACAGTGGCTTGAATGCCGACATGGAGGGATGCAGCCCGAACAATCCATCGAGGTCAATCACACACTCAGTACCGCTGCGCGGCCGCGGAATAGCGATGTTTGGCCGCATCGAGTAATACGCCTCTTCGCCGTGCGGCACCACGACGTTCAGGCCATCTGCCGCGCCACGCTGGAAGAGCACCACCAGACGTTTCGCTCCCGCGCCGGCGGCGTTTTCCGCTGCATACACTGCGCGTGTGAGAAAGCTCGGGACGATGCTGGTTCCAACAATCGCCAGGGCGCCATTTTTCAAAAAAACTCTTCGAGTGATGCTCATCTAGGTTCGTCAACTCCTTTCAGTTGCCCGCCAGCACCATCACCGTCTCTGAAACTCCGGCGAGCCGATAATGAATCCCGCAATCGCCCCAACGTTTGGCGGCCGTCTCGAATCATCCAGTTTGCGCCGCGTCACCTCAGGATCGTTTAACTGTTTGAGCAGGACAGCGTGTGTCTGTGCGGAAACATCGCCGACCAGAATGTCCTTCTCCAAATCTGCGAGTACATCTTGCGCATCGGTGGGTGTTGCCCCATGAAGCAATGCCTGCTGGTCCACAACCATCCCCGGCATCCTTCCTGAGCACAGCGCCAGGGCAAAGTTCATGCGGTTCAGCAGAGCGGACGAGTTCACCCACGCATCCGCTTTCATCGAATACCCGGTCGGCGGCTGCATGCCATAAAGCGGCATGCCCATGCGGATCAGGGCCTGCACCAGCGGCAACGCATTCTTCACGTCCACTCCGGATACGCGCGCCGCTGAGGCGACGAATTCAAGTGGCGTCTTCACCTTGGCCCGATATGCGTCTGCCGACCAGAACTCGGGCGACTTGAACATGGTGCGCAGCACTTCGCGAATGTCGCCGTCTTTCCTCAGGAACGTGTCAGCCATGCGGTCCACCAGGGCTTGCGGCGGATTGTCGGAAACAAAGCGCGTCGCCAGCTTGCGTGAAATGAACCTGGCCGTAGAAGGATGGTGCGCCAGGATATCCAGTGCCTCCATGCCTTCGGCTTCTCCGTTTTCTTGAATCTTGTGCCCGAGGAAGTACTTGGTTCCCGGCTCGTGCGCAATCTCGCGGAACCTGAACTCTCCCCCCTGCTGCAGCTTCTCGATACCCCAGCCGGTCAGCAGCTTGGCCAGTTCCGTTACGTCCTTCTGGGTGTAACCGCCGTCCACGCCGAGAGTGTGCAGTTCCATGATTTCGCGCGCGTAGTTTTCATTCAGTCCGGTTGGGCGCTTCTTCGCCTGCGGACGCGGCCGGGCAAAACGCCTTTGCCGACGCATGTTCGCACGCGGGCCATAAATAGCGAGATCGGAGTCCGGACCCACACTCTGCCAGTTGTCAAGGTAGAACAGCATGGCAGGGCTTTTGGCTGTGGCCACCAGCAGATCTTTGAATTTTCCCAGCGCACGCGGGCGGATCACATCTCGCTCATAGCTGGTCACCATGTAGCGGTCGAGGCCTTTGCCGACGAAAACGTTGAAGTGGTTGTACCAGAAGTCGGTCATCACCTCTTCAAGCTGGCGCTGGCTGTAGATGTCGCGCAGCAGCTTGGCCTGCGAGACTTCTCCCACCACGACCAGATTTGGGTTAACGATGGCCTCCACGGTTTCCTGCTGCTCCGGCCCCATACCGTTGGTGAGTTTGAATAAGCGCTGTCCGCGATAGGTTCTGGACAGATCCAGCAGTTCGCTGGAATCCATCTTGAGAATTTTCTTGTAGCGGTCGTCCGGCTGGAGTTGGAGCAGAGCGTCTTCGCGATCGGCATACATCGCCTCTTCCTCATTCTGCTGCTGCGCCCTGGGCTGGCCATCACTCATCGAGGCATCGTTTGCGTCCAGCTTCAAGTTGGCTGGTGGGCTTGTTTTATCTGCGGCTTTCATTTCCGCGCCGTCATTCGCGGTCTCTTGTTTTTTCTGCTGTCGCGCCTCATAGGCAGCGATGCGCGATTCATAGATGGCGCGTTTGGCAGGATCGCGCGGCATAGGCTGCCGGCCATTCTCAACAGCTTTGAGTGCCTGCGGCGGTGGGAAGTTCTCCGCCATTTGCTTCGGACTCATCTTGATCGTACGCAGCGGAGCAAGGCGCCCCTCAATCGCGTCATCGTTCATGCGTTCAGGATGAAGCTGCTGCTCGAACCAGTTGTCCAGCCCCATGGCACGCGCACGCTCCACGTCTCCGGGCCTGACGCCAAACGTAAATCGGTTCAGCGCGTGAATGATCTGTTTGTTCTGGGCCATAGGGGCCGGCTTGGTTTCATCCTTCGCGGCCGGCGCAACAGTGAATATCAGCAACACAGGGCCCAGCAGTGCCAATGCTTTGCGAGTGGCGGGCATGAGACGGCTCCAGGTGCTCTCAGATTCCAGAGAACAATAACCCGAGGTTAAGCAAAAGTTGTGTGCGGCGAAAGATTACGTGAGACTGATCTTGCCTCGGTTTGTTCTATGGTTCAGGTCGGAAACCAGGTGGTCGATGTCGGTGGGAGAAATGTTGCACGGATGCACAGGATCAAGGAATGGTTTGCGTCCGCGCTCGGGTTGTGGCGCCCAGGGGCGGGGCGGCGACATCATGGCTACCGCATCGCGGCGGAGCTGTACCAGCAACGCATGCACCACATCCGCATCCAGCTTCGCTGGAGCCAGCCAGCTCACTTGCGCCGCAGCCTCGCCCAGCGACATTCTGTTGCGATATGGGCGCTCGCTCAGCATGGCGTCAAACGTGTCCGCCACAGCGACGATCCGCACGGGCATGGACACATCTTCATTGTGCAGCTTATCCGGATACCCGGAGCCATCCGCGCGTTCGTGGTGCGAACGGACCACCTCGGGCACGGTAGGCCAGGGGAACTGAACCGTGGAGACAATGCGATGCCCGAGCACTGTGTGGTCTGCCATCTCCTGGAACTCCAGCGGTTCCAGCGCTCCCGGCTTGGTGAAGATGTGCTTGTCTACTGTCACTTTGCCGATGTCATGCAGGTAGCCCGCGGCACGCAATTCGCCAACCTCGCCTGTGCCCATCCCCAGTGCCTCGGCAATCCCGGCAGCGTAGCGCCCCACACGCAGCGAATGGCCCTGCATTTCTTTTGATTTCACGTCAATTGTGGCGGCGAATGCAGCCAGCGCATCATCCCAGAACGAGTGCACGGACGCAATCAGCTTCAGATTTTCCGCCGTACGCTGCTCCAGAGACATCATGAGCTGGTGGTTATAAATAGCCAGAGCGATAAACGGCGCCAGATCGCCAAGCTGCTTGAGTGTTTCCGGCGTGTACTCGATGCCTCCCTCGCGTTCTCCCAGCATCAACGCGCCAATCAATTTGCCGCGGACCTTCAGCGGGGCAATGGCGCGAAACCATACGCTGGAGATGTTGCCGGACGAGCTGAGGAAGATGTCGCTGCGCTCGCGAACGATCCTCTGCGGCGAGGGCACGGTGGTCAACGCATGAACGTGCTTCTGCTGCAGCGGAAAAACAGCGGTTTTGGGAAATACCACGAAGCCCGATGACGCGATCGAGCTGAGCATGGCGGGTTGTTCCTGGAAGCGGAAGAGAGCGCCCGAGGCGGCGCGTACGGCCGCCATTACAATCTCCAGTGCCGCCGCGGCGGTGTGCGCAAGGTCGCGCTCGCCCGTCAGCACCGGTCCCAGTTCGGCCAGGATCTGGGACGCGAGTAAAGGAGGTCTGCTTGTAACCAGTGGGTCGGCCAAATCGGACGTGGCGCGAACTCCAGAGCGAAACCAGAGTAGCAGCTTAACAAGGGTTACGAAAGGGTTGGTACCGCGCTGGTAAATAGACAATACGCAGAATCGTCCCGCCGGAGATCACCTCCATTAAAAAATATGGAGCTGAGAATAGAATGAATCATCTCGGATGAGCAGCCTCTTCCATCTCCGTCTTGCGGTCGCCGACGACGTTCCCGTGCTTCGTCGGCTGATTGACGCTTCGGTTCGCGGGCTCCAGGCGCAGGATTACACGCCCGCGCAACTGGAGGCTGCGCTCAAAACGGTGTATGGGGTCGACAGCCAGTTGATTTTCGACGGAACGTACTTTGCGGTGGAGAGCGCTTCTGATGAAGGGCACGGCGCCGGTGCCCTGATCGTCGGCTGTGGCGGCTGGAGCAAGCGAAAGACTCTCTTTGGCGGCGATGTTTGGAGTGGAAGAGAAGATTCTCTTCTAGATCCGCGCACAGACGCAGCCAGGATCCGTGCATTTTTCGTTCATCCCGGCTGGGCGCGGCATGGAATTGGCAGCATGATCCTCAAGGCCTGTGAAGCCGCCGCCCGGTCGGCGGGGTTCACCCGGCTGGAAATGGGCGCCACGCTGACTGGAGTCCCTTTTTACCACCGCAAAGGTTACGAACCGCTGGAGACGCTGGAAGTCCCTCTGGCTAATGGCCTTACCCTGCCCATCGTGCGCATGGCAAGAGTCTTCACATGAAGAACAGCTTGTAAGCCATCAGCGTCAACACATTGGCTGCCGCGATCCAGATCGCTCCCTGAGGCTTCTTTCAGAAATAGAAGAAGACGGCCGCTGCCGTGCAGATTGCGGTGATCAGATCACCACGGATAAACGGGTCGACTGCAGTCAGAGTCAATGCATTGCCGTGTATAGACTTCAGTCGGAACACCTCGGCTGGCAGTCGGATGAGGATTAATAACTGAATACCGATCGCAAGTTTCGCCATGCGGTCTGTGCTCCAGCGCTTCAAGGCTCGCTCCGCAGAGGCCGCGTCTCCCAGTGGAACCGCAAGGCCAGCAGCCTGAGCCCGAATCCTCCCAGCGTGCCGGCAAGGGTGGAGATCTCACGAGTCAGCCCGACCCAGTCGCAAAACAGGAACATTGCCGATCCGAATACAGCGGCAATCGCGTAAAGTTCTCCGCGTTCAAAAATCTTGGGTGTGCGCCCGCTGAGCACATCACGTAGGCTACCTCCGCCCACAGCGGTCACGCCACCCAGCAACAAGGCAGGCAGGCGTCGCAGACCGGCGTTAATGGCGCGTGTGCTCCCGGATACAGCAAACAGTCCAAGCGCTGCGGCATCGATGATAATGATTGCCCGTTCTGTGCTCTTGCTGATTCGAGAAGCGAAAATCATTCCTGCCACGGCTCCTGCCAACGCTGTGATCAGGTATCGCACGTCAGCGAAAGCCAGAGGCGGGCCCTGTTGCAAAATGAGGTCGCGAATGATGCCGCCGCCCAGCGCTGATGCCAGTGCCAGTCCGGTAACGCCCACCAGATCGTATTTGTAGCGGGTGTCGCGCACCGCCGCGAGCGCCCCACCGAGTGCGCCAACAAAAACGCCAAGGAAGTCGATCAGAAAAAACAACTGGTCAATCGGCAGCTTGTTGAGAGGCAAATTCACGCGTGGTTATTGTAATGGCGGCTTGAATACGGAGCGCCGTTGAGAAGGGGTTGGGGCGGGTCTTGCGAACCGCCGCCCCTCTTTAAAGTCTTAGGATTGCGAAATCTGGCGAGCAGGGAGCGCTACTGTAGCACTCTTTTGGAACTGCCAAAGATTACCTCAGGCCAGCATCCGAGCGGGCGGGGCGAACCCTTCAGTAATCTTCAAACGTTGCAGGAGCGGTGGCATGATTCTCGCCATGGCGCAGTTTCCCCAATCCCACACCAAGAAACGTTCTCCGCGCGTACGCGTCCCCAATGATGAAAAGGTCCGCTTCAATATTGACGGCGCCATTGTTCCGGCCGTGCTACAG
>Ga0134128_10006336_pt1 | contig 14344 bp, 15 predicted proteins | sample KB31754_FD_96462 | JGI IMG/M metagenome (GOLD analysis project Ga0134128, IMG submission 96462) | Terrestrial soil microbial communities with excess Nitrogen fertilizer from Kellogg Biological Station, Michigan, USA - KB3-175-4 | ecosystem: Environmental > Terrestrial > Soil > Unclassified ... | reverse complement strand
GGCCGACGGGACGATGCTGGCGGCGAACAACGCGGGCGGTGCCGAGCTCATGGCCGGCTGGAGGCACGACTTTTCGGCCTCCGTGTCCGGGAGCGCGGCGGCCGGCGTCTTGGTCAGTGACGTGTTCACCACCGGCGAGTATTCGGTGCAGCCGGTCGGCGAGGCGCGGGTCCACTACCAGCACGGGTTCGCGCTGGCCGAGGCCGCCCTCGAGCAGACCTCGCAGATCGATCCGTACATCGGGCAGTTCCTGCTCACCGACATGCTCTCGGCCCGCGCCTACCTGGCGCTCGATCGGCTCGAGCGGTTTCACTTCGTCGGCTACGGTTCGGCGCAGCACGCCTCGGTGATCTCGGGCGAGAGCCTCTCGACCGCCTTCAACTTGCTGGTGGGCGACGTCGGCTTCGCTTACCAACCGTTGCGGGTCCCCTTGGTCGCTTCGATCGACTACAACATCCAGGACCAGATCGGACACACGGTCGACGCCATCCCCTTCTCCAGCTTGCACCGGCAGGCGGTTCTGTTCACCCTGACCGGCATCTGGCGGTCCGATACCGGGCTGCATTGAGGACGCGCGCGCCGGCGGCGGGCCTGGCGCGCGGCGGTCAGTACCAGTTGAAGCCGACCATCAGCGCGTAGTTCTGCGCGTTGAAGCCGTTGCTCTTGCTATAGAAGCCGCTGCCGGCCCGCAGCTGGATGTCGAGCGCGAAGTTGTAGGACTGGAGAACCTCGACGCCGCCGGCGCCGAACAGCCCAAAGCCGCTCGCCTCGGTGAGGTCGTAGGAGACGGGGGTTCCGCTGTAGTCGTAGGCGTTGATCGTGTCGCGATAATAGGCGAGGCCGAGCCCTCCCTTGATCCAGAGGATGTCGGTGAGCCAGAACTGCGCGGCGCCGGTGATGAACGTGTTGAACGCTTCGAAGCTGGTGCCGTCGGGGGCGCTCCAGGGATGGTCGGCGCCCCAGACCTCGAACATCAGCGCGGTCCGCGGTCCGATCATGCCACCGACGTGGAACTCGAGAAGTCCGGCGGCCCCGCACCGGTCGTCACACGCGTTGCCGGCGTAGTCGCTCCGACCGATGGCGCCCAGTCCGGCGGCGAAGCCGTAGATGACGCCCGAGCGGTAGACGCCGTGGGGCGGCGGCGGGGGCGGCGGCGGGGGATAGTAGGGAGGGGGGTAGCCTTGCGCCTCGGCAACCGAGACGGAGCCCAGCAGCGCCGACAGCGCGACGCCGAGTCCGACGATCAGATTTTTGCGATGGCTCATGGGGCCTCCTTGTTCGGAAGAGGATTCGGATCCTCCGGATTCAAGTTACGTGTCGAGCTGAAATTTTCGCAGACTTTCTCGAGGAAAGGCGGTGGCCGCGGTCACGACGGCCGCGACGTGCTAAACGCACAAGTCATATGCCGTGGCATCAGACCGAGCTCCGCCTCAAGCCGCGCCCGCGCGGATTCCACCTGATCACGCAGGAGATCGTGGCCGCCGTGCCCGAGATCGCGCGCCTCAAGGTGGGACTTCTCCACCTCTTCATTCGACACACCTCCGCCTCGCTGGCAGTAAATGAAAATGCAGATCCCGACGTGCGCGCCGATCTCGCGCGCTGGTTGGATCGGGCCGTCCCCGAGAACGCGCCTTACTTCGAGCACACCGCCGAAGGAGCGGACGACATGCCCGCGCACGTCAAGTCGGCGGTGCTCGGGCCGACGGTGACCGTTCCGATTCGCGACGGGCGCCTGGCGCTCGGCACCTGGCAAGGGATCTACCTCGGCGAGCACCGCGACGCCGGCGGCGCCCGCAGCGTCGTCGCCACCCTCCAGGGCGAGTGATCGCGTGAGTGGAGCGCGGCTTCGCCGCGCGGAGCTCATCGCCGCCTCAGACGATCCGGTTGCGGCGCTCGCCCGCCAGGAACGCCGCCAGGTTGCGCGCCGTCTCGGCGACCAGCCGTCGGCGCGCTTCCACGGTCCCCCAGCCGATGTGCGGCGTCACCACCACCCGGCCGGCCCAGGGGGCGCGCGGATCGGTGAGCGGGTGATTCGGCGCCGGCGGCTCCACGGAGAGGACGTCGAGCCCGGCGCCCCCGAGTCGGCCGTCGGCCAGCGCGGCGATCAGCGCCGCTTCGTCGATGAGCGCGCCGCGCCCGGTGTTGATCAGGATCGCGCCTGGCTTCAGGGCCGCCAGGAGCTCCGCGCCCACCAGGCCGCGCGTCGCCTCGGTGAGCGGGCAATGGAGCGAGACGAAGTCGGCGAGCGGCAGCGCCTCGGCGAGCGGCGTTCGCGACTCGCCGGCCCGCGGCGGCGCGCCGGGGACGGCAGCGCGCACCACCCGCATCCCGAAGCCGCCGGCGATGCGGGCGACCGCGCCGCCGATCGCCCCCGCGCCGATGATGACCAGTGTCTTGCCGGCGAGCTCGACGAGCGGCTGGCGGAAGAAACAAAAGTCGGACGAGGCCGCCCAGACGCCGACCTTGACCGCCGCGTTGTGGCCGGCGACGTCGTGCGAGAAGTGGAGAATGAGCGCAAACACCAGCTCGGCGACCGACTCCGTGGCGTAGCCGGGCACGTTGGTGACGGCGATGCCGGCGGCGCGCGCCGCCTCCAGATCGACGACGTTGGTTCCGGTGGCGGTCACGCCGATGTAGCGGAGCGCCGGCAGCGCGGCGATCTCGCCGGCGCCGAGCAGGACCTTGTTGCTGAACACCGCCAGCGCCCCCGCGCACCGCGCGGCGACCTCCTGTTGCTCCGTCTGCGGGTGCGCGACGAGGTCTCCGAGCGCCTCCAGCTCGCCCCAGGTGGTCTCGGGCTCTCCTTGATCGATGGCGAAGCTGTCGAGGATGACGAGGCGCGGAGGCGGCTCGTTCACTTCAACGCCTCGGCCTGGAAGTGCGCGCGCAGGCTGCCGATCACGTCTTCCAGATCGCCGTCGAGGATGCCGGGGAGGTTGTGGCGGGTGAGCCCGATCCGGTGGTCGGTCAGCCGGTCCTGCGGGAAGTTGTAGGTCCGGATCTTCTCCGACCGGTCGCCGGAGCCGATCTGGCTGCGGCGGGCGTCGCGCTCGGCCGTCTGGCGCTTCTCCTCTTCGATCTCGTAGAGCTTGGCGCGCAGGAGCTTCATCGCCATCGCCTTGTTCTTGTGCTGCGACTTTTCCTGCTGGCAGTGGACGATGAGGCCGCTCGGCAGGTGGTGGATGCGGACCGCGGAGTCGGTGGTGTTGACCGACTGGCCGCCGGGGCCGCCCGAGCGCATCACCTCGATCTTGAGGTCCTTGGGGTCGATGGCGATCTCGACGTCCTCGATCTCGGGCATCACCGCGACGGTCGCCGTCGAGGTGTGGATGCGGCCCTGCGCCTCGGTGGCGGGGACGCGCTGGACGCGATGCACGCCCGACTCGTACTTCAGCTTCGAGTAGGCGGCTTGACCGTTGATGCCGGCGACGACCTCCTTGATGCCGCCCGCGGAGGCGCTCGACGTGGAGAGGATCTCGACCGACCAGCGGTGGCGCTCCGCGAACCGCGTGTACATGCGGAAAAGGTCGGCCGCGAAAAGGGCCGCCTCTTCGCCGCCCGTGCCGGCCCGGATCTCGAGGAGGATATTCTTCTCGTCGTTCGGGTCCTTCGGCATGAGCAGCGTCTTGAGCTGCTTCTCCAGCCGCTCGAGCTCGCCGCCGAGCTCGACCTCCTCCTGCCGCGCGAGCTCCCGCATCTCGGGATCTTTTTGCAGCTCGCGCGCCTCGACGGAGCGCTTGCTCACGTCGCGGTGGAGCCGGAAGGTCTCCACCACCTCACGCAGGTCGGAGTGCTCCTTGGCCAGCTTTTGCATCTGCTGGCGGTTGGCCAGCACGGCCGGATCGGCCAGCATGCCGTCCAGCTCCTGGTAGCGCGCCTCGACGGCCGCGAGCTTGTCGAGCAGGAGCTGATCGAGCAAGGCCCGGCCGCCTGCGGCTTAGGTCGCCGGCGTGGTCTTGCCCTTGCCGCCGGCGTACTTCTTTTGGAAGCGCTCGATGCGGCCGGCCGCGTCCACGAACTTCTGCTTGCCCGTATAGAACGGGTGGCAGGCCGAGCAGATTTCGACCGAGAATGCGCCGCGGGTGGAGAAGGTCTCGACCTTGTTGCCGCAGGCACAGGTGATGGTCGAGGGTTTGTAGACCGGATGAATGCCTTTTTTAGCCATGGTGTGGGTCCCGGGAACCGGGGTTTATAGTGGGCGAAGCGCCCGGATGCAAGTCGGGTATAGTGCACCCCGCCATGGGGGACGTCAGCAGCGCTGAAATTCGCGACCGCCGCCGGTCACTTTACGCTTACCTCGAATCGATCTGGTCGGGTCGGCGCGTGCTCGAGATCGGGCCGGGCGACGGGAGCGCCGAGCTGCTCCGCTCGCTGGGCGCGGTCAAGGTGGTCGTCTCCGACGGCGATCTGGGCGCGCTCAACGAGCGGTTCGACGTGGTGGTGGTCCCCGAAGGCGAGGCGCTGGTGCGGCGGCCGGGCGCGGTCGCCGCCTGCCGCCGGCTGGTCGCCACCGGCGGCCGCCTGGTGGTGGCCGCGGCCAACGCCGAGCGCCCCGGCGTCGCGGGCGGCGTCGGCTACTACGACCTGCAGGGGGCGATCGCGCCGCTCTTGCCGCTGGTCCAGATGCTGGGGATGACCCCCTTCTCGGGCATCGGCGTGGTCGAGTTCGACGGCGCGGTCGACGCCCTGCGGATCGATTCGCGGCTCTGCAAGGAGCAGGAGCCCCCCGTCGCCTACGTGGCCATCGCCGGCACCGAGCCGGTGGCCGGGCTCGGCTACGCGCTGGTCCAGCTGCCGCCGTCGGCGGCGGCAGCGGCCGAACCGCCGGCGGCGCGCGTGTCGCCGCTCGCCGCCGAGGAGATCGAGGAGCTGCGCGGGCGGCTGCACCGGGCGGCGGAGGATCGCGCCGCGCTCGACGGCGAGAACGCCAAGCTGCGGCGCGCGCTGGCCGAGGCCGACGAGTCGGTCATGAACCTGACCCGCCGCACGGCCGAAGAGATGGCGGGGCTGGCCGATAAGCTGGCGACGGGGTTGCGGGCGCCGCTGGAGGCGGAGGCGCGCTCGGCGTCGGTCGCGCTCGGCGAGGCCCGCGAGGAAGTCGACCGGCTGCGGGTGAAGCTGGCGGAGAGCGAGGCCCGCGCCGGGGCAGCCGAGCAGCGGCTCGAGGAGGTGGGCGCGGTGGCGCGCGAGCGCCTGGGGGCCGTCGAGGACGCGCTCGAGCGGCAGCGCCTGGCCGAGAGCGAGCTCGGACGCGCGCGGCGGGAGGTCGCCCGCCTCGAGAGCGAGGCGAAGGTGACCGTCGCCGACGGCGGCGCCCGCGAGGAACAGGCGCGCGCGCTCGCGCAGCGTGACGAGCGGATCCTGCGCCTCGAGGGGGAGAAGCAGGACCTCTCCTGGCGGCTGGCCGAGCTCGAGGACAAGCTGCGGCAGGCGATCGCCCGCGCCGTCACGGCCGGCGTCGGGCGCGGTGAGGCCAGCGTGCCGGCGCCCGCGGCGGCGTCGGTGGCCAGCAGCGATCTGGTGGCGGCGCGCCAGGCGCGCGCGCGGGCGATGGAGGACTTTCACCGCGCCTCGTCGGTCCACATCGAGGAGATCACCGAGCTCAAGGCCTCCGTCGCCGAGCAGATGGCGCTGGTGGCCGAGCTGGAGGATACGCTGGCCGCGAGCGAGACCCGCGCCGCGACCGCGGGCGCGGAGGCGACGACGCTCCGCAAGACGGCCAAGGATCTGGAGGAGGCCGACCGCACGCGCCGGGCGCGGCTGGCCGAGCTGGAAGGGAAGCTCCTGCGGCTCGAGCACGACCGCAAGGCCGCGGCCGCGCAGCCGGATGACGGTGACGACGGCAGGCTGCGCGCGCTCGAGTCGGAGCGCGACCGCCTGCGCGCGCGGGTGGGCGAGCTGGAGGCGGTGGCGCCCAACAACGGTCAAAAGAACGGTCACGGCGCGGGCGCGGCGCCGCGCGCGCGCGAACCGGACGCCGCGGTGGCGCACCCGACCGGCGACGCGGGGCGCGCCGGTGGTCCGCCGGCCGACGCCGCCCGGCTCGAGAACACGCTCGACAACTACCGCCGGCGGGCCAGCCGCCTGCGCGACGATCTGGAGGGGATCCGGCGGCGGCTCGAGTCGCTCTCCCCGTCGGAGCTCTCGGGATTCCTCGAGGAGCTCGGCGAGGACCTGACGGAGCTGGGCGGGTGAGCGCGGGGACGGGGGGCGGGGGGCGGGGCGCCGTCCGCGTCGCGATTGTCGGTCTGGGCGCCATCGGGCGCGAGGTGCTGAAGGCGGTCCGCGCGCGCCCGTCGCTCGAGCTCTCCGGCGCCTTCGATCCCGCGTTCGTCGGACGAGACGCGGGCGAGGTCGGCGAGATCGGGCCGGTCGGCGTCAAGGTCGCCTCGACGCTCGCCGGGGCGCTGGCCGGCGCCGACGTGGCGCTGGTCCTGACCCTCTCCGGCGTCGCCGAGATGGTTCCCCTCGTCGAGGCCGCCGGCGCGGCGGGCGTGGACGTCGTCTCCACCTGCGAGGACCTCGCTTACGCCGACTTCGGAACGCCCGAGCTGGCCCGACAGATCGACGCCCGGGCGCGCGCCGCCGGGATCACGGTCGTGGGCACCGGCGTGAACCCCGGGCTGGTGATGGATCGTCTGCCGCTCACGCTGGCCGCCGCCTGCGTGCGCGTCGACAGCGTTCAGGTCACGCGGGTGGTGGACGCGGCCAAACGGCGTGGTCCGCTGCGCGCCAAGGTGGGCGCCGGCCTCACGGTCGAGGCGTTCAACGCGGGCGTGGCCGACAAGCGGCTTTCGCACCGGGGGCTCCCCGAGTCGTGCGCCCTGGTCGGTCTCGGCCTGGGGTTCACCTTCGACGAGGTCCGCGCGACGATCGAGCCCGTCACCGAAGCGCGGCCCGGCATCGAAGCCGGTCGCGTGGCCGGCCTGCGCCAGTCGGCGATCGGCTTGTCCGGTGGACGCGAGCTGGTGCGGCTCGATCTCGAGATGTCGGTCGGCGCGCCCGAGCCGCAGGATCGTATCGTCATCGCCGGCGACCCGCCGCTCGATCTCGTCATCCGCGGCGGCACGCACGGCGACCGCGCGACGGTGGGGACCGTGCTCAACGCGATCCCCGCCGTGATCGCCGCGGCGCCGGGCCTCCTGACCGTCATCGATCTGACGCTCCGGCGGTAACCGTTGGCGTTAAGATGGGCGCATGACGCGTTCATCAATGTTGTTGGGACGAAATTGGTTGTTGGCTGCGATCGTCGCCGGGGGGACGTTGCTCGGCGCAGGATCGGCACGGGCCTTCGATCTCAAGGGCCTGGCAGGCAAGGCCGGCGGCGCGGCGAAGGACAAGGTCGTCAAAGACGTCAACGCCAAGCTGCTGGCCGAGGGGCGCAAGAACCAGTGCAGCTTCAAGAGCGACAGCGACCAGCTGGCGCCCGGCTGCGACGCGAAAATCAAGAAGCTGGCCAACCAGCTGATCGACGCCAAGAAGAAGCTGCAGGCGGGCGGGGTGAGCGGCTTCAAGTTCGAGGTCTCGGGCCACACCGACTCGGCCGGCAAGGCGGAGCACAACAAGGAGCTGTCGTCCAAGCGCGCGGCGGTGATCGTCAAGGAGCTGGTCGCGAAGGGCGTGCAGCCGAACGAGATCATCTCCATCGGGATGGGCTCCGAGCGGCCGCTGGTCACCCCCGACGACACGCCGGCCAAGAAGGCCAAGAACCGCCGCTACGAGATCCAGGTCAGGATCTGACAGTGCGTACCGCCGTCGTGGGTGTCACCTTGGTGGCGCTCGCGACGGGTGGGTGCCGCTCGACCGTTGGCGCCGAGCGTGGTCGAGCTCGGGCGCCGCGCGAGCCGGCCCCCGATCGGGCGACGTTCTTCGGCGCGAGCCGCTGCGCCGGCGCGCACTTCGCGCTCTGCGAGGACTTCGAGAGCGGGGCGCTCGATCCGGCGGTCTGGACAGTCAGCGGCGCGCCGCCCGTCGTCGACACCGAGGAAGCGGCGCGCGGCACGCACGCGCTCCACATCCGCCTGACCGGCAAGGGAGCGTCGACCATCTCGGAGAGCAAGACGTTCCCGGCGCCGAACGACACGTACTACGGGCGGGTGTTCGTCTATTTCAAGTCGCTCCCGCGGCCAACGCCGAGCTTCCGGTATGCGCACTGGACCATCGTCGCCGCCTCGGGGGCGGGCGTCACGGGCGAGGTGCGCCTGGGCGGCCAGCTGCAAGACGGTATCAACCGCTTCGGCGTGGGGACCGACAGCCGCGACGATCCGGCCGGGACAGGCGACTGGACCAACCCGGATCGCGACCCGGGACCCGATGGCGCGCCTCCGGTGGTCCCGACCGGCCGTTGGCTCTGCCTCGAGTGGATGCACGACGGCGCCCACCAGCAGACACGCTTCTGGTGGGACGGCGTTCCGCACCCCTCGCTCGCCACCACGCTCACCACGCCGCACCAGGGGCGCGCCGGCGTGCCGTTCAAGCTGCCGGCCTTCACCGACCTCTGGCTCGGGTGGTTCGAGTATCAGCCGACCGACCAGCCGTTCGAGCTCTGGCTCGACGAGATCGCGGTCGACGGCGCGCGTGTCGGCTGCGCTAGTTGAGCTTGCCGTCGAACTGGACGGCCTCGGCGTTGCCCGTCGGCGCCACCACCAGCACCGCGCACTGGTCTTGCCCCAGCGAGCGCGGGCGGAAGTGGGCCGCCGCGTAGGAGACGGCCACCGCGGGGCGGTCCACCAGCGGGGCCGGGATCCGGGGCGTCCGGCCCGGGCCGCAGTCGACGACCCAGCTGTCGACCTGGCGGTGGAAGGCGGTGTTCCCCCACGCCTCGATCGCGCGCCGTGCGCCGGCGGCCGACGTTTTCCCCGCCTGCAGGTCCTCGGCGAAGGTGCGGATGTCGGACTGGTAGCGCGGGGTCACGAGGGGAGCCGAAAGGCCGCGGGTGCTCCGCGTCGCGGTGAGCGCCGAGAGGAACGCGTCGCCGGCCTCCACGTTGGCCGCGCGGCCGAGCTCGACCGGCAGGCCCGGCTCGTCGGGCCAGGGGGTCGATGCGCACGAGAGGCCGAGCACCAGGAAGACGCTGGCGGCGCGCCAGAGATGACTTGGTGAACCGTCCCGGCGAGGCACCTCTCAAACGTCGGCAGTCCGCTCGAGATCCTTTAGATCGCCGGGGGTTGCCCGGATGACTCCTCGCGGGTCGCCAGCAGGGCTGCCGGAAGCAGCGGGACGAAGAGCAGCACCGCGGCCGACGACCCTGCGTTGAGCCAGACGAGCTGCTTGAAGCTCATGTGGTAGTGGTCGTAGAGGTACGAGCCGAGCAGTCCCGAGATGACGAAGATGGAGACGTTGCGGATGCTCATCATGAGCGAGAAGCCGAAGCTCTCGATCCCTCTCGGGGTCGCGCGGGCCGCCAGATCGTAGAGCGGCAGCGTCGCCAGCGTGCCAAGCAGCGCGGCCGAGCCGTCGATCAGCGCCGCCTTGCCGGCCGAGTCGTAGCGCAGGTAGAGGAGGGTGCTGGTCGCGTTCAGCACGATCCCGGCGATCAGCGAAACCTTCAGTGAAAACCTGCGACAGATGTATCCATAGGCCGTCGCGCCGATGATTCCCCCGACGCCTCCCAGAAGTTGCAAGAACCCTATGAAGCGTGGGTCCAGCTTGAGGACGTCCTGCTGGTAATAGAGCATCGGCAGCTGAAACCCGGGCGCGAGATAAACGAGAAACAAAAGGCCGGTGGCCCCCCACATCGCGCGCGAGCGGACGATCGTCTGCAGGTGCTTGCGGGCGACGGCAAAGACTTCCGTGTTCGCGCGCGCGCCGCCGGGCTCACGGTAAAGGCAGTAGACCACGGGCAAGAAGGCCAGCGTCGCAACAGCGCCGGTGATGGCCGTCCAGCGCAGCGCGCAGATCGCCAGCCAGCCGCCGACGGGTCCTCCGATGAGGTCCATGATCCCCTCGAGCCCCGTCCGCAGGGAAGCGAGCCGTCCCGTCGCGTTGAAGTGGTGCGCGACTTCGATCTGCAGGCCGCCGATCGCCGTGCTGACCACGACCATGGCCAGGTTGAGCAGGGTCATCAACGCCAGGAACTGCTTGTAGGCGTGTGGAACGAGAAGGAAGGCGAGCCAGGTAAGACCGGCCATCAAGGTCGCGACCAGAAGGTAGCCGCGCCTGCGGGTTCCGAGCAGCGGGTACGCGTCGCACACGAACCCGACGAACGGTTTCACGTACCAGAGCAGGAGAGAAAACGACCAGAAGGCCTGGACCTGGAGCGCCGACATGTGGAAGCCGTTCTTGAGCAGCAGGCTGAACGGGAGGTAGCCGAGCGTCTTCGGCAAGGCGAACCCGGTCACGAAGATCCCGCCCGCGATCACCGCGATGAGCGCGCGCGGCGACGGCCCAGGCAGGGCGCTGGGGGCGGCAGGCGCGTCGGCGGGGGCGGCCATCGTGCTAGAAGAGCGTACGCATCGATCGATGAAGATCGCCACCTGGAACGTCAACGGAATCCGCGCGCGGCAGGATGAGGTCGTCGCGTTCGTCGAGCGCGAGCAGCCCGACGTGCTCTGCCTGCAGGAAATCAAGGCGGCCGCCGACCACATCCCGAAGCCGGTCGGCGAGCTCCCGGGCTACTGGTGCTACTGGCACGGGACCAAGGGGTATTCGGGCGTGGCGCTGCTCGTGCGCCAGGCGGTCGAGCCCGACCGGCCGCTCTACGTCCACCCCGAGTTCGACCACGAGACGCGCATCGCGGCCACCACGGTGAACGGCGTCACGGTGGCGTCGATCTACGTCCCCAACGGCGGCAAGGACTTCGCGGCCAAGATGCGTTTTCTCGAGGCGCTGGCCGCTTACGCCGCCGGCCTGCGGGCGCTCGGTAAGCCGGCCGTCCTGTGCGGCGACCTCAACGTGGCGCGGGCGCCCATCGACGTGAACGTCCGGGACCGCGACGATCGCGCGATCGGCCAGCGCCCCGACGAGCGCGAGGCGTTCGGGCGGATCTTGACCGAAGGGGGCCTGCACGACCTCGGGCGCGAGCGCGAGCCGGACAACGACGCGCTCTACACCTGGTGGGCCCCCTGGCGGAACCTGCGCCAGCGCAACATCGGCTGGCGGATCGACTATCTGCTGGTGAGCGGCGAGCTTTGCGCCTCGGCCGAGAGCTGCGTCTCGCAGCGCGAGTTCGGCACCAGCGATCACGCGCCCCTGGTGGCCGTCTTTCGATGATAATCGTCTCTGATTTCGACGGGACGTTGACCATCGACGACGTCACCACGCTGTACTGGGACGCGCACCTCTCCTACGACTGGCGGCGCGAGCTGCTCCCCGACACCTACGCCGGCAAGGTGTCGCCGCTCGAGATGATCGCGCGCGGCTACGGCGACGTCGCGCGCTCGCCCGAGGCGCTGCTGGCGGAGGCCCGCGCGCACACGCGGATGCGGCCGGGGCTCGAGACGCTGGTCGCCTTCTGCCGCGGGCGCGACTGGCCGTTCGTCGTCGTCAGCCACGGGCTCACCTTCTACATCCAGGACCTGCTGCCGCCGGAGATCCCGTTCGTCGCCTTCGCGGGGGCCTTCGACGGGCGCGGCTGGCACGTCTCGCTGCCGCCCGGGATGCGGCTTCGGCCCGGGGAAGACTTCAAGAGCCAGGTGGTGGCCGACCTGCGGCGCCGGCATCCGGGACACGCGACCGTCTACCTCGGCGATGGTCGGCTCGACCTGCTGGCGGCGGAGACCTGCGACGAGGTGTTCGCCGTGCGCGACAGCAAGCTCGCCGAGCTCTGCCCGCGCGCGCGTCCTTTCGAGAGGCTCGAGGAGGTCGTCGCGGCGTTGGAAGTGCGTTAAGCTCCCGCCCCATGTCCAATCCCATCGCGACGCTCAGCACCTCCATGGGCGACATCAAGGTCGAGCTCCTCGCCGACCAGATGCCCATCACCGCCGGCAACTTCGTCAAGCTCGCCAAGAGCGGCTTCTACGACGGGCTCCACTTCCACCGCGTGATCGACAAGTTCATGGTGCAGTTCGGCTGCCCGCACAGCAAGGATCCGCAGAGCCCCCGCGCCGGCACCGGCGACGCGCCCGGCGGGCCGATCGCCGACGAGCATCCGGCGAACGCCAAGATCTCGAACGCGCGGGGGACGCTCTCCATGGCCAACAAGGGACCCCAGAGCGGCAGCTGCCAGTTCTTCATCAACGTGGTGGACAACCCCTACCTCGACTGGTTCTCGCCCGGACCCTCGAAGCACCCGGTGTTCGCCAAGGTCGTCGAGGGGATGGACGTGGTGGACAAGATCTCCAAGACGCCGCGCGACGGCGGCGACCGCCCCAAGACGCCCGTCAAGATGATCAAGGTCTCGGTCTCGGAGTAGCCGCGGGCGGTTCCGCGGCCGGCCATGCCCACCCCGCGCACGCTGATCGTCGGCGACGTTCACGGCTGCCTCGACGAGCTGCTGGCGTTGCTCGCCGAGGCCGGCCGCACGCCGCAGGACCGGGTGGTGTTGGTCGGCGATCTCGTGGCCAAGGGGCCCGACTCGGCGGGCGTCGTCCGCTGGGCGCGCGAATCCGGCGCCGACGCCGTGCTGGGGAACCACGACGCCCACGTCCTGCACGCGGCCCGCGGCGGCGACAAGAAGGTGGGTCCGGCCCACCGGGCGGTCGCCGAGACGCTCGCCGCCGCCGACCTGGCCTGGCTCGAGTCGCGGCCGCTCTGGCTCCGGCTCGACGGCGTCGCCGACCAGGCGTACATCGGGCCCCACGGCGGCCTCGTGCCGGGCATCCCGCTCGCGCAGCAGACGCGCGATCACCTCCTCAACCTGCGCAGCATCACGGCCGAGGGCGAGCCCTCGAAGCGGATCGACGGCGCCCCCTGGGCCACCCTCTGGCACGGTCCGGAGCACGTCGTCTTCGGGCACGACGCCGTCCGCGGGCTGCAGCAACACCCCTTCGCGACCGGCCTCGACACCGGCTGCGTCTACGGCCGCCAGCTGACCGCGCTGGTCCTTCCGAGCAAGGAGCTGGTCTCGGTGCCGGCGGCGCGCGCCTACGCGCCGATGAAGTAGACGCCGGAAAAGCGAAGCGCCCGATCCCTCTCGGGACCGGGCGCTGGGCGGTTGCGTTTTCGTGGGGGGGGGCTAGTTGGTGAAGATGGCTTGCACGTTGAACCGCTGGAACGAGCTGGTCGGGCTGCAGTCATAGACCTCCATGCCCGCGTTGACCGAGGTGCTGCCGTTCTTCACGTGCAGGCAACGGTTCCCGGTGGCGGCGGTCTGGATGAGGAAGGCGCCGTCGCGGGTCGGCTGGGGTGTGAACATCCAGTCCTGCGAGGCGACGCCGCTGCAGGGGTTGACGTGGACGGTGCTCGAGTTGGCGGCCGCGTTGGCGTCGACGCACTTGGTGGGGTCGCTCTTCATCTGGATCAGCCAGTTCGAGCCGTGCGCCGTGATGAGGAACTGCGAGGTGGAGAGCATCGACGTCCCGGCGGCGTCCGTCAGGTATCCCGACTCGGCGTCGAGGACGTTGGCCGGCGCGCCCAGCGGCGTCAGGCCGTAGACGTAGCCGGGGTCGAAGTTCGGCGTGTAGTTCGCGTTGCGCCACACGGTGATCCCGTGCTGCCAGACGGCGCCGTCAGCGGTGGTGATCGCCTTGTAGCCGTCCGGGCAGCCGCCCGTGGGATCGGCGACCGAGCCGTCCGGGCAGCTCCCACCCGTCCCGTTGCTGTATTGCCCGACGGCCTGGCTGGCGTTCTGGCAGAGCACGCCCTGACCGAAGGGGTTGTGGTAAGGCGAGCTCTGCTGGTTGGCGCCGAGCCGGCCGGCCACCGTGCCCGCGGCGCCGGTCGGGAAGCCGGCCCCCTCACAGTAGTAGGCGACCGGCGCCGTCGTGTTCGGCTTCGACAGGGCCGAGAGGTTGCCCGTGTCCATGATGTCGCCGAAGAAGGTCCCCTCCTGCATGGGGTAGTTCACCCGATCGACGCCCCAGCCGATGGCGGAGTCGTTCGAATCGAGCCAGATGGGGACGTGGACGCCGGCGGTGTTGATGTGGGCCATCATGCAGGCGGAGATGCTCTCCATGCACTGAGCGTTGCCCGCGACGCCGTTGTACTTCCAGGTGGGGCAGAGGCCGATTCCGCCCGCGAAGGTGTAGTTGTTGCCGTACTGGTCCTGCTTGACCATCGAGTCGCTGGAGGCCAGCGCGCACTTGACGAAGTAGGCGACCGCTTTGCGACCGGACGCGGTCGTCATGAGCCCGCTCGTGCTGGGAATGCCGTTGCTGGTGACGAAGCCGTTGCTGGTGACGAAGCCGTTGCTGGTGACGAAGCCGTTGCTGGTGACGAAGCCGTTGCTGGTGACGAAGCCATTGCT
>Ga0134128_10006335_pt1 | contig 14345 bp, 14 predicted proteins | sample KB31754_FD_96462 | JGI IMG/M metagenome (GOLD analysis project Ga0134128, IMG submission 96462) | Terrestrial soil microbial communities with excess Nitrogen fertilizer from Kellogg Biological Station, Michigan, USA - KB3-175-4 | ecosystem: Environmental > Terrestrial > Soil > Unclassified ... | reverse complement strand
CATAATCAGAATACGGTACAAAATTTGTTGAGAATAATTTCAGCATCAAAATAATATCAATATTCCGATTTACTAATCGTGTCAAATTCAATTCATAGATACTCTCGGATCAGCGATTTACTATACCCATATTAATTTCTTGTAGCCATTATATTTGCAGAAATTAATGAAAGTGTTAGTGTTAATACAAAAACACTATGGACAAATGGTTACTGCAGGTAATTTTTCCATCACTGACTATATTATGTCATCTATTTATATAAGTAGGCGACATAAGTAATGGTTACCATAGTTAGTCTAGATTCTATGGCTATTCGAGTACTATTTTATCTGGATGCTCAAAGTCGGAATCACATTGAGAAATAGGCAAGCACGAAATATTAATAACTACCCGTGGTAGATGCCATAGAAGGTCAGCTTTTTCTAAGCTAACGCGAATATGCATGACAGCTTTTTGATGTTACAGTATCTTTAATTTAGTGCATAGTATTTATTCTAAATCTTCGTCTGTTTATGTATGAATGTTGGCATGATTGGTCTTGGGGTAATGGGATCGCAGATAGCTATTAGACTGGCGCAGAAAGGCCATCAAGTCACTATTTTTAACAGAGATAAGTCGAAGGCAGAGAAGCTGCGAACCACCAGTTCTATCAATCTGAACGAGGCTGCTCAACCTGTAGAAATAGGAAATAATTGTGATATAGCCATAATTTGTGTGAAGGATTACGAAGCTGTAGCAAATCTCTCATTTGAGAAAGGCGGATTGATAGAAACTACAAATAGACATCTTGTAGTTATACAGTCCAGTACGATTTCTCCAGATGAATCGGATAGGGTAGCAGATCTATATTCGAACAAACAGATCAATATACTTTCTGTTCCAATTTTAGGAGGGATAAGTGCAGCAGAAAGCGGGGAATTAACTCTGATTGCAGCTGGTTCTAAGAAAGCTTACTACCGAACCGAGCCTGTTCTCAAAGATATAAGCACACAAATATTTTACATAGGATCTGCTCATAGGACAGCCAGTATACTTAAACTAGCAGTTAACATTAATATTGCATTAATAGCACTCGCACTCGCAGAAGGATTGGTATTTGTAAGAGGAAATGAGATAGATCCAGAAACCTTTGTCAAAATTCTTAATTCTACTTACTTTAAGACCGGCATAAGCGAAAATAAAGGGCCAAAAATTGTCAAAGATGATTATACTACATCGTTTTCTCTTATGAATATGGTGAAGGACCTAGACCTAGCTGCATGCACAGCATCTGTGTCAGGTCTAAGTCTTCCCGCTACTACTTCTGCTCAGGCTGTTTATAGGGCTTCAAAAGCATTAGGTCTAACAAAGAAGGATTATACTTCAGTGGCTTCTTTCATATTAAAGTTAAATGGCTTCGATACGTTCGAAAGGGATAGGAAGTAAAGTAAAGATAAGTTGGATATGGGCCAATTAGTTGCAATGCTGCTTACAAACATGAAGCTGTAGCCAAAGGTTTGTCATATGTTTCCTTGCCACAACAGGGGGTCATCGCCATAACAGCAGGGCCAGAGTGGCCTCGATAAGGAGAATGCACGCTGTAGCTGATGATGATAATAATAATAGTGATGGTGACCTGACATGTCTCCGATGCGATCGCGCTGACATATGATCAAAGTCATCCGTGAATACTCCCACAATGATCTCTCACGGACAGGACCTGGTAACAAAAGATCATGGCATCTGTTTTTAAGTCCACAAGGAGTTAGGCTTCTGTCTATGGTAAAATTATCCGCAAGTAGCTAATTCATTTGATTATCAGGAACAAATTAGTAAAATGATATAAAGATAGGTATGTTCTTATAGGTATAATAATCAAAGTAGTTGATGAAAAATAATGCAAAATTCGTAGTTGTTGCAACATTGTCTTTAATTGCGGCGGCATTTGCGATCGCATTCATCGGGATTTTCACGAGATGAGAATGGTAAATGGAAAAAATGTTTATCTCAATAAGAACACCAAATAACCTTAATGGAAAAAGAAAATTGTGTAAAAGCTGTGGTAACGAAGCTAGCCATGAAGCATTATTCGATGTTGGTAATGGTATTACTGTGGTGGAAAAATATTGTAGTATATGCGCCTCAACAGTCGGTACTAGCTCAAGTTAGACAGAGCTCTAAATGAATCTAACATATATTAAAAAGAAATATCAACGATAAAGAATAATTTAATATAACAATCGGTGTTTTAGCTTAAAGCCATACAAATGATGGCTATATAATATTATGGAGAATGAATCTGATTTATTTCTGAAGTGTTTGAAGTGCCAACATCAAAAAGTTGATCATGAAAGAAATGCTACTCGAGATAAAATGAAGTGCCTAATAGGAACATGTACCTGTAAGAAGTTTATTCCAGATAGAAAGTACTATAGAGCAAGCAGAAAGTAATTTCTGGTTGGCTAACAATTTTTTAATGGAAAAATTTCTACTATCAGGAATAGATCTCTGATTCTCTGATATCCTAACGGATCAAGGATGATATAAAGGTAAGAATTCTTTTACTCCAAAGCCTTGAATTTTTTTCTATAAAGAAATCTTTGTGATGCTGTATGAGGCCAAAGAAAGCTATTTCACAAGCTCTTTCAGAGTTTTTTGAATTTTAGCATGAAATTGGCAGTTGCGAAACCATATGGTATCTCGTTAATCATTTTATCCAATAATCATGCTTCTTTATATTGCTAGCTTAATACTATTGTTATGCTCGTTACTTTTTTAACTCCTTTAAAACCTCTTCTAAATAATGTTTCATTTCATCATAGGACTCTTCCAGTTCCTTGGTTCTTCTTTTTACTTCTCTTCTTAGGATAATATTCCACTTTCTGAGTAAAATTACAAGAACGACTATGGCGACTGTACTTGCTGCTGCAAAGAGTGAAAACATCTTTACTTGTTGGATAGAAAGAACATTGTTAACCATAGAATAGATTTGTGAGGTTGGTGTTACTACTTGAACGAAGTACGTTGGCTTGCCATTTACAATTATAGGATATTGAGTGGTTAATCTTTCACCTGTACCATAATTGTAGACTCCCGCACCAGGATTCCCGGCTAATAGATTGCGGGTCAAATTGTTCAAGATTTCATTGTGATTAATAAATCGCTGTGTGTAATTTCCAAAAAAGTTCTGTCCTACAAGTGTCTCGCTTGCACCATTCGCCAATATAATACCATTCTTGTCATAGGCTACCAAGAACTGTCGATTGATATTGTTAACGTTTCCATAATGAGCAAAGAACTTCTCAGTAAGTATTGATGTTCCTATTATCCCCAAGTATTGGTTTGTTTCCCTGTTTATTATTGGAATTGTTATGGAAACACTGTATAAACTTAGCCTCTCAAAGCCGCCGGAAAATACCGGTTGCAGTGTCTTTCTAGTCTGCGTTACCCAATCTTGAAATGAAAAATCAGTGTTAAGAAGGCTATCTGTGCCACGTGGAGAGAAGCTAACAGTTACGATATTATCCTTATTTAAAATAAATAGTCTATCTATTACATCGCTATATTGGGTGTATTTTTCATTTAATAGCTTTTTGGTTTTATCGTTGGAGAGCTGATCTTGTTGCAAATATATTGAGTTTATCAAGCCATCAAGCATACCCATGACTAAACTAAGATCTGATCCTATATGTTGAGAAATTTCCTTTGTAGATTCTATTTGGCGTTGTTTTTGCTGTTCAAATATGCTATCTCTCAGATCACGCTCAGTAATATTTTGAAAGTAAAATAATAGACCATTTGAAGATACAATAATCAAAATTATAGAAATGATGCCTATTTCTCTTTCTTTGCCGCTGAATAGGTTCATATGTATTTTTCTCTATTGGTTAGTGGCATAAAGTATGTCTTAATCGTTTTTATATATATTATATATAAATGGATTTGTATTAAACCATATGCAGCTAATAGACTCGATGATGGTTGGATTGAAAAACATTATAGGTTGTAAAAAAGAATTAGACTTGGATTTTGGAGATATCTCAGTCAAAGAAAAGCAGTATTCGATTGGTGGCAGGGATGTAACTAATCAGGTATATTGTATTATTATTAAGAAAAGAGGAATCGGTAGTATTGAAAAATGTGAAGGAAAATTAAGAGTCGAAAAAATCGATAGCGATTATCACCCTACAATCTGGCATACGTCTGAATCTAGATATGTGTTTATAGAAATGGATCGCAAAGATTTGAGATTGTTTATGATTTTAGAATTTGGTGATAAAAAGGAAATTGTATTCTATATACCAATTAAGAACGACGAAATAAAACAGTATCGAATACCATATAATGAACAAACACTTGATAAAAAACTTAGTATTAAGGTGGGATCAAAATCTGCAAATATACCTTTCCGTTGTAAAGAAATGAAAATATGCCAAATAATCAAAAGTGAAGCTACTTTTTAAATATTCCAATCATAATATGATCGATTTTGGTGTTTTTACTCAACTTTCTTTCTAACTGGCTGACTCTTTAGCTATGGTACCCGTAGTGCTTCAAACAGTTGGTTTCAAACTCTTCCTTACCTAGTCTAATGAAAGATCTTCAAAGAAGCCTACATGCATGCAGAAGTAAATATCCTGCGTTATTTACTGATACGTCGATCCTCTTATTTTCTGCTGATACTGTTTTAGCGATTGCATCTTCGACAGATCGATCATCATTGAAACCAAGTTGGATGACTTGCAATGTCAATTTTTCAGTATTGTCTATTTCTGTGATGTTTTTGATTTCTCAAGGTTGGGCATGGAAGTATGTTATAAATCGATCCCCTTCTAGCAAGGGGGACGTTTAAAATCCTATGCCGCTTGAGGTATCTGATTGCTTTTGATTATACTGGAGATTACTGCATCTATAATTGAGCCTTGAAGCTAAGCGTAGGATTCAAGAGATAGAAACAACTGGAGGTCGATAAGGCAACCGGTGTGCACTTTTTTGTTCCCAAGGTATGCCCTGGTAGAACCACAGGAATGGGAAAAATCGACGTTCTAGTTAAAGCAAATAAATAGCTAATTAAGACTCTATTTCTATTTAAAGTATTTTAAAATGCTAGTTTCTCATGAATGATCATGATCGTACAAGCTGGATAAACTGTAAAATAATGATAGTAATTGTCCCCTGAGATTCAAAAGTATAGAAATTGTATTATACTTTAAAATTATCTTCCAGGACTTCTTGTATGGGAGTCAGCACAATAACCACAATAATCTGTATTTGGTCTTTTGTGACATATGCATTCACATCTGCTACCTCTCCCACTTGAGTATTTTCTGTTCATTACCTATCGTTATCATTACATGTATTTAACTGAGTAGCTAATATCGAATTACATGATATAATGGTTGGAACGTCGTTTTTCAATATAGCAGAGCAACAGGCAAGGAAAAATTCACGAGATGGCCGACTATCACAACAACATGAACGATACAAAATCATTGAATCATCTCGAAGGAAAGGTGGTACTGAAATGGGCTTTAAACAAGAGAATTGGTATATACCTATTCTACGCCTTCTTCTTGCTCTTCAGATTCTGACATTTCTTCATTGTCTCTTTCTTCTTGTTCTTGACTACTCATATAGATGATTAGACTACAAACAAGTTGAGGTATATAACTATTATTAATTTTCACTGCAATATTATTATTACAGATGATTATAGCCCCTCAAAAAATTAGAGCAGCTATGATTTTGGAGTCGAATCGTGACCTATCCAGCTACAAGCACAAACAGGTATACGAATGCTGATATCAGAGTAAAAATATTTTATGCAAACAATATCAAGAAAAAAATTGGATCAAACATGATCGATTGGTATAAGCAAAATAGCTAATGTAGAGCTAAAACAACTATACATGCTAGAAGTTACAAGAAGAGAGGGATGTATGCGTAGGGTTTCAAAACACAAGGAAGACAATTTTTTCGTAACATATAATATCAACCAAGCTGTGGCATTAGAAGACAGACTTATTCTTATGTCGCCAAAATATGCAAGCATGAGGGAGTTAGAATTACCCAACTATTCTATCGAAGATGCCGTTACAAAAGGGATTTTGCGGGAATCCAAGGAATTTGAAGATACTGAAATTGGAGATAAAATTGGAGCCACACCCACGCATTAAAAAACAGTTAGAAAAGGACAAAAGTAAAGGTACTGGAATCGACATTGAAGACATTGGTCATGTAGTGCTATTCCTTGCTGCATTCTTGGGGATATGGCAACTAGTATTTAGCATAGGGATATTTCCAAAGGTCTCTCTGCCATCTCCCGCAATGGTCGCTCAATCCTTTGCAGATTTGTTTGTTAGTGCTATATTATTTACAAGTATAGGAATGACTATCTGGCGGCTAGTCATTAGTTTCTCAATTTCTATTATTCTAGGTGTTGGAATTGGATTGTTGATGATAAGGTTCCGTGGCTTTGGCAAAACCATGAGCTCGTTTGCGGTAGGATTACAGTCATTTCCTAGTATAGCTTGGGTACCATTTGCGATTCTATTAATTGGATTAAATGACTTTGGCATTTTCTTTGTTGTTATTATGAGTTCTATCTTTTCGCTTATGTTATCAACATACAGCGGAATTAGCAACATACCTACAATCTATCTTAGAGCAGCTGAAAATATGGGCGCTAAGGGGTTATCATTATTCAGGTTCGTGATGCTGCCAGCGGCCACACCATCATTAATTGTTGGCATAAGACAAGCATGGTCATTTGCTTGGCACGCATTGATAGGAGCTGAAATACTGATTTCAGCATCAGTAGGTTTAGGTCATATTTTGCTCGTTGGAAGAGAATTCCAACTTATGGATCAAATTATTGCAGCAATGATAACGATCTTTGCAATTGGATTTGTGTTTGACAGGCTAATTTTTTACAAACTTGAAGACAAAGTAAGGGACAAATGGGGATTGAACCAAACCAAGGGATAGTGAAAGTGAGCACAATACATTATGTGACATTGCATTTGAATGTGACTAATATCGCCTGATGATAGCCATCAATAGGTTCCTTGTATTTACAATTGTCTTTAGTATAGATGCTACACCAATTCTATCTAAATCGTACTATTGTTCTTCTTAGAAGCAACAGAAATCATTTCATTTATTTTTCTGTATAGATATAATACTCGTCTTCCTCTGTCTGTAGATCTGAAAAATGTTTTTAGTCTATAATCTTTTCCGTCTTTGGCTTCTTTAACTTCTATTAAACCACGTTCACGCAAGAATGTAATGTATTCTTGAAGCAAGCCATAAGAAAGAAATACTTTATACATAATTTTTGTTTTAGTGACTCCATAGCTGCTGCTACCAGTGATCTCAAGGATTGACACAATAATTTCAGTTTTTGATCTATATCTCATTTTTTAGAGTTTGTCTGTATTAGATAATGGATCTTACACTTTGATATCTTTTTCAACTCTTAGCCTGTAAGGCGCTTGAAAATGGAAGAACATCCGAATAATAAAGGAGTAGATTCTAATCTAGTCTCAGAATACATGATATATTTCCCGAGCATTTTTGTTTGTATTATAGTAATCACTAATGCTGATAACATTCATCCATATGTTGTAATAATATTCTATTATTAATTCATCGTCGTTATATTGGAAAAAAGCAACCATTATTTAGCTACTTTTGTGCAGCTTTTTTTATATTAATCGTCGGAGGGTGATAGTTATCATTAGCTGCTTTCCTGACCGAAGGATCAATGCTATAGATAAAGTGTGTAAAAAAGTCCAAAAAATCAGAATAATTCTATTTTAAGCCTGGATCTCTTCTAAGCGTAATATTGGAGAACATGGTTCATTAGATGAAGGTATTACTCAGGTGCAATGACACATCTATAGGAGATCAAGTACATCAACACTAGTTAATAATAAAAATCAGTAACATATCAGTTCTAATTGATTATTCGTTTCGATACACTCTCTGATTGAATATGACCAAAAGTACGTAGTATGTACCGTACCGAAAACTATGAATTTCTTGTAACAAGATATAAAAAAATTGTTTGAATATAGCCTGAGGTTATGCCAAAATCAGGGGAGATTTGGCAAGCACAGCTATGGTCTGTACGTCTTGTTGTTCTATTGCTAGAGGGCCTATTGCTATTATGGCAAAAACCAGCTTTAGCAATATCACTATTATGATGATTGCGATAATTACGACTATTAGAGTCCATAGAATCCCAAATACCATGTTTACACAACTAGTTGTATCTTAAAGATTAAAAAGCTCTATGAAGATATTTAGAGAACAAAATATCTAGTATCAGATATCTTTAGATTTCTTTTTGTCCATGTCTTAATTGGTAGCAATTACTTCAAAAATAACATTTGCAAAAATGCATAACTTAGAGCAGGTAGAAGGACCAGTAACTTACAAAGGAAACAGCTCATCGATTTGCAATCTGCACGTATCAAAAACACACACGAAGAATAATCTTGTTAAACATTAATAAACTATGTTCTACAAAGTTTTAGAGCGAAAATGGGATTCCTAAAAGTGCCTCCAACAGTTTTGCCGACATCTATGCTGTTATTGGTTTTGTTAATGTCATCGTTTGGAGCTACAATCTCTGCACATAGAGTATATGCTCAGAATTCTAATACTGGACTGGAAAAAACAACTAATGTTACCCTGAGTAATGGTAAAAGCATTCCTATCAAATATAACATAAGCACAGGCAAGCTTTTGAGTCTAGTATTAGACAAGGATAAGTCTACGCTTATAGGGGTAATTTCAGCGCCGTCTGATAAAGGAAATTTGACACTTGAAGTCCCCCGGAATGTAGTAGACGCTAAAAAGCAAGGTAACGCAGATGCACAATTTACTGTACATGTAGATGGTAAAGACGCAACTTTCAGAGAGACGTCTAATAATAAAGTAACAAGAACTTTGTCAATTGACTTTGACAAGGACGCTAGGGTTATAGAGATAATAGGTACCCAAAGCACGGCACAGTAAAATTCTATCAATTTGTGATAAGATAAATATACCTTATATCTGGTCAAAGTCCTAAATCTAAGTCACACGAATCCGTCCGCGGTCCTTCATCAAAGTCAAATGCTCCCAGAAATCTTGTAGAGATCTATTAGAAGAAAATATGAATTAGCAGTAGCTTCTTCAATAAACTTAAACTAAGAAAGGATCCAGATCCATAAGACCTCCGACAGAATGAAAACTATAAGATATTGGATAAATGACTCGATAGTAACACAACAAACAACCGTATGAAAAGTGTTATTAGATATCTTTTCTATGATATATTATAATGGCATCAAGTAACAGCAGAGAAGGACCAACAATATTGTGGAGTATGTTAAAGGGGAAGAAGGTCAAAAGTAATGACGGAAAAGAAGTTGGCGAAATTAAAGAAGTGTCACAAAACTTTCTGCGGATAGAAAAAGGAACTGTAAGGAAAGATAAGTTTTGGATTCCCAAATACCTTGCTGACGCTTACGATGGCAAGAGTTTGTGGCTTCTTGTAGGTGAGGATGAAATTCTTAATAGATATCATCATGGATCAGAACCACCCAGTGAGGAATATGGCCGCGACTTCGAGGCATTTAAAACAACACCATATGGACAGAAGGCTGAATATAGGTCAGACTTCGATCAGAATGTTAGAGTGGTAGAAGATTACAAAAACATAAGAGATTTAAAGTAGTGGTAAGGACAGTTGCCTCTTCATTCTACTTATTCGAGATAACTATGTAAAATAAGATTACCTAAGATTGATCTAAAAGGGATAAATTACATAACGAAGAACTACCTACGAAATAAGAAGTGGCTGATATAATATCATGGGACAAAGCCATTGACAAAAAAGTAAAATCTAGTGACAATAAAGATCTAGGCAAGATTGAGATTATAACTAAAGATTATATTCAAACCAAAGAAGGTGTCGTGTCAAAGAACAATTATTACATTCCAAAATATTATCTTCAGGGATATGATGGAGACCATCTTTGGGTTTCCCTTACAAAAGACGAAGTAAAAACAAGATTCGAAAGACGAGATCCACCAGACCCTTCAGAATTCGAGACGCCAGAATATAATCAAAGAAAAGCAGCAGTAACACAACAATACCCTGGGTTTGCAAATAACATTCCAACATATAGTGGTGGAGGTTCCTTTCCTTCATCAGGAACTGCAGCAGGAGGAGCAACATCACAAGATATGGTCGGTCTGCCTTGGGAACAAGTTATTGACAAAAAAGTAAAATCTAGTGACAATCAAGATATGGGCAAGGTTGAGAGCATCTCTACTTATTACACGGAAGTTAAAGATGGAAGAAACCACTACTACATTCCTAAACATTATGTACAAGGTTTCGACGGAGAAAAATTACACACATCTTTGACAAAAGAAGAAATAAAGGAAAAGTATGAAAGGGATAGTCCTCCTTCTGAATCCGAATTTAAAACCCAAGAATATGAAGAACAAATGAGAAAAGTTGAGACTACATATCCTCAATTTAGATATGGAGTACCGTTTATGGCAAAAGAGTCAGGAGTGGCGCTCAAATCAGAATCGTCAGGTGAAACACTCAGTATACCATGGGAAGAGGTAATCCATAAGCACGTCAGAACTACTGACAATATAGACATAGGAGATGTTGAAATAGTAGGAAATGAATTTATCGTAGTTAGAGAAGGCGATGTAAAAATACACCACTACTACATCCCAAAGTCATACATTACCAATTATGATGGCAGTTCGTTATGGATAGATGCTCCAAGTGGACTTGTAAGCGCCAAGTTCGAAAGAGAAAGCGAACCAACGCCTGAAGAACTTAAAAAGATGTCTGAGGAAGTACCGAAAAGGAAAAGAGAGCAATAATTGGATAAAAGGTAACACGACAGACATACAGACAGACAGACACACTTACATAATGTGATCATCCATACTAGTCTAAAAAGGGTCTTCTGACAGTGAAAGTAGGTCTGTATTGCATACCTTGTGTTACCCATGCATGGTGGTTGTATCAGTTGCGTTTGGGCTGTCATAAATAACGGTAAGCAGTAGCTCGTGGCGAAAGCCTACCATTAGTATATTTCAGAGATAGGTGATTAGGCGTTAGAGGAAAAGAGTAAGTATAGATCAAGAAAAATTTATGTCGGGGTAATATCTCCTTTTATCACCTAAGATCTTTATGAAGAAAGGAATAATTTTTGATATGGATGGAGTTCTAATCGATTCAATGCCATTTCATGCTGAGGCCATGAGGATTGTGATCAAAGAAGAAACAAATCACACTATTGAGAAAAAGATAATTTATTTACTTGAAGGAATGTCCGGCACTAAATTGGTCAAAGAGATATTCAAAAGGGAAAAAATTGATAAGAATATAGATGATATCATGGCAGAGAGGATTAGTAAAAGAAAAAAGGAGACATTCAAAGAAATTCAGCAATCTAAACCTATTGATGGAGCAAGAGAATTAGTTAATGATTTAAAAAGTTGCGGTTGTTTAATGGCAGTTGTAAGTGGTTCTGCTAAAAAAGAAATGGAAGCGATACTTGAGGAAAACATCGGATCAAAAAACTTTGATTTAATAATTACTGGTGATGATTTAGGAGAAGGACAAGGAAAACCTGATCCCGCACCGTTTCAACTAGCATTACAAAGAATGGGTCTAAAACCTTCAGAGGCAGTAGTAGTTGAAAATTCTCCATTAGGAGTTGATGCTGCTAATAAAGCAGCCATAAAATGTATTGTCACGCTTAACAATACACCTCTCGATATTTCCTCTGACTTTAAGGGCCTAATCACGCCAACAGAAGATGAAGAAAATAGCAGAATATTTAAAGATACAAAGGATGCTGCCGATTTCTTAAAGAATTGGTGTTGTAGCTGAAAATATGTAAAAGTAAAACAATAAGCAAGCCAAAACCTGCTATTCAATAGGGTCTCTTGCATCAGTCCCCTTAGTAGCATAGATTTCGTTGTTGTTATTGATGCAGGTCATACGAGGAGGAGAAGACATACCTTGCAGTACTTCGTACTGTGGCAACCCAAAAGCTACTATAATCCTACTTTCTTAAATAAGATCTCTCTTAATAATATCTACTAACTGTATACAACTATTATTTTTTAAAAATCTTATTGTTTTCTACCTCTGTTTTCTAAACTCGGTTTATCTATTGAATGCTATTTTGATAGTGTGCATTTATTGATGCCATATAGAGCATTCACCAAACCATTCAGGTTAATCCAGAAGGATATATATTTTGGCAATACTTTTTGAATATGTGTCTAATTACAGATGTCCAAATTGTAATTCTCTAAATTCTGTTGATGTTAACAAGATATACAATGGACGGTTGATGTTTGTCTGTTCCCAATGTAATATTTGTGGTATTGCTCCATTAGTTGCCAATCAAGATGAAGCATATTTGGAATTTCTGGATATGTATGATAATGGACAGGTGGCTAAGACACAAGATTTAGAATCATTAGTAGAACAGGAAAGGCTTGTGCGCACAACATCTGAGATAGACTCTTTGATTTATAAGAACAATGCAAAAGAAAATGAATTACTTAAGGCTATATTATATTCTAAAAAAGATTATGTAGTTGACTTTAAAATAATTCAGGAACCTGAACCTGAAATTGGAAGTGAACTTGCAGTTCTTCCTATCGAGGAAGGCATCATTGCTGCTCTGTCTACCAGAAGTATCAATAGGCTTTACAAATTCCAAGAGGAATCAATTGAACGGATTTTACTAGGAAAAGATATTGTTATTGTTGCACCTACTGCTTCTGGCAAGACAGAGGCCTTCTGTATCCCTATAGTACAAAAGATTTATGAGGAAATATCACATTTTTCATCTCTACAGCTTAAAATAAAAGGAAAGGGAAAAGTGTTTGCTATTTTTGTATATCCAACTAAGGCCCTCGCACAGGATCAATTACCAAAGATAAGATATATTGCAGAACCATTAGGAATAAATGTAAATATATTTGATGGCGACACTACGAAAGTTGAACGGGACTCAATAATAACTACATCAACACCTGAAATCATTATTACAAATTTTGATGTCATTCATTACCATTTACTCCACAGAACAAAATTTGCTGGTCTAATTAAAACAACTAAATTTTTAGTTGTTGATGAGACACATGTTTACACTGGAGTCTTTGGGGCAAATATTCACCATATTATAAAAAGGCTCGAAAGGCTGGTTATATACACAAATAAGCATAAACTCCAGATAATTGCCGCTTCTGCTACTTTGCCGAATGCAAACCAATTTTGTAAGTCACTATTTGGAAGAGAAATGGATATTATATGCGGGAGAGGTAGGAAAGGCAAAATCAATTTTGTTCTACTATTCCCATCATTGCGCTCACAAAGGTCTTTAATACTTGATTTATTAAAACAAACAACTACAAGAAAGCACAAGACAATTGCCTTTAATAAATCACATTTGGGATCTGAGCTTTTGGCGTTTTATTCATCCAAACAGGGAATACCAACAGGAGTACATAGAGCCGGTTTGTTGCCAACACAGCGTAAAACAGTAGAAGACTCGTTTAAGAATGGTAAATTAATAGCAATTTCTGCAACTCCGACATTAGAGCTTGGTATAGATATTGGAGATGTAGATGCTATTATATCGGATATTGTACCCATTAACAGATTGACTCAAAGGTTAGGAAGAGCAGCGAGAAGTGGTCAAGAAGGATATGCATTTCTTGCATTAGGTAATGACCCGATAAGTCAGTATTATAAACTACATTCGCATGACTATCTGCAGGATCAAGAAATTGCATATACTGATCCTACTAATCCGTTTGTAGAAGAATATCAAGTTCTCGCTATGGCATGTGATAGACCAATTTCTATGTCAGAATCGATTTCTGTATGGAATACTATTCAAAAACTTGTCTCAAAAGATCTACTTCAATTGTCAAATGGAAAGTTTATGCCTAATTTTAAGAAGGCAATGAATATTCTCAGAGACTTTAGTATTAGAGGAATAGGAACCAGTGTTGACATAATCCATAATGGAAAATTAATTGGTGAACGTCAAGTGCCACAAGCAATAGAAGAACTCCACGATAACGCAATATACTTCCTGGCTGGAAGAAGATATCAAGTCCAAAAGTTACATTTTCTTAACGAAAAACAAAAGGAACAACGACAACGACGACAACCTTTGGCTTATGCTGAACTAAAACACATTCCCAATGATTATCCATACTATACAAAGGCAATAGTTGACGAATGGCCAACTATTTTGGACACGTATGATCACAAAACAACATATGGTTTGGAAGTTAAGTATTGTTCTCT
>Ga0134128_10006332_pt1 | contig 14346 bp, 9 predicted proteins | sample KB31754_FD_96462 | JGI IMG/M metagenome (GOLD analysis project Ga0134128, IMG submission 96462) | Terrestrial soil microbial communities with excess Nitrogen fertilizer from Kellogg Biological Station, Michigan, USA - KB3-175-4 | ecosystem: Environmental > Terrestrial > Soil > Unclassified ... | reverse complement strand
TTCTACTCGGGGATGCCGCCGGAGCAGATAGAGAACGACATCACCGGACGCTTCGAGCGCTTCTTCACGCTCGGCAGCGGGATCGACCACATCGAGTCGCGCTCGCTTCCGGGGGTGAGCCTCATCAAGGTGTACTTCCAGCCGGGGACCGACCCGAACGCGGCGGTGACGACGATCGCCAACCTCGCCGCGGCCGATCTGCGCAAGCTCCCGAAAGGAACACTGCCGCCCGTTGTGCTGAAGTTCGACGCCGCGAGTCTGCCGGTGTGCCTGATCACCCTGAAGGGCAAGGGGCTCGGGGAGGCGCGGCTGCGCGATCTGGGGCAATACAACGTTCGCAATCAGGTCGCGGGTGTGCCCGGTGCATCGGTGCCGCAGCCCTTCGGCGGCCGCTACCGGCAGATCATGGTCTACGTGGACCCCGTGAAGCTGCAGGCCTACGACATGAGCGTCATGGACGTCGTTCGTGCCGTCAACAGCTCCAACCTGATCCTGCCGGCCGGCGATGTTCGCATCGGCCGCTTCGATTACAACATCTATGCCAACAGCCAGCTCAACGACATCAAGGAGATCGATGAGCTGCCACTGAAGACGGTGAACGGCGCGCCGGTCCTCGTCGCCGATGTGGGTCACGCCGCCGATGCCTCCCAGATTCAAACGAGCATCGTGCGTGTGGATGGCCAGCCGTCCGTATATCTGCCCGTCCTCAAGCAAGGCGGCAGTACGATCGCAGTGGTGAACGGGATCAAATCGGCCGTTGCGCATCTGCTCGATGTGCCGAGGCAGCTCGTCACCAAAGTCGTGTTCGATCAGTCCGTCTTCGTGAAGGGTGCCATCGCGAGCATCGTGCTCATCGGCGCGATCGGACTTGCTCTGACGGCCGTGCTCATCCTGCTGTTCTTCGGCAGTCTCAACGCGACACTCGCCGTGTTGCTGTCGATTCCGCTTTCGGTGCTCGCGACGTTCATCGGACTGTCGCTGCTCGGCAATACACTCAACACGATGATCCTCGCGGGCCTCGCGCTCGCCTTTCCCCGGCTCATCAGCAATTCCGTCGTGGTGCTGGAGAGCATCTATCGCCGTATCGAGCACGGGGAGCCGCCGCCAATGGCAGCGGAGCGAGGCGGTGAGGAAGTGGCGCTGCCCGTGCTTGCCGCAACGCTCGCGACCGCAGTCGTTTTCTTTCCGGTCGCGTTCCTTTATGGGGTCAGTAAGTATCTGTTCACCGCACTCGCGGTGGCCGTCGTGCTGTCGCTTGCCGCCTCGTACGTCATCGCGCTCACCGTGGTGCCGCTGTTCTGTGCCAAGCTGCTGCGAGCGCGCGCTGCCGCGGGCGTGTCCCGTCCGACGGGCAGACTCAATGGGATCGGCGCCGGCATTCAGGCCGGCTTCCAAGTGGGGTTCCGGCGCCTGGTGGCGCTCTACGACCGTGCGCTCGGTCGCGTTCTCGCGCGTCCGGTCGCGACGATCTGCGGTGCGCTCGCGCTGTGCGCGCTGACAGCCGCGCTCTACCCGCTCATCGGCATCTCGTATTTTCCGAGAACCGATCCCGGACAGTTCACGATCGACGTGAAGGCGCCTTCGGGGACACGCCTCGAGGTAACCGAAGCGCTCGTGCAGAGGGTCGAGCGCATCATTCATGAAGAGGTGCCGGCGCGCGATCTCGACGTGGTGCTCTCGAACATCGGTGTGACGCCCGGCTTCTCCTCGATGTACACGAGCAACTCGGCGGAGAATACCGCCACGGTGCAGGCGAGCCTGAAGCCCGGGCACCGCATCAGCAGCTACGCGTACATGGCGCGCGTGCGCGCACGCGTCCGTCGCGAGCTCCCGCAGCTCAGCGTGTACTTCGAGACCGGCGGGCTGGTCGACTCGATCATCGATCAGGGTTTTCCGGCCCCGATCGACATTCAACTGAGCGGGTCGGACCTGGTGCAGTCGCACCGTGTCGCGGAGCGGCTCGTACGCGCGCTGCGCGCAACTCCCGAGGTGAGCGACGTCCTAGTCCCCCAGGATGTCGATTATCCGGCGCTTCGGCTCGATGTGGACCGGCTGCGCGCGAGCGAGCTCGGTCTGTCCACGAAGGAGATCGTGCAGAACGTCATTACCGCGCTCACCTCCGACGGGATGGTGTCGCCCAGCTACTGGGTCGATCCGAAATCCGGCAACGACTACATGTTGACGGTTCAGTACCCGGAGAACGAGGTGAAGACGCTCGCCGACCTCGGCGCCATTCCGCTACGTGGGCCATCCCGAAGCGCTCCGACGCAGCTCGGTGCGGTCAGCAGCCTGCACCACATCGCCTCATCCACCGAGGTCGACCACTACCAGCTGCGGCGCGTCATCGACATCTACGTCGCGCCGGTCGGCGAGGACCTGGGCACCTTGATGAAGGTCGTCCGCAGAGTCATCGCGCAGACGGCCGTTCCGTCCGGCGTTCAGATCACGCTGCGCGGGGTGGTGCAGGGGATGCGCAGCGCCTTTCGCAGCTTCGGGTTCGGGCTCGCGCTCGCCGTGCTGCTCGTGTATCTGATCCTGGTCGCGCAGTTCCGCTCGTTCGTCGATCCGCTGCTGATCCTGCTCGCCGTGCCATCCGGCCTTGCCGGCGCGCTGCTCATTCTGTTCCTGGGCGGGACGACGCTCAATGTCATGTCGCTGATGGGGGTCGTGATGGTCGTGGGCATCGTCGTATCAAACAGCATACTGATATTCGAATTCATGAAGCGCGCGCGTGCGAGCGGCGCGCCGCTCCCACAGGCGGTGCGCGAGGCGTGCAGCGTGCAAATGCGACCGGTGCTGATCACCTCGCTCGCGACGATCGTCGGACTGCTGCCGATGGCTGCGAAGATCGGCACGGGAAGCGAGGCTTATGCGCCCCTCGCCCTCGCCATCATCGGCGGCGTTACCATCTCGGTAGTCGTGACCGTGTTCATCGTTCCGGCCGCGTACTACGCCTTGCATCGCCGGGCCGAGCGATCGCCGCCCCCGGCATCTCAACCGCTCGACCATCCGGCCGGCTGAATCATGCGGAGCAGGCGTTTTTCCATGCCCCTCGTATCGCCGCGCGCGATCGTGTCGCTGGGCGCGATCGTGTCGCTGTGCGCAATTGCGTCGCTATGCGCGGTCGGCGGAGGCACCGCGTTCGCCGATACGGGTTCCCAGCCGCCGCAGAAGCCCGGTGTGACGCGCCCGCTGACGCTGCGGCAGGCGCGAATGCTCGCGCTGCAGAGTCACCCCGCACTCGCGGCGGCGAACTTTCGCGCCGATGCCGAGCAGCAAGCCGTGATCGAGACACGGGCGGGGCTGTTTCCGCAGGTCGCACTCCTCGGCACCGCGGCGGAGGGCGGCGCGGATAACACGCGCATCCTCGCCGGAGGGCTCAACAATCCGAGTGTGATGGATCGCACGGCCGGAGGGGTTCTGGTGAGCCAGCTGCTCACCGATTTCGGGCACACGAGCAATCTGCTCGCGAGCTCTAAGTACAAGGCGCGCGCCGCGGGGCAGGAGGTCGCCGCGACGCGCGAGCAGGTGCTGCTGCAGGTCGATGAGGCCTACTTCGGCGTGCTGCAGGCGCAGGTGGTTGAGAGCGTCGCGAAGCAGACCGTGGACACCCGCCAGCTCCTGCTCGACCGCGTCAGCGCTCTCGCGCGCAACAAGCTCAAATCCGACCTCGACGTGAACTTCGCCCGTGTGGCGCTCGAGAATGGACGGTTGCTGCTCGAGAGCGCCCGCAACGGCGTCGACAACGCAATGGCGACGCTGTCGGCGGCGCTCGGCCTCGAGCAGGCGGAGCGGTTCCGCCTGGCCGACGTGGGCAATCCGGCGACGGGATCAGAGGAGAGCGCGGACATCGGTGCGCTCATCGATCGGGCGCTGCGCGATCGGCCGGACCTCGCAAGCTTACGCGACCAACTGGATGCGGCGTTGCGATACGCGCGCGCCGAGCGCGACGCGCGTCTGCCCACGATCGCCGCCGTGGGAGCCGCCGGAGGGGCGATCTCGCACGATTCCAGGCTGCCGGACAACTACACTGCGGGCGGCATCGAGATCAGTATCCCGTTGTTCGCGGGCGGGCTGTTTCTCGCCCGCCAGCACGAGGCGGAGTTTCGGGCAAAAGCGCTCGGCGAGTCGCTGCGCAATGCGGAGGATAACGTCGGCCGCGACGTGCGTATCGCGCTGTCGAATCTGATGAACGCGCGCGAGCGCTTGCACACGACCGGGGAGCTGGTCGCCACGGCGAATGAGGCCTATGAGCTGGCGCAGGCGCGCTATCAGGTCGGCGCGAGCTCCATCGTCGAGCTGAGCCAGGCACAGCTGCAGCAGACCTCGGCTCAGATCGACGCAGCAACCGCCCGTTACGAAGTATTCAGGCAGCGCTCCGTGCTGCAGTACGAGCTCGGCGAGCTCGCGGCTCTCGACCGCAACGCGCTGCCCTGACGCCCTCTTCGATACGGGGTTTCGCCGCGGAGGCGAACCGCGCATCAGGCATCGGCGCCCCTGAGCAGCTCGTTGATCGATGTCTTCGCGCGGGTCTGCGCATCCACCTTCTTTACGATCACGGCGCAGTACAGTCCGTACCGGCCATCGGCCGAGGGCAGGGTGCCGGGCACGACGACCGAGCCTGCGGGCACGCGTCCCCGGATGATCTCTCCGGTCGTGCGGTCGTAGATGCGCGTGCTCTGACCGATGAAGACTCCCATCGAGATGACCGAGCCCGCCTCGACGATCACGCCTTCGACGATCTCGGAGCGGGCGCCGATGAAGCAGTCGTCCTCGATGATCGTGGGATTCGCCTGCAGGGGCTCGAGAACGCCCCCCAGCCCGACGCCGCCCGAAAGATGGACGTTCTTGCCGACCTGTGCGCAGGAGGCGACCGTGACCCACGTGTCGATCATCGTACCGGAATCGACGTAAGCCCCGATGTTGACGTAGCTCGGCATGAGCACGACGTTCGGGGCGAGATACGCGCCTTTGCGCACGATCGCATGCGGCACGACGCGCACGCCGTCGGCGCGCAGCCGCGCCTCATCGGCGGATGCGTATTTGAGCGGTACCTTGTCGTAGAAGCGCGTGTAGCCGGCATCGACGACCGTGTTCTCGCGGACGCGGAAGGAAAGCAGAACGGCCTTTTTGAGCCACTGATGGGTCATCCATCGGCCGTCGCGCTTCTCGGCGACGCGGGCTTTTCCGCGGTCGAGGAGGTCGATCGTCTCATCGAGCGCGCGCGAGAGCGCGTGCGGCACATTCTTCGGGGTGAGCTCGGCGCGGCGCTCGAACGCTTCATCGATGGTCGCTTGCAGGGTGGCCAACTCGGTCATACGGGTGCTCTGCTCACAATGAAATCGCGAATGCGCTCGGCCGCCTCGATGCACTGCTCGACGGGCGGCGTGAGCGAGATGCGCACGCGGCGTGCGCCCGGATTGCCGCAGACGCCCGGACGCGCGAGATAACTGCCCGGGAGCAAAGTCACGTTCGCGCGTGCGTAGAGCTCGCGCACGAACCGCTCATCGTCGCCGCGCACGTCGGGCCAGAGATAGAAAGCGCCGGCCGGACGCTCGATGTCGAGTACGGGCGCGAGGATCGGCCGCACTCGCTCGAGCTTCTCCTGGTAGAGCCGGCGATTCTGATCGGCATGAGCATCGTCGCTCCAGGCGGCGATGCTCGCGTATTGCACCATCGGGGACATCGCCCCGCCGTGATAGGTGCGATACAGCAGGAAGCGCGAGATGAGCGCCGGATCGCCGGCGACGAATCCGGAGCGCAGCCCCGGAACGCTCGAGCGTTTCGAGAGGCTGTGGAAGACGATACAGCGCTCGAGTGGGCGCTGCCCGCTTGCGAGCCCCGCCTGTGCAAGGCTCGCAGGGGGTGCGTGCTCATCGAAATAGAGGTCCGCGTAGCACTCGTCCGCCGCGACGATGAAGTCGTGCTCAGCGGCGAGGGCGAGCGCGCGGTGCAGGTAATCGAGCGTCAATACCGCCCCGGTCGGATTGCCGGGGCTGCACAGGAAGAGCAGCTGACAGCGCTCCCAGATCGATCCCGGAACACGCTCGAGGTCGGGGGCGTAACCCGTCGCGGCGGTCGCATCGAGGTAGTAGGGCTCGGCGCCGGCGAGGATCGCAGCACCCTCGTAGATTTGATAGAAGGGATTCGGCATCGCGACGATCGCGCGCCCGCTCGCGGCGCTCGGTCCTTGCCGGTCCGGGTCGACGACGGCTTGGACGAGGCTGAACAGCGCCTCGCGCGTCCCGTTGACGGGCAGCACCATCGTCGCCGGATCGACCGCTCTCTCCGGCAGCCCGAAGCGCCGCTCGAGCCAGCGGGCGGCCGCAGTCCGCAGCTCGAGGCTCCCGATCGTCGGCGGATAGCTGCCGAGCCGCGTCGTCCCTTCGCGCAGCGCATCGAGAACGAGCGCGGGCGGTGCGTGCTGAGGCTCCCCGATCGACATCGCGATGTGGCGCAGATGCTGAGGCGGCTCGACGCCGGCCTTGAGGCGTGCGAGCTTCTCGAATGGGTAGGTCTGCAGCCGATCGAGACGCGGGTTCATGCCTCGCGCCGCTCGAGCGCCTGAATCAAGCGCTCTTTGAGCCGCTCCGCGGCTTCTTCGGCGAGCGGCCTATGATCGAAGCCGGTGACGTAGAACACGTCCTCCGCCCGCTCGCCCACCGTCATGATCTTGGCGCCGTGCAGCTCGACGTGCTCGGCCTGCAGAACGTTGCCCACACCGCAGAGCAGGCCCGGCCGGTCGCCCGCCACGAGCTCGAGGACCGAGCGCTGATTGCGATCGTCCACGCTCACCACGATCTGCGTCGGCGTATTGAACATCCGCACCTGACGCGGCGCGCGGCGGGAGACCGCGGGAAGCGGCGCATCGGGCCGCTGCAGCGAGCGCCAGAGCGCGCGCTCGATCTCATCGAGGCGGTCCGAGTCGGTGATCGCCGCCCCGTCGTCCTCGAGCACATGATAGAGGTCGAGGCTGAAGCCATCGCCCGTCGGCGTGATGCGCGCGTCGACGATTGTGAGACCGAGCTGATCGAGCACGGCGGTCGTGCGTGCGAACCCGTGATGCTGGCTCGGTGCGAACGTGAGCACCGCGGTCGTCCCGCGGATGCTGCGCGCCTCGAGTGCGACGAGCGGCTCTCCGGAGCTCGGTTCGCGCTCGGCGAGGAGCCGTGTGTGCCAGGCGATCTCATCGGGTGTATGGCGCAGGAAATAGGGAGCCGAGAAGCGCGCCCACGCACGCTCGATGTCCTCGTCGGTGACGTTGCGGTCAGCGAGCAGCCGACGCGCGGTCTGCTGCGATTCGCGGATCAGCTCTTCCTCGTCGATCGGGCTTTCGAGGCCACGCCGCAGCGCCCGCTTCACACGCTCGTAGAACTCGTGGAAGAGCGATGCCTTCCAGGAATTCCAGAGCTTCGGATTCGTGCCGCGCACGTCGGCGCAGGTGAGGACGTAAAGATAATCGAGATGCGTCTCATCTCCCACGCGCCGCGTGAAGGCGTTGATCACCTCCGGATCCGAGATGTCCTGCTTCTGCGCGGTGAGGGAGAGCTCGAGGTGATTGCGGACCAGCCAGGCGACGAGGCGCGCGTCGTAGCGCGAGAGGCCCTGCTCGAGGCAGAACGCCTCCGCATCGACCGAGCCGAGCTCGGAATGATCCCCGCCGCGACCCTTGGCGATGTCGTGGAAGAGCGCGGCGAGATAGACGACCTCGGGCTTCGGCAGCTGCTGCATGATGCGCGAGAGCTCGGGCAGCTCGTGGTCATAGCGCGGAATCGCGAGGCGGCGCAGGTTGCTCACGACGAAGAGCGTGTGCGCATCGACCGTGTAAGCGTGGAACAGGTCGTACTGCATGCGCCCGACGATGCGCCCGAACGCGGTGATGTACCGGCCAAGCACCCCGTAGGTGTTCATGCGCCGCAGCTCGTGCGTGACGCCGACGGGTGCGCGGATGATGTCCATGAAGAGCCGGTGGTGACGCGGGTTCTGGCGGAACTCCTCGTCGATCAGCCAGAGGCTGCGCGCGACCGCGCGCATCGTCGAGGCGCGCACACCCTCGATGTCGGGATTCTGCTGCAAGAGCACGAACAGCTCGAGCAGCGCCGAGGGCGTTCGCGCGAACACATCGTCGCTGCGCGCCTCGAGCGATCCGCTGCGGATCTGGAAGCGGGCATTGAGCGGCCGGGGCGGCTCGTCTTCGCTCAGGATCGCCTCGCGGAAGAGCTGCAGGAGCAGCTCGTTGAGGAGGCTCACGTCCATCACCGTGCGGTAGTAGCGCTGCATCAGCTGCTCGACCGCGAGCGTGTACGAGGCATCCTCGTACCCGAAGGTTTGTGACAGGCGCAGCTGATGATCGAAGAGCAGCCGGTCCTCGCGCCGCCCGGTGAGCACGTGCAGCCCGAAGCGCACCTTCCACAGGAACGACTGCGCCTGTTTGAGGCGCCGCAGCTCCCCGGGGGTCAGGAATCCGCGCTCCGCGAGCCCATCGAGTGAGTCCGCGCCGAAGTGCCGTTTCGCGACCCACCCGATCGTCTGGATATCGCGCAGCCCTCCGGGGCCGGTCTTCACGTTGGGCTCGAGGTTGTAGGCGGTGTCGTTCGCCTTGAGGTGCCGCTCGGCCTGCTCGCGCAGCTTCGCCTCGAAGAACTCCTTCACGGGCCAGATCCTCTCCGGCGCGAGCGCTGCACGCATCGCGGCGAGCAGGCTCTCGTCTCCCGCGAGCAACCGCGACTCGAGAAGCGTCGTCATGACGCTCACATCGGCGGCGCTTTCCTCGGCGCATTGAGCGATCGTTCGGACGCTGTGGCCGACTTCGAGTCCGATGTCCCAGAGCAGGGCGATGAAGCGCTCGAGCTCCCCGCGCTCGATCTCGCCGGGCGGCGCGGCGACGAGCAGGAGCAGATCGATATCGGAGCACGGGTGCAGCTCCCCGCGCCCATAGCCTCCGACCGCGACGAGTGCGCAGTTCGCATCGTGAGCGCCGAGCTCGGCGCCCCAGAGGTGGCGCAGAATTCGATCGATGAGGAGCGCGCGCTCATGCACGAGTCGCTCGACGGGCTCCTCGGCGAGAAAGCGCGTCGCGAGCTCATCGTGCCCTTGCCTCAGAATCGCGCGATAGCTCTCCCGGTCGCCTGAGGCGGCGAGCAGCTCGGGCAATCGCGCAATGAGCGGGGAGGGCACGGGCGCCGGCTCGGCCTCGGCGAGGACCTCATCGAGCGACTCGGGATCACCGGCGGACATCGGGACCACCTCGACACGGCCCTCGGGAGGGCGCTTGCAAGCGCGGACCGCGCGAGCCGGTGCGGTGCTCGCGCCTCACGCCCGGCGGGCCGCGGGCCCGTCCTGCGCGATGCCCTCGCGCGCGCGCTGCGCCCGCTCGGCGGCGCTCAGCGTGAGCACCTCGTATCCGCTCGGCGTGACGAGAACCGTGTGCTCCCACTGCGCCGACAGGGAATGATCCTTGGTGACGACGGTCCAGCCGTCCGGCAGCAGCCGCACGTGGCGTTTGCCCGCGTTCACCATCGGCTCGACCGTGAACGTCATGCCGGGCTTGAGCTCGAGCCCCGTGCCGGGCTCGCCGTAATGAAGGACCTGCGGGTCCTCGTGATAGATCCGGCCGATGCCGTGACCGCAGTACTCGCGCACTACCGAGTAGGAAAGCCCCTCGACGAAAGTCTGAATGGCGTGGCCGATATCCCCGAGGCGCACGCCGGGGCGCACGCTGCGGATGCCGCGCCACATCGCCTCGTAGCAGGACTCGGTCAGCCGCTGCGCCTGGATGGAGGGCTTGCCGACGTAGTACATGCGGCTCGTGTCGCCGTGGAAGCCATCCTTGATCACGGTCACGTCGATGTTGACGATGTCGCCCGGCTTCAGGCGCTTGTCGTTCGGAATGCCGTGGCAGACGACCTGATTGACGGACGTGCAGATCGTTTTCGGAAAGCCGCGGTAATTGAGGTTCGCGGGAATCGTGCGCTGCACGTTCACGATGTACTCGTGGCAGAGCCGATCGAGCTCCTCGGTCGAGGCGCCGGGTACGACGTGCGGCCCGATCATATCGAGCACTTCGGCCGCGAGACGCCCCGCGGCGCGCATTTTCTCCTGCTCTTCCAGTGATTTGACAGTGACGGCCATGCGGGCGGTGGGGCGGCGCGTAAAGCGTTGTTCCAGTGGGTCGTTCATGGTATAAAGCCGCCCCCTCGTTGGCAACGACGAGGCACTAAATCACACGCGCATCGTAATTCCCGGCGGCTGGGTGTTCCGCGAGCGGCGAGACGGCAAAGTCTCCGTCCGGCGCGGGATGGCCGGTGGGGATGCGCGGAGGCCCAACCCGATCGAGGAGCTTTCATGCCCGGCGTGTCCATGCGGCAAATGCTGGAGGCGGGAGTCCATTTCGGACATCAGACCCGCTTCTGGAACCCGAAGATGGCCCCTTTCATCTTCGGAGAGCGTAACAAGATCCACATCATCAATCTCGAGAGGACGCAGCCCCTCTATGCCGAGGCGGCGCAGTTCGTGAAGGGCGTGATCGCCGACGGCGGTCGAATCCTCTTCGTCGGCACCAAACGCTCCGCGCGCGAGGCCGTGCAGAAGGAGGCCGAGCGCTGCGGCATGCCGTTCGTGAACCAGCGGTGGCTCGGGGGCATGCTCACGAATTTCAAGACGATCCGGCAGTCGATCAAGCGTCTCACCGAGCTCACCGAGATGAGCACGAGTGGTGCGCTCGACAAGCGCGGCAAGAAAGAGGCGACTCAGCTGCGCCGCGAGATGGACAAGCTCGAGAGAAGCCTCGGTGGCATCAAAGGCATGGAGTCGCTCCCCGATGCGCTGTTCGTCATCGATGTCGGGCACGAGCGCATCGCCATCCACGAGGCCAAGAAGCTCGGCATTCCCGTCGTGGCGATCGTCGATACCAACTGCTCGCCCGAGGGGATCGACTACGTCATTCCCGGCAACGACGACGCAATGCGCGCGATTCAGCTCTACGCCGCCGGCATGGCCGAGTCCGTCATCGAGGGCAAGGCCGCCGTGCCTGCCGTGGCCGTCGGGGAGGACGAGTTCGTAGAGCTCGATGAGTCCGGACAGCCGCGCAAGCGCAGTCCGCGCGGACGGCAGCGGCCGCAGCCGACGGTGCGTCGCAAGACGCCCCCGCGCCGGCGCCTGCCTCCCGTGAAAGCGCCTGTCACAGCCGGCGACGACGGATCGGACTTCGACGACCTCGAGGAGAGCGAGGAGAGCGCGGCGAGCGGTGAGACTGCGGCGAGTGGGGAGACCCCGGCGAGCGGGGAGACTCCGGCGAGCGGGGAGACTCCGCCGACCGGCGAGGCATCCTCGGGCGCGGAGACCGCGACGAGTGGGGAGACGCAGGCGCAGTCGGCCGCCGGCGCCCCCGCACAGACCGGGAGTGCACCCGCCGCGGGCGCCCCTGCGCGCAAGGCCGCAGCCGTCGGCCGGCGCAAGACTCGCGACGAGAGCGAGGCGAGCGCGTCCGGCGCTGGGAAGGCCGGCTGAGCTCGAGCGAAACCGAACCCGGAGTTACAGAGTGAATATCACTGCAGAGGCGGTCAAACAGCTGCGCGAGCGCACGGGCGCCGGCATGATGGAATGCAAAAAGGCGCTGGTGGAGACCAAGGGCGACCTCGATGCAGCGGCGGAGCTCATGCGCAAGCAGGGGCTCGCGAAAGCGGACAAGAAGGCGTCGCGCATCGCCGCGGAGGGCGTCATCGTCATCGAGCGCTCGGACGACGGTCGCACGGCTGCCATGGCCGAAGTGAACTGCGAGACCGATTTCGTTGCCCGCGGGCAGGATTTCCGCACCTTCGCGCAGGAGGCCGCCGCCCGCGCCCTCGCCACGCGCCCCGCCTCGCTCGAGGCGCTGCTTGGGACCCGCCTCTCCGGCGGGGAAACGCTCGATGAGCGCCGCCGCGCGCTCGTGGCGAAGATCGGCGAGAACATTGGCGTGCGCCGTTTCGTCGTACTCGCCGCCCCGGGTCACCTCGGCGCCTATGTACACGGCACGAGGATCGGCGCGCTCGTCGCGATCGAGGGCGGCGATGAGGCGCTGGCACGCGATCTTGCGATGCACGTCGCGGCGAGCAGCCCGAGATACATCACCGCGACCGATGTCCCGGCCGAAGTGATGAACAAAGAGCGTGCGATCTTGACCGAGCAGGCGTCCGCCGAGGGCAAGCCGCCGGAGATCGTCTCCCGGATGGTCGAAGGTCGCCTGCGCAAGGTGCTCGCCGAGATCACCCTCACGGGACAGCCCTTCGTGAAGGACCCCGATCAGAGCGTCGATAAGCTCCTGAAGAGCGCTCGCGCCACCGTGAAGGCTTTCGAGCGCTTCGAGGTGGCCGCAGGCATCGAAAAGCGGGCGACCGACTTCGTAGCCGAGGTGATGGAGCAGGTCAAGAAGCCTCATTGACCTAGCCTCGCCCGGTGAGCCGGTCGAGCGCTGGCGCTCTCGAGAGCGGGCCGCGGGCGCGGCTGATATAGTCGAGTCCCCGAGAAACCCCGCCGTGGCGGGGTTTTCTCTATGCGGCCCTGAGGCCGCGAGAGGTTTCGAGCCGATGAGCACATCCGCAGCCGCCGCCTACTCGCGCATCCTCGTGAAGCTCTCCGGCGAGGCGCTCATGGGAGCCGGCGATTACGGCATCGATCCGGCCGTGCTCAAGCGCATCGCCGGGGAGATCCGCGATATCGCCCAGATGGGCGTGAACGTCGCGGCGGTGATCGGCGGGGGCAACATCTTCCGCGGCGCCGGCCTCGCCCGGGCCGGCATGGACCGCGTAACGGCAGACCAGATGGGCATGCTCGCAACGGTCATGAACGCGCTCGCGATGCAGGACTCGCTCGAGAGCCTGGGTCTTCAGTCGCGGGTGATGTCCGCGATCCGCATCAACCAGGTCTGCGAGGACTACATCCGCCGCCGGGCCGTCCGCCACCTCGAGAAGGGGCGCGTCGTGATCTTCGCCGGAGGAACCGGCAATCCTTTCTTCACGACCGATACCGCCGCAGCGCTGCGCGCGATCGAGATCAACGCGGACGTGCTCCTCAAGGCGACCATGGTCGACGGCATCTATTCCGATGATCCGCTGCACAACCCCAAAGCGGTGCGCTACCCGCGCCTCACCTTCGACAAGGTGCTCGCGGACAAGCTCAACGTCATGGATGCCACGGCGATCGTCATGTGTCGCGACAACCGGCTGCCCCTCAGGGTCTTCAACCTCAATCGCACCGGCGATCTCACCCGCATCGCGCGCGGCGAGGACGTAGGCACGGTCGTCACTTTCGAGTAATTTCGCACAATCCGAGCTCACGATTCGAGGGCGGAACCATGCTCGAGGACATCAAAAAAGATGCGACGGCGCGTATGGCGAAATGCGTGCAGACCTTTCAGACCGACCTGAAGAAGCTGCGCACGGGCCGCGCACATCCGAGCCTGATCGAGCATTTGAAAGTCGACTACTACGGCTCGGATGTCCCGCTGCAGCAGGTCGCGAGCATCAGCGTCGAGGAGGGACGCACGCTCGTCGTCTCCCCCTGGGAGAAGACCCTCGTTCAGGCGATCGAGAAGGCGATCCACAAGTCCGATCTCGGCCTGAATCCCTCGACCGCGGGCACGGTCATTCGCATCTCGATGCCGCCCCTCACGGAGGAGCGGCGGCGCGATCTGACCAAGGTCGTGCGGCACGACGCCGAGAACGCGCGGGTTGCCGTGCGCAACGTGCGCCGCGACGTGATGGCGGACATCAAGGAGATGCTGAAGGAGAAGCTCCTGTCCCAGGACGATGAGCGGCGTGCCGAGACGGAAGTGCAAAAGCTCACCGATAAGCACGTGGCGGACATCGATCACGCCCTCGCGGCGAAAGAGAAGGAGATCATGCAGGTTTGAACCGCGTGACTCTGCCGCGGCACATCGCGATCATCATGGACGGAAACGGGACGTGGGCCGCCGCGCGCGGCCTGCCCCGCCATGCCGGCCACAGGGCCGGGATCGAGGCCGTCCGCACGTGCGTCGAGCGCTGCCGCGCGCTCGCCATCCCGGCGCTCACCATCTTCGCCTTCTCGAGCGAGAACTGGCTGCGCCCGCGCGACGAGGTGGCGCAGCTCATGGCCCTGTTCGTCGATGCGCTCGACCGGGAGGTGGCGGAGCTGCACTCGAACGGCGTGCGACTCCGTTTCATCGGGGAGAGGGGGCGCCTTGCCGTGCGGCTGCAGTCGCGAATCGCCGCCGCCGAGGCGCAGACCGCCGCAAACGGCGGGCTCGCTCTGCAGGTCGCCGTGAGCTACGGCGGACGGTGGGACATCGTGCGGGCGGCGCAGAAGCTCGCCGCGCGCTGTGCGGAC
>Ga0134128_10006328_pt1 | contig 14354 bp, 8 predicted proteins | sample KB31754_FD_96462 | JGI IMG/M metagenome (GOLD analysis project Ga0134128, IMG submission 96462) | Terrestrial soil microbial communities with excess Nitrogen fertilizer from Kellogg Biological Station, Michigan, USA - KB3-175-4 | ecosystem: Environmental > Terrestrial > Soil > Unclassified ... | reverse complement strand
CTCCGCGATCGTCCAGGCGTCGGGAAATCACCTCAACGGTCATGGCGGATCCGGCTTCGATATGAGCGCCGAGCAGGGCGGGATCGAGATTCACTCCCATCGTGTCGACGTTATGCACCATCAGGTGGCGAAGGTGCGGCCGATCTTCAAGCATTCGGGACAAGACACCATTGATGAGGAGGTTTGGAACCTCATACCAATGACCGACAGGGTGCAGGCACTGCAGCGGGAGATTGTCGGTATAGTCGGAGCCTTCCCCGGCCTGTTTCGCCCAATTTAGGAGGGCGGAGCGGCTGCTCTCACGAACCTTCTGCGCCTGAATGTCGAGTATCTGCTGTGAGGTCTCCTCCCAGGCGAAACGGAGATCGCGTTCCACCGGGATCATGCGCAGCCCAACCGACTGGCCGCGAGAGAGGTAGAGATCGCCAGGATAGCCGTAGTTCCCGACCTGGGCCAGATGTTCTTCGGTCGGCTTGTGTGTCAGGTAGCTGGTGGTGACCACATGCGGGACGCCAGCGCCATACAGGCGGCTGGTACGCCGGCTCTTGGCCAGGTGAACCTCGAGAAACCGGCGATGTTTTCCAGCGAGCCGGCAAAAAGGGTTTAGCGCTTTTACAACGCCGGCGCCCCTGGTCCAGCGACTGCCGGCCCCACCGGCAAGAGTCACCACGGCCACAGAGCCAGAAGTGAGGGCACTTTCGCCGATGGCCTGCAGCCGGGCGTTGAGGCCGGGACGGGCGTCGAGCACCTTCTCCGGACCGACGTCATCGATCTGAGTGTTGACGGGGAGGCGGTTTTGCGCCAGCCCGATCCGCCCCGCACGCATCTCGCTCTGCACCTGCTCATGCTGGATTCGGTCGAAGCCATTGCGTTCGAGCAGCGACTGCAGGCTTTCAGATCTGCCGTTGCCATGACTGCTGTCGGGAAGAAGGCGATCGAGGAGGCCTTGGACGTGGTTGAGCGGATCGGTGGCGGAGCGATAGACAAAACTGAATCGCTCCAGATCCATCTTCTCGGTCGTGGTCAGCGCGCGTTGTTCCTTGCGCAACAGTCGAGGCAAGGCGAGGTTGTAATACCCGGCGGGAAGCATGGCTGCTTCGCCCTGTAGCAGTTCGCAAGAGGTGCCACGTTCGTTGATGGCAAAATCATAGACAACGGGCTGCATGGCGAAGGGTACGCCGCTCGATAGCTCGCGGCTGACCCGTTTCATGAGCTCGGCCAGGAACCGCTGCCCTTCGGCTTTGCGGACAGGGTCGAAGATGAATCCCATGCCGCCGCCGGACATGCCGCCGAGCATCCAGAAGCCCCAGAACTGCGTGCCGAACTTGTTGCGCACTTCCGTGATGAGTTTTTCGGTGTAAAGATTGCCCGCCCAGGGAATCATGGTCTGGATAGGGCCGTTAAAATTTTCTTCCGTAGCTTCGCCGAGTGCCTGAACGTCGCCGGCCTTGAGGCATGCGGTGATGTCGTCGAACCGCCGGATCGCCTCCATGCGGCCTTCCCATTCGGATTCAGAGCGAAGAAGGTAACGCTCCGTGACCATCTCGAGGACAGGGCCGACATCCTGTGCCATGCCGCCGTGGACGAGCACGAGACTATCCTGCAGCTTTTGGCGTGTGTCGCGTCCAACTTCGTCTGCGGCCAGAATGCGATGAGTCGGTAACAGCCGTCCGCGGCTAATACCGAACTCGGGATCTCCTTCCGCCGCTTTGACACCTTCGATGAGCTTGATTCCCGGCCATACGCCGCCCGAATCCTGCCAGCCGCCCCCAGATCCGCCCAGCCACTCGCCAAGGATGGCCCGGGCCGCGGTCATGCGGCGTTCCGCACCCGTGAGTTCGCCGGTAAGGGATTCGGTCTGTCCCGTGGCCCGCATGCAGACGGCGATGAGCGAGGCCAGCAAATTGGTCGAAACCGCGAGCCGCGAGCCCTTTGGGATGTCGTTGACGTGGCTGATGATCTCAATGCCCAGATTGTCTTTGCCCATGAGCTGGCGCAAAAGCCGGGAGAGCGGCTGACCGGAGGATTCCAAACCGGGCGGTACTAGGCCCGAAGCGATTACGGCCGCTTTGAGCAGACCCAGGTAATCGCGTCCGAAGTCGAACATTTCCTGCAGGTCTGAGATTTCGCAGCTTGCGTCCAGATCCACGCTCACCAGCCGGATCACGGGACGATCGATCACGCGCAGATAGGCTTCCACGGGCGGCTTGGGTTGCCCAGACCGGGAACCGCGAACCGCAAGGTCAATGGAGATGTTGAGGACGCGCGCGAATTCAGGCCGATCCATGCCCAGGAAGAATATGTCGCTCCAGCCGCTGTGCGTCAGGTCCATGCGGACCGGAGTTGCTTCATGGAGAATTGGGAACAGTTCGTCCGACGAGCGGCAGATGAGTTCCGGGCGTATGCGGAGTGCATAATCCGCGGGGTGCCCGGTGCGAAACATCCACTGGCTGCCGCGGACCGATCGAACGCTGAGACGGACCTGGTCGGCGAGGGTTTGGAACCCGAGTCCTCGATAGGCGGCTGCAAGCGCGCTGCATAGAGCGTCACTGGGCCCATCGCGGGTCACTGCATCACGAAATATGTCAATCGCCTCCTCGTAGCGCCTGTGCAGCAGCTTTTCATTTCCTTCGAACGGGATCCGGCCGCGGCAGCCGGAATCGATACGCCCGGGCAGGTGAAAGCGATGGATGGCGTACAAGAAGAAAAGCGCGCGGACACGCTCGTAGAGATTGCGCGAAGTTCCCCTCCGCTGTTCGAGGTCCGCTATCTCAGACAAAAGTTGCTCGGTGGTCGCATCGCGGCAGAACGCGTCCAGCGAGCGATCGCGGAGCGCCGGATCATCCGCTGTGATGATTGACCAGAGCATAAGCTCCGATGTCAAGCTATTGGAATCAGTCATTGGAGGCCAGGACCCGGATCACCTGGGTCAGCAATTCTTCGCGATCCACTCCAGCGATACCGAGAGCCAATTGAGCGAGGAAAAGCCCGTGTTTCACGCCTACGTCGAAACGTCCCCCGCGCTCGATGATGGCGAGATACTGTTCTCGCCTGGCCAATTCGGCTAGCGCTGCTGAGAGGCTGACGTTGGTGTGTGGTTCCTGGGTGAGCATATCCCCGATAATTTCAAGGATGTGCGGAGTCAGCACATGCATGCCGAAGAAACACAGGTAATGCGCGTTTCTCAGTCCGGGAACAATCAACTGTTGCTCGGCCTGGGTAGGGCTCGGTTTTTCCAGTACGGTTTCTACGCGGTAGATTCCGGGCTTGCCGGTCTCCTGGCGTCCTCCAATCGCTCCGAAGTTAGGTAGTTCGCTCTCATGGGTAATCTGGACTGCGGACACGGCGCAGTCTTCCGCGATAGCGGTTTCCACCAGGAGCCTGCCGCAGACTACATCCCCACGCTCCACGTAAATGTGATCGCCCACCAGGTGAAGAAAGCCCTCTGAGCCGAGGAAATCCCGGGCACACCAGATCGAATGGGCATATCCGCGAGGCTCGATCTGCGGGATAAAGGTGACCCTGGCGGGCTGGTCCGCTACCAGCTTGCCATAGGCAGCCTCATCTCCCGGCCAGACTACGACGCAAATGTCATCGATTCCTGCCTGGAGCGCCTCACCTACTATGAGGCTGAGCACTGAGCGTTCTTTTCCGTGCTGATCGATCAGGGTCTGCATGGGCAGATTGCGCTGGCCCGCCCCAGCCGCGGTAATCACCGCTTTCCTAACTCGCATCACACCTGCCTTAACTTAGATACGTCCACTAACACCGCCGGTCGCTTCCCGGGGCGGCCCCGACGGCCGTTGAATTCACAATTCATCTCATATTGTAGTGGGCGTGGGTTTTCCCCTCGACAACAGGAGCAAAGGAGCGCGGCCCTTCCGGTTCAGACTGACCCTTTAACAATGGGAGGCCGTCCTCTGATTCCCGTTGAGCTTCTAAACTAGCCTCATGGACATTCTGTACGGCGTGCACGCTGTGGAAGAGGCTCTGCGCGCGGGGCGACGCCGTTTCGACCAGGTGCTTGTGGCGCGCGAGCGGCACGATTCGCGGCTGGAAGAACTGGTAGAGAAGTTCCGGGTGGCCGGTGTGCGGGTGCGCACTGAGCCGCGCGAGCAACTGACGCAGGTCGCCGGGACAACGGCTCACCAGGGCGTGGTGGCCATCGTACGTCCCCAGGAACTGCTCTCGTTGGAAGACCTGTTGGAGCGGCCCGCCGGCCAGGATGGCGGTGCCGGCACGGCGCGGCTGGTACTGGCGCTGGATGGGGTGGAGGATCCGCAGAACCTTGGCGCTCTGCTGCGCGTCGCCGATGGCGCCGGAGTCGATGGCGTAATCCTGACGGAACGCAGGTCCGCACCATTGAGCCCCGTCGCTGTGAAGGCGAGCGCAGGTGCCATCGAGCACCTGCGCATTGCACGGGTGGTCAACCTCGTCCGCGCGCTGGAAGAGCTGAAACGGCAGAATCTGTGGGTAATCGGCCTCGACGAGCGCGCCTCCACCGACTACGACCAATTCGATTTCACCGGTGATTGCGTGCTGGTCCTCGGACGCGAAGGCGCGGGGATGCATGACCTGGTGCGGCGGACCTGCGACCATCTGCTGCGAATCCCGATGGCCGGCGGGGTGAGCTCGCTCAATGTTTCAGCCGCGGGGGCCGTGGTGCTCTACGAGGCGTTTCGCCAGCGCCGCGCAGGCGCCCAATCCGCTGCCCGCCAGACGCCCGGGACGTCAAAACAGAAGAAACAGAAAGGTCTGGGTTCATGAAGTCTCTGTCCGTCCGCCTGGCGCGCGGTGCCGCTGTGGCCGCCTGCCTGGGGGGAATGTTCGCCCCGGCGCAAACCACCACCCCGCCAATCCCGGTCCCCGCCCAAAGTCTGGCGCAGCAAAAGGATCCATCTCCGAACCAGACGACGAAACAGACCAGGGGACAGGTCATCTTTTCGCGTTCCACCGACGAGAACGGCGAAACGACCACACAGGAGGGTCCCGCAGCTCAGCCGTCTGCCCACCCCACCGGGGCTCCCACGGCGCAAGACGCCGAGCGGCAGGCCATTACATACACCGCGTTCGACATGGACGTGCATTTGCGATCGGCGGATCACCAGATTGCGGTGCGCGCGATCATGACGGTGCGCAACGACGGCAAGACGCCGCTTGCACACCTGCCGATGCAGATCTCTTCGTCGCTGAACTGGGAACGCATCCGCATTGCGGGCCGCGACGCACTCTACCAGGTGGCACTGCTCAACTCCGACGCAGACCACACCGGCCAACTGTGCGAAGCCACCGTATCGCTCGCCGCGCCGCTCGCGCCGGGAGCATCGCTTGAGGTGGATGCAACGTATTCCGGTCCTATCGAGTCCACCGCTCGCCGGCTGCTCTCGATCGGCACGCCCGCAGAGATGGCGCTGCACTCCGACTGGGACCAGATCGACACAGCGTTCACCGGCCTGCGCGGCTTTGGCAACGTCGTGTGGTACCCGGTTTCATCCGTTCCCGTGCTGCTTGGCGATGGCGCGAAGCTGTTCGACGCGATGGGCGAGCACAAGCTGCGCATGGCCCCGGCGCGCTTTCGCATGCGGCTGACGGTGGAGTTTCCTGCCGGTCAGGCGCCCACGATTGCGGTGATTAATGGGCATCCGGTGCCGCTCACAGTCGAGAGTCCAGGAAGCGACGAGGTGGCTGGCGTAGCCACCGCGCAGAGCGAAAGCGCTGAGCTGGGCTTTAACGCGCCGAGTCTCTTCGTAGCCATCCGGAAGCCACACCCGGGAGACAACCTGACCGCCTGGACCACGCCCGATAACGAGGTCAATGTCCAGTTGTGGACCGATGCCGCGGCGCGCGTGACCCCGTTTTTGCAAGGCTGGCTCGGACAGCGGCCACGGGCGCAGCTTACGTTGCTCGATTTGCCCGACCCAGCCGACGCTCCCTTTGAGAGCGGCGCCCTGCTGGCCACCAGCCTGCACGACGGCGCTCCGGAACAACTTGACGGCGCGATGGCCCACGCGCTCACGCACGCGTGGATGCAGTCGCCCAGGGCGTGGCTGAGTGAGGGCGTCGCCCACTTCATGGGCACGCTGTGGATCGAAAAACAACACGGCCGGGACAAGGCGCTCGCCTCGCTCGCAGCGGGCCGGGATGCCCTCTCCATTGCCGAACCGCCCAGCCCCGGGGAAGGCTCCGGCCAGCCCCTCGGCCTCGCCACTGCCCCTGTCTATTACCGCACCAAGGCCGCTTACGTGTTCTGGATGTTGCGCGATATCGTGGGCGATGCCACTCTTTCCGCAGCCTTGCGCGCGTACGATCCCCTGCAGGACACCGGGCCGCAGACTCCGCCGAGCCTCTTCGAACGGCTGCTCGAACAGGCCGGCACCCGGCGCGACCTGAAGTGGTTCTTCGCCGATTGGGTCGACGCAGACAGGGGTCTTCCAGACCTCACCGTCGACAGCGTGTATCCCTCGGCCGCGGAAGCCGGAAACTGGCTGATCGCCGTCAATGTTTCGAATTCGGGCTATGTCACTGCCGAGGTGCCGGTCACAGTAAGGACCTACGACACCTCGGTTACCCAGCGGATGCGCGTTCCTGGCCGAAGCAGCGTGACACAGCGCATCATCATCCAGGGCAGGCCCAGCGAGGTGCAGGTAAACGACGGAACGGTGCCTGAAACTGAGGCCGCGGTCCACCTTACCCATATCCAGGAAACGGCGGCGCCAGCTCAATGAACATTCCGGCTGGAGAATTGCCGGGATCAGCCCGACCGGATCTTGGTCGCATCTGCGCCAGATGCTCTACTCTGGCTAGGTCTGTATGCGGAGCATTTTCAAACACCTCCGGAGAACCGTCTGGTTGGCGCTGGACCACGACGTGTTCAACACCGCCAAGGCGGCGGCCTACTCCGGGATGCTGTGTTTCTTCCCGGCGGTGCTGGTGCTGGCGGCTGTTGTGGCGCAGGTGCCCAAGTCAGAGGCCGCGATCGTTGAGATGCGGGGTTCGATGGCTGACGTACTGCCTCCCGGCACCATGAACCTGCTGGAGCACTCCCTTGACGCGCAGCGGATGCGCGGGGTCCAGGTCATCGCTTCCGCGGGTGCGCTGGCAGTATTTGCAGGCGCTGGCGTGATGCTGTCTCTGATGGAAGGATTCCGGCGCGCGTACAAAGTGCGGCGAGACAGCTGGGGCTTCTGGCAAAAGCAGTTGCGCGCCCTCATGCTGGTTCCCATCGTGCTGCTTCCTCTCTCGTTAGCAAGTCTCCTGCTGGTCTTCGGGCACGAGATCGAGCTTTGGATGATCGTCAATGCCGGTCACGACCTGCGTCACGTGGTTCTCTTCTTCTGGCGGATGGTGCGATGGACCGTTGCCGTATCCACCGGCGTGACGGTACTCGCGGCCCTCTACCACTTTGGCACCAAGCGCACAGAGCACTGGGCCTGGGTGCTGCCTGGCGCGGCCGCCTCTACGGCACTCTGGTTTCCGGGCACATTGGCGTTCGGATTCTACGTGACGCGGGTAGCCGACTATTCCCGGTTCTACGGCTCGTTCGCCGCGGGGATTGCCACTCTGGTGTGGCTTTACCTCACTGCTTTCAGCACGCTTCTTGGCGCGGAACTGAACGGCGTGTTGTACCAGTCGCGAATGGACCGGCTCACCGCCGATCATGCGGCAGATGCGGTTTCACCCCGTCTGTAAGAGTCGCACGAGCCCTGAGCGCCGCCGGCGACGGCGTCATGTCAACGGGTTATGCGGCTTCAATAGTAAAATGAAGCAGGTCGCACGCCACAAAACTTCCCTAATCCGTTTTCCAATTTACTGGAGCACTCTCGATGCCGTTTGCTGAACTCAGCCTGTCCGACTCTGCGACGCAGCGCCGCGCGAAGATCGTCGCAACGCTCGGCCCCGCTTCCAACACTGAAACCGTATTCCGCGATCTGGTAAGGGCGGGGATCGATGTGGTCCGCCTGAATTTTTCGCATGGCACGCACGAGGAAAAGCTCGGGCTGATCCAGATGATCCGAAAGATTACCCGCGAGGAGCGGCGGCCGCTGTGCATTCTGGGCGACCTGCAGGGACCGAAGATCCGCACCTCAAAGCTGAAGGATCGCCAACCGGTCATGCTCACCGCCGGCAAGCGCATTACCATCACACCGCGGGATGTGCTGGGTACCTCGTCGGTCGTGGGCACCACGTTCAAGACCCTATCCGAAAACGTGGAGCAGGGCTCGCGAATCCTGCTCTCAGACGGACTGATCGAACTTCGCGTTCACGAAGTGGTCGGCGAAGATGTTGTGTGCGACATCATCAACGGCGGAATGCTGGGCGAGAACAAGGGAATCAACCTGCCGGGGATCCCCGTGCGGGTGCCGTCGCTCACCGAAAAAGACGATGCGGATCTCGAGTTCGCATTGAAGAACGGAGTGGACGCGATCGCCGTTTCTTTTGTGCGTACGGCCGAGGACATCCGGCTGGTGCGCAACCGTGTATCTGCGCACGGCTCAGATACATGGATCATTGCCAAGCTGGAGAAACCCCAGGCCATCGAGCATCTCGACAGCATTCTGCAGGTAGCCGACGGAATCATGGTGGCGCGCGGCGACCTTGGCGTCGAAGTCCCGCCGGAGAAGGTGCCCGCCATCCAGAAGCACATCATTCGCAAGGCCGGCGAATACCGCAAGCCGGTGATCACCGCCACCCAGATGCTGGAATCCATGATCGAGAACCCGCGGCCCACGCGTGCCGAAGCTTCCGACGTGGCGAATGCGGTGTATGACGGCACTGACGCCGTTATGTTGTCAGGCGAATCAGCGGTCGGCAAGTACCCCATCGAAGCGGTTGCGATGATGGGCCGCATCGTGCAGGAGGCCGAGCGAACGATCAAGGAGCAGGTGGGCTATTCCGTGCGCCCCCACGAGTCGCACCTGTCCATTGCCGAGACCATCTGTGAAGCCACGGCGCACGCGGCCGAAGACCTTGATTTGCGGGGTATTGCGCTATTCACCGAGTCGGGCGCAACGGCGCGCCAGCTTTCCAAGTACCATCCTTCGACCCCCATTTTCGCATTGAGCCCGATTGACGTGACCATTAACCGCCTGAACTTGCTGTGGGGCACGGTGCCCATCCGCTGCCCCAAGGCAAACTCGACCGAGGCCATGGTGGACCTTGCCGAGACGCTTCTGGAGCAGGGCGGCTTTGTGCGCTCCCGCGAGGTGATCGCAATTGTGGCCGGAACCCGGACGAAGTCGGGTTCCACCAATTTCCTGCGTCTTCATGTGCTTGGCGACCGCATCCCTGCCGGACGGCTCCAGTCTGGCCATGCCGGGGATGCAAGCGACGAAGGCGCCAGGAAGCGCACCCACTCAAAGGCAGCCAAGCCGGACCACCGCAAGCAATAGCCCACCTGCTGAGCACCAGAGCCGTTCCATGAGAGTGGCTCTGACTGCTGACAAATCTGCGCCTGTGCTTTGTCACAAGGGCACGGCTTCCGCCGGGCCGGCTGAGTTGCACATTGACTAACTCGCAAACAGTCGTGACCGCTGTCACATCCTCCGTTCCGCCGCACTGCTACTGTAGCTTCACTCCCGGAGAAATCCGGGAGTTTGGCGTAAAAAAGGGGAAGGTACCCACCCTCCTCTTTCTCCCCCTCTGCTGCTGCTTTTGGGGGAAGGGACTAACGGCAACAAAGTCTGTAGTTTAGAGGGAATTGAATTTACGCGGCTTCTTGCACCTTCCTACAGAATGCCGCGGGACCTGCCTCCGCTAGGACAACGGGAGAGCTGTATCTACGTTATCTTCCCTGCATGCGCCGCAACACCCTTTGTCAACGCCCTCAGCCGCTCCATAAAGAGTGGCTTTCTTGCGTTATGGGAGGAATGCAGCAGGACTTGCATGCCGGCTAACCATCCTGCAACTTGAGCGCATCCGAGCTTGGTTAGAAGCACAAAACGGCCGCACATCTGAACGTGGCGAGATTTGATTCTCGCCCGCGGTCGCGCATTTTCAGGAGCGATCAAAAGCGATGATGAACGCGCGCAATCCTATTGCGATCCGAACAAAAGAGAACAGTAAAACGGCAAAAACATCGACGAAGCATTCGGCCGCCGCCCGTAGCGCCTCGCCCGCGAACACGCGAAAAGCGGTGCAAACGGCAAAATCGACCCGGAATAAAGCGACGGCAAGTACGAAAAGTTCAGCGGCGGCGAAGGTCACGCATTCAACCGAAAATAAGTTGGCGAACACCTCTGCGAGTTCTGTTGCCACCGCCGGACATGTGCCTGAGAACCGGCACCCGGGATTGCACGACCGGTCGTATGCCGCGCACCTGAACAGCGGCGCGCAGGCTCCGCACACGAAACCTGCAGGGGATCTGCGATTCATTGCTCCATTCCCCACGGGCAGAAAGCAGCCTTAGATTTGCAGCACTTGGCCCCAGGGCAGCAGAAGTGGTGAGCCGGCGGGAAGATGCGCAGGCCGGACTGAATCACAGCGGCAAAACGCCGCATAAATAGGCACGCTGTCCGGCGGCAAAACATCTGCCGCCGGACAGCGATGCCGCCGATGATTGCTGCGCGCCCGCGCAGCCGGGAGTGGCCGTGGGAATTTTGAACTCGAAAATCACTTTGGATGAACTCGAAGGACTGGCAAGCTTCTGGACAGACGACCGCGACGCCATATCGGTGTACTTCAAAGCGCCCGAGCCGTCGGAACTTGCTCATCGCGAAGAACCGATCCTCGCCAAGGACCAGATTAAGCAAAAGCTGGGAACATTGAAGGGCAACACGCCGGCCAATCGCGCGGACGTGCAGCGAATCATCGATCGCATGGCGGAAATGAAGGGCAACGGCGGCCGAACAAAGGTGATCTTCGCCTGCAAGAACAAGGGAATCTGGCGCGAGTTCGACGTGCCGGGCGACTTTGGCTGCCGCATCGACGTGGGCTCAAATTTCACACTGGCGCCGCTGATTGCGCAACAGCAGGGGCGAAGGCGCTACTGCATCGCCCTCGCAGATCGCAATCGCGCGCGCTTGCTGCTGCTTGAGGCGCGAGAGATTAGCGAGCACAGCCAGGTACTCGATGAGGACAAAGAAAAGATCCGCACCACCGGTACGCGCAAATCCGTGCACTTGGAGCGCAAGAAGGAAGAAGACGCCCGGCGGCACTTCACGTTCCTGGCTGAGCATCTGCTGCACTTTTACGAACACAAGGACTTCGACTGCCTGATCATCGGCTGCCGCGACGAAATGTGGCCGGAGATTGAGGTGGAACTGCATCCGGACCTGAAGCGCGTCCTGGTGGGGCGGTTCGCGTGCGATCCGGGAATAGCCTCTCGCGAGGAGATCAGGGAGAAAGCACAGGCGTTGGTGGACGCGAGGGACCGCGCCGAGGAACTGCGCGTCGTGGAACGAACGATGGGCGGCTTCGCCTCGAATTCGCTGGGCGCGGTAGGCCTTCATGAGGTGATTGACGCACTCGAAAAAGGCGAGGTGCGGACTCTGTTGTGGGCCAGCAAGCCGGATGGCGAGCAGCGCAGCGGTTCGCTGTGCGAGAGCTGTGGGCACTTGGCGGCGCAGGAGCTTCAGGCCTGCACGCTGTGCGGTGCGAGAATGCGGCTGTTCGCAAATGCCGAAGAGGCACTCCTGAGGCATGCGTTGGGCCGCAGCATCGAGGTACGCGAGATGCACTACAGTAAGCTGCCCATGCCGGATCGCATCGCCGCCTGGCTACGGTTCCGCGCGGATTTGAACACTCCGCAGGCACTGGCGAGCTGAACAGGCACGACTGGCGAGTTGAACAGGAACTTGGACCAGAATGACGGCGCAACCGCCTTTGCGGCTGCGCCGTTCTGTCATCGCTGTGCAAGCGCTCCGACGGGCTGCGCAGCGGCAGTTCGGCGCCCAGCGAACCACAACAAGAGCACGGTGGCGAGAGCCAGAACGGCGTTGCCAATGCGCATGCTGGCGTCGGCCTTGCCCGTAACTGGCTGCTGTATGAATGCATGCCACGCATAGGCCAGCGCGGCTCCGCCAGCCAGCGACAGTGTGTGCAGACCGTTCCACCCTTCGCGCCGTGACCACGATGAGGCCGCCCCGATCATCAGCGCATCAAGAGCGGCATAGATGGCAACCGTTCCCCAACCCCACGTCGACGGGACGACAAGAAAGATGGAGCACGCAGCCAGTGAGAGCGCGCCAGTGATCCACGGGTTGGGAGGGATGCCAGGGACGCGGTCCTGCTTACGCCGCGGCAGCAGAAAAGCAGCAATCGCGACGGCAATGCAGCAGACCCCCGACACGCCGAACTGCACGTTCGACGCCATAAAATGATGCGCATCGCTCTGAATCGCGTGTACGGTCATCATGACCGCTACGAGTAAGAACAAGACCAAAACGACCGCCAGGCCAACGCCTTTCAGCCAGGGAATTCGCGCCCGAGCCGGAACGCACGCCTCCACGATTGCGATGGGAACCGAGATGCTCCACACCGTGTGGAGGGTGAGCACGAAGATGGTCCACCAGACACTGATGCCGAGCGCGGGAAGGAATGCGTGATCGAGCAAGTGCAAATGAAGGCCAAGATAGTCGGAATTGAAGAGCGTCTCAGTGGTGAAAGCTTCTTCAAAGATGCCGTAGGCCAGGGCGAGCGTGAGAATGATGGGGCAGCCGCGGCCCGTGCGTCGCGCGATTTCGCGAATCAGAATCGCTCCGCCGCCGTAGAAAGGCGCCAGGATCAGCAGAATTCCAATCTTCGAGAGCGGAAAATCTCCAAGCAAGAATTCAGCGATCAGAGGCGACAAGAAGAAAAGTGCGATTGCTGGCGCGATGCGTTTGAAAAAGGAGCCCATTGCCCAAGCTTCGCGTATTTGAGCGCCGACTTCAACCGCTAACTTAGAGGAAGGAATTCGAGTTCTGAACTAGCGACCGAGCTCAGGCACTGACAGACCGCGGCAAATCTTTCTCGCCAGGAGATCCGAAACCTCCGTATGCCGGGGAATTGCCTCCATCTGGCCGGTTTTCGGGTTGCACCAGAGAGAATGTGCCGCACCTTCGCGCTTGAGGTAGCAACCATGCAATCGTAAATGGCGCAATAGTGATTCGCGCTTCACTGAAGAGTGACCGTTTCGCGAACCGCATCGGGCGGAATGCCCCGGAGGCCGTCCTCGCGACGATCTTCGAGGATCAACTCGATCGCCGATCGGAGACTGTCTTTACACTCTTCACGCGTGCGGCCTTGCCCATTGGCTCCGGGGATTTCAGGCGACCACGCCACGAACCACTCACCATCACGCTCGATTACTGCTGTGAACTCATTCCGCATGGCAGAAGTATAGACCCAAAACGAATGCGGGTTCGAATCGTACGCGAACCCGCACTACATAGTCGCATTCACCTATTTTGCAGCCAACTGCCGCAACACGTACTGCAGAATTCCGCCGTGCTCGTAGTACTCGATCTCCTGCGGGGTGTCGATGCGCACGCGCGTATCGAATTCCTTCACGCTGCCGTCGGACGCACTGGCCTTGACCTTGAGTGTGCGGCCGTTGGCGAAATTCTCCTTGAGCAGACCGCAGAGCCCCACAAAGTCATAGACTTCTTCGCCGGTGAGACCCAGGCTGTCCACGTTTTGCCCTTCTTCGAACTGCAGCGGCAGAATGCCCATGCCGACCAGGTTCGAGCGATGGATGCGCTCGTAACTTTCGGCGATGACAGCCTTGATGCCGAGCAGGTTTGGCCCTTTGGCCGCCCAGTCGCGCGACGAGCCGGAACCGTACTCCTTGCCGGCGAGGATGACCAGCGGCACCTTGCGCTCGGCATACTTGACGCTGGCATCGAAGATCGACATCTGCTCGCCTTCAGGCAACAGACGCGTAACGCCACCTTCCGTACCGGGAGCGAGCTTGTTGCGCAGCCGGACATTGGCAAACGTGCCACGCACCATCACTTCATGATTGCCGCGGCGCGAGCCGTAGCTGTTGAAGTCTCCCTGCTTGACGCCGTTTGCCGAAAGATACGTTCCGGCTGGGCCGGATGCCTTGATGTTGCCCGCCGGAGAGATGTGGTCAGTGGTCACCGAATCGCCCAGCACCGCAAGCACACGCGCGTTGAGAATGTCTTCCACTTCGGTCGGGATCTTCGTCATCCCGTCGAAGTACGGCGCCTGCCGGATGTAGGTTGAATCGGGCTCCCACTGGTAGGTATCGCCGGTGGGAAAGCTCAGGCCCTGCCAGTTGGCGTCTCCGTCCGCCACGTGCGCGTACTCCCTGCGAAAGCCTTCGCGAGAGATGCCTTTCTCGATCGCGGCTGCCACCTCGGCCTGGGTCGGCCAGATGTCCTTGAGGAAGACGGGCTGCCCGTCGGTGTCGT
>Ga0134128_10006327_pt1 | contig 14355 bp, 10 predicted proteins | sample KB31754_FD_96462 | JGI IMG/M metagenome (GOLD analysis project Ga0134128, IMG submission 96462) | Terrestrial soil microbial communities with excess Nitrogen fertilizer from Kellogg Biological Station, Michigan, USA - KB3-175-4 | ecosystem: Environmental > Terrestrial > Soil > Unclassified ... | reverse complement strand
TGGGATGGCATCGGCCGTTGCGCTCGTGCCGGACGCCCAGTTAGGCGTCGTGGTGTTGTCGAACATGAACCAGAGCGACGCACGGTTCGGGATCATCCAGCGCGTGCTGAACGCCTACCTCGGTCTGCCGCCGGGAAATCTCAGCGACACGCTGCTCGCGATGACGCAGCGCGCGCAGAAGGCGGGCGAGGCCGCGGCGGCAAAGTTGGCGGCAACCCGCGACAGCACGGGCCGCGCGCCGCATCCCTTGCCCGACTATGCCGGCGTCTACGAGGATCCGTTCGCCGGCGCCGTGCGGGTCAGCATGGAGGACGGACATCTCGTGCTGCGGCTCGGCAACCTCGACTTCATCGGCGATCTCGAGTACTGGCATGACAACACGTTCCGGGTCGCATGGCGTTACCAGTACTACGGAACGCAGTACGTGACGTTCGATCTCAATGAGCTCGGTCAGCCCACTCGACTTTCGATGGGACGGCAATCGGTTCACTTCGAGCGCGTGCGGGCACGGGCCGGCGGCAGGGGCGGCAGGTCAGGAGCTGGCGGATAAGGCAACGGCGGCCCGGCCGCGTTCTGAAGCGATGAGGGCTTATTGGGCGAATCCGGTTACCCTTGGCCGGCGTCGGTGACTCAGCCGTGCGGACGGTGACGGGCATCGATACGGTCAAGGGAAAGGACCGTGGGTGCAGCATCGATGCCGGTGGCGCTGCATCGTCCGCTGGAGGTGTACGAGTCCAGCGGTCTTCAGAAGATGACCGATCGTCTCATCGCGGCGTACGCGGAGGACATCGCCGTGCGCAGCAGTCCTGGCGGTGAGCACGAGGGCGAGGCGGCGCCGGTGGTGCGCCTGCACGAGATCGCGCCCGGTGTGGTGTATCGCGATTCGCTCGTCACCGCGACCGCGTTTCTCGAGCATCATGGAACGTGGGCGCAGGCGTTCGGCTATCGCATCCAGACACCGGACAAGGTGATCGTGTTGTCCGGCGATACGGGCCCGCCGTCGGGCGTGGTAGGCCAGTGTCAGGGGTGCGCCTTACTGTTGCACGAGGGAGGTACGGTGCTGGCGGCGGATGCGACACCGTACTTTTGGCGGTTTCATACGACCGTCGAAGATCTGGCGAAGATCGCGAGGCGACGCGGCCCAACTTCTGGTGCTGTATCATCAGCGGCCGGACGAGCCGGCGTTGGAGCGGAGCTATGCGGTGCTGCGGGCGCTGTATGCGGGGTCGTTCGTGGTGGCGCGAGATCTTGACGTGTTCCGTTAGGCGGCCATTAGCTGGTCAACCCCGGTGCCGAGGGCTTGGATGCGCAGAACGAAGTCACCTGCGTCGAAACCAAAACCCGCCCCCATAGGAATTCCGGGAGGATCCCGTTAGCGCAAGGGACACTGCCCTTGCGCCGTCGGGACTCAGGGCGCACCTTTGCGCGCTAGTTAGGCGATCGCGAACAACCGCGGACGCACTCAACCAGATCGCTGGATGGCCGTTGCCTCCGGCGGCTGCGCCGCGATCCTCTCCGCCTTACGGAGCACCTAGAACCCTCACCCATGTCCACGCAGCGTTATTCCGTCACGCCGCACGCCATCGAGACCTTGCTCACGTGGGTCAAGTCGGGCGAAATCGCCATCCCCGAGATACAGCGTCCCTTCGTTTGGGAGGCGACAAAGGTTCGCAACCTGCTCGACTCGCTCTATCAAGGCTACCCCGTCGGCTACTTAATCGCATGGCGCAACCCTACAGTCAGACTCAAGGACGGCACCACGTCTGCCGGCAAGCGCGTACTCATCGACGGGCAGCAGCGAGTCACTGCTCTCATGGCTGCGCTACTCGGCCGAGAGGTGCTAACCAAGAACTACGAGACGGTCCGCATTCGCATCGCGTTCCACCCGCAGGAAGAGCGCTTCGAGGTGGCCAACCCGGCAATCCGAAAGGACACGGCATGGATCGACGATATAGCGCAGGTATTTTCGCCTGAGGCCAGCCTTACTGAGCTAACCGATACCTACACGGAGAGGAACCCGCAGGCCGATCGCAAACATGTCTCGCGCATTCTCGAGCGGCTGCGCAAGATCATCAACAATCATGTCGGTGTCATCGAGCTTGCTGACGACCTCGATATCGAGACGGTGACCGAAATCTTCATTCGAGTGAACTCCGCAGGTACAGAGCTGTCGCAGGCGGATTTCGCAATGTCAAAAATTGCCGTCAACGACACCTATGGCGGCAATTTGCTACGCAAGGCCATCGACTACTTCTGCCATCTCGCCGTTGCACCCGAGTACCTCGCGCGCATCGAAAAATTCGACAAGGCCTTCGCTGGCTCTGAGTTCCTGCCCAAGATGCGCTGGCTCAGGGATGCCAACGACGACATCTACGACCCGACCTATACTGACATGCTGAGGGTGGCGTTCACGTCAGAGTTTGGACGTGGCAAGCTCCAGGACCTCGTTGCGCTCGTCTCGGGGCGTAACTTCGAGACAAAGCAATATGAGGAGGCGATCGCCGAGGAGTCTTTCGGCAAGCTCAAGCAGGGCGTCTTGGCGTTCATCAACAAGACCCACTTCGATCGGATCACGATGATCCTACGATCGGGTGGCTTCGTCACGAGCGGCCTGATCGGCGGTCGCAACGCCGTCAATTTTGCCTACGTCTTGTACCTGCGCGGCCGAGCCGAAGGCATGCCCGCGGCCGATATCGAACGGCTGGCGCGACGCTGGTACGCAATGTCCGTCCTGCGCAGCCGCTATTCCGGGAATCCAGAGACGACATTTGATTTTGACATCCGGCAGATCGCGGCACGCGGCCTAACGAGCTACGCCGAATCCGTGATCGAAAATGAATTGCCGACAAGTTTCTGGACCGGCATGTTGCCGCAACTCATGGACACATCATCGGCGCAGAGCCCGTATTTTCTTGCCTACCAGGCTGCACAGGTGAAGCTCGGTGACAAGGGCTTCCTCTCGCGCGACATCACAGTAAACGACCTTCTTCTGATTCACAGCGACGTGCACCACGTGTACCCGAAGCAATACTTGAAATCAAAGGGCCTCTCGCGCGGCCGCTACAATCAGATTGCGAACTTTGTTCTCACACAAAGCGAGATAAACATCGCAATCGGCGACAAGCCTCCGGAGAAGTACTTCGGCGAGTTGGCAGAGCAAGTGAACGGCGGCAAGAAAAAATACGGCGGAATAACCAATGCAGCGGAACTGCGAGCCAGCTTGAGGTCGAGTTGTGTTCCGGAAGCGATGCTCGATGGCGAAGTCCCGGACTACGATGACTTTCTCGACGAACGTCGCAGGCTCATGGCGCTCAAGATCAAGACGTGGTTCGAAGCGCTGTGACAGTCGTCGGTCTTTGCGTGGCGCAACGCTTTTCGCAATTCCCAATAACCGAGGGGCCCGGGTGACGTTCCTCGCATCCCAGGACTCTCGCCCGCTCTCTGCGCCTAACGAGCAACGCAGCGTTGCCGCCGTTGGCCTGTTTTTAGGCAACGGCAACATGCCGCTCGAGATCGCGGTGTATCGTTCGCCACACGAGCCGACGAACGCGGCGCTGCGGCGGATGCATTCGGATCGCAAAGGGAAGCGGGCAACGCCAGTGCTGGTGGTGGTTCTGTGGGGCGACGACAAAGCTGCGCTCGCAGGTCCGACAGAAGACGATGTCGCCGTCGCGGCGCGAATGGACCGATCACAGGCGGAGCGCATCTGCGCCGCCGCGCTCGCTGCTCCTGATCGGCATGCCGCCGCCCGGCTTCTATCGTCTGCGCTCGGCCAGCTCGGTGCAGCGATACCCGGTCTTAAGAATGCTGGGCTTTTCGCACTTCACGAGCTCGAGGCCGGTGTGCCTAACCGTCAGGACTGGCCCAGCAGTACAACACGCGCGAGCACCCTCCTCGATCTTCGCGGCCGTCAGCTGCTTGAAGGATTGAGTTTCAGAATCCAGCAGCTTGCCGGTCCGGAGTCGCTGCTCGTGGCTGACGGAACGGACGTGGCGATTGCGATTTTCCTGGAACGCCCCGATGACATCGAACCGGCCAGCGCACAATTCGGCAACGTGTCGCCGGTCTCCCATGCGCTTGCGAAGGCGGATCAAAAGAATCTCGACTATGTCGTGATCTCCGCGGGAAGCGTACTGCGAGTCTATCCGGTGAAGCCAGGAATAGGAACGGGGCGCCGCGGACGTACGGAAACCTATGCTGAGCTCAACCTCGACCTGCTCTCGCCAGCGCAGGCGGGTTATCTCTGGCTGATTTGTTCCGCCGACGCGCTCGTTCCTGGTGGAACGTTCACCGACATTCTGGCGCGAAGCGCCGACTACGCGGCGGAGTTGGGCGGTCGCCTGAGGGAACGCGTCTACCAAGAGGTCGTGCCGCGGCTCGCCGCGGCGCTGGTGAAGGCGCGCAGGCTTCGGGACCCCACGCCCGAGAAATTGGCGCAAACGTACGAGATGACGCTGCTGGTTCTCTTTCGCCTGTTGTTTCTTGCATACGCGGAAGACAAGGAGCTGTTGCCGCTTCATCTCAACGCCGCGTATCGCAAGCATTCGCTGAAGGAGATGGCGCGTCAGTTAGGCGAAGCCGCCGCGCGAAACCAGGTATTCGAGAACGAAGATTTTTATTGGAACGAGGTGCGCCAGCTCTGGAAAGCGGTCGATAAAGGCAATGGAAACTGGAGCGTCCCAGCGTACAATGGAGGCCTCTTCGCGGCCGATGAATCGGCGAACGATGCCGGTGCGGCGCTCGCGAAGCTGAGCCTTCCGGACAGTGCATTTGCGCCGGCACTGCAGGCCCTTCTGCTCGATGACACGGACGAAGGCACAAAAGGCCCGATCGACTTTCGGTCTTTGGGTGTCCGCGAGTTCGGTACCATTTACGAAGGGCTGTTGGAAAGCGAGCTGTCTGTCGCAGAGACTGATCTCGCCGTCGACAAGTCAACCCAGGCCTACTTGCCGGCGAAGGGGAAAGCGACGGTAGTAGTTGCCGAAGGAGAAGTGTATCTCCACAACGCGTCCGGGGCGCGCAAGTCGAGCGGGGCCTACTACACAAAGCCGTTTGCTGTAGAGCACCTGCTTGACCACGCGCTGGAGCCCGCGCTTGCGGAGCATCTCGCCCGGTTAGACGCGCTCGTGGATGATCGCGCTCGCGCCGAGCGATTCTTTGATTTTCGCGTAGCCGATATTGCGATGGGGTCCGGGCACTTTCTTGTGGCCGCCATCGACCGAGTCGAGCGAGGCCTGTCGAGCTATCTCGCGACACGGTCGCTGTCCGGTGTGATCGACGAGCTCGAGCGCCTCCGGAAAACGGCGACCGAGAGTCTCGGCGCCGACTGGAGTGGCGACGCGATCGAGGACACCCAACTGTTGCGTCGCCAGATCGCGCGTCGCTGCATCTTCGGAGTGGACTTGAATCCGTTGGCGGTAGAGTTGGCGCGACTGTCCATCTGGATTCACACATTCGTGCCCGGGCTACCCCTGTCGTTTTTGGATGGGAATCTCGTTTGTGGAAATTCACTTGTCGGCATTGCGACTTTCGAAGAGGCCTCGGAGCTGTTGGTAGAGCGCTCGGGGAGTCTTTTCGCGCTGACGGCGACAGAGCGCCTCAATGCCGCACGTGTCCCAATGGAGAAGTTAGCACGCCTCGCAGACGCGACTGCCGCCGAGGTGAAGGAGGCAGGACGACTGTACGCCGAGGCACGATCGCGAATCCGCGGAGAAGAACACCTGCTTACAGCGCTCACTGCTTCGCGGATGGACAAAACGATCGGTGAGCGAGTCGCAATCGAGCTCGCAGACGCGTCCAAGAACGCGCAGGGCGACATGTTCAGCGACGCTCTGGTGCGGCGTGCCGGGAAGCAACTCAACGACCTCAGGCCGTTGCACTTTCCGATCGCCTTTCCGCAGGTATTCCTGAGTCGGAGACCAGGCTTCGATGTAATCCTTGGCAACCCGCCGTGGGAGGAAGCCACGGTCGAGGAAGACGCGTTCTGGGCTCGCCATTTTCCCGGCCTGCGCTCGCTCTCGCAGCGTGAGCAGGAGACACGAAAGAAGACCCTTCGGCGGCAGCGTCCGGACCTCGTCGCGGTTCTAGAAGCGGCGATCGACAAAGCAGAACGACTTCGGGTAGCACTGACGTCGGGACCATATCCGGGCATGGGGACGGGCGATCCCGACGTATACAAGGCTTTTTGTTGGCGCTTCTGGGAGTTGATCGCGCACGAAGGAGGTCGAATTGGTGTCGTGCTTCCACGGTCTGCCTTAGCGGCCAAAGGAACTGCTGCGTTCCGCGTGCGCGTGTTCGGGTATGCTCCTGACGTCTCGATTACCGCGCTTTTGAACACAGGCGGTTGGGTGTTCGACGAGGCAGAGCATCGCTACACCATCGCGTTAGTCACCATCAAGCGTGGTTCCGCGGATCGTTGTGTACTGACGCTGCGAGGCCCATACGCGAATCTCGCTCGCTTTCGTTCGGGTATGGTTGCTGAGCCGGCGACATTTTCTGGAAGCGACGTTAGCGCATGGAACGACACCGCATCCTTACCGCTCCTGCCTAGCGATCGATCGCTTGAAATCTTCGCCAAACTTCGCCGCGCTCCACGTTTGGATTTGGACCGGCGCGACGCCTGGCGTGCACGACCATATAGCGAGCTCCACGCAACAAACGACAAACCCCTCATGGACCTGACGTCCGAAACTCGCCCAGATGGATTCTGGCCTGTGTACAAGGGCGAGTCATTCGATCTATGGACACCGGATACAGGAACCGTTTACGCGTGGGCGGACCCAGACCGCGTGCTGCCAGCGCTCCAGGAGAAGAGGTCGCGAGCGGCCAAAAAGGTGGGCTCGCCGTTCAGCGAATTTCCGAAAGGTTGGGTCACGGACTCACATACGCTCCCGTGCCGCGCACCGCGCATCGCGTTCCGCGATATCAGCCGCGCTACCGACACGCGCACCCTCCGAGCGGCGCTCATCCCGCCGAACGTGTTCTTGGGGAATCAGGCTCCGTATTTACTGTGGCCACGTGGTGGCGCCGCGGACCAAGCTTTCCTTCTAGGTGTGCTCTGCTCGATCCCACTCGATTGGTATGCTCGTCGCTTTGTTGAGACGCATGTCAGCTTTTTCGTCCTAAACCCGCTTCCAATCCCGCGTCCACCGTCCAACTCCCCGCTGTTTCGACGTGCTGCCGAGATATCTGCGACGCTCGCCGCTCAGAATCGACGGTTTGCAGATTGGGCGCACCCCATAGGGGTAAAGCCGAGGAGACTCGAAGAAGACGAGCAGAACGACCTCATCGCTGAACTCGATGCCGCAGTCGCTCATTTATTCGAGATCGCCGAAGGAGATCTCGTACACATTTTCGAAACCTTTCACGAGGGTTGGGACTACGAGGCAAGACTAAAGGCCACCCTCAAGCATTTCGCGCAGCTGCGACGAGTCGCTCGTTAGCCAAAGCGGCAAGAAAGCGTGCGTCGATATGATGATGCGCGCTGTGTCCATGTGAAGTAAACTCGATGCCTCTAACGAATCATCGTTTCGCGATTTGCGGGGGCGGATAAGAGTGCAGCTATTCGACTCGACAATCAAAGAGACGCTCGCCGAACGGCTGGCGGCGCTCGAAGCGCACTTCGATGCGGATGTCGCGTTTTACTACGGCGAAATCCACCCGTTCGTGGCCAAGCCCTTCCGGGACTTTCTCGAACCGCTGCGCGAGGTGGATACACCGAACGATCGCCTCGTCATGTTCGTCAACACTCCAGGAGGAAGCGCTGAAGCCGTTGAGAAGATCGTGGAAATCATTCGGTTCCACTATCGAGAGGTCTACTTCGTCGTTCCTGACTTCGCGATGTCGGCCGGTACGATCCTGTGCATGTCGGGCGATCGCATCTTCATGGACTACTCGTCGTCCCTCGGCCCGATCGATCCTCAAGTTTTCAACGGAAAGGAGTGGGTACCTGCTCTTGGCTACCTCGACAAGGTCGAGCAACTCCTGGACAGGGCGCGCCAGAACCTGCTCAGCAATGCGGAGTTCCTGCTCCTTCAAAGCATCGATTTGGCGCTCTTGAGCAGATACGAACAAGCTCGCGACCTGACCGTCCGGCTCCTCAAGAAATGGTTGGTCGAGTACAAGTTTCGTGATTGGGTGACTCATGGCTCCACGCCAGAATTGATGGGTAAGCCCGTTACGCCCGGCGAAAAGGAAGCGCGCGCTGAGGAGATTGCCAGGCAGTTAGGCGACAACAAATTGTGGCACTCGCACGGGCGTATGATCGGTCCGTCAACCTTGGCGCAGATCCTCCGGTTGAGGATTGACGACTACTCGAACGACGGTACCTTACGTAAGCTAATTCGCGCGTACAACGATCTTTTGGTCGAGTACATAGCTCGAACCGAGCTCAAATATTTCATGCACAACCGGACATACTTTTGATGCCTGGGCCAAACACTCGAATGGCGAGAGAAGTCGATGGTGTTGTCCGGCGAATCGAGCAGCAGCGGAGTGAGGATGAGGACCTGTCCCGCCTTCGCGATTTCTTGACCACGATGCGGGACCTCGGTTTCGCCCCCAAGAAGCCGTACGACCTTCCGCCGCTCGACACCATTGGACGGACTGCATTTCGCAATTCTTCCCGTTAGGCTACTGATTGGACGCTTGCCACGTCGCCCGGAGTGTCTGAGGCAACGCGTTCCACGAAGCGTGCCGTCAGCCAGATCCGCACCGCGACCGAGTGACACATCCAGAGTTCGTCGACAACCGTAGCGGCAATACACTCGCCGCAGCGCTCAACGCTCGACTCCGGCATCTCGCCGATACGCTTCGGCTGCCTATCGACGTTGCGATTGCCACCGGATATTTCAATCCTGATGGGTTTGCTCAGGTCGCCCAGGCGCTCCGACAATCCGGCCATGTCCGCTTGTTGCTGGGAGCCGAGCCCACACCACCGCCCGCCCGTCCGGTTCGCCGCTTAGGCGATCCCCGGGGCGAAAGGTTCGACGCACAGCTCACGCGCGCGGCGCTCGACCTGAATGAGCGCGGGCTGCTGCGGGATCGCGACCTTCTGGCGTTTTCGCCCGGCACCGATGCCGCCATTCGCCAGCTGCTTGAATTTCTGGCATCAGGGCAGATCGAAGTCCGGCGGTACGAACGCCAGTTTCTTCACGGGAAAGCCTATCTCTTCTCCGCCGGCAATGGTGTCATTGCCGGATCGTCGAACTTCACGGCCGCGGGGCTGTCTCACAATCTCGAGCTCAACCTCGGACAGTATCAGCCAGGCGTCGTTTCGCAGGTCGAGCGGTGGTTCGAGGATCTCTGGAGCGACGCCGTTCCATACGACCTTGGCGCGATCTACGCGGCGCGCTTTGTCGAATACGCTCCCTATCTCATTTACCTGAAAGTGCTCTGGGAGCGGTACGGCGCTGAACTCTCCGCCGAAGCGACTCCCACGGGGAAAATCCACCTCACGCGCTTTCAGAACGACGGCCTGGATCGAGCCAAGCGTATTCTCGCGCGGTACAATGGCGTGCTGATCGCCGACAGCGTCGGGTTAGGCAAAACGTTTCTTGCGGGCGAGCTGCTGGCCGAGACGATCGATCGCAAGCGGCAACGCGCGCTGCTCATCGCGCCAGCAGCGCTCCGCGATGGCACGTGGGCTCGATTCAAGACGCGATTTCAGTTGGGCGTGGAGGTGAAGTCGTATGAGCAGGTTGCGCTGGGTTCGCTGGACTTCGGTCCCGATGAGTATTCGCTGATCATCATCGACGAGGCGCATGCCTACCGTCACGCGGACACGGGACGGGCGCAGGCTCTCCGCAAGTTGCTGCGCGGGGATCCACCGAAGCAGATCGTGCTCATGACCGCCACGCCGGTAAATAACAGCCTGTGGGACTTGTACGAGCTACTCGGCTATTTCATCGGCCACGATGCTGTATTCGCCGACCTTGGTATTCCTTCCCTCAAGCGTCGCTTCGATCAAGCGGCAAAAGAAGATCCATTCACGCTCAAGCCCGACGTGTTGTTCGATGTATTGGACGCGACGACCGTTAGGCGCACGCGGCATTTCGTTCAGCGATTCTATCCGAGCGATCGGATACAGTTAAGGGATGGCACGAAAGTCACGATCCAGTTTCCGAAGCCGCACGTCCGATCGTGCACCTACGAGTTGGAGCAGGTCCTTCCGGGATTTTTCGCAGAGTTTCAGTCGATTCTGCAGCCCGAGGATGGCGAACCGCTTCTCACGATGGCGCGCTATTGGCCGAGCCGCTACCGCAAAGGCGGCGAGGTCAACGCGCGTGAAGTTGCGCTCGTTGGGCTCATCCGCTCGGGGTTGCTCAAGAGGTTCGAGTCGTCGGCCCGCGCGTTCGCAAATACGCTCGCACGGATGATCCGGGCGCATGACAACTTCCTCGAAGCGATGAGGCGAGGTGTCGTCCCCACGCCGGACGCACTGGTAAATCTGGAAGAAACAGACAGCGACGAAGCATGGCTCGATGTCATTGAAGACGGAAACCCGTTGCACTTGGCGGACGTCGACGAGAAACGACTTCGTAAGGCCATTCAGGACGACAGGCAGCTCTTGGCTCAATTACTCGACCGTGCAGCTACGGTGACGCCGGCCAACGATCCGAAACTTCAGTTGATTGTCGACGAGCTGCTCATCGCGCTACGAGAATCAGAGCGGGATGGTATTGGCGAGCAGGACATCAGGAATCGTAGGAAGGTGCTGATCTTCAGCTATTTTGCAGACACCGTAGAATGGATCGCGGAGTTTCTTGGCGCCCAGTTAGGCACGGATCATCGGCTTGCCGCCTATCGAGGCCGGATGGCTGTGGTTCGAGGAACCGAAGGCTACGACGATGTTGGACGGCGTCAGGCTGTTTATGGCTTCGCGCCAATTTCCACAGAGGCGCCGCCCGGCTTCGATGAGGACCGATTCGATATTCTTATTACGACGGATGTGCTGGCCGAGGGAATGAACTTGCAGCAGGCCTCACGCATCGTGAACTACGATTTGCCGTGGAATCCAATGCGGCTCGTTCAGCGCCACGGGCGCATCGATCGCATCGGAAGTCCGCACAAGGATGTATTCGTGACGTGCGTGTTCCCCGACCGCGCTCTGAATCAGTTGCTCGAATTGGAGGAGCGCATACGACGCAAGTTAGCTCAGGCGGCGGCATCGGTTGGTCTGGATGACGAGGTAATTCCAGGAGTCCGTGCAACTGAACGCGTATTTGCGGACACGCTTGATGAGATCGAGCGGATTCGAGAGGGTGATGCTGGCCTGTTCATCACTGCGGGCGAGGACACTCACGCTCACAGTGGCGAGGAGTACCGACAGGAATTGCGAAAGGCGCTCGAGCGATATCAGCGCGACATCGCACTCTTGCCAGGAGCGGCGGGTTCAGGGCTCGCCAATGGTGCGGAGCGGGGCCATTTCTTCTGCGCTCGGGTCGACGACCGAGTCTTCTTGAGATTTGTTCCCTGGATTGATGGGACTCCGATCATTCGCGACTCGCTGTCGTGCCTTCGCCGAATTACCTGCGCTGAGGGAACTGCCCGCGTCATGCCGAAAGACCTCGCAGACGGGGCTTACGCAGCGTGGGAGCGTGCACGATCCGACATCTACGATGAATGGCAGCGAGCCACCGATCCGCGAAATCTACAACCCGATGTGAGGCCGCTATTCAAGCTCGCAGCGGCGCACGTACGGCGTCACATTCCGTCGGATATGCCTCGAGCGGAGGCTGATCGCATCGTCGAAGCTTTAGAAGCACCGTGGGGTATCCGCGTAGAAAAGGCGGTTCGAAGCGTGTTCAATCCTGAGACGGCGTCGGGCGAGGAAACTACGAGGAAGATTGCGGAACAAACCCGCATTCTTGGCCTTCAACCGTGGAAGGCGCCGACACCACTGCCGCCCATCGATCGCGATGAGGTAACGCTGGTAGTGTGGATGGCTGTCGAGGCTAGCAAGAAAGTTTGAGCGTCGGTGGCGGCAAGAGGACCCGTCATGTCTTCGAAACGTTGGAAGCGAGGCACGCGAGTCGAAGGGCCGTTGGGCTAGCGCGATTCACTACTAGCGTTCGCGCCGCCGTGCGATCTGCCCCGCAGCCCGGAGAGTGTCTAACTTACGCCATCGTCCGGAGCCTCGTGGCGTTTCAAACTCCCAGTGAATCCACCCGTTGAGACTCGCGGCGGGGCCCTTGGCTCCGCGCGAACTTGCGACATCTCCGGCTGCGGCAGACGGCGAGTCGAAACGCTTCTTGCGGCGGTAAATTGCGCCGTCGCGCACCTCTGCGTACTCGTAATCGGCGCCTTTGTATTTCATTCGCAGCCGAAGCCCGTTAGGAATGACGGTTCCGCCGGAGCTGAGCCCTTCCTCGCTACCGATGATCCAACCAGTTGTTGGTGGATCTGATCGCTTGGCATGATGTTCCTCTGCTAGCCGCCAGATCACGTCGCTCGGCGTTTGATCTCCCGGTTGCATGAGTGTTCGCAGAGATACGTATAAGTCAGTCGAGATCTCGATCTTCGGGCTCATGATAAGCTCCGTCAAGTTACTTAGTAAACTAAGTAACTTTGGCGGCCGCGCAAGTCAACAGCACCAGCTCCGGAGAAGCGCTTAATAACCCGACAGTGCATTTCGCAACTGGAGTCGCCCGATGTCGCCGGCGCTCGAGCGCAAACTGGAACGCGTGACTGCGTCCGTGTGGACATCGCTGCAGATCATTCCGAGCATCAAGACGGGCGCTACCGACGGCTAGTTTCTGCGCAACGCCGGCATGCCGATGTACGGCGTGAGCGGATTGTTTGTCGATCCCAACAAGCCTGAGCTCGAGTTCACGTACCGGTTGCTCAAGGAATTATGAGCCGGCGACGAATCGCCGGCTCCACGTCCCTTACGAGGCGCGCATCACCGCGCTGCACTCGATCGTCCCTTTGAGCGCGATGCCATCGGCGGTCTTCACATCGAACGTCACCTTCCCCGTGTTGCCCTTGTCGTCGACGGTCACCTTGCCGCTCCCGGACTTGGTGGGTGCAGTCGGCAGTTTGTTCACGTCGTATCTGGTGCCGCCGGATCCGACGAGCGGGCCGAAGCCCGCCGTTAGCTGGAATGCGCTCGTGCCCGCGGCGGCAGTCTTCGCATCGGGAACGATCAACTGCAAACTCGTGAATGCCCTCGGGTCCTTGCTGTTCACCGAATACTGATTGCCCCACGCCCCCGCTCCCGCCAAGCCGTAGCTGCAGCCACCGTCCTTCATCTTTGCGTCATACGTGCCGGCGCGCGGTCCGCTGGCGACTTCGAGATGAATGATTCCTTGCACGGCAGCCGGTGTCGCACTCTCGGCGATCGAGCCGGCCGAGGCGACGGTGCTCGTTGTGTCGCCGCTCGCAGTTTTGTCGTGCGCTGAACACGCGAGCATGAGCGTGGCGAAGATCAGACTGGAAGCGGTGGTGAGCGAACGCGCCAATACGCGAGCGGAATTCGGCAACCCATGACAGCTGACTCCGGGGCAGAGGTGAGGACGGACGAGCCGAGGACGGTCCAGCGCTCCACGGCAACGACTCAGCGTTAGGAGCGCGAGGCATGAATATGGCACGCCTGAGCTCGCCGCTCAACCCGTTTCAATGGGTCTCGCAGGCGTAGACGTCGACCGCAGTAGTTCCCTCGTCGCGCGGCGGTAACGCCGGAATAACGCGAGTCGCGAACCCTTGAGGCGCGAACTCCGCCGGCCGTACTCGTCATCGCTTCCTGCCGTTGCCGCGGCGGGACCGTCCGGCGACCTGTGTCCACTGACTCCTGATGGAGCGACGAAATGAAAGGGACTTTGCTGTGTGTCGTGATGGTTGCGCTGTGCTCCGCCGGCGCAGCGGCGCAGGGAACGCACGTGGCTAACGATTCGCTCACCGGACTCCCCATACTTCCGGCTGCCAGCGGGAGCCCCGTGGTAGCCATGCCGCCCGCCACCATATGCAAGAGCGACTATCACGGGAATTTTTACTCGCTGGGCGCCAGCAAGACCGAAGAAGTCGTTAGCTGGTTCGCCTCGCATCTCACCCATTTCACGAAGACGCAAAACGCGACTGGTTCGACCATCGTCTTTACCAATCGCGACCGGACGCTGGTGGTGATCGTGATGGGGAAGCCGGCCGGGAGTGCGAGCAGCGTTGCGTACGAGCGATATCCGCCCGGCCTCGCGCCGAACACGGTTGCGAGCCTTACGCAAGAAAAATCTTGTGTACGTAGAGAGCGCGCGCCGGCCGGGTTACGGCTGCAGCCGGGCGCGGATGTCGGCGAACCAGTTGTCGACCTGCACGAGTTGCCCGGTGCTCGGCCGCTCGGTGTCCGCCTGGCCCATGTACACG
>Ga0134128_10006324_pt1 | contig 14358 bp, 16 predicted proteins | sample KB31754_FD_96462 | JGI IMG/M metagenome (GOLD analysis project Ga0134128, IMG submission 96462) | Terrestrial soil microbial communities with excess Nitrogen fertilizer from Kellogg Biological Station, Michigan, USA - KB3-175-4 | ecosystem: Environmental > Terrestrial > Soil > Unclassified ... | reverse complement strand
CTCTACTACGCCTTCAACCGGAAGCGCTACGCGTGAGCGTCCGGCGCCGTGCGCCGCGGCGGTGCCGCATGGCCGGCGGCAGACGGCCGCGGAGATTCCCGCGGCCGTCCGTCCAAACTGCGTGCGCCGGCGCGCGCCGATCAGCCGATTGTGACCGGCACGAAGATCTGCTGCCCGTTGCGCTCGATCAGCAGTGCAACGTTCTTGCCGGATTTCGCGATCTGGTTCTTCAGACCCTCGATCGTCGTCACCTTCGTCGAACCGACGCTGACGATCACGTCGCCCGGCTGGATACCTGCATCGGCGGCGGGTCCGGTCACGTTCTGCACGAGCAGGCCACCGTGGCCGACCTCCTGCTTCTCGTCGGGCGTCAGCGGACGCACCGCGACGCCGAGGCGGTCGCCGCTGTCGACGCTGTTGGAGCCGTTGCTCGCGACCTGCTTCTGATTGCCCCACGAGCCGATGGTTGCGGAGAGCGTCACCGGCTTCTTGTCGCGCCAGACTTCGACGTTGACCTTGGTACCCGGTTGCAGGTTGCCGATCCGGCTCGTCACGTCGGTGGCGTCGGAAACCGCCGTGCCGTCGATCTTGCGGATGACATCGCCGGTCTGGAAGCCGGCCTTGTCGGCGGGGCTGCCTTTCTCGACGCTGCCGACGAGCGCACCGTTCGAGTCGGGCAGGCCGAAACTCTCGGCGAGTGATTGGTCGAGCGCCTGGATGCCGATGCCGAGGCGTCCGTGGTTGACGTGCCCGTGCGCCTTCAACTGCTGCGCGACGTTCTCGGCGACGCGCGCCGGAATCGCGAACGACAGCCCCATGAAGCCGCCGGAGCGGCTGTAGATCTGCGAATTGACGCCGACCACCTGGCCTTCGGTGTTGATCAGCGGGCCGCCCGAGTTGCCGGGGTTGACGGCGACGTCGGTCTGGATGAACGGCGTCATCTGTCCGCCCGGAAGCGAACGGTGGATGCCGCTGACAATGCCGGCCGAAACGCTGTTCTCGAAGCCGAACGGCGAACCGATCGCGATCACCCACTCGCCGGGCTTGACGCCTGGAGGATCGGACAGGTCGAGTGCGGGCAGATTCTTCGCGTCGATCTTCAGGAGCGCGATGTCGGTGCGCTTGTCCGAACCGACGACCTTCGCGGTGAACTCGCGCCGGTCGGTCAGCTTCACGGTGACCTGGTTCGCGCCGGCGACGACGTGGGCGTTGGTGACGATGTAGCCGTCGGGACTCACGATGAACCCCGAGCCTTCGCCGCGCATCGGAACCACGCGGGGCTGCATTTCGATGCCCGGCCCGCCGAAGCGCTTGAAGAATTCGTTGAACGGATTGTCGGGGCCGAGGTCGTTGCCGAACCCGGCGGTCTTGGTGGTGCCGACGGTGCTGATGTTCACCACGGACGGGCCGACGCGCGTGACGAGCGCCGTGAAGTCGGGCAGGCGCGCCGCCGCGGTGGGCGCCACCGGGGCGACGACGGCCGGCGTGGCTGCATCGGCGACCCCCAGTATCTGGGGATCGAGCCGATTGAATCCGGCACCGAGCGCCAGTCCGAAACCGGCGGCAACGAGTGCAATGGTCAGTTTTTTCAGTTTCATCGAGGTTCTCCTGTGAAGCCGTGGGCCCGTTCCGGGCCGGCACGATCAACTATAGACGCTGCCCCTTAACCGCAGCTTAACGACCGAAGCGCACCCGGACGACGAGGCCGCTGCCGCTCGCCGGCGCGCCCAGCGCGATCGTCGCGCCATGGGCGTCAGCGATGCGTTTGACAATCGAAAGGCCCAGACCGCTCCCGGGTTCGTCAGCATGTGCACCGCGGTAGAAGCGATCGAACACGCGCTCGCGCTCCGCGGCGGGGATGCCCGGCCCGGTGTCGGCAACCTCGAGGACCGGCACCCCGTCGGGGCAGCTCACCGATACGTCGATCCGACCGCCCGGAGGCGTGTAGCGCAGCGCATTGTCGACGAGGTTGGAGAGCAGGATGGCGAGCGCCGCCGGATCGCCATCGACGCTCGCCACTTCGGCGCGGGCAAGGCCGAGGTCGATTTTCTTGCGCTCGGCAAGCGACGCGCGTGCGACGATCGCGTCCTTCGCGATCGCGACGAGGTCGCAGCGGCTCTTTTGCAGGGCGAGCGCCTCGGGCTCGACGCGCGCGAGCGTCATCAGTTGCTCGACGACGTGCGATGCGCGTGCGACGCCAGCTTCGAGATCGGCGAGCGAGGCGACGAGCTCGCCAGGCGTTCCCGAGCGGCGAGCGAGGTCGAGCTGCAGCGTGAGTGCGGCGAGCGGCGTGCGAAGCTCGTGGGCCGCATCGGCGGTGAAGCGGCGTTGCGCGGAGAGCGCGTCGGAAAGCCGCGCGAGCAGACCGTTGAGACTCGCTCCAAGCGGTCGCAGCTCGCCGGGAAGGCCGGTCTCGTCGATTGGCGCCATCGCGTCGGGGCGGCGCTTGCCGACCGCGCGCGAGAGGGACTCGAGCGGACGCAACCCGGTACCGACGCCGAGCCAGATCAGAACGCCGAAGATCGGCATCAGCGCGGCGAACGGGATCAGTGTGCGCAGTGCCGTTTGCGTCGCGAGGGCGTCGCGCTCGTCCTGTGGCTGTGCGATCTGCAGCGCGTGGCTGCCGTGCACCATCGTGTAGACGCGCCAGACGCGGCCGTTGCGATTCACCGTCGAGTAGCCTTCGCGCACCGGGACCGGCAGCCCCATGCCGGGCTGCGTCCAGTACACGAGGACCCCGTCGCGATCCCAGATCTGCGTGACCAGCTCCGTGATGCCCGTTCCCGGCAGTACGTCGGGGTTGTCGAAGCCGGCGCGCTGTCCGCGCAAGAGATCGTCGATGCGGGTCGAATAGGCGAGCTGCTTCAACTGCAGGTCGAGGAGCGAGCCGATCTCGCGCCGTGCTGCGACGTAGGTCGCCGCGCTCGCCGCGAGCGCGATCACCGCGAGTCCGGCGAGGAGCCACACGAGCAACGTGCGCCTGATCGAGCTCATCGTTGCGCCCATTCATCGAACGCCGGCGGCGCCGCACTCACGCGAGCGCGTACCCGACGCCGCGCAGCGTACGAATCGTGTCGACGCCGAGCTTCCTGCGCAGGTTGTGCACGTGGACCTCGACCGCGTTGCTCTCGACCTCCTCACCCCAGCCGTAGATGCGCTCTTCGAGCTGCGCCTTCGACAATGCCGCGCCGGGGCGCTCGAGCAGCGCCGCAAGCAGCGCGAACTCGCGCGACGAGACGTCGATCGAGCGTCCGCGCTGCGTGACGACGCGCGTCGCGGTGTCGAGCGTGAGCTCGCCGTGCCTCAGCAGATTGTCTTCGCGCCCGATGTCACGGCGCAGCAGCGCGCGCATTCGCGCGGCGAGCTCGTCGAGGCTGAACGGCTTGGTCAGATAGTCGTCCGCGCCGGCATCGAGCCCTTCGACGCGGTCGTTCACCGAATCGCGCGCGGTCACGATCAGCACGCGCACGCGGTTGCCGCCCCGGCGCAGCTCGCGCAGGAGCTCGAGCCCGCTCTTTTTCGGCAGCCCGAGGTCGAGCAGCACCATCGCCCAGGCATCCGGCGTCGTGTCGAGTGCGAGCGTCGCCGCTTCGGCGTCGCCGACGAGGTCGACCGCATAGCCGTCCTGCGTCAGCGCCTGCTGCAGCGTCCTGCCGATCATCGTGTCGTCTTCGACGAGGAGTATTCGCATCGCTCAGCCGGCCTCGGAACAGGCGTGCCGGCGGGAGTGGGCCGAGGGGGCCGCTCGGACCGATTCTAAGGGGCCGAGCTTAAGCGGCGCTGAACCGCGGTCGCATCCATTCGGGGTCGACCGCCGTATCCACCCGGGCGAGGTCGCCATCGCGACCCGATCACCCTAGGAGTTCGACATGGAACTGCGGCAAGCACGAACCACAAGGAAGGGTACGCTGCGCTCGCGGACGACCGTTCTGGCACTCGGAGCGCTCGGCTGTCTCGCGTTGGCGGCAGGGCCGGCGTCGGCGCAGGTCGCCCCGAACCAGACGCTGGGATTCGGCAACGGGCGTCTTTTGACCTTCACCTACGGTCAGAGCTTCGACTGCGTCGACGAGCCTACCCAGGACCTCGATTTCAACGGTGTCCCGGCCCAGTCCGATCCGGGAGAGATGCAGACGCCGATCTGCCAGGTGATCACCGAGCCGAAGCACGATCCGACCGGGGGGGACATCAAGCACACGTCACCGCTCTATGTGCTGGTGCCGATGTTCGGCAGCGACACCAACCCGGCCGACGCGATGCCGTGCCCGAACGGTGGCCGGCCCGGCGAATTGTGCGGTTCAACGCTCGGCAGCGCGCTGATCTCGATCTTCGGCTACATCCCGAACGCCTGGCTCAGCCATCCGGCCGTCGCGACGCAGTGTCCGGACCCGAACAATCCGGTTCCGGGGACCTGCACGATGCACGCGTCGTCGGTCGACCTGTCGACGCTGCTCGGCGCGCTCGGCATCACGGCCAATCCGCCGACTGGCAACATCTTTCTGCCGACGCCGAACCACAGCCACGTCGTCGACAACTCCGACACCAACACCGGCTCGATCTGGTGGGAGGTTCGTCCGGTGCTGATCTTCGATTCCGCCGATTGGCCCGCCGCCGACGGGTCCACCGGCATCACGTCGGCGCGCGCGATGGACGCTGCCGAGAATGCGGGGCGCGCGGTCGAGGTCGGCTCGAACTTCTTCCTGTTCTTCAAGTCACGGATGAACGGCACCGCCCAAATGGCGGCGATGCCCGGGATGTAGCGCAACGCTCGCGACATGACTGCCGGCGGTGCACCGCTCGACGCATCGCCGGCGTGCTACGATCGTCCGTATGTCTGGTGTGGACATTCGCCGCGCGGCTGCGCTACTCGCGCTGGCCGGCCAGCTTCTTCTGCCGTTGCCGCTTTTTGCAATGACGCTGGCAGGCGGCGATGCCATCTGCTCCGCCCACGCCGCCAGCGCTTACGATCATTCGGCGCCGGCCGGAGCGCTGCACGGCTCCGGTCACTGCGCGCTGTGCGCGATGGGCTTGGGATGCGCAGCTCCTCCGGCGTCGGCGTCGCTTGCCGTGATCGCTTTCTCGCCGCCGCGCGCGCTTGCACCGCCGGCACTGAGGGGCAGGACACTCGTCCGCCATGCGCTCGCCGATGCGCGAGCACCTCCGGCTCCCGCCTAGCGTCCGCTGTTCCCGGCGTTCGGCGCGTCGCGCCGGGCTCGAGATCGCTCCGGCACGCCATCTGCTCGACGCGAGCATTCGCGCGTGGACGGCCGGCGCGCGGAGCGACAGTCTCGCGAATCATCCTGTTCAGCAACGGAGGGTCATGATGCATCGCCTGCAACCGTGGCTTTGTGCGTTTGTCGCCGCGCTCGCCCTGGCGGGCGCGCCCGCCGAGGCGCGCGACTACTCGCTCGGCGCGCTTCGCATCGTCGAGCCCTATGCCCGCGCGACACCTCCCGGCGCGCGAACGGCCGGCGCGTGGTTGCGCATCGAGAACCGCGGGACTGGCAACGACGAGCTCGTCGGTGTCGCCTCGCCGGTCGCCGACAGCGCCGAGCTTCACGTGATGCGCATGGAGGGCACGGTCGCGCGCATGCGCCCAGTCGGCGCGATCGGCATTCCGGCCGGCGCCGTCGTCGCGCTTGTGCCAAGCGGCTATCACGTCATGCTGGTCGGCCTCCATCAGCCGCTCGTCGCAGGCGGGAATTTCCCGCTGACGCTCTCGTTCGCGAAGGCGGGAAAGATCGAGGTCGAGGTGAGCGTGATCGCGCTCGACGCGGCCGCGCCGGCCGCATCGGCCGGGCACACACACCGGTGATCGCGACAGCCCCCGACGTGGACGTGGATGAGGACACGATGAACGATACGAGATCCTTGGCGATCGCGCGCCGGCTCGCCGCCGGCGCAGCGCTCGGCGTTGCGGCAGCGGTGCCGGCGCCTGTGTCCGCGCACGGCTTCGCCGGCGCACGCTTCTTTCCCGCGACGATTGCCACCGACGACCCCTTCGTCGCCGACGAGCTGTCGGCTCCGACGATCACCTGGCAGAAGAACCCTGCCGACGCTCCCGGCGTACCGGCGCAGCGCGAGACCGACTACTCGCTCGATGCGGCGAGACGGATCACCGACCGGTTCGGCATCGAGCTCGGCGCTACCTGGAAGACGCTGCGCACGCCGGGCACCGTCGACGTGCGCGGGTTCGACAACGTGTCGGTCGGCGCCAAGTACCAGTTCTTCGAGAACGACGCCCACGAGGCGATCGCATCGGTCGGCGTCGACTGGGACGTCGCGCACTCGGGAGCGGCGCGCGTCGGCGCAGACCCGTTCAGCACGGTGACGCCCGCGCTTTTCTTCGGCAAGGGCCTCGGCGATCTCCCGGAAACGATGCCGTGGCTGCGTCCGATCGCGGTGACGGGACTCGTCGGCGTCGGCATTCCGTCGCGCGCAAGCACATCAACACGCAACGACGACGGCAGCGTCGACGTCGAGCGTCATCCGCACACCCTCGAATGGGGGCTCGCGTTCGAGTACAGCATTCCCTATCTCAACGCGAACGTCCGTGGCACCGGATGGCCCGACGTGTTCAACCGGCTGACTCCGGTCGTCGAGCTCGCGATGTCGACGGCACTCGATCGCGGCTCGAGCGGCACGACCGGGACGGTCAATCCAGGCCTCCTCTGGGATGGGCGCACCGTGCAGATCGCAGCCGAGGCGGCCATTCCGGTCAATCGGGCGAGCGGGTCGTACGTGGGATGGACGCTGCAGCTCCACTTCTTCCTCGACGACCTGTTCCCGAAGATCTTCGGGCACCCGCTCGTCGGGAGCTGATGCGATGCGCCGCGCTGCGTTCCTGCTCGCAACCTGCGTGCTGGTCGGTGCCTCCGGCGCGGCGTACGCGCACGCTTTTCTCGACCGCGCGACGCCCGCGGTCGGGAGCGCCGTGCACGGCTCGCCGCACGAGCTCACGCTTAACTTCTCCGAGAAGCTCGAGGGTGCGTTCAGCACGGTCCGCGTCGAAGACGCGAACGGCAAGCGCGTCGACTCGGGAAGCGCGCACGTCGATCCTGCCGATGGCTCGGTGCTCGAGGTGGCGCTGGCGCCGCTGCCTCCGGGCCGCTACCACGTCATCTGGCGCGTCGTGTCGGTCGACACGCACGTGACCGAGGGCGCGTATGCGTTCGACGTGCTGCCGTAGGGTGCGACGGCGATCTAGATGACGATGCCGTCGATGGTGGCGACGGTGAGCGCCTTTGCCGCCGTGCGTGCGGTGCACGAGTTCGCCGCGCTGATCGCGCTCGGCCAGCTCGTTTGGGCGCAGGCGATCGCCAGGCGCTTCGATGACCGCGTCGCGACGCTGGTCCCGGCCGCACTCGGCGTCAGCCTTGTCGCGGCGCTCGGCTGGCTCGCGTTCGTGACCGTCAACATGAGCGGGCTGCCGTTCGCCGATGCGTTCGCTCCGTCGATCGTTGCCGTGGTGCTGGAAGAGACACTGTTCGGCCGCGTTTGGATGCTTCGCCTCGCGCTCGGTGTCGCGCTGTGCGCGTGGCTCGTCGTGCGGCGGCGCTCGTCGAGCGCGCCCGGCCGTGGCGAGCGGCGCGCGTGGCTCGTGCTCGTCGGTGTCTACGTCGCGACGCTCGCGCTTACCGGACACGCCGTTGCCGCGGAGGGCGCCGAGCGCGTGCTGCGCGTCGCCGCCGACGCACTCCACCTCCTCGCTGCCGGCGCCTGGCTCGGTGCGCTGCCGGGGCTCGCATTCGCGGCCGCCGCGGCGCGGCGCAGCGCCACTGCGGCTGCGGTCGATGCCGCAGCGCGCGCAACGCAACGCTTCTCGATGGTCGGCGTCGTCTGCGTGGGGACGCTTGTCGCGACGGGCTTCGTCAACGCGTGGTATCTCGTCGGCAGCCGTCTCGCGCTGATCGGAACTCCTTACGGGCAGTGGCTGCTCGCGAAGCTCGCGCTCTTCGCAGCGATGGTCGCGATCGCCGCACACAACCGGCAGCAGCTGTCGCCGCGAATCCGCGCCGGCGACCGCGCGGCGCTCGGATCGCTCGCACGCAACGCGAGAATCGAGCTCGGCCTCGGTGTCGCGATCGTTGCAATCGTCGGCCATCTCGGCATCTCGGTACCGGCAGTTCACGATCGCCCCGTCGTCCCCGCGTTCCTCGCCGGTGGCGACCCGTCGATCTATCCGACGACCGATGCAGTCTCGCCGGTCCCGGCGAGCGACGACGCGATCGCGCGCGGGCGCGCGCTCTTCATCGCGCATTGTGCGAGCTGCCATGGCGACACCGGCCGCGGCGACGGTCCGGGAGCAGCATCGCTTCCGGTCGCGCCGGCCAATCTCGCGGAGCACGGCTCGATGCATAAGCCTGGAGACCTCTGGTGGATGATTGCGCACGGCCTGCCGGGTACGCCGATGCCGGCGTTCTCGCCGAAGATTTCGGACGACGGCATCTGGGAGCTCGTGCAGTACGTCCGCGCGATCGCCGGAGCGCCGCACATGCATTGAGCGGCACGCCGATGCCCGCATAGTAAAATCGGGCGGTGGATGCTCTGGCAACCTCCGGAGTTGTGCCGACCGCTCGTGCGGCCGCTCGTGCGGCGGCGCGCCCGCGCGAAGGATCGCCCGGCCCGATCGCCGCGTGGCTGTTCGTGTGCTGCGCGCTCGTGTTCGCAATGGTGGTCGTCGGCGGCGTTACACGACTCACGCATTCCGGTCTGTCGATCACCGAATGGGACCCGATCGTCGGTGCCTTGCCGCCGCTCGACAACGCCGGCTGGCAGTCGGCATTCACGCTCTATCAGGCGACTCCCGAGTATCGCGACGTCAACCGGGGCATGACACTCGACGAGTTCAAGGGCATCTTCTGGTGGGAGTACTTCCACCGGCTGCTCGGGCGCGCAATCGGCGTCGTGTTCCTGCTTCCCTATCTCGCGTTCCTGCTCGCGAGGCGGATCCCGCGCGGCTACGCGCTGCCGCTCGCCGGCATCTTCGTCCTCGGCGGCCTGCAGGGTGCGCTCGGCTGGTTCATGGTGGAAAGCGGGCTCGTCGCCGATCCGCGTGTCTCACAGTTCCGTCTCACCGCCCACCTCGGGATGGCGTTCGTCATCCTCGCCGCGATGCTTTGGACGGCGCTTTCCCTGCTACGTCGACGCAGCGATGCCGAGCGCGTACCGGTGCCGCGAGCGGCGCGCACCGTCGCGCGCGCGCTCGCCGTGCTGGTGTTCGCGCAGGTATTGCTCGGCGGGCTCGTCGCCGGCACGCACGCCGGCTTTGCGTACAACACGTTCCCGCTGATGAACGGCGCGATCGTGCCCGACGAGATCATGATGCTCTCGCCGTGGTGGAAGAACTTCTTCTGGAATCTCGCGACGGTGCAGTTCGATCACCGACTGCTCGCCTGGCTGCTCGCGGTCATCGTGCCCTGTGCGTGGTGGTGGCTGCGAAGGCTCCCGCTGCCGCGGCGCGCACGCGCCTTCGCCAATGCGCTGCTCGCTGCTGTCGCAATCCAGATCGCCCTCGGCATTGCAACGCTCCTCCTGGTCGTGCCGCTGGCGCTCGCGGCGCTTCACCAGGCCGGGGCGGTCGTCGTCTTCATGCTTGCGCTCGGTCTCGCGCACGCGCTCGACGGGAGGCCGGGTCGGTCGCACTCCCACGAACCGGAAATCATTGCGTATGGCTGATCTGCGTGCTCTCGACGAACCGCTGCAGGATCCCGAGCTCGACGAGCTCGAAACCTTTCTCGCATCCGATGCTGTACCGAAGGACTGCATGGATCTCGAGATGCTCGACGGCTTCCTCACAGCGATCGTCAGCGGACCGGAGACGATCCAGCCTTCGGAGTGGCTGCCGCAGGTGTGGAGCGACGGTGGCCGCACCGCGACGCCGGCGTTCACGGGCAACGATCAGGCACAGCGGATCATGGGCCTGATGCTGCGCCATCTGGTCGGCATCCAGCGCACACTCGGCGAATCGCCGACGCGGTTCCGTCCGCTGCTGTACGTCCCCGAGGAGCGCGAAGGCGACGACAACGCGCCCGCACCGCTCGAGGCGACCGCGTGGTGCGAAGGTTACATGGCGGGTGTGCGGCTGCGCGACGAGGCGTGGCAGCCGCTCTACGATGCCCAGGACGCGCGCGACTGGGCCTTCGCAATCGAGGCGCTTGCCTTCGGCGACCAGGATCCCGAGTTCGCCGAGTGGGTCGACGACAAGGAGCGGCGCGAGAGCCTCGTCGACGAGCTCCCCGTCGCGACGGTGCTCATCTACCGCTTCTGGTACGAGCGTCGCCGCGGGGGCGAGGCGCGCCGCGGCGGCGCGCGCCGCGAGCCTGTCGATTCGGCGCGAAAGGCGCGCCAGCGCCTGCACTGACGCGGCCGCACCACGGCGATGATCCGCGGTCGCGCAGCATCGGCGTCGGCCGATCGATCAGCGGTGCCGCGCGATCACTCGCGGTAAACGCGATTGTCGACCACTTTCACGCGATCGCCGACACGGAGCTCGGTCGACGCGACGTCGGCAAGCGTGATCGTCCCGCCCGAATCGAGCCGCACGACGACCCGGTAGCGGTCGCTGTTCGACTGGCGGTTGAGCTCGTTGCCGACCGCGGCGCCGCCGACCGCGCCGGCGATCGTCGCGACGGTGTTCCCGGTACCGCCGCCGATCTGGTGGCCGAGCACGCCACCGACGATGCCGCCGAGGATCGTGCCGACGTTGATCGGTGATGTCGATCCGCCGCGGTACACGTTGATCGACTCGACGACCCCATACTCGGTGCGCTGCGACACCACCGGCGCTTCGCGGTAGACCGGATACGGCTGGTAGGTTGCGCAGCCTCCGACGATGAGCGCCGTGCCCGCGAGCGCAATTCCCCAGTAACGCATCGTTGCAATTTTCATTCACAACTCCATGACGATGGGGCCGGAGCGCTTCTTCCGGCCGTAGCTGTATTAGACCGCGCAGCGCAGCAAAAGTGCGCCGTGCGCGAGGCGCCGTCCGCGACGCCGCGCGCAGGGTCGCCGGGAATGCCGATCTGCAAATGCTACCGGATGCGGCGCGGAGCCGCGATCGGCAGCTTATCCATTCGGACGCAGGGCTGCAGCCGACGCCGGACGGGCGAACAGAAACGAATCGCGCGAGAGCGCGCCGTTCTCGTAGCCGCCGACGACCCGCTCGGGTACGGCCGCCGTTCCCGCCGCACCCCACGCGACGAAAAGCGGCAGGAAATGCTCCTCGGTCGGGTGCGCGCGAACCGCTTCGGGCGCTTCGGCGCGGTAGTCGAGCAAGGCCGCTTCGTCGTGCGCCGCAAGGCGCGCCTCGAGCCAGTGCGCAAACGCCGCCGCGTACGGTAGCGGATCGTTGCGCCCGCGCTGCCCGATCCAGTCGCGCAGATTGTGCGTCGCGTGCCCGGAGCCGATCACGAGGACGTTGGCGTCAGCGAGCGGCGCGAGCGCGCGGCCGAGTGCGAGATGATGCTGCGTCCCGCGCGCCGGCGAGACCGAGATCTCCACGACGGGGATATCGGCGCGCGGATACATCCAGCGTAGCGGCACCCACACTCCGTGGTCGATGCCTCGGCAACCTTCGATGCCCGCGGTGATGCCGGCATCGCGCAGCAGGCCGACGATGCGCTCGGCGAGCGCCGGATCGCCGCGCGCCGGATACCCGATCTCGTAGAGCGCATCGGGAAAGCCGCCGAAGTCGTGGATCGTCTCCGGATGCGCGCTACCGGTCACCATCGGAAGCGACGTCTCCCAATGCGCCGACGCCACCACCACTGCGTCAGGATGCGGCAGACGCTTGCCGAGCGCGGTCCACGCATCGCCGACGTCACCCGGAGCGATCGCGTGCATCGGCGAGCCGTGCGAAAGGAAGAGTGTCGGCAAGGTATCCATGGCGGCGGCGGGACGATCGTGAACGGGTCAGGCCGCGACGGCAACCGGCTTCTTCACCAGATGCTCGGCGACCAGTGCCTCGTTGACCCTTGGCCGCGCGGCGACGCGGTCCTGAAACGCCAGGAGGGCTGGCCAGCGGTCGATGTCGAACTTGAGGAAATTGTGCCAGTTGACGATCGTGAACAGGTAGGCGTCGGCGATGGTGAACGACGAGCCGGTGAGGTAAGGGCGCTTCGCGAGCGTCGCTTCGACGTAGTCGAGGCGGCGCGACAGCGCGTCCATCGTCGCCTTCTTCACCGTCTCGGGTGTGTCGGGCTTCCACAGCGGGCCCATGCCCTTGTGCAACTCGGTTGCGACGAAGTTGAGCCATTCCATCACGCGATAGCGCTCCATCGAGCCGAACGCGGGAGCGAGCGTTCCCGGCTTGCGGTCGGCGACGTACTGCAGGATGACGGCGACTTCGGAGAGGCGCTCGCCGCTGTCGAGCTCGAGCAGCGGGACATAGCCCTTCGGATTGATCGTCGTGTAGTCGGTGCCGTTGCTCAGCGTGTGCTTGCCGAGATCGACCCGGACAAGCTCGAACGGCAGGCCGGCCTCGCGCAGCGCGATATGGGGTGCCAGCGAGCAGGCGCCGGTGGCGTAGTAGAGCTTCATTGCGATTCTCCAGTGATTGCGGGACGGGGAAGGGTGGCGCCATTGCTTGGCTGCAGCCCTCCCTCGATGTGATCCGATGATGGGCCTTGCTGGATTAAGGATAAAGGTGTATCTGAGGAACGGATCATTGCGAATTTCGCAATAATGGATCGATTCCGAGCGATCAACGCGTTCGTACGCATCATCGAGACGGGAAGCCTCGCGGCGGCCGCACGGCGCATGGACGTCTCGGTCTCGGCGCTCTCGCGGCTCCTCGCCGAGCTCGAATCGCACCTCGGCGCGCGCCTCGTTCACCGGACGACGCGCAGGCTCGCGCTGACCGAAACCGGTCGCGCGTTCTACGAGCGCGCGGTGCAGCTGATGGCGGACCTCGCCGAAGCCGAGGAGGCGGTCAGCAGCGCTTCGGTCGTACCGCGCGGGACGCTGCGGCTCACGGCGTCGGCCGCCTTCGGTACCGGCTACCTAGCGCCCGCGATCGCCGATTTCCGGCAGAGATACCGGGAGCTTCGCTTCGACGTCGAGCTTTCCGAGCGGGCTGTCGACCTCGTCGAGGAGGGGCTCGACCTTGCGATCCGCATCGGCAACATCGGCAGCCAGACGCTGATCGCGCGCCGAATCGCCGACACGCGGCTCGTTTGCTGCGCGGCACCGGCATACCTCGAGCGGCATCCGCCGCCGAAGACCCCCGCCGAGCTCGCGGAGCACGAATGCCTGATCTACGAATACGCCGCGGGGGGTGCGCAGTGGACCTTCACCGATGCGGCGGGTGATGCGCACACGGTGCGGATCGCAGGGCCGGCGCGAGCGAGCAACGGCGCGATGCTGGCAGCACTCGCCATCTCCGCTGCGGGGATCGCCTGCGAGCCGGACTTCATCGTCGCTCGAGCGGTGCGCTCCGGACGTCTCGTGCAGCTGCTGCCAGGCTACACGCCGCCCTCGATCGGCATCTATGCGACGTACGCGAGCCGCCGGCACCTGTCCGCCAAGGTTCGGACTTTCGTCGATTTTCTCATCGCACGCTTCGCGGGGACACCGCCCTGGCGACTGGCGTCGGACGCGGCGTAGCGCAGCGAAGCGCGGCGGAGATGCCGGCTCGATGCCGGCCGGAGCAGCGTCTAGGGAAGCTGGATCTTGCCGCCGCCGCCCATGCCGCCGACCGGAGGCAGCGCAGCGCCGGCGGGAGGCAGGACGATCGACGACGACGCCTGCCGCCGCATCTCCTGCAACTCATGCATCGCGCGCTCGACCCCGGCCTTCGTCGCCTCCGCATAGCCGGCGACGGCCGCGGCCAGCGTATCGGCCTCGATGTCGAAGCTGATCGGCAGCGGTCCGACGTTGGTCATCAGTTGCGCCTCGCCCTGATAGAGCGTCCGGCGCGAGCGATCGGGCGCGCCGTCGGCGGTCACCGGGGTCAGTACGCGCAGCGTACCGGCCCGGCGATCGGTGTAAATCTCTTCACGGTAGAGCGAATCAGCGTCCATCGCCGCGTCGGAGGCGCGGCTCGCGGGGTCGAGGGCCATGGCGAAATCCTGTTATCGGGTTGCGGGTAGCGTAATGCGTGCGGTGCGCGCGAGGCAAGACCCGGCCCGGATCCGTTGCGGCAGCCCTGCCCGGTGCCGGCGATCGCGGATGCGATCGCCGGCGGTGATCGCCCCGATCCAAAACGACGATTGGCGGTCAGCACGGCGGCGCAGTAGCCTGTCCGGTTCGGCATCGTTCACGACGTGGGCGATGCGAACGGAGACACCGCATGCATGCAGCAACGACCACCGGGAAGCGAAAGTCCGTCGGGCTCGCCCTCCAGGGCGGCGGTTCGTGGGG